>Ga0315314_1002145_pt1 | contig 16575 bp, 16 predicted proteins | sample TDP9_MG_FD_203631 | JGI IMG/M metagenome (GOLD analysis project Ga0315314, IMG submission 203631) | Freshwater sediment microbial communities from Lake Towuti, South Sulawesi, Indonesia - TDP9 | ecosystem: Environmental > Aquatic > Freshwater > Lake > Sediment | place: Indonesia: South Sulawesi...
AAGACGTTTGTTTTCCAGTACAACGGCTCATGGCAAGACTCGATACTGATTACCTTCTTATATCATCCTGGGGATTATCCAACTGCTCAGAAACTAGTTGACCTCAGAACCGTGTCTGCAAACCCGATTTCAGGCGCTTACACCTCTGAACTAGATCGTTTAAACATACTACTCGCGCGCGGTGTCATTTTCGAGTGGACTAAATCCGCCTTCATTCTGGGTCTCGCTATCGTAGCGCCTCTGCTAATCTGGAGAAGTCGACGACCTATTACACATTTTCCTACACCGCTGGGAGGAGCGATTGTTGCCTCCAGCTTCATTTTCTCCATATACGCCGCCGCAGTCACCTTAGCATTTCCAGAACCGTATCGACTCCCAACGATAATTCAGGCCACACTTCCAATCCTTGTTCCTTATGTTGCTGGACCAGCATTGATCGTGGGATCTGCACTTGTCGTCATTGCCCTCAAGCACTTGGCTGAACACTATCATGATCCACCTGTATGGGATTACGCCGTTGCTGGGTTTATATTCATGATAACCTGCGTTGTTACCGCTGCTGTTTCAACTTATGCAGCGTACGATCTTGGATCCACCTTCGGCAATGACGCGCTACGTGTCGCACCTCTCGCACCCATTGCGCCCCCTCTTGTCATGAAAGTAGAAGCCCATGGTCTTGTGCCGAACCCCTTCTCGACTGCCTACGGCCTTTTTGCTTCGTGGGCGCTGTTGTTATTTGCATTTTCTTCATCATTCTTCATTCTATCCCTTAATCGCCTTTCAAAAAAGACTAACACAAAGAAACTCAAAACCATAGTTTCCCTATTAATTGTCGGTACCGTCTTGGTAACGGTTTGCTCTCTGGGAATATCCCTGTTAATTCTCGCTTGGTACTCTGGAATCGGTGACTTACTTCTCGTCGTTGATTTCGCATTCACCGCATTGGTTCTGGGAGGAGTTGCCTACCTTTCTGCTGCTTGGCTACTTCTTACAAGGGTTTTCTATTCAATGCGACTTGCACACGTAACTCAACTCTCGCCAACAGACAAAAGCGAAAATGCCCAAGAGCTACAGGCCGCACTAAACGCTTAGCTACCTCACCACGAGCACAGGACAATGCGCATGATGCACTACGCTTTCGGTGACGCTGCCAAGCAAGAACCGTTTTATTCCCGTCCTGCCCTTCGTACCCATGACGATCAAATCGCATTCTGACTGCTTCGCAAACTCGATAATCGCATCAGGAACAGAAGGCTGACGCTCAATGATTGCAGTTTCCACGTCGACACCGGCTTTTTCCGCCATTTCTTTTATCCTGTTCACCAGCTTCTCTGCGATTTTCGTCTCTTCCTCAAAAATCGACACGGGCAACGAAGCGGGCAAAGCCACAGGCGAAGCACCCTCAACAGCAGGATAAGCAAACGCGTACGAAGGCAAATGCAGAACATGCAAGACAACCACCTTCGCTTTTATCTTCTTCGCAATCCCAATCGCGTATTCAGCAGCCTTACTCGCAAATTCGGAGCCATCAACTGGAACCAATATTTTACTGATCACGTTCTGAGGCATTCTCTTTATCTCTAACCCCTTCTATAAGCGATGTTGCTTAAAAAGAACACACCAGAGGAATGAGAAAGTTTATATTGGGATGCTTTTCTTTTTAGTGTCCGCACTAACAAGGAGGTTAGTCAAAGAAATTGTCATCTCAACTAGCCGGAACACCCGTACTGATTTTGCGTGAAGGCGCAAGCAGATCTAAAGGCAGAGAAGCCCAACACGCAAACATCCTCGCCGCTCACATAGTAGCCGAATCCATCAAAAGCGCACTCGGACCGAAAGGTATGGACAAAATGCTCGTCGACAACTTCGGCGACGTCACCATAACCAGCGACGGACGCACAATACTCGACGAAATGGACATTCAGCACCCAGCCGCAAAGATGATGGTCGAAGTAGCGAAAACCCAAGACAACGAAGTCGGCGATGGAACAACAACCGCCGTAATCATCGCGGGCGAACTCCTAAACAAAGCAGAAGAACTCATCGAAAAAAACATTCACCCAACAGTCATAATCGACGGCTACAAAAAAGCCTCCGAAAAAGCCCTTGAAACGCTCGAAAAAATCGCCATCCCCGTGGAGCCGGAGAAGAAGAAAGAAATGCTGAAAAAAGTCGGCATGACTTCGATGGCAAGCAAACTCGTGGCAGAAAACCGAGAATACCTTGCCGAACTCACTGCAACCGCGATACTCTCAGTTGCAGAACAAACCAAAGACGGCTTCAAAGCGGACCTTGACGACGTTAAAGTAGAGAAAAAACCAGGCGAATCGGTAACCGACACCAAACTAATCAACGGCATAGTTCTCGACAAAGAAGTCGTACACTCGGGCATGCCTAAAAGGGTCGAAAACGCCAAAATAGCCCTCCTCGACACTGCCCTCGAAATCGAAAAAACAGAATTCGACGCAAAAATAAACATCGAAAGCCCAGAACAGATGGACAAATTCCTCAAACAAGAAGAAACCATACTGAACGACATGGTCGAAAAAATCGCCACTACAGGCGCAAACGTTGTTGTCTGCCAGAAGGGCATTGACGACTTGGCACAACATTTCTTCGCCAGAAAAGGCATTCTCGCAGTAAGGAGAGCCAAGAAATCCGACATGGAAGGCTTGGCAAAGGCTACCGGAGGAAAAATTATCACCAACCTCGGCGACATGACCAAGGCAGATTTGGGCCACGCGGCTTTGGTTGAAGAAAGGAAAATCGGCAACGACAAAATGACGTTCATCGAAGGCTGCAAACACCCAAAGGCAGTTACCATTCTAATCCGCGGAGGCACACAACGTATTGTAGACGAAGCCGAAAGATCAATCCACGACGCTCTTTGCGTGGCAAGAGATGTTATTGAAGAGCCAAAAATCGTCGCCGGCGGAGGCGCGCCTGAACTCGAAATCGCTAGGTCGTTGAGGAAATACGCCGAACAACTACCTGGTCGGGAACAACTCGCAGTCAGAAGTTTCGCCGACGCAATGGAAGTCATACCGCTCACGCTCGCAGAAAATGCAGGCCTAGATCCAATCGACGTGATTTCGGAGCTTCGCGCAAGACATGAGAAAGACGAAACTTGGGCAGGCATCGAAGTTCTTTCAGGCAAACCAAAGGACATGAACAAGGCAAACGTGTTTGAACCGCAGGCAGTCAAGAAGCAGATAGTAAAGTCCGCAACCGAAGCTGCCACCATGATACTCAAAATCGACGACATCATCGCCGCAGGCAAATCGAAGATGCCACCAACTCCGCCAGGAGGAGGACCACCTGGAGCAGGCGGCATGGGTGGGATGGGCGGAATGGAAGGCATGGGAGAGTACTAGCATAACATCCCTAGAGAAAGAGTCCAAGATTGAAATTGGTCCTCCGAAACTGACCCGTTTCGAACGGGCGAGAATAGTGGGTGCTAGAGCTCTTCAAATCGCGATGGGTGCGCCGATTCTCGTAGAGCCTTCAACCAGACTCTCAAGCCCAATAGACATCGGCTTGGAAGAACTCAAAATCGGCATACTTCCCATGACCATCAGGCGAACACTACCCGACGGCACATACCAAGACGTGCCGTTAAAATGGCTTCTCCAAGCAAATCCCTAAAATTTTTCTTTCCTTAGTGAAGCTTTTTGTCGCAAGAGAAAATAGAAAGCTTAAGTTGGCTTATTGCAACAGTGATTATGGCTTTAGTCGCCTTCACAATATTTTTTGTCCAGTGTTTTGTCGCCCAAGTTTTTGACACTGCAATTGAAGTTTCCATTTTCTACATTCCCGCGATTGTACTGCTCATCATTTTTCTGAAACGCAAACTGCAAAAACCTTCGCACTAATTCTCTGTGCTGTTTATTTTCTTTGCTTCTTCCAAGGTTTTGGTAATTTTTTTCCAGTGTGCCCCCTGCCAGTAGATTTGCCCGCATTTAGGGCATTCCCAAAACTCGTTGTAGTAAGTGAATGTTGTTTTTGGAATCCTTTCTGCCGCGGTGTCTTTTGGAAGGGGCTTGATTCTTGAGTTGCATTTGGGGCACCGAGAAACCGTGACATCAATTTCTAACGGAAACCCGTACTTTCTCGCAATGCAAGCGATCCTTTCTACCTCGGTTCTGCCTTCCACCAAAAAAGCTTCAATCCCTCGTGCGTTGGCCTGTTGGAAAAGCTCCAAATCCTGTGTAAGAAGGATTCGTTTTTGCTTTTTCGCGATGTTCATTAGTTGTTTATCTTCAATGTCGTTGGCGTATTCAACATCGTGTCCAAGAAGTCGAAGCCATCGAGTAAGTTTGCCAAGCATGCCGTCTGTTATGAACTTCAACGTTTCCATCCAACTATCTGCCCTGTTCCGGGCTTCGCAACTATTTCGCCGTCTTCCATGACTAGTTGACCATTAACAAAAGTTTTTATCGGTTTGCCCTTGACTTTCCACCCGTCGAAAGGCGAATATTTTGCTTTTGAAAGAAACTTTGACGCGTCAATCTTGTGTTCCTCCCGCATGTCGACAACGGTGACGTCCGCATGGTAGCCCTTCGCTAAACGTCCCCGTCTGTTGAGATGAAAGATTTCCGCAGGCTTTTCCGCCATCAGCCGAATCAGATCCGAGATTTTTAGGCGTCCCTTGTTGACTTGTGTCAGCATCAGTGGAACTATAGTTTCAAGGTTTGGAAAGCCCGGCTTCACTTCCCAAACGATTTCTCGCTTTTTCTCTTCTAACAAATGAGGCGCATGGTCAGAAGCGATTATGTCGATTAACCCTTGGCTTAAAGCGTCCCAGAGCGTATCAATGTCTTTATCACTTCTTAACGGAGGGTCCGAAAGCGCGATAGTTCCACAACGTTTCAAGTCGCTAGACGACAAAAGCAGATGATGCGACGTCACCTCACAACTTACGGGCAACCCAAAATTTTTGCCCTCCAAGACCGCATCTAACCCCAGCTTTGAGCTAATGTGACAGAAATGAGTTTGAGTTTTTGTTTTCTCAACCAATCTCAAAATACGATTTACTGCTTTCTCTTCCACCTCTGGCAAATGGGCTCTAAGATAAGCGTCAACGTCGTTGCGTTTGGCTTGTTTCAACTCTTTGGCGGCTTTTTCCACCATTGCCTTGTCTTCAGCATGCACGCCGACTGGAACGTTGCCTTGCTTAACTCGCAAAAACGCCTCTTCTAACTTATCATCGTCGTCGATGTCGACGCCGCCAATCTGCTTTGTCAAGAATAACTTGAAGGCAACAGCACCCTCTTCTACAACGCGAGAAATTTCGCCTAATTTTTCTGGAAAGGCAGAATAAAAGGCAACATTGACTAACGCCTTGTTCGTAGCTGCACGCAGGCGTTCTCTCAAAGAATAGGAATCCATGGTCACAGGTTCATTGTTGGGCATGTCAAGGCAGAGGGTGATTCCACCCGCGGCTGCCGCGGAAGTGCCTGATAAGAAATCCTCTTCATACGACTGGCGTTGGTCGCGAAGATGAGTGTGCACGTCGATTAAGCCTGGGAAAATGACGCATTCTTTCACGTCGATTGTTTCAGAGGCAGAGGGCAGGTTTGTTTTTTTGGCTATTTTTACGATTTTCCCTTCTTCAATGGCTAGTCCAGCAATTACGAATGTGTCGTTTATGCTGATTTTGCCGTTGTAAAGAACAAGGTCAATAGGCAAACTTTCGCCCCGCACAACTGATGCTAGGTGATGGTTTTCAAGAAGTCTCGTTCGGTTACTATGCCAACTAAATTGTCGCCTTCTACAACGACGAGGGCACCTATTTTGTTCTCCTGCATAAGTTTCGCGGCGTACCCAAGGTCTCTTTCCGGCGTAATCGTGACAACGTTTTTTGTGGCGATTTCCATGATTGACGTTTGAAGAACTTGAGTGATAGTGCCTGAGCGAAGATGCTGAAATACGCTGCCAGAACCAAAGTACCGCATGATGTCCATGATGGTTAATATGCCGAGGAGTTTTTTGTCTGAGGCAATGGGCAGTCGGCGAAATCCACGCGTTGTCATAATTTTTGCAGATTCAAAAACTGTGGCTTCAGGTTTTACTGTTACCAAGTTTTTCGACATTATCTCTGCGACCGTGGTGCCGCTGATTTTGCCCTTGAGAAGGTTTACGATGTCTCTTTCGGTTACAATAGCCCAGATTCTTCCTTCGTCATCAACAACAGGCAAGCCGCCCACTTTATTCTTGGTCATCAACTGAATAGCGTCTTCGATTTTCGCCGTGGTCCTTATCGAAAGCACATCGCGGGTCATTATGGTTTTGATTGGTTCGTTTATTGCTTTGAAAATGTTGCCCGCGTATTTTTGTTGTATGATTTGGAACTTGTCGCCTCCGCCAAAATAGTTTACTATATCTGTGGCGGTTACTATGCCCTCAAGCTTCTTTGTGCCAGGGTCTGCTATGGGAATGCGGCGGAAACCCTGTTTAACCATGATTTGCACCGCATCATAAACAGGCGTGGTCGGCGCCATAGTGACAATTGGGCTTCGTGCAATGCTCATTATCTCTCCTTCACGCTTCTTAACCGGGTGCTCCCTAAGGGACTTTAGTGAGCGAGGTCCCTTGTCCTTTATTGAACGGCGAAACGTTTCATGTCTCCCACTTCTTGCCAAACCGAATCCTCCAAACTACAACAATGCCTTGGCTATATCTTCTCGGTCGACTATGCCTATAAGTGCTCCTTTATCATCCACGACGGGTAATCGTCCAAAATCCTTCTCAACCATTATTCTCGCAGCATCTTTAAGCGTGGCGTTCTTCTTCAGCGTCACCAGGGAAGTTTTCATTATCGACGAGATTTTTGCTGGAGACTTGAAGCGTCCCTTCCTCGATTCAAAAGTTGGAAAGGCAGCACCGCTTTCTAGCAGGTCTTTCTCGGTTATTATGCCTACGAGTCTGCCTTTTTCTGTAACCGGCAGTCCATGGATGGATTTTTCACGCATCAACCGCCACACGTTATCTATCTCGTCGTTCGGTGAACAGGTAATCAGGTCTGTCGCCATGACTTCGGAAACATGCTTCGAGAGCTTTGGCGAGTCTTTTTTTAAGAAGGCGTCAATGAAATTTTCCAAGCCCAGAACGCCGGCACAAATTTTGCTTTGTGACGAGCTTACTATTGGGATGTACCAGTGACCGAGCCGAATCATTTCGCGCACAGCTTGGGTTGCTTCGGTGTCGGCTGTTGCAACGTATCCTGACGTGGACATTATGCCCTTAACACGGATAGGTGATTTCGAAGAGGTCACAGCCATAATGTTACTGCGGGAAACAACTCCTAAAAGCCGTTTGTTTCTATCGACTATCGGGATTATCCTAGGCCCCCGTTCTCGCATCAAAGCTCGAGCTTTGGTTACCAGTTCATCTTCATACAACGTCAGACAAGAGGACTGCATAACGTCTTTAACGAGCAAGGGGGCAACTCCGCGGGTTATTCGCCCTTCATTTCCGCGCGGCAGTCTTCGCAGATAAATTGACCTTCGATTTCCTTCAGCGTATCAGACCATGCACCGCAACGGTCGCAGTATCCAGCGAGAGGGGTGGTTTCGGTTTCTTCTTCTTCGCTTGCTTTCGCGTTTTCGAGGCGTGCTTTTTCTTGGATAGTTTCGATTAACTCAGGCGTAATGCTCACGATGTCCTTGCTGGAGATTATTCCAACCAGATTTCCCTTGTACATGACGCCTAGTCTTCGTATGTTCAGGCGGCTCATGGTTCGTGCAGCTTCGCTCAGGGTCAAATCCGGGTTAATGGTTATGAGGGGTGTTGACATGACTTTTTTGGCTTTCAACTTAGCCGGAAGAACATTTTTCGCTAATACCCGTGAAACCATGTCTTTCTCGGTGATTACGCCTATTGCCTTTCCGTCCTTCCCTGTGACTATGATGCAGCCGAATCCATGCTTGTCCATGAGTTGTGCTATCTTGTCCACTGGCGTGTTTTCGTCTACTGTGAGGACAGGGCTCGTCATCGCGTCTTTTACCAGCATTCGAGGTCTTATTCCCAGTTCTGCCATGCGCATTCCTCATACGTCATTTGCACAGAGTGTTATTAAATGTTGTTAAAGAAACGCTAAAAAATAAGGGCACGTTTGAAGCAACCGTCTACGACAAAATGGCTCCTCTTCCGGGAGGGATAAACTTCTGAAACTCTTCCAAGGGAAGCGTGAGCACGTTTTCTCGCATCTCTTTCGGAACCTTCTGCGAAAGCCTTTCGCGAACTTGTTTGGCGAGTGTTCCGCTTGGTTGGTTTCCAATAGTGATTTCCACGTAATAATCTGTCTGCTTCGCAACGGCGTCCCTTGGTCCGCCTACTACTTTGGCCTGTCCATCTTCTTTCGCAACCGCGCTCACTGAAGTTTGTAGTTTCACTTTTCGCAGGTAGTTCTTTTTCCCATAAATCATGAACGAACCCTTGGAAAGAAACTGTCCAGAAGGAGGAGTTTTGCTCACTTGCTCGGGACGAACCCAGTAAACATCCACGGCGCCAAGCATTTCTTTCCATGCTCTTGAGAAAGCCGCGGCAAATTCGGCTGCCTCTTTTATTGTCTGTTCTGAAACTGCTCGTCTTTCGGCTTTGATGATCACGAAAGGTGCGCCAGCGATGTCTGCGTGGAAGACTAAATCATCAGGCTCCACGTGCTTCTTAATAATAATTTCATTGGTCGTGGCATCTTTTCCGCCCAGAACAAGAAAGCCCTCGGACGAGCGGAACCACCTAAATTTTTCGTACCAAGCCCGCTTTTCCACTCTTTGCAGTACAGGTTTGGTGATCTGAGCCATTTTTTGGGCAGTTTTTCTCTCCAAGTCTTCGATTCTTCCTTCAGTCTGTTGCAATGCCTTTTCTGCGCCTTCGCGTCTTTTCTGTTCTTTCTTTGTTTTTTCATAGTACTCGGCGGCGTTTTCTTGGATTGATTTGCGTATGTTCAAGGGAAACTTTAGCCCATTAACAGACAAGTTCAAAACAGCATTCTCAGAATCGAATGAAGCAAAATAAACTTCTGGAGCCAAACCTTCTTTTTTCTCTTTCTCGATAATCGAGACAATCTCGCTCCATGTTTTTCCGCTATTTTTCGCGTCTGTAATTTTTTGAAACAGAAGTTGCAGTTCGCTAAAATGCGCGTAAATCGTGTCGCCGATTTTTTTGTTCTTCTCGATTTCTTGCCTGATTTCCTCCAAGGTTTTCTGTTGTTTCGCAAGGATTCTTTGTTGTTGCGTTAGCAATTGTTTGGTGTCTGTTGTTACTGTGGTTTTTTCTGTTTCCACTTCCTTCTCGGTATAGTATTCATCTAAAGTCTCATTAAAAGACGAAAACGGCTTGTTTCTATATGCCGAGTATTTTTTCAATGGGAAAGGCGTTACATCAACCCACGAGCCTTTCTCATCTATAATTATCATGGGTTTTAATTGTCCAGTCTCAATTGGAGACAAAAGTTCCTTTAAGGCATTGAAAACGGCATCCAAATCATTTTCGGCTAGAGAATTGCATGGGACATTTTTGTCGATTTGTGCACGTAAGAGGATTTCTTCTGCGTAGAAGCCGCCCAAGCCGAGAAAACGTGCCAAACCCTTGACGACCTCTAATTGCGCCCATTTTTTGATTTCGTCCAAATCCTCTCTTCTAATCTTGAATGGGTTTTTTCCGCTCGGCGGTGGGTATTGGAATGTTTCGTTTCTTAGAATGTTTCTGTCGCGCATTCTTCGGTAGGTCAGGGCTTGCAGGATTTTGTTTTCTTGATTTACGAGTATTGTGTTTCCGTCGCCGAACAGTTCGGTTATAAGTGTGAATTGTTCTTGTTTCGCCCTGATTCTTATCACAACTATTCTTTCGAACTCATGTTGCTCCAATGTTTGTATTTTGCCGTTCCGCAAAAACCTTCTTAAAACCATGCAGAACGCGGATGGCTTCGCGGGTTTTTCCATGGCAAAGCGGGTGAGGTGGAGGCGGTTTCCTGCTTTGATAATTAGATGTAGTACTGGTTGGTCGGGCTGATGCAGTTTGAAGATTAGGGTTTTGTAGTCGAGTTGGTAGATGTTCACTATCCAAGCACCTACAATACGCTGTTTAAGTTCAGTCACAACTGCTGCAACGTCGATGCTTGTTGTTTCCTTCTTCAAACGTTTCCCCTGCGCATACAGATTTGAGGGCTTCAGGGTTATTTTTTGTTTGCGTCATCCTTAAATGGTAAACCCTTTAATTTAGAATAGCAAGGTGCCGTGTTTGATGAAGCCTGCTGAAATGCTCTACTGGACCAGAGCCGGCTTAGGTGTTGCCATAGGCGTCATAAGCGCATCATACGACTATCTCACCGGCGTGCTCAGCCGAGAACTACAAAACCAGTTTTCCATAAACGACTTTCTTACAGGCTTGACCTTTGCCCTATTGTTCTTCATAATAACCTACTACATTCTGAAAATGTATTTTGCCGACAAGTTTGAAAAGAAAACAAAAATACTCTCCACAGGCATCGGCGCATACTTCTTGCTGTGGATTGTCGTGTGGGTTTTACTTCGCACACTAATGACGACGCTATAACAATGGCTCAATGTTTTTGGTCGGAGTTTGTTTTTCTTGCCAATTTGCCAGCGACGTCTGAGATGTTGGATTCGCAATAGATGCCGCTGATGCCGCTTGTTGAGGCTGAGAGGCTTGGACGGCAGCTGGCGTGGCCTTGGTTATTGAAGTTAGCATAGCCGTTTTCTGCATTTTCATTAGCACTCGCATGTATTCTGCCCATGCGGAGAAGTAGCCTCTGTCATAATCTGCGTAGAGTCGGCTCTCGGATCTTTCTTGGAAATCTCGCCGGGCGTTTTGAAACACGTGTTTATCGTTTTGGTCCAAGCTTGCAAAGAACGAGTATTGGTCGTTGTTGTTGCGTCTCGTAAGCAGCATTCCTTGTAAAGCGCGGTAGTAGCCGTGGTTCCATTCGGTTCTTTCTATTTTTTCCTTTATTCTCTGCAGTTCTCGTTCAGCCTCGGCTAGTTGTTTTGCGGTTACGAGTTGGAAGAAACGAATTACGTAGGCTTTCCTTACGGGCGCCCTCATTGACGTTTTCCTCTTTCTGAGCTCTCCTCTTCGGTGAGGTCTTCTACACCGTTTACTGTGATTTTGAAGGCAGCCTCGCCCTCTGGAAGTTGAGGACTGCTGACAAGTCTAGCTATGCGCACGGGTCCGCGTGAAGCCTTCCGAAGATAGAACCGCGTGTGGCTCGTGTGGGCGATTATGTGACCGCCAACTGGATGAACCGCGTCGCCGAAGAAAACGTCGGGTTTCGCCATGACCTGATTCGACACCACCGCGACCGCGTTGAAGGCTTGAGCAAGGCGGATGAGGCGGTGCATGTGCTTGTTTATTTTTTGCTGTCTTTCTGCGAGGGTTTCTCTGCCCACGTATTCGCTGCGGAAGTGGGCGGTCAATGAATCGATTATGATAAGGCGGATGTTGTTGTCTTTCACGACTTTGTCGGCATTCTCGAGGAGAAAAATTTGATGGTCGCTGTTGTAAGCCTCGGCGAAGATTATGTTTCGGACAGCCTCATTTGGGTCTAGACCTAAATGTTCCGCCATTTTCACGATACGCTCAGTGCGAAAAGTGTTTTCTGTATCAATGTACAATGCTCCACCTGCTAAGCCGCCTCGTTCAGGGGGCAATTGCACGTTGACGCAGAGTTGGTGGCAGATTTGGCTTTTTCCACTTCCATATTCGCCGAAAAACTCGATTATCGTCTGCGTTTCTAAGCCGCCTTCCAACAGAGTGTCGATGGCTTTGCTTCCGGTGGTTAGCCTAAGGATGTTTTGTCTCATTTTCATAAGTTCGTCTGCGCGGATGAATGAGAGTTCCATGCCGCTTCGTGCTGCGCGGACAACTTCCAACGCTTTTTTCTCGCCCACTCCGGCGGCTTCCAATTCTCTTGAAGTGGCTGTGGCTAGGGATTCTACGGTGTGAAAACCTAATTCGCGTAGCCTTTGGGCGGTTGCGGGTCCGATGCCTGGCAGGTCCTCGAGTAGTTCGTAGCGCTTTTTCGGTTTGGTTTCTTCTACTGTCATTTTTTTTCATGCATCCTGGTCGGTGATGGTTGTTAGTGAGAGCATGACTTGTAATGGTTTGATAGTATTTAAGTTAAACGAGTGCATGGAAATAAAACTTACCAGAGAGGTGGCTGAAACTAAACTCTGCAACCGGCACGTCAAGGTCTCAAGTCGAGTTTTTGTCTCAGTCTTGGCAAAAGCTCGCTCTGCAAGGCTCTGATGCCGATGGTTGAAATCTTGTACTCGTCATTCATCCTAACCACATGCCCCTTCCTGCAAAGCTCACCGAGCCGTGTGCTGATGATTTTCGCATTTTTTCCCAACCCTCTCTGCAAGGTCTCTTTTGCAAATGCATCTGTTTCAAGCATGCCCAGTTTATAGCCCACGTGGTTTGCTAAGAGATGAAGCATGATGGCTTCGTTGTCGGTTAATAGTTCCCTTTGGACCAGGATGGCGATGCCTTCTGGGGTGACGGCCACGATATCCCTGCAATCTTCTACGAGTTTTTGCAGGTCAACCGTGAGCATCAATTTGCCAACGATTTCGAAGTTTGGGATGGTGTCGCTGAAGAATCTGTTGACTAAAACCCAAACCTCGTTAGGGTTGCCTACGAACGTTTTCTCCAAGTCCTTGAACTTTATGTGCACTGTTACTTTTTTCGATGCGCCTTCGCTGTTCACTTTTCGCCCTCTTTCAGTTTAGGCAAAACCGTGTCTTCAACCCATCTCACACCCTGCGTTGTCAGTTTGATTTCTGGACGAGAAGGTGCGGGTTTGAAAACGATTCCACGTCTCGTCATCTCATTCAACCGCGCGGGGACCATGGATTTTATGCCGCTTGACTGAAGGAGTTTTTGGACTTGTGAGGCTGTGCCTGTCTTGTTTTCGAGGGCGTAAAGAATCAAGCCGATGGTTTCGTAGTGTGTGAGTGGTTTTTGGGTGGTTATTACGGGTCCCTCGTCAGTGAGTTCCACGATTCCTTCCAAGTGAGCTTTGGCTGGTGTGGCGAGTTTTGAAGAAACCAAACCAGAAACCTCGACGACAAAGTTGGGTGGCATGGACTTTAGCGTGTCTAAGATTTCTGTGGCTGTTTCGCCTTCGACTACAACTTCGCCGAACGATGTTTTAACGTGCACCCGCATCTTGCCGGGCATTATTTTTGCTCCTTTTCTGTGAGGATGTAAACGTAGCCTTCGTCGGTTTTCCAGCGTCTGACTTTGCCTTTCTTTACGAGCCAGTTCAAAACTCCCGACAGCGTCGTTGCCGGGTAGTGAATCGCGTTTACTCTTAGCGCTTCGATGATTTCTGGCAGGGTTCTTGGTTTCCATCGTCCCCAATCAGTTTCCAGCAGGCTAAGAACGGCTTGGTTGCATTGTTGCGTATGCGGAATTGATGGAATTGGGATGGAAGGAGCGGGAGCAGTGGAAGCTGTAGTGTTTGAGGATGGGGCGATGCGTACTGTTAATGGTTTAGTCGGTGTGCTGGTACCTTTGATTCGTGATTCCTCAAACGCCTTTGACACTTTTTCTACTAGGGCTGGCAGGTCTTTGATTGTGTCGAGGACCTCTTGCTTTGTGCCGTTGAGTTCGACTTCATATTCGCCGAATCTTACACGGAACGAAAATGGCATTTTTGGAATCTCCCTTCGCGTTATACGTTGATATTATAAATATTATAGAACTGCTTAAAGCGTTTACCACAAGATTTTAGGGTTTTCTTGTGTAAACGATTTTGCCGTCGACAATTGTCATGTCCACATTGATGTCTTTTATTTTTTCTGGGGGTACTTTGTAAGGGTCTTGAACCAGAATTGTCAAGTCGGCAAGTTTTCCTTCTTCAATCGTGCCTTTTGTTTGCTCTTCGAACGATGCATACGCGGCGTTCACTGTGTAAATGCGTATCGCTTGGTCGACAGAAAGCCTTTCTTGCGGAAACTTCTCTCGTGCCACAGCCGCCCAAACGCCAAGCAGCGGGTTTATCGGTTCTACTGGACAATCCGAACCTGCACACACCTGCAAGCCGCAGGAAAACAGTGTTTTGAACGGGTACGTCCATCTTGCTCGTTTTTCGCCCAACCGTTTGATTATCCAAAAATCTGAGACAACGAAATGCGGCTGCACCGAGGCTATTATTTTGAGTTTTTGCATGCGTTCAATCAGTTTCTCGTTCAATACGGAGGCGTGTTCTATGCGGTGGCGATGGTTCTTTTCAAAGCCCTCTTCGAGCACGCTTTCGAGTGTGTCCAAAACCGTCTTTATCGCCCTGTCGCCGATTGCGTGGATGGCCACCTGAAAATCTAATTCGCGCGCTTTTCTTATCAGCCCTTCTAGTTTCTTTTTGGAGTTGACCATGATTCCGCGTGTTGTTTTGTTATCGGCGTACGGTGTCTGCAACGCTGCAGTGCACGCCCCAAGTGAGCCGTCGGCGAAGATCTTCACGCATCCGATTTTGACTTTATCGTCGCCGAAGCCTGTGGAAATTCCCATAGGGGCAAATTTGTCAATGTCTTCGATTGGGATGATCAAGTATGCTCTTATTGGGAGTTTGTTTTGTTTGCGGAGTTTTTGTATGACTCGTATTTCTTTTGGGCTGCTGATTAGCCAGTGGATGCTGGTGAGTCCGTTTTCTGCTGCTTTTTTGCATGCTTGGGCGTAGGTTTTGAGCAGTTCTTCTTTGCTTGCGTCTGGAATGGCTTCCATTACGAAAAATTGGGCGTCTTCGAAAAGGATTCCTATGGGTTCGCCTGTTTTGGGGTCTTTGTCGACTTTTTCGCCCAGTTCGCTAATGTGCTTGTTTACGTTTGCGAGTTGGAGGGCTCTGCTGTTTGCCACGCTGAGGTGGCCGCACACTCGTATGATGAGCGTTGGGTGGTTTGGGACTGCTTTGTCGAGGTCGTGTCTTGTGGGAAGGCGTTTTTCTCTGAATTTTTCTTGGTCGAACCCGTGAGCGATTATCCACGTGTTTGGTGGTTTTTTTGCGGCGGCTTTTTTGAGTTTTTGTTGTAGTTGTTTTATGGAGGTTACGCTGCGCAGGTCTGTTTGTTCTAGTGTTCGCGCGTATGCTGACATGTGGATGTGGCAGTCAGTTAAGCCCGGTAGAACGATTTTGCCCTTGAGGTCAATTATTCGGGTTTTTTCGGTTTTTAGTTTGAGGATTTCACTGTTTTTGCCTGTTGCGGCTATTTTTTTGTCTTTTATGGCAATGGCTTGGGCTTTTGGGTTTTTTCTGTTCATCGTGTGGACGTTGGCGTTGTAGAGAATTAAGTCTGCTTGGTGCATGTTTCTATTTTCAGAACTTGGGTGATTAAAGCTTTTTTAGCGCCAGTTTTGTCCGCTTTTTCGTTGCAGGATGAGGCGTTTTTCATAGTTTCTGCGGGTGTGGATGCGTGGGGATGGCTTCTTTTTCAGGGTAGGCGCTATTTTTGGTGTTTGTCCTCTGACTTTGCCTGCTTTTGAAAGCGAGCCGTGGGTTGGCATGGTTTTTTCACTTCTGTTTTGTAACTTTGGCTGATGGTTCTTTTAAACATTTTCGTGTCGGGCTCGACTTGTGTGAGCGTGCTCGACGCGCCCCTATACCCTCGTTCACTATATGATCCAAATAGGTTAGGCATCTACTACCAGTATCCACTTATCACTATGAAAGATGTTACTTCTCCATGCTAATAAGGACTGATAGAGGAGTTTTCTAGAAACTTACTCTTTAGGAGTTTTGGGAGATTCCTTCTTGATATAAGTCCAGTAACCAACGATAACTATTCCTAGGAATCCTATTGCTGTAGCAAAGCATGCATCTCTTGAGATTCCAAGATAATTTGTTCCTAGGTAGTAAATGAAGAAGCTAATTGCTCCTATAATCAACGTAACTAGAGTATGCCTAAGAATTCCGTGAACTTGAAGATATCTTGATAATTTAGAAGGAATCTTCTCCTTAGAAGGAGGATATTCGTCTAATTGCTGGAAAGTGGAATCATTCAGATGAATTAGACCATCTAGGTTCGAGGGAGGAAGCAAAACTCCAGCAATATTGTATACAACATTGTCTATTTTCTCTAGGTTTTCCTCTTTAAGTCTCTCCAGATTTGGAATAAGTCGAGTCCAAAGGTTGTTTCTGAATTTGGAGATAGACCCTTTGAAGACTTTTCTTGCTAGATTGAAGTCTCCAACTTTCCATCTATTTATGACAGTTAAGAGCAGATTTCTCGCATCTTCAATTGCCTTTTTCTGATGCTCTTTTTTCAGCTCTTGATTCGAGGTTTCGGTATATTGCTCTAGATTTTTGAGAATCGAACAGGCGTAGTAAATCGTCCATTCATCTGTAGTAAGGCTGTATTTTCGGAATTTCTTGCCTAAAATGTCGTAAGCAACAATAATAAAAATTATCCATAGAATAAGCTCAGCAAACAAGAAAATGGGCAAGTCAATATCCAAGTAGGGCTGGACAAGATTTGGACTGGTTAGTATTCCTAGAACACTTAACAAAATTAATGAGTCAACTACATTTGATATTTTTGAATATCTTTTCGTCTT
>Ga0315314_1002147_pt1 | contig 16552 bp, 20 predicted proteins | sample TDP9_MG_FD_203631 | JGI IMG/M metagenome (GOLD analysis project Ga0315314, IMG submission 203631) | Freshwater sediment microbial communities from Lake Towuti, South Sulawesi, Indonesia - TDP9 | ecosystem: Environmental > Aquatic > Freshwater > Lake > Sediment | place: Indonesia: South Sulawesi...
TCTACTCCCTAAACACGGACCGAATTGAGATGGTCTTCGATTTGGACGGTTGCAAAGTACACTTGGGGTCCAAAGAAGAAGAAAAGATGCTTATTATAACGAGTCTCTATGACTTTGGAGCTCCCGCCTCTGCAAACTTCGTAGGGAGAGTCGAAGAGTTACGGATGTTGGAATCACAAAAGAACTTTTTCATAATTGGGCATGGCGGGAATTGGAAAGACAAGTCTTGCTTCGAAGTTTGTAGAGAGGACCAAAGAAAGTCATCGTGTGTTTTGGCATGCCCTGAAAGAGGTTGATTCCTTTAATTTCTTGATAAACAAGCTTGCAGTGTTCCTAAGCAGATTTCAGTACCTTGACCTCCTCAACTACTTGAAGACTGGTGGCACGGACGACGCAGCAAAGATGGCTTTGCTCCTGGGAGGAATAGACAGCGAAGACTATGTGGTGATTTTCGACGACTACCAGAGATGTCGGGATGAAAAGATAGATATTCTTCTCAGGCATCTGCAAAAAAATTTGAGGAAGGCAAGGGTTGTAGTACTGTCGAGGGTCAGACCGAAATTCTTTTCACCCCTTGACCCCAACGTGGTCGAGAAGAGGCTATCCGGTCACCCCCTAGCCTTAAACATGTTCTGCGAAGCCTTTAAGGAGAAGAAGCTCACGAAAGCGCTGGAAAGCCTTCCAGAATCCGATCTTTTGGAGTACTTTTGGAACGAAATCTTTCAAGGCTTGGATGAACGCGAACAGACCTTGGTCAAGTGTATGTCGGTTTTTAGGTATCCTATTCCAGTGAAGGCGATGATGAGTATTCTGGACATGAGGGGTATACGGGGCACCTTGTACTCGCTTGAGAGAAAAATGGTTATTGGAAGGCTTGACGAAAAATATTTTCTGCACGAAGTAATCAGAGACCTCTGCTACCGCCTCATCGACAACCCAAAAGAGATGCACAGACAAGCAGCCGAATACTACCTATTGGAGGAAACCACGGAGGACCTTCTGGAAGCGATACACCACATGATTAAGGCTGGGGACTACCAAAAAGCCGCTAAGAGCATACGCGAGGATCTGGAATCCAAGAAACACAATTGCATAGAGAGGGGATACCTAGCCCAGTACCTAGACCTCTTAAAGAATATACCAGCAGAAGTCGTCGACGAGCAAACTTGGTGTTGGATCCTATACGGAAAGGGCAGAGTACACCTGGCTCGCGGAGAATTTATGGAAGCTATCGAGGATCTATCAAGATCATTGACGATAGCGGAAAGTCTATCAAAAACGATTTTCATCGCGAAGATACTTAAACATCTTGGAAAAGCACATCTTGGCATAGGCGACCTAAAAACAGCTGGAAATTACTTTATGAAAAGCCTAAGGCTCCTCAAAGATTCAGGGGAACGGAGCGAGCTTGGAAGCACATTTTTAGAAACCGCATTACTTTACTTTTACAAAGGCGATCTCGCCGCAACGAAACGCCTCCTTGACACGGGTCTAGACGTCTGTGAAAAAGCCGGAGACGAAAGAAATGTGGCCATAGGCTATTATCACTACTCTGGATTGTACGAGGTAGAGAACGATTGGGAAAAAGCCATTGAAAGTTGTGAAAGAAGCCTGAGAATATTCAAGGATATCGGAGACATGTTATGGATAGCAACCCTACACGCCGAGTTGGCGTTCATAAAGACGTTTCTTCGACGGTTCAACGAGGCGTTAGAACATTTCGATACGAGCATAAAAACCTTTGAGAGAACCAACGTGCACACCAAACTGGTTGAAGCCTATTCAGACAGAGCATTGTTACATGTGGAGACGGGCAACCTTGAAAAGGCGGAGGAAGACTGCGAAAAAGCCATCGGATTCGAATCGCAGCTTGGAGACTTCTATTACTACGGCGTGACATACCGCGTTCTCGGGATGATAGCAACCGCCAAAAAAGACTGGATAAATGCTGAAGAGCGTTTTGGGCGGAGTGTGAGGCTTCTTTCTTCAGCTCACCAGTTTCACCTGGCCAAAACCTACCTCGAAATCGCCTCGATGTACAACCAGAGAGGTGAGAAGGCGAGCGCAATAGAAAATCTAAACAAAAGTTTGGAGATATTTAGAAGGCTGGGTTCAAAGGAGGAAATAGAGAATGCTGAGAAGAAGCTCGAAGAGATAACGTCGAGTGATCGGACCTATTGAAAGACGTTTCCTACGAGCCCGAGAAAGAGACCGCAAACAGTATTTAATCGCAGTTTCCTAAGATGGCTTGCGACGAGAGCTTCTCAGAGTAGAGGAGGGTGACTGATAAAAAGCTAGTGCTCCTCTTGTTCTTTCCTTTTATTTTTTGGCTAGAACTCTGATCTTTACAAGCCAAAAACAGAAGATTTTGAATATAAATACGCTTATGTGCAAGCCCCACTCATGAGAACGCCAATAATATTTATCTTTCTACCCGCAAGTGCGTTGGTTGAGGAAAATTTATAACATCGTTATACCATTCTGTGTTGTTGGGACTACAGATGATTGCGAAGAACATCCTAGACCTCATTGGAAACACTCCGATGGTGCAGATAACCTACTTGAATCCAAATTCTAACCTTGAAATCTACTTAAAACTCGAAAAGTGCAACCCGGGAGGATCGGTTAAAGACCGTATAGCCAAATACATGATTGAAAGGGCTGAAAAATCTGGGCAACTCACAAAGGACAAAGTCGTCATAGAGCCCACAAGCGGTAACACCGGCATCGGGCTCGCTATAGTTTGTCGCGTAAAAGGCTACAACCTTTCCCTCGTCATGCCGGAAACAATGACTTTGGAAAGACGTCAAATCCTGATCGCCCTGGGCGCCAAAATTATCCTGAGTGAAGGAGTTAAGGGGATGGATGGGGCGGAAGACTTGGCGCGCGAGATCGTTGACCAGGATCCAGACAAATACTTTATGCCCAACCAGTTTGCGAACCCTGCCAACGTTCTTGCCCATTATGAAACCACAGCAGAAGAAATCTGGAGAGACACCAAGGGCAGAATCACCCATTTTGTAGCGGGAATCGGCACAAGCGGCACCCTTATGGGGGTCTCTAAACGACTTAGAGAATATAACCCCGACATTCACGTTACAGCGGTTCAACCCGAACCGAACACGTCTATACAAGGCCTGAAAAACCTGCAGACGCAACACACCCCAGCAATCTGGAGAGAGGAATTAGTGGACGAAATATACACTGTGCATCCGCGCGACGCGGAAGAAACAGCGAGGCTTCTCATGCTACAAGAAGGCATCTTCGTGGGACCCAGCTCAGGCGCCATCTTCCACACCGCATTAAAAAAGGCAAACGAGCTCGAAAAAGGCGTTATGGTGGTCATAGCCCCTGACGGGGGAGAAAAATACCTTTCTACAACACTCTGCGACCCAATCCTATGCGTGGAATGCGCACGAAAATACGGCATCCGATGCGCCTACATGGATGAAACTCCAATATTGAGAGCATCATCCCCTCAACAAGAGATAACTCCATGAAACCACGAAACGGCTCCGAAACCGCCGTCATATGAAGCGGGACACCCTCCGGGATTGGGATGACTGTGTACTCTTCGCATCCTCCGTCGTAGTTGAAGCCGAAATCCTCCCTGAAGTTGCAAGATTCGGGACGACCCTCGACGCAGTTGACGCATCTCTCGCAAGCGATAATGGGCGCTATGACGATTTTCTCGCCTTCGATGAAGGATCTGTTCTCCTTCTCGCAGTTACTTGAACATCGAATTCTCGTGCTCTCCTTCCAACGGCGACAACCCTAACAAGAATGTCGCCGTCTCATATCTTCGATATCTCCCTTTCTTTTACTTTCAGTCTTCTAGGGCTTTCCAAAACTGCACAATACATTTATCTGTTACTCCTCCTCATTTCTCTGCTTTCTGGCGCCAGTCAATTAATACTTTTCCATGAGTCTCAGGCTTTTCCGCTATTCTGCATGCCGAGATCACAGATTCACAATCCTTTGCAGCAAATATTGTTGGAAAGATTATTCCAGCAAGCATCTTTCTAAACTCCTCCAACCTTAGCCATTCTAAAACCTCTGGGTAATCGATGGCAGCGCTTCTTGTCGTGCCCCTCAAGGTTAGACCCTTATCAAGGACGGTTCTCGTCTTTACAGGAATTTTTTCTTCGCTTACCCCTACAAGTAAACATGTTCCACCAGGGGACAGAAGCGATAGGGCTTGATCTATAGTGGTCTCGGCATCTCTTCTTCCTGCACATTCAAAGGCTACGTCGAACGAGGAAAGAAACTCCTCAGCTGGCGGTTTCTCTCTAGTGTTGACTGTAATCGCAAAGTCTTTAAACTTCTCAAGTTTAATATCGACGATGTCGGTTACAAGAAGATCACGTTTGGATATCCCCACTATTCTTGACAGCACCGCAGCGGTAATAAAGCCCATGAATCCTCCTCCTAACACAGCTACCCGTTCGCCAAAGCTAACCCCAGCCTGCTTGATAGCTCGGTTAATAACTGTTAAGGGCTCTGTCAAGACAGCGATCTCTTCGGGAACTCCGTCGGGCACAGGGAAGACGCAGCTCGCTGGATGAATAAAGAAGGTTCTAGAAAGCCCATGTGCGTTGCTCGCCAGAAACTTGACGTCTTCACAGAGGTTCTCTCCAGCTCCTTCAGGCCTACAAGCCTTGCAGGCTCGGTAGACATTCGGATAATTCTCAGGATTATGCACGTAGCAAGGAATATTGGGCACGATTACGACGAGTTCTCCTTTGGAAAAGTTACCCACGTTGTCCCCGATTTCCACCACCTGGGCAACGCCTTCATGAAAAACACATAAAGGTAGCCGTTCGCGCAAAATTTCCGGAGGGCGAGAACAACTTACATATCTCAGATCAGCGCGACAGATCCCAATCAGTCTTGTCTCCAACAGCAAACAGTCGTCTGGAAGTTCCGTGATCTCTTTCCAGCGTTCTCTCATCTTGTACGGGCCTACAACCTCAAAGACCCTTGAACGAACCGATTGAGCCAACTTCTTCCTGTGTAAAGCTTCCTTAATGATGTGAAGTTCCCTTACCAATCGCGACGCCTTCGTAATAAATTTAAACAAGGGAAATTCAAGTTGTTTTGACCTTTTTATAATTTTGCCAGCGATTCTTCGTAGTCGATGACGACGTATTTTTTGCCTTTTTGAATCACTTTATGTCCTTCATTCTCTAAAAGTTTCTTTTGAGCCTCAACTCCGCCTGGATATTTCTCGTTTATTACTCCGCCAGTTTTCAAGGTCCGCCAGTAAGGAGTGACGTCTTTTTCACCCTCTCTCCTCTGTTCTCCGGCAGCGTTAGCGGCAATCCAGGCAAAAATACCAGTGGTTATAGGACAACCAATGGTTGCTCCGTGCTTTTTGGCAAGAGCCGCGCGAATTTCATTGATGGTAATGAGTTTTCCTTCAGGCACCCTTCTCATGATTTCGTCGACTTCCATCGGCGCTGGGATGACCACCGTGCCTGTGCCCCACCTTTTGCTCATCTTACCGGTAATTTCCTCTACTTTTGGCAGACCTTTGTCGTCTTTCAGTTTTTCAGACCAACTTTTTCTTTTTGGCATAGCTTCCCCCTAAGCTCATTGTTCAATTTTCCTAATAAGCCTTCAACTCAAGCTAAAATTTATTTTTATATGCTGCGTGAACTATTATGTGCACGTTAAACGTGGTGTGATGTCTTGTGGAAAAAAGTTGTGGAGCACCTGAAGGATTATCCTGAGCGTCTCTCCGTGGCCAGAGCCCTCATAGAGAACGGTTTAAGCGTGAGGAATGGGAAGATATACTGCAACAGGATAGAGATTCCGTCGCTCAGAGTTGCTCGCGTCGCGGGGGTGGATAGAAGAACGGTCAACGAAACGATAAAGGCTATAGAAGGGGAAAAAGAGTTGCGAGTCATATTCGAGGGCATAAGGTCGGCTGGGCATTCCCTGAAGGAGGTTGCAAGGCACCTTGACCTGGGGGTGGTGGAGATAACGCCCGTAGACGCAAGGATTCCCGGAATACTGGCGAAGTCGGCTTCACTGATTGCGGCTAGGAACATAAGCATCAGGCAAGCCATAGTGGACGACCCGGAGCTTTCCCCCGAGCCCAAGCTCACGCTGATCGCCGAAACGAAGATTCCCGGGGACCTCATCCCCGAGTTTCTGAAGGTAGAGGGCGTGGCAAAGGTTTCGATCTATTAGCAGGCGCCCAGCCGCTGGGAAGGTTTATTAATTCTTCCATGTTGATAGTATAAGCTCTTCATCTGAGTATAGGGAGTGAAATGGCGTACAAATACCTCACGAGTGTCTGGAAAAGGCCTGACGACTCCTTCGTAGGGAACTTGATGTCGCAGAGGGTCGTTGAGTGGCGTAGGCAACCAGCCGTTCTCAGGGTTGAAAGGCCCACGCGCCTAGATCGGGCGAGGACCTTGGGATACAGGGCGAAGCAGGGATTTGTAGTGGTCCGAGTTCGTGTAGGGCGTAGAAGCTTCAGGAGACCTCGGCCCAGGTCGGGTCGGAGACCCAAGCGTATGGGTGTGGCCAAGCTTAAGCTCGCCAAGAGCTTGAGGCTCGTAGCCGAGGAGAGGGCGGCGAGAAAGTTTCCAAACCTCGAGGTTCTGAACTCCTACTGGGTTTGGGAAGACGGCAGATACAAGTGGTTTGAGGTGGTCATGGCTGACAGGGCGCTATTATCTGGCCAGATAGACCTCGGGCATAGAGGCAGGGTTTTTCGGGGGCAGACGGCGGCTGGGAGAAGGGTTAGAGGTCTCCTGCACATGGGCAAGGGGTAGTGGAAAACTCGAATTCGTAAACTATCACGGCTTTGTCCCTGTCTAGACTTCCGTTTGTCTCTCTATAAGTCGAAAGCGCTGAGCATCTTTACGCGATAGAAAACAATCCTCATTCTTGTCAAGGTTAAACTTATTAAACTGAATTGAAATGTTGATGGTTGGACGGGCCCGTAGCTCAGCAAGGTAGAGCGGCGGACTGGGTTGGGTAAAGCCTAGGTTGAGACTCTTAAAACCTTTGCGGAGGGGACATCCGTAAAGGCCGCAGAACACCTGTTGCCTCGGGAAGGTCAGGGGTTCAATTCCCCTCGGGCCCGCCAAAATTAAACAAATAGGCCACCTGAGAAGTAAAGCAACTAACTGAAGGGGTGTCAGTCAAAAGGCGTGGGGCTAAGATTACATCTAGGTTAAATCACCGCGGAAAGATTCCGGAACGCAAGCATGAAGTAAGTGTTTTATGTTCGTGCCCAAAAACATGTATCGAACGGAAATGGCGATTGAGTATGCGGAACATGCGACATTTCGTATGAGGCACAGAACTATATCAAAAGCCAAAGTTGAGGATACCATTAGAAATCCGGATTTTAGTTTCATTACACGTCTTGGCAGATCAGCTGTATTGAAGAAGTATGACGATAAGTTCCTTAAGGTGATTTATGAAAAGAGTAATGATAAAATAACAGTTGTTACAGTTTATTGGACAAGAAGGTTGCCGCAACGATGGTAAGAGTTGAATACGACTCGAAGGCTGATGCGATGTACATTTGGCTTAGAAAAGCCAAATACGAGATAAGCGAAGAGCTCGCAGAAAACGTGATTATCGACCTTGACAAGAATGGACGCATCATAGGAATAGAAATATTGGATGCAACAAAGAACTTGGGAAAGGAAACAGTAAACAAAATCTTGAGCATAGAAAAATTAGTCGCAGCAGCGTGAATCGCAAGTTCTTTAATCGTTCTCTTGCAGACCCTAATGGACTGTCACTGGCAGCACCTATGCCAGAATTTTACATGGGGAATTTAAACGGGAATTCGAATCTACTCGGGCCCACCATATCATTAGATTCGATATGAAAATCCGCCTACTTTTCTAATGTGGATTAAATATCAGCACGAGGTTTTTGGAGGAGGTTAAAATTCCATCACCCGCTGCACTGTGGGTATCATTAAGTTGCAGGTTCACTATTTGAGCAGTTCTCTAAGGTATTTCTTATGGGTTTCCCTCGTGGTCAGTGGGTAGATTTTTCGTTCGCTGTGGAAGAAGAGGGGGTCCTCACCAATCAGCCGGGAGAGCTCCTCGTCCGACGCTACGTCTGCTATGATCATGTGGCTCTGCTGACCGATGAGGTGGTAGTACATTTCGATCTTTCCTTTAGATTCCAGTTCGTCTAGATATTTGAATTGGGCTGGCATCAGCTTGGCCAGCTTCTCTGGGGGCACCCCGGACACGATCCGCTGAATCACCAAGAACTTCATCTCTTCCCACCAAGAATGATTTTATAGACACGGAGATATTTATTTTGTTATTAAAAGTACACCATTGCTATCAACGTCAATCTATTCGCTCACCGTGGTGGCGTTTGTGGGGCAGTTAACTACGCATACCATGCACAAAATGCAGTCCTTCGCCCTAACTGGAACGGACTTCGGCGTGTCTGGATATTCGGAGATGTCTCGGATTTCGAAGACGTTCACAGGGCAGATGTCCATGCATATCCTGTCGCCTTTGCATTTTTTCCAGTCAACCTCAACTTTGGGCATTCGCCATCAACTTGCCTTTTCCTCGTTAACTTAATCTCTGCTGTACGATAATATCTTTACGAGTTAATTTATGGCTTTGCTTCTGCCTGAACGTCGAAGGTAGCTTCCGTCGAGTGTGTTTAAATCTTAAACCCTAATTTCAGAGGCGCTGGGCGTTTTTCACTCAAGTTTTTTGATGAGGATTCCTCTGTGGTCTCGGATTTCTATGTATGCAACGTTTCTGACGTTGGCTGACCGGGTGGCGCACTTGATGCACGGGTCGTAGGCTCTGACGACCATCTCTATGCGGTTGAGGAGGCCAGGTTTTATTTCTCCGTATTTTATGAACTCGGAGGCGGCGTTTTTTACGCTTATGTTGATGGCGGCATTGTTGATCTGGGTGGGGATGATTAGGCTTAGGTTCCTTGCTCGTCCATCTTTGCACAGGGTATACCTGTGAACTAGGGTGCCTCTTGGCGCTTCTACAACGCCTATTCCAATCCCCTCTTTTGGCGTGACTTTGACCCTTACGTCTTGGCGGGTTATTTCTTCATCCTCCAGCAGTTCTTTGGACCTTTCGCAGGCGTAGAGCAGCTCGATTAGCCTGGCATAGTCGAAGAGGAGGGTTTCGTGGGCTGGTTTTCCGAACCTCCTCCTGAATTCTTGGAGTTCTTCCCTAGCCGAGGGGGTCGTCAAATCTTGGGTCACGTTCATCCTAGCCGTGGAGCTGACCCTCATTATGCCCTTTGGCCAGCCAGCCTCCTTCAGGTAGGCGAACTTGGCGTATGTCCACTCCAGAACCTTCTCTTCCATGTGATCCATGCATTCTCTAGGCGGAAATTCGGCGATCAGTTCCCCGCTTGGGTCGATAACGCGCAGCTCTCCATCACAAAAGTTTAGGTTCCCTTCTTTAACCATGCCCATGTAATGCGTTTTGACAGGAGCCACCTGCTTAAACTCCTCCCACCGCGTTTCAAATAGGGCTTTACCGAGTGTCAACGCCTCCTTGGAGAGCCCTAGAGCCCTGTCCACGTCCTTCAGCAGGGCAGTCCTGTCTTCCTCCCTTAGGGGTTTTATCAGGCCTCCTGGAATGACGGAGACTACATGGACCTCTCGTCCTCCCAGCTTGGTGAGGATTCGGGTTCCAATCATCCTGAGCTCTAAGGCTTTTCTGCCGATTTCGGGGTCTTCCCTCATGATTTGGAATAGGTTTCTCCTTGAAGGGTCTTTCTCGGGGCCGAACCAGAAGTCTGGCAAGGTCAGGAAGAAGAAGACTAGGGAGTGGTTGCTTATGACCTGACCCATGAGGAGGAGTTCCCGCAGCCTTTGGGCAGTCTCCGTGATCTCAACCTGATAGGCGTCTTCGATGGCTTTAACAGAAGCCGTGATGTGAGCTGTTGAGCAGACGCCGCAGATTCTCGAGATTATGAAGGGAATCCTGTCCGTTTCCATGCCCCTGAGGAACTGCTCGAAGCCCCTGATCTCGGTTGCCTGAAAGAAGGCGTCTGAGACTTCTCCGAATTCGTCAAGGGTTATGGTTACCTTTCCGTGGCCCTCTATGCGGGTCGTCGGCGAAATGGTTACCTGCCGCACACCTGGGGACACTAGACAACCCTCTCCCTAGACTTAAATCGCTCCACCTTCTTGGAAAAGATGAAGGCGTGGAAAACGAAGGGGTTCCTGTACAACTCCCTCCTCACCTCTTCAACGTCTATTCCTGTTCGGCGGGAGGTGATCTGCACCAGAAACTCATGGAGGTCCCTTGACCTGTAGAGGAGGGCGTCGGGGGGACCACGGCACCCGAAGCAGGTGAAGCCCACGCTTGGGCAGGGGGCTCCGCAACCCCTACGGGTGAGGGAACCGAGGCATACGAAACCCTGACTTAGAAGGCAGATCTCCGGGTCAGCCTCCTTTTCGTAGATTCCGAAGAGGCGGCCAGGCTTCACAGGCAGTATCTTCCTGGGGCACTCCAAACAGACTATTTCCTTAAACCTTTCAGGTTCTTCTCCCCTTGTCAGGCTACTAAGGGTCCTTATTATCAGCCCAGGCATGGGTGGGCATCCGGGAATGTAAAAGTCCACGTCCACGAAGGTGCATATGGGATACACCATGTCCTTAAGCTCGGGCAGAAAACTTGGACGATGAATCTTGGGGTGCCTCCCCTCAAGGAGCTGCTTCAGGGACAGAACATTGCCCAGGCTCGTCACACCGCCATGGGTGGCGCATATGCCCAACGCCACAAGTGTGTCAGTCTTAGCCCTAAGTTCCCTAAGGAGCTCTTCATCGGCTTCGGTTCTAACTCCGCCCTCCACGATAGCCAAGTCAACTCTGGGAACCTCACGGGTGTCAACGAAGGTCGGGGAAAACACGACCTCAACGTCCTTTAACAGGTTGAAGAGGTCCTCCCCCGCGTTCACAAGGGAAGATACACACCCGGCACAACAGGTCAGAGAGAGGATACAAACCTTCACGGCAGACGCCCCTTCGCTATTCCTACCATGGTTCACTTAAGGCTTTTTCTCGGTTTATGCCAAAGATTAATAACCCTTGTTTGCCTCGAAGGCATATAGATATTTTTATCAAAAATTTCTAGAAGATAAATTGAGCGCAAATATTTCTTCACTGCTCGTATGTAAATATGAAAAGTAGGGTAGCTGTGACTCTCGGATGTTTAGTCATTTCACATTGATAAGAGTAGTTGCATGCCTTTATATTTCGACAACTCGTATTTGTTATTTATAATTTAATATATGAACGTGAAAACTCCAAATTTCTATCAGACGGTGGGAAAGCCTATGGGAAGCTCTTTTGACGATAAGAAGATCGCAAGCGAATTGAAGGGAAATACGCTTAGAGCTTACTGGGCCCTCCTGAGCTCTAAGAACGGCGTTATGGGCGTCAGAGAGCTTCAGAGGAAACTCGGCTTTTCCAGTCCCGCATTAGCAGCCTATCACCTGAACAAGCTCGAAGAGCTGGAGCTCGTCGTAAAGGAGAGGGGTGACTATAGGATCTTAAGAGAAGTTAAAGTTGGAATTCTCGAGCAGTTCATAAAGTTAGGTACGTTTATGCTTCCGAGGTACGTGCTCTATTCAACTATGTTCACAACGCTTCTAATCTTCTTTATCTCACAACTGAGAGAGTTTAACTTTTACAGCATCTTCTCACTTATCTTCGGATGTCTTGGCACGATAATCCTTTGGTACGAGACTATAAGGGTCTGGAGGCAGAAGCCCTAATGACTATTGTACAAGAATTTGAACAAAGTGTTCAAAAGCATTTCATTAAATGCGTCAATTTTTCATATAATAAAATGTGAGAAAAATGGCATACGACTTTAAGAAAATATTTCTCTATGGAGCCACAGGCATACTCGCGGCGGTTATAATAGCAGCTGTATTCTCCGCTTCGATGATGTTTCACATATTTCCCCAGGTAGAGGCTAAGACAGGAATGCTTATCGTAAAGGTGACAGACGCCCCAGTTCCTGACCTTAGACACTTGAACATAACAATCAATCAAGTCGAGGTCTGTAATGAAACAGGAAACTGGACATCCCTGCCAATCCTAGGCGGAGTAGCATATTTCGATTTACTGAAGCTCGAGAACGTCACAATGGACCTATCCATAAGCGAAATACCGATAGGAAACTACACTAAGATCAGGATGCGAATAGTTTCAGCTAACGCCACTCTAGCAGACGGTAGAATCATCACGCTAAATGTGCCGTCTGGGCGCATAGACATCCATGTTCACTTTGAGATAAAACCTGGGAAGACGACGAGTCTAATCATCGACATCATAGTTGACAAGATACATATAGCAGAAAAAGGAAAGTCAGGGAAGCCTGCTAATCTAAACCCCCAATTCAAAGCCATCATTATTCTACCGTGAAGAAGAAAAAAGAGGGGGTTATAGGTTAGGTGCTCATGCCCCGTAAATGAGGTGAACACCGAATACGTCTTCTGGGTCGATCGGTGCTAATAGCCCAAGCGTTTTTCAAGCGCCCCAGAGTCATTCTTATCTAAGGTAGCCACGTATGGAATACGAGAAAGATAAGTATGTCATCTGACCGCTTCGGGGAGTTGACGATGTATAAGGCTTCCTGTCTGAGAGTCCCCAAGAACCTAGGCGAGAAAGCCATAGCCCTTGCCAGGCGGCTGAGCCTTCTTAATAAGGGGTTGAGAGTTCAACAGGAAGGCAGCTACCTGCTTATACCTCTAGTCCACGCGCCTCTTCCTCTTGAAATCAAGGAACTAGAGGGGAGCCTTCAGGAATTTGAAGTTTCCCTCCACTCTTTCCCGGAGCGTGTTGAGCACCCAGAGAAACTAATCGAGGTGCTAGAGAGTAAGTTGCCGCCCCATCTGCTGGCGAGCCTACCCCACGCCATGGACTTCGTGGGCGACATCGCCATCGTTGAAGTCCCCCCGGAGCTGGAAGGCTATGAGAGGATGCTGGGAGAAGCCATATTAGCTACGCACAAGCGGGTGCACACCGTCCTAGCTAAGGCAGGTGCCGTGGGGGGAATCTATCGTGTGAGAGAACTTAGGGTAATAGCTGGCGAGGAGAAAACGGAGACTGTGCACAGGGAGCATGGGTGCATGTATCATGTGGACCTTACGAAGGCCTATTTCTCGCCGAGGCTCTCCTACGAACATTTGAGGGTAGCGTCTCAAGTCAAAGAGGGTGAAACCGTTGTCGACATGTTTGCAGGAGTTGGTCCCTTCTCCGTTCTCACAGCGAAGAAGCACGAAAGAGTGCACGTCTACGCCGTCGATTTGAACCCGGACGCCATAGGTCTTTTAGAAAGAAACATCGTTGTGAATAGGGTTGAGGGAAAGGTGATAGCCGTTCTCGGCGAAGTCAGACAGGTCGTTAGAGAGAGGCTGAGAGGGGTGGCAGACCGAGCGATCATGAACCTTCCTGAAAGGGCGATAGAGTACGTGGATGTGGCTTGTGAAGCCGTTAAGCCGGAGGGCGGCGTTATACATTATTATGGGTTCGAAAGCTCTTCGGAACCCTCAGAAACTGCAAAGAATCGATTAGTCGAAGCCGTTAAAGGAAACGGTCGAAGGGTTGACAGGGTTTTGTTGACGAGGATCGTCCGAGCAACCGCGCCGTTCACTTGGCAGGTTGCGGTGGATGCCGAAATCCGGTAGTTTCCACGGATAGAGTCACCCTAACCCTTTGATCTGGGTTTTGCAGCTTTTCCACGAGTTTCTTCGATAGGTCGGCGGCAGCCTTATCCGCCTTTATAGCTATGGTTCTTCCGCACACAAAGTCGCTCTTTCGCACAACCACGTCAGTGGGGTGAGTGAACGACAAGCGACGAGACCCGAAGGCTCTGACTGTTTCCCTTACGTCATCAGCTTCGATATTTATCGTTATTCGTGCGCCTTCCCTTCTCGCCGCTTTCTTGAACTCCGAGTGCAGATCTGCCGCACCTTTGCTTGCACGCGTAGCAATAACGCAGTCGCCGCGTTTCGTGAGAATCGACTCTCTAGTGATCTCGAGGGTCTTCTCGTGAGTTGATAGAATGTTCCCATGCCCGTAGGCGTCTATGACCTCTGTTACTCTCATAACATCCCGTCGGTGTTTAACAGGGAGCAGCTTCTTATTCAAGGACTTCTATGGAGTCCACTTTTCCGTCTCCATCCAGGTCGAAACCCTGAATCAGGGTTGCGAATTTGGCTTCGTTGCTGAATTTTTTCAGGGTTTCCCTCCAGAACTTGGTGAGGGCTAGAACGCAAGCCTTGGTGCCCACCGCTTTGTTTCCGGCGAGGACAATGATCCTCCCCTCTGCTCTCCATGGGTTGACTATTCTGGCTATCATCCCCACAGTGTCGCCGGTGTAAACGTTCTTTGTGCTCTCAGAGATAAGTCCGCCGAGGAGGAACCCGTGTTCAGAGGGCATCATGCTAAACCTTACGGGCAGAAAATCGTTTATCTCTTCCGTGATTAGGTTGGTTCCGGGGCCTCCCACAAGGATTAGGTTGTTGCCCTCCTCCTTCTCCGCCTTTATGTCCACATCAAGCTTAATGACGAAGTCCTCTGGCAACCTAACGAACTGGCCGAGGAAGAATGTTAGGTATGAAGCATAGTGGCCGTCTCTCGCCCTGGCTTTGAAGGGACCATGAGGGTCGGGGCTACCCACCACGATTTTTCCGTCGAAGCCGCCGTCCTCCTTGATGAAGGAATGGAAAAACAGTCTCAGCTTCTCGTCCATATCGGCAATAGAGATCCTCCTTGCTTCCCTGTAACCAAAGGGAAGCTCAACCCCGAAAGCCGGAAAGGTGCCTCTGTAATACTTGGCTATGGCTCCTTTCTTCCCCTCTTCTCTAACGACCTGTATGGCGCCAGCCCCCTCAAGCCTCCTGATGTGATAGTAAACTTTCTGCTCATGCATATCCAAGCGCTTCGCTATCTCCATGGGGTACATCTCCCCTTCGCCGAGGAGCCGAAGGATCTTCCAGCTTGTCTTGCTCAAAACGCTTCGCAGTTTTTCCGGGCTGTCGAAGATGGCTATGTCCTTTATCACGTATCCTTTCTCTTCATCGCTGAGCAACAAGGTTTTCTTCATGGCGAAATACTATCAACGTTTCTTTTATAAAAATTTTTTTAGAGGGTCCTATAATCGAACTAATTAAACTCTTCCTTTCCCTCCATGTTTCTGGCTTAGAGTAGCCAAGGGCAACACTGGTGGAACAAGATAAAAGAGAGAATTTAGCATACTTTAAGTGGTTAGTATGAACGTAGAAAAACTGAGATGTTTCATTCCGATAGGTGGTCAGGCCAAAAGGCTAAGACCTTTGACGCATGACGTATCAAAACCCTGTGTTAGGTTCCTGAATAGAGCGTTAATCGAATTCTCAATGGTAACGCTGGCTGAACAAGGCGTGAGGAACTTCATCTTCGGGGAGCGTGGTTACACCAACTATTCAAACCTTTTCGATCAGTATGGGGAAGGTGTTGGGTTTTCGGCAAAGTATAGAATCGAACCGAGGGTGCATATCAAGCATCAACCGAACCTCGATGATTTGGGGAGCGCCGATTCTTACAGGCTAAACATGGAATATTATGATGTTCGCGACCCGGTCCTCATCGTGCAGGGAGACAACCTCTTCGACATCAATTTGGCTGACTTGATTAAAAAACACGAAGAAAGGGGAGCGCTTATGACCATCTGCCTAACAAAGGTGGAAAGAACGGAAGAGTATGGTGTGGCCAAGTTGAACGAAGATATGAGGATTGAAAGATTTATCGAAAAACCTCCAGCGGGCGAAGCGCCGGGCAATCTTGCCAACGCTGGCATATACCTTGCGTCGCCAGAGGTCAGAAAAGAGGTTGAGAGTGAAGGAGTCAAAAAGATGATGGAGGAGAGAAAGAGGCTTGATTTTGGTTTTGACCTCATCCCCTACTTGGTGGATAAGGGATTTCCGGTCTATGGTTATGTATTGGACGTGTGGTACGACGTAGGAAACCCGGAAAGTTATCTACGTGCCATGCGCGACATTCTCCATGGAAGGCTGAACATAAGAGTTGCGGAACAAAGAATTTCACCGAACAGAAGCGTTTGGGTTCAGGGGTATAGCGAGGAATCCGTCAAAAGACGTGAAGAGATACTCAGGAAATGTAAAGAAAACAAGCTGGCCATCGAGGGCGCTGCTCTGATCGGTAGGCATACCAGAATAGGCGACTATTCCAGGATCTCAGACTCGAACGTGGACAATTTCTGCATCCTCGGCGAACACGTAAACGTGGAAGGATCAGCGATTATGGATGCTGCAAAAATTGCGGATTATGCTCATATCTCAGACAGCATTTTAGGTAGAAAAGTCGTTGTAGAATCGACCCGTGAAAGCCCTACATGCATAGAATCGACTTCGGTGATAGGCAACTCCGTACGTATTAGGGAAGGTTGTAAGCTCGTGAAGACCAGAGTCAACCCTAGCTTAACGATTCCACCAAGCATGACGTACGTCGACAAGTTTCTGCAGAATTACGAGGATGTGGTTCAATTAACAACTTAGC
>Ga0315314_1002148_pt1 | contig 16549 bp, 14 predicted proteins | sample TDP9_MG_FD_203631 | JGI IMG/M metagenome (GOLD analysis project Ga0315314, IMG submission 203631) | Freshwater sediment microbial communities from Lake Towuti, South Sulawesi, Indonesia - TDP9 | ecosystem: Environmental > Aquatic > Freshwater > Lake > Sediment | place: Indonesia: South Sulawesi...
GGATGTCTGCAAAAAGAAAGAGCCTGAAGTAACAGATGTTGGCAGAAAAGGGGATCACTTCGTCTCATGTTATCTTCTGAAATAGGGAGAAATGCAAAATGGCAAAAGAAACCGTCGTAAGCGCTACAGAACTTGTAAAGTGGTTTCCAGTCAAAACAGGCTTCTTTTCGACCTTGGTGGCTAGAAGACAGCTCTACGTGAGAGCCGTAGACAACGTTACGTTTGACATTAAGAAGGGCGAGGTCTTTGGATTGGCAGGAGAGAGCGGCAGCGGCAAGACAACTGCTGGGAGACTGCTGCTTAGACTCACTGAACCCACAAGTGGAAAGATTACATTCAAGGGACAGGACATCACAGCAGTCCCTGACTCGGACATGAAGCCGCTAAGACGGAGAATGCAGATAATCTTTCAAGATCCATACGAGTCTCTGAACCCACGAATGACGATAAGCGACATCATATCTGAACCACTTCGAGTTCAGGGGATAGGCGGCAAATCCGATGTTGAAGAAAAAGTCCACAAGACTCTTGAAGACGTAGAATTAGTGCCAACCCATGAATTCGTCTTTAGGTTTCCCCATGAGTTGAGCGGTGGACAAAGGCAGAGAGTTGCTGTAGCAAGAGCCTTCGTGCTAGATCCTGAATTCATTGTTGCTGACGAACCAGTTTCAATGCTGGACGTGTCCATCAGGGCAGAAATCTTGAACCTGATGGTCGCCTTGGTGGAAAAGAGTGATGCCTCATTCTTATACATCACCCATGACTTGGCCCTTGCTCGACATATGTGCGACCGAATAGCCGTAATGTATCTCGGCAAGATAATGGAAAAGGGCCCAACCGACAAGATTATTTGTGAACCTCTGCATCCCTACACGAGAGCATTGATCACAGCCGTGCCGGTACCCGACCCAACAACTAAACGCAGCGACGTTGTTATTAAAGGAGAAATACCAAGCCCGATCAACCCGCCCTCAGGCTGCAGATTCCATACAAGATGCCCACTCGCTCAGGAAATATGTCGACAGAAAGAGCCAGCTCTGACCGAATACGGCGACGGACACGTTGCGGCATGTCACATGATAGGCACCCCAGAATGGAAAAAATTCATCCCCCTCACATAAGCAAAAATCGAAGCTGAACATAGCATCAGCATCAAAAACGTGGCAATTGCTTCTGGCAAACGTTTCGTGGTACTCCGTTTCCCTTCAGCTTTTCATGAGAATAATCCATTTAAGACTGAGAGTTCACAGCCTTTCTGTGAAGGATAAGCGATGAGAACGAGTTTTCTCGCAATTGGCCTACTCCTAGTGTTTGCAGGTCTCTTCCTGATTTCGCTTTCAAGAGCTCCAACAAATGTGCCTCGGCAGGAACGGCCGATTGTCAAGGTCGGGGAAAAGGACTCCACCGAGATAGCAGATGTCTATTTTGCGAACGGCGAAAAATTCTATGTGTCATATAGTGGCGGGGGACAATACACAAACCCAGACGACATAATTGTTAACATTGTAGACCCGCTAGGCAATGAGACAACGCTCTCATATGCGGAAGCCGGACCCATCAGCTCAGGAATTGTTACGAATTATACTGGATTGTACAAAATCCAAATGGGGGGGCCCGGGCTCATCAATCCTGATTTACCTTTCTTCATGAGAGTTGGGAAAATAATTGACTATGTTTCAGTGGAATACCCGAATTCTAAACTTCTTCCTATAGGGATATCTATATTAGCCGTTGGAGGAGCCCTTTCAGTTCTCGGTGCGCTTCTTCGAAAGAGAAGGATTTCAAGAGACAAGACTAGAAGATAGGAGAGAAGAATCGTCCAAAAGTAGAAAAATCCTGAAAGAACGCATTTTGCATTTTCAAAAGCGAATTCTAACGTTGATGAAGGAGTTGGAAGAAACTTTAAAATGAAAAGACTTCGAAAAAACATAGAAAGAGACGTCGTATTGGTGCCAAAAGTGGATAGCTAATGAGAATCTGTATCGCGCTTTTGATAGCTTTGAGCTTAATCGTTGCCCTAAGCTTGCCTTTACCCAATGCTTTTGGCGTGAATTACGCCGTTGGGGTTTCAGTAGGCGATTGGGCAGAATACACGATCCTTGGCGGTTGGAACACAACGGAACCTTCTGTTGATATGCCGCAGTTTGTGAGGGATGCTAGGAACACGGATAGGATTCAAATCAACGTGACCAGAGTGAGTTTTACAAGCGTAACAATATTGGCGGTCACACAGTTTAAGGACGGCTCAGGAAAATCCAACGTGAACGTAGGCGACATTAGAACTGGCACCGGTAATTTGAGCCTGCAAGTGATCGGAGCTGATTTGAGCGAGGGAGACAAGCTTTCAGAGGCGAATGAAGCGCTAACGGTGAACAGAACCACAACAAAAACGTACGCAAAGGCTGCAAGAACGGTAAACTACGCTTACAGTGAGGAGTTTGCCTCAAGAGAAATTGGAGACGAAAGTGCGGTATATGAGTTCTATTGGGATAGGGCGACGGGAATAGTCGCTGCGATGTCGCTTGTGAAAGTATTCGAATCTGAAAGCTACACGACGATTGCTTCAGTCATGATGGAGATTAACGAGACTAACGTGTGGCAGCCCGAGATCAACAGTGGCTTAAGCGCAGAATGGATCATAACTGCTGTAATTGTTGTATCAGGAACGATTGCAGTTGTTTACTTGGTGATGAGGGAAGTTAGAGCGGGAAGGAGAAGAAGACGTTCAAGGATGTCGGCGAGGCTAAGAAGGACATCGGACGGGTCTTTCAGAACAAATCAGCGTGCTTGGCTATGCGCCTAGCCTATTACAACACATGAAATAGTGCGACTTTGAACTGTTGCAGTCTTCATGCCTCCATCGAAATGCAGTTGAGGGAACTATATTCGATGAACTGAGGCAAAAGCTCGAGCAGAGCATTCTAGCGACTCTGCAGATTCATTTAAATTGCTCTATTGTCGTAACCTCATAACCTAGGTGTTCAATCTCCAATGCAGAGGCGCACTCTGTTTCCTTTCTCAGCCATAGTTAATCTCGACAAACTGCGGCTGGCTATACTGATCAATGCCCTAAACCCAAAGATAGGTGGCGTCCTGATTCGCGGTCCAAAAGGTTCAGGCAAAACTACAGTTGTCCGCGGTTTGGCAGATATTTTACCGAAGATATTAGTGTCCACCGTGTGTTCTTTCAGATGCAATCCGAAAGACCCATCCAACATGTGCGTCCTCTGTAGTGAACGCTACCATAAAGGGCAACAACTTCCCACTGAAGAACAAGAGATGACAGTAGTCGACCTACCTTTAGGCGCGACAGAGGACAGAGTTGTAGGCAGCCTTGATGTTGAGAAAGCTATAAAACTCGGCGTTCAAGCACTGGAACCTGGCATCCTTGCCGAAGCTAACCAGAATATTCTTTACGTTGACGAGATAAACTTGCTACCAGACCATATAGCCGATGACCTTCTGGACGCTGCTGCAACAGGGTGGAATGTCGTTGAGCGAGAGGGGATATCAGTTAGACACCCATCACGTTTCATATTCATCGGCACAATGAATCCTGAGGAAGGAGAGCTTAGACCGCAACTTCTCGACAGATTTCCTCTGTCTGTGACCGTTGGAAGGATATCTTCAGTTGAAGATAGAATGGAAGTCGTCAAAAGAACCGTTGAGTTTGAAGCGAACCCGGAAAAATTCAACGAGAAGTACGAAGCACTTCAACAGGAACTTGGAAAGAAGATAGGTCAAGCAAGAGAAGTTCTGCCCAAGGTTGAAATGCCAGACAAACTCCTTGAAGTCATATGCAAGGCTTCACTGGACTTGAAAGTCGACGGCATGAGACCTGATATAGTCATAAGCAAAGCAGCAGTAGCTCTAGCGGCTTTTGAAAACCGAACGACGGTCACACTGAACGATGTCCTCGTGGCGTCCGAGTTAGCTTTAAGCCATCGAACCAGAGAAGGAGGATTCCTCGAACCTTCAACGCCTGACGAAATACGTCAAGTCTTTACGGCCAAAGCGAAGGAAATCAAATACCTCGAAGACACCGGACCTTCCCAGCCTGACGAAAAGAAGAAAAAAGGTAAAGGCAAAGGCCTCTTCTGGCAAGACAGAGAAGCCACTGAAAGGGAGGAGGAGCGCATAAGAAAGCACGAAAGCCTCCGCTCCCGAATATCTCAAGCTTGGTTTGCATTCAACCGATTATTTGGCGGATTGATTCTTGGCAAAGTAAAACGACTTCGAAGAGAGCCTAAGAAAGCCCCGGTGGTAGATGGATTCGTTAGAGGCGGCAATATCAAGACGAGTGAGACATCGGAAGGCGACAAGACTGATCTTAAGAAGGAAACCAAAGCATACCCAACTATGAGTCGACAGTCTAAATCAATGGAATCCGCCAAAGACATGTCGATACTTATCACTAAGGCGCCTCTTCCAACTGTCGGTTCAGCCCTTGGACCACCGCAAATCTCTAAGGGGATTACCTCACTTGCTGAATTAAAAGATAGGTTTCTGGCAGCCTTCAGGTTTTCTCAGCGTGCAAGACCCCAAAAGCGGAGGCTGAGGAGTTATGTTGGAAAAAGAGCGCAGACGGTGACAACACTTCACCGCGGTCGACCTTATGGTTGGAGGCTACCCAAGGGCAGACCTCAAGATGTACATCTACCAGCAACTATTAGAGCAGCTGCCAGAAAACCGAAGGAGACGCAAAGACCTTTAGGAGTTGCGCTTCAAATCGGTCTAGACGACATCCGGGAGAAATTGAGGCTATACAAGGCGCCCATGACCATTATGTTCGTGATCGACCTGAGCGGATCAATGTTAATGAACATAGAAGCCTTGAAAACGGCTATTCTTAACTCGCATAAGGAAGCCTATCGATCCAGAGACCGTGTTGGAATCGTTGCAGTTAAAGACACTGGAGCTGTTGTCGTACAGCACCCGATTGCTAACTTAAGGGTAGTCGCAAGCAAGTTGGTAGGGTTGAAGATAAGTGGTTTTACACCCTTGGCTAGTGGAATGCTGAAGGCTCTTGAAGTGTTGAAGGAAGCAAAGAGGCGGGACGCATCGACCATACCAGTGATGATAATGATGACTGATGGAAGTGCCAACGTGCCAATGACAAGGAGCATAGAGACGGGCGAGGTTCGTAAATTCGACGCAGTCGGCATAGCTGTTCGCAAGTTTGAAGACTTGGCTATTCGAGATGTCATAGCGGTTTCAAAGATAATAAAGAAAGAAGGCATCAACACGATAGTTGTTAACACCAATCCACATCTGTACGGTCGAGAGACCTACGGCTTCGTAGTGACGGAAAGCATAGCTGCAATAACAAGGGGGGCACTCCATAAAGTTGGCAGGTTTGCTGAAAAGGATGAAATGATTGACAAAATCGTCACAGGTATTGCTGAAGATCGGAGACTGATAGCGCACGAAGTTGCTTTTTCATTGAAATCTCCAGACTAGAAAGTTGCTTCACTCGTGAGACTTTGTCTGTGATTACCATTATGGATTTATAATTGAACGCTCAAAGACTAGAAGGATTCAAAATGCCCAAGGAGAAAATCGTTGTCTTGGTAGGCTCTGCAAGCGACCTACCTTTTGCCCATCGCGTTGAGGATTTCCTCCGCGAATCACGCTTCCCCGTAGAATGTGAATATAAGATTAGCTCAGCACACAGAAACATTGAGAAACTGTTGACCGACGTACAAGGCTACGAACGATCCGAGGATAAGATAGTCTACGTTACGATAGCTGGCCTATCAGATGCTTTGTCCGGTGTCGTCGCAGGCATCTCTCAACATCCGGTCATTACCTGTCCACCAGACCTTGAAAAACACGGACTACCCAAAGCTTTCTCTTCGGTTATGATGCCTAAGGGCATAGCCGTAAGCTTGGTTTCAACGCCAGAAAATGCCGCTCTAGCAGCCGTCAAAATCCTCGCTCTGTCCGACTCGTCTCTCAAAAGTCGTGTTGCTGAGTACTTGGACAAAATGAAGAGCGCGGTCATAGAAGCTGACGCTGAGCTGAGACACAAGAAGGAACATGAAAGAGAGCGTGAGCACGTAGAGCGCATTGAACATCTGGAACATGGCGAACACGTGGAACACGGAGAGGACACGTAATGCAGACCGAAATAGTGATGGAAACTAAGCTTCCACTTCACCTTTTCAAGAGAGGCAAAGTGCGAGACGTTTACGACTTAGGGAATAGACTACTTATCGTTTCAACTGACCGAATCTCCGCCTTTGATGTCGTCTTACCTAACGGTATACCGTATAAGGGTGAAGCCCTGAATCGACTCTCCAACTATTGGTTCAGCCACACTAGAGACATTGTGGCTAATCACGTTATAGATGTAGTTGACCCGCGTACAGTTCTTGTCGAGAAGGCTGAGCCCGTCAAGGTCGAGTTTGTGGTTCGCGGCTACCTCTACGGCTCATTGTTCGACAGCTACAGGAAAGGCAAAGCCCCAGCCTTACCAAAAGGCTTAGCGAAAGCGGAAAAGCTTAAGACTCCAATCTTGACGCCCACAACGAAAGCGGACGTAGGACACGACATTGACCTATCGAAAGATGACCTCTTTACGAAGATCGGAAAGCCTCTAGCAACAGAAATTGAGGAAGCAAGCTTCAGGATATATGAGAAAGCCTCCAAGAAGGCAGAGGCAAGCGGAATAATAATCGCTGACACCAAGTTTGAATTCGGCTTCTGCAAGAAAGAACTTATGCTCATCGATGAATGTCTGACCCCTGACTCGAGCAGATTCTGGCCCAAAAAAAGGTACCAGATTGGGCAGGATCAGTTTAGTTATGACAAGCAGTATGTCCGTGACTATCTGCTGAGCATCGGTTGGAACAAGCAACCGCCTGCGCCCAAGTTGCCAGAAGACATCATCCTTGAGACCTCTAGGAAATACGTTGAGGCGTACGAGCTTTTAACTGGCAGGAAATTCTAGAGTCTTTAGACAAGATATAGACGCTAATACTCTTGTTGTATGTTCAAACATTCTAACGAAAACTGTTATATGCGGTTCTGTCTTGTCTACAGAGGCGGTGATTCTGAATGGTCATAGCTAGAGAGGAAATGCAGGAAACAGTAAAATCATACAAAGAGCCGATTGGGCTCAATCTGGGTTCTCACTCGGCGCTAGACGCTTGGCAAGGTCAAAGAAACTATGGCCTACGAAGCATGATCTACACAACGCGTGGAAGAGCGCGGATTTACCTCCAGAATCCTATGGTGGGCGAGCCCTTCAAGCCAATTGAGGATCTTCCAAGCCAGGTGCGTAGTGACCTCATCGTAACGGATGACATTTCAGACATTAAGAAGAGCGACAGGAAATGGCGAAGCGCGATCTTAATTCTAAACGAGTACAAAGATATTCTCAAATACGCCGACGAGCTTGTCGCCCTAGAATGCATGCAGATCCCAAACAGAGCATTCTCCGTGTACGTGGGCGGAGACGAAAATTGTAGCGCCATCGAGAATGAGTATCCAGTCCCCATCCTAGGTTCACGGTTGGCATTGAAAGTGGAGAACCGAGGCGAAATCGACAAAGACTATTACTGGTTCGCTGAAAAAGCCCACATTCCCTATCCAAAATCATACACGTATGAGATTCACAAAAAGGGCATCCGATTCAAGGAGCCAATCGACGAACCCATACTACTGAAAGCTGAACATGCGCATCGAGCCTTTGAACGCGAATTCATATTTGCCGCAGATTCAAACGATCTCGAGGCCAAAGTCGAACGCGAAATGCAGATCGGCAATTTGAACAAGGAATGCTTAGAAAGAGCACGCGTCGAACAAATCGTGTTGGGGCCACATGCTAACTTCAACTTTTTCTTCTCGCCGCTTGACGCTCAAGCCAGCTGGGGAGACGTAGACAAATGGTATGCCAAACTCTACAAAGTCACCTTGGAAGAAGCGAGAACATGCCTCTCGAATCAATTCTTGTCTATAGACGAACGACGAGAAACCATCCTGGACGGAGTCAAACGTTTGCCGATTGATGTGCAAGAAAAAATCAAGAAGGTACCTTCATTCGAGGTTTCAGCCCACTTGGTCATGAGCTTACGCGAATCACTGCTGAAAGACATGCACCGTTACGCCGACGCTTACCTAATGGCTATGAGAAAGCACTTGCAACCTGGCATAATTGGCGCATGGTGCCTGCAAACTCTCATAACATGGGACAGAATTTCGAAATATGAGCACAATCCTTCAGTCAAGGTAGACGTGACGTTAGGCTCTGAACCCAGGACGGCGATGGACTATGGTCTGTACGATGTTCCCGAAGGCTCTGAACCCTATATGCACATTCCCGTGACACAGGATGTGGCTTTGAGACACGGCGGCGGAACCAATGTGCACATGGGCATAGGCTCGCAGTACGCCAACGCTAAATACAACAAGACCATGAGCATGGGCGACAGAATCGCGCTAGAGATTAAAAGAGCAACAAAAGACAAGAAGCTGCATCTTATTGTAACTTGAGTGAATAAGACAATGCCCACAAACAGACCCGTGAAGCTGACATACGCGAAGGCAGGTGTGAACCGAGCGCTTCGGGCCAAGTCAAAAAAAGCCTTAGACATTCTTGAAAGAACGAATCGGTTCAGTAGGCACGGGGCGGTTGTCAAGCTTCCCTACGGCAACATCTTTCCAATAAATAACGATTTTTACCTTGACTTTGTCATTGAGGAAATAGGCACTAAAGTCTTAGTAGCCCAGCTGGCAGACAAATACGATACGATTGGCATCGACGGCATCGCCATGGCAGTGAACGACGTCATACGTTCAGGTGCACGACCACTAGCCTTAGCAGACAACATACACGCCCACGTTTCTGACCCAGCTCTGGTAAGAGAATGGATGAAAGGCATAGTTAAAGGCGCAGAAGAAGCCGAATGCATAGTGCCAAGCGGCGAAATCGGCGATGTGCCTGACCTGATAAAAGGCATTACTGAAGGCAAAGCCTTTGATATGATCTTTGCTTCGGTTGGTGAAGTCCACAAAAATGACATAATCTATGGAGACAACTTGGAACCCGGAGACGCCGTAGTTGGTTTGCGCAGTTCGGGCATTCACAGCAACGGAGTGACTTTGGCAAGGAAAGTCCTGTTCAAGACTTGGGGTGGCGCGTATGAACCTTTTGACGTTCCAGACGGTTTGGACAGGGAACTTGTTTACGAGGTTCTGGAGCCGACGAGGATCTACGTTAAATCAGTGTTAGAACTCGCAGGGAGCACTAGAGTTAAAGCAACCGTTCATGTCACAGGCGATGCCTACGCCAAATTTGGAAAGCTGATGCACCTTAATAAAAGCGTCGGGTTTGAATTCAACGATTTCAGTCCCCAACCCATATTCAATCTAATTCAAGACTGCGCTAAGAAGCGTAGAACGCCGATTTCCGACGACGAGATGTTTAAGACATTCAACATGGGCTGGGGTTTTGCAGTTGTTGTCGATAACGCTGTGAAAGAGGAAGCAATTGACTCTCTCGAAAAAAGCGGCATCGAAGCGAGACAAATCGGCACGGTTACAAATTCAAGGCGAATCCTTGTTAAGTATGATAGTAGGAAAATCGTCCTCCTGGCGAAATGACCTGTTGATTGGTTTTCGACAAGTTGAGTGAAATTCTACACGAAGATGTCGCAAAAATTGATAAATACTTGTATACCAATCTGTCCCCATGAAATATCGGACCAAGGTTGAGGTTGGACTGAAACCGGGGCATTCTGATCCTGAGGGCGAAACGACCAAGCAGTCACTGGCTGAGCTGAACTATCCCGTTCTCTCAGTTGGTGTCCGGAAAGTCTACGACATTGTGCTGGAGGCAAAAAGCCTGAACGAAGCCAAAAGAATGATTGATGAAATATGCAGGCGACTCTTGGCAAACCCGGTTAAAGACAATTACGTTTTTGAGTTTGAGGAAGAATAGATGGACGGCAGTCTGTACAAGAGGCGTTCTCTGCCGTTTCAGCTATTCGAGATCTTGTTAGGAGATGCTAGTGACAAGCAGCTGCTTCAAATTAGTAGCGAACTGGGCATCGTCCTCAATCTGGAAGAAATGACTGAAGTTCAGAGGTATTTCGCTAAGCAGAAGAGAAATCCAACAGACGTTGAATTGCAGACCATTGGGCAAACTTGGTCGGAACACTGCTATCACAAAACGTTTAAAGGCGTAGTAGCTGCTGGCACGAAAACGATTAAGAGTCTCTTCAAAACGTACATAGCTAAAGTCGCGCATGAACTCAAACCTGCATGGTGCTTTTCCGTTTTTGAGGATAACGCAGGCATAGTGAATTTTGACAAAGGCTTCGGAATAGCAGTCAAAGTTGAAACTCACAATCATCCATCTGCGATTGAACCCTTTGGAGGAGCCGCAACAGGTGTAGGGGGAGTCATCAGAGACATTCTAGGCGTCTGGGCAGACCCAATCGCGTGCATGGATGTTCTCGGCTTCGGACGTTTAGATTATGATTATGCCAGCTTGCCGCCTGGAATCAAACATCCAAAATACGTTTATAGTGGTGTAGTGGCTGGAATAGGCGCTTACGGCAACAACATGGGCATACCTACAGTCAATGGAGCCATATATTTTGACGAGAGTTACGTGGGCAATGTTGTGGTCTACTGCGGCTGCGTCGGTCTAGTGCCGAAATCCTCGTATGTGCGTAGCATCAAACAAGGCGACGTGATTGTTTTAGCAGGGGGCAAAACAGGGCGAGACGGCATTCACGGCGTCACCTTCGCCTCAGCAGAACTAACTGAAAAATCCGAGGTAGTTTCACGACCAGCGGTCCAGATAGCGAATCCAATTGAGGAGGAGAAATTGAAGAGGGCGATAATGCAGGTACGTGATAAAAGCTTAGGTTCAGGGATAACTGATCTGGGCGGTGGCGGGTTATCTTCAGCTGTTGGTGAACGTGCACGTGCCTCTCAATGTGGCGCTCACGTTGAACTTGACAAGGTTCCTCTGAAGTACACAGGATTGGCTCCTTGGGAAATCTACGTTTCTGAATCTCAAGAGAGGATGCTGTTGGCTGTTCCCAGAGAGAATCTCTCTGAAACTCTGCGGATTTTCGAGCACGAAGATGTGGAGGCTACGCCGATAGGTAGTTTCACCACAGACTCAAAGCTCACTATTGATTATTTGGCTGAGAGAATTGCTGAAATAGACGTAGACTTTCTCTTCGAACCGCCAACTGTTAAGAGAAAAGCGAAACTGTCAGTACCCAGCCAGCGTGAGCCGGTCTTCAAAGAACCAAGCGCGTTGGGAAACGTACTCCTGAAGTTACTAGCTGCGCCTAACATCGCAAGCAAAGAAGCAGTTGTGCGAACCTACGACCACGAGGTAAAGGGCAACACTGCGATCAAGCCACTGCAGGGCAAGTATGCTGGTCCGAATGACGCAGCGGTTGTTAAGCCCTTGAACACCTCTTGGAAAGGCGTGGTCATATCATGCGGAATGAACCCAAATTATGGCAGAATCAGCCCGTATTGGATGGCAGCATCCAGCATCGACGAGGCCATACGCAACAACACTGCTGTGGGCGGACGCAGAATCGCGTTGCTTGACAATTTCACGTGGGGCAACCCTGAAAAAGCAGATCGCATGGGGTCATTGCTGCAAGCATGTCAAGCGTGCTATGACATCGGCAAAGGGTTTGGAACACCATTTATCTCGGGTAAGGACAGCCTCTTCAATGAGTCGCCCTTGGGTCCAGTGACGCCCACACTTCTGATCACGGCTGTTGGCATAATCCCCGACGTGCGAAAAGCAGTCACAATGGATTTGAAACAGCCCGGCAACTCAATATACCTTGTTGGGCGAACGCTTCCAGAGTTAGGGGGCTCTGAATACTACAGGCTTATGGGATTTCTTGGGAAATCTGTGCCTAGAGTTGAAGTGAAGCAAGCCAAGAAAGCTATCGAGTCAATCATCGAAGCGATTGATGCAGGTTTTGTGAAGGCTTGCCACGACCTTTCTGAAGGCGGACTAGCTGTGGCTCTGAGTGAAATGGCGTTCGCGGGCAACTGCGGCGTTGATCTGTGGCTGAAAAGCGTGCCAAAGCCTCGAAGCTTGACACGAAATGATTTCATCCTCTTCTCAGAATCCAACAGTCGTTTCTTGGTTGAAGTGAACAAGAAGCGTGCGAGAGATTTCGAGGAGCTAATGCATGGCAACGCATGTGCGTTGATTGGAACGGTCAAAAAAGATCCGACTTTCAGTGTACACGGTATGAATGATAGAAAGATTGTGGAAGCCGACTTAGCTAGGTTTAGAAAGGCTTGGAAAACTCCTTTGGGAGCTGGCAGATATGAAGATTGAGGATATTCGCGTTTGCATTGTACGAGCCGGGGGAACCAACTGCGACGCTGAAACGAAGCGTGCGTTTGAAGACTTCAAAGCTCAGGCTGAAGTTGTCCACATTAATGAGGTCGTCAGGAAATGTAACTTGCTCGATTACCATGCGTTGGTGTTTCCAGGGGGCTTCTCTTACGGTGATTACGTTCGAGCAGGCGCCATACTTGCTAAAGCGTTGATTGCTAAACTCGGAGATGAGTTGAAGCAGTTCGTTGAAGAGGAGCGCCCTGTTCTGGGCATCTGCAACGGCTTTCAGATTCTGGTCGAAGCCGGCTTGCTACCAGGATTTGATGGAATAAGCACGCTGCCGCAAGCCGCATTGGCAACAAATCTGCCCATAGGTTATCGATGCATGTGGACTCATTTGAAACACGAAAACAAAGGCAGATGCGTGTTCACCTCCAAAATCAAAGCAGACTCTGTTGTGCGCATACCAGCCGCTCATGGAGAAGGACGATTCATATTTGAAAGAGCGAAACAGAATGAGCACCTTAGGAAACTCTATGAGAACGATCAACTGGTCTTCCGATACTGCGAAGAGGATGGCGAGGCTGCTGAAGGCAGGTTTCCAGCAAATCCAAACGGTTCATTCCACGATATCGCAGGTATCTGCAACTCGTCGGGGACAGTCTTTGGCTTAATGCCACATCCTGAGAGAGCTTATTTTGGCTGGCAACAGCCAGACCGGACTAAAGAAGAGAGATCGAGCAGATATGGCGACGGGAAATTGATCTTTGACTCGGTTGCCGAGTATCTGACCAAGAAGTTCTAAAGTTCACTGAGCTCTGATGCACGGGGCAGTCCTGTTCGGGCTCCCGCTTTTGATATGCATCTTGATGCCACGAAGTTTCCCAACCTTCCGCATTCATACAGGTCCTTTCTCTGGGTCAAGCCGAAGAGGAAGCCTGCGCAGAAAGCATCGCCGGCGCCTGTAGTGTCAACGACCTTTGTCTTAAACGGTTTGATAAGGTAGTTCTCTCTGCCGTTAGCCACGTAGCATCCTTTTTCGCCGAGTTTGACAGCCACGATTTGCGCGCCCTCATTAAGCAGCGTCTTTGCACCGTCTTTGAAGTCTTGTCGAGTGAGCATTTTCAACTCGTTCTCGCTTGGCATTACAACGTAGCTTCGCTTCAAGAAGGGTCTCAGCTTGATCAAGCCTTTTCTTCCGTAGATTTCACCTGGATCAAAACTTACTTTCACACTAGGCAGAGTCTCTACCAGCTCCTTCTGCGCTTGAAATGGTTTCTCATCCATCGAAGTCAGGTGTAAGAACTCGGCTTGCTCGGCATACTTCCAATCGATCTCCTTAAATGATAAAGTGTCGTTTGCGCTCGGATGCACGTAAAGTGCCCTTTCACCTTTTTTGTCTATGAAAGCTGAGACAGTGCCACTATGCCCTTCCTTGGCGATCACTATTCCATCGGTGTTTACGCCTTCTTTATGAAAATCGTCTAGCAATAATCGACCCTCGTGATCGTCGGCGACTTTGCCAATGAATCCGGTCCTTACGCCAAGCCTAGCTAAACCAACAATCGTGTTTGCGGCTGAGCCGCCCGGCAATTCCATCATGTCTAAGATGAAGCTTTCTTCGCCCTCCTTAGCGATTCTGCCAACCCGATAGAGTTTATCCACGTTGAGGGCGCCAAAGCCTACCACATCAAACCGCATTGTGCAAACGCTCAGGTAAATATACAATCGGGAATTGTTTTAAACATATGCCAGACAATCATTTCAAATCCTAAGCAAGTGCTGTGAAGCGCTTGTTGTGTGTGTTAAGGAGCTCCCCACAACAACACGCATTCAACTACGTGCGAGAAAGAGCAACAATGGACACCTTTGAGAAACTCATCAAGTCCGTCATTTTATTCGTTTTCTGCCTTCTTAACGCCATAGATATGGTTCAAACAGCAGCTTTTCTACGCATGGGAATAGAGGGAAACATCTTCGTATTATATCATCCTCAATTATGGTTTGTTCTGAAATTCGCTTTCACCTTTGGTTTGCCCTATGGGCTGTATTACTTGGATGCGTATGTTCAAGCAAAAGAAGACGAAGGATTCTACGCGCACCTAAGTAGATTCATCGACGTCATGTATGTCACAATGATCTTTGCAGACATTTTCTATCTGCAACTAGTGATGAAAAACGCTAAGATTCTTGGGAGGATCCTACCCTAATGCTCCTAGGTATATCTTGTGTTTCCCCAGCTTGCCCTCATAGTTGCCCGCTGACACCTTGACCAGCCCATCCATGTCTTTGACAGCGTTTATTCCAGCCTTCATGGCTTCTTTGACTGCATCAAGTGTCACGCCGTTGATGACTATCTCAGGAATCGAATTCACGGTAAAGGGCACCTTTGAATCTGGAATGCGATCTCTTAAAGAGGGACAATACCAGTGATTGGTGGTTGGACCGATCGCTGGATAGTTCGTCTCAGGTTTTGACCCTGCTGCACAAATGTCGAAGGGCGTGATTACACCTTCAACAGTGTTTATAGCTTCTAGAGCTTTGTCTCCAATCCTTAACGCCGACTCTTCATCTCGACACAGAAGCCAAATGTTGCCTCCAGAAACACCGACACCATAGCCCAAGTAGCGTTCTATACGAAAACCAGGCATCATAACTGGAACATTGATTACCTTGCGTCCAACGTATTCTTCTTCCCACTCGTAGCCGTCGCCACAGTGACCCACGCTTTCCATCACGTCGAATTTGGACGTCGACTCTAACCCGTTGAATACACACGTTGTGGGCTCAACTAAAATTTCCTGCCGTATTCGATAAGAGGTCTCTCTTATGAATTTCGTTCTGGTCGCTTCGAATGACTTGGACTCAGATATGCCAGCCCAGAACTGCACTATTGCTCCCATGCGTCCATCAGGCGTGTCCGACGGTTTTAGCCACTTCTCTATTCCACCTTCACCTCTTCCTATGACACCCATGGGTAAAGCCGTCGAGCCATAGGCTGCCCTTTTAAGTCTTGTCTCATCTTTAGCCGTTATCAAGATACGACAAAACAAACCGTCGAAAGCTTCTGCGTACGTGTCTTCAATCTCCACCAACTTCTGGCGCTCCTTTTTTCAGCCATTCATGTCTGATTGAGTGGCTTGGTACAAGTCTGTTCGCGGCTTAACTGGATAGACTCCACCTTGCGAACAACCATCCATTTAGCTACCCCAGTCTTCCTATAGCCGTGCCTCTCACGCTTTTCCTGAACTCTTCACTTTCACGCGCAATTTTTTCCACGCTCAATGGAGTGACCAACTGCACCCTAGGCAATTTCCTGCGACAAACTTTGATGAAACACCTTCTCAAAGGCTCAGCCAAACCGAATTTCTCAATAGCCTGAGGATTCCAATCTCTGACTGTGGTTATTAGCCTCGCCTTTCCGAATCTACTGAACAAAGCCGCCAAAACAGCCGTCACCATAGCGTTTTCTGACAGCACCGCAACCTCTGCTTCCCTGACCGCATAACCGTTGCCATTGAAAGAAACAGACAAGCCCCCTGCGTCGCGCACAAGTTGAAGGGCTGACGCATCAGTTATGCTGTCGCCAACATACATCACATCCCGTAGCTGCCCGTTAAGTTTAGCCACTATGTCCTTAACAGCAGCGGCTTTCTCAAAGCCTCCAACAGGGCTAACTTCAAGAAATAACCGTCCTATTTTCATGCTTGATATCTGTTTCCAGAAGATTTCGTCTAATCGCTTCACCGTCTGCTGCAGTCTTTTCGGGAAATCCTTCAAAGATCGAGCGGTTTTGGGAAACTCCAACTTCGGAAGTTTAACGATTTCATCAGCAAGCCGCTTAAGATATGCCTTCTCCTCTTCGGTGATACCATACTTGTCTAAATCCAGCTGCGTGCAGTACACGTCGTTAAAGGGCCACCCTACGACATCACACAAGGCACGTATGTACTGCTCATAACTCGTGCTCACAATGTAAGCTGGCATTGCTTCGTGAACAAACTTGAGCATTACCTTAGCGCCGGGCATTAGGAGTATGTTTCGCGACGAGAAATCAACCATAACGTCGTTTGCTACATCATAAGCCTTCAAGAAGGGTAGAATCAGCTTCAGCGTATCGCCCGCCTTGTAGCCCTCGCGTTTGACGATGTCTGCGAGAATATCGTCATATCGGCTAATGAGCGTGAATAAGCGATTGCCTTTGGGAAT
>Ga0315314_1002149_pt1 | contig 16543 bp, 20 predicted proteins | sample TDP9_MG_FD_203631 | JGI IMG/M metagenome (GOLD analysis project Ga0315314, IMG submission 203631) | Freshwater sediment microbial communities from Lake Towuti, South Sulawesi, Indonesia - TDP9 | ecosystem: Environmental > Aquatic > Freshwater > Lake > Sediment | place: Indonesia: South Sulawesi...
CTCGAGGAGACAGGCTCAAATGATGATTATCAAGTTTTTGTTCCGATAGAAACATTGCAGAAGGCGTTTAATAAAGAGGGGCTACTTTCTTCAATAGATATTCGTGCCCTGTGCAACGCATGCCCTGTGGAAATAATCGCCGACAGCATAAATCAGAGCATTCCAGGGGTTCAAGCAGTTGCCGTAAAACAAATAGCTGAATCTGAAATGGGCGTGCTAGAGAATATGGAGAAGTTTATGTTGACTTTAGCTGGAATCACATTGGCTGTCGGCTGCTTTGGGGTAGTCAACACAATGACGACCTCAGTTCATGAAAGAATAAAAGACATCGGCATAATGAAAGCAGTGGGGGCATCACGCAATCAGATAATTAAGGTCTTCATTTATGAGGCCATCATTGTTGGAATAGTGGGAGGTGTCTTTGGATATGTGGCCGGAACCTTATTAGCATACGCAGTCGGGCCACTAATCTTTGAGGGAATAGCCATTACTTATGTTCCCGAGTACTTCCCCCTATCATTGGTTTTGGCTATCCTTGTTGCTGTAATAGCAACCGTGTATCCGGCATTCCGCGCAATCAAGATTAAGGTCGCTGACTCTTTCAGGTCTCTGTGAGGTAGGTGAGATGTTAGAGATCAAAAATGTATCAAAGATTTATGGCGAGGGTAGAACCAAAGTAGTCGCCCTAAATAACGTTTCCCTGCAGGTGGATAAAGGCGATTTTATAGCTATCATGGGGCCTTCTGGAAGTGGGAAATCCACTCTTTTGAATATCATCGGCGGTTTGGATCGTCCCTCCAGCGGCGAGGTGATTTTGGAAGGAAAACGCATAGATGATCTAGATGAAAATGCCCTTGTTGATATTAGAAGGGGGAAAATCGCCCATGTTTTTCAGCTGTATCATTTGCTCCCATCTCTCACTGCCTTAGAGAACGTGCTTCTACCGTTGGTATTTTGTGGGGCGAATAGGGAAGCTAAGAAAGCGTTGGATATTTTGAAAAGAGTAGGATTAGAGAAAAGGGCTGAGCATAAACCCAGCCAGTTAAGTGGCGGGGAGCAACAGAGAGTAGCAATTGCCAGAGCTCTGGTTAATGACCCGTCATTAATCTTGGCGGATGAACCAACAGGTAATATGGACCAAAAAACAGGAAGGGGGATCTTGGATTTATTTGACCAACTGAATAAAGAGGGGCACACCATCATTATTGTTACCCATAACCCAGAGATAGCCGAGCATGCCAAAAAAATCATAGTCCTGCAGGATGGGCAAATCGTAGATAGGATTAATCCAGAGGAAGAGAAGCAATAAAATGGTAACTATAAAATGTAGAACTAAGAAAATCGGATATATTCTGATCATTCTCCTTCCCGTAGCTGGGCTTGCGCTGTCATGTGGTGCTTCGAGCGAACCCCAGGTGGCACTGCCAGCTTCGCCCTTCAAGATTGCTGAGTTAGCGATTAATCCGGCTGAGGTTAACCCAGGGGTGCAAGTAATTATCACCGCTAAGGTAACAAATACCGGCAACACTGGGGATGACTATATTGCCGAAGTGAGAATAGACGATGTCACTAAGGCATCATTGCCAGCTTTTTTCTATTCGGAGAAAGTGACTATAGCCGCTGGGGCAAGCCAGCTCGTGATCATTGTAGCATCCAGAGATACCCCGGGAATCTACAAAGTTACTTTGGGTGAGCTTACTGGAGAACTTGTGGTGGTCAAACCAGAAGAGCCGACGCCTGCTCCGACCCCACCAAAAACCTCCGCCACCTTTGAGACCACTCAACTAGCCATTAACCCGGCTGAGGTTAACCCTGGGGTGAAGATAGTTATTAGCGCTGGGGTGACCAATACCGGTGGCAGTGAGGCTATCTATACCGCCCAGCTAAGGATTGACGATGTTATGGTAGCTACCGCCAAGGCAACTATTGCGGCTGGGGCAAGCCAGGTTGTGGGTTTTGCCGGAGCGGTGTATGAACTGGGAACCCATAAAGTTAGCTGGGTTGAGGTTGTTGGAGGACAGGAGATACCCAGGCTTACTGGAGAATTCGTGATACTCAAGCCGGAAGAAACCATTACTGCCTCTCCTACTATTGCCCCGGATTTTACTGGTGTGGATGTGGTAACCAACAAGACAATCTCACTCAGCCAGTTCAAAGGGGCTATCATCCTACTAAGCCTTGTGAACTATGGTTGCGACCAGTCCACCAATCGAGTAGTCAGTGCTCAGCTACTGGCAATCAAAGAGCTCACCAAACAGCGTAGTGATTTCGTACCACTTTCCGTTTTCTGTGGCTGCTGTCCGCTGGATGTGCTGCGCAGGTTCGCCATAGAAAATGCCCTGAGCTGGCCTTGGCTTCTTGATACAGGTAATGCTATTGTTCGTCAGTATGCCAGCTATCTCAGGAAGTATGGTTACCCCACGTTAATTTTCATAGATAAAGACCAATATATCCGAGGGGTCACTGGCTATTCTGATGTCTCTACGCTATCAGCCAAAATAGATCAGCTGTTGCCAAAGAGGTAAGGAGTGGGAAATCAATGTCAAGAAAGATAGTAGTAGGCATGATATTGCTGGGCATTTTATTAAGCGCGGCTGGGTGTGGTAGCAATAGTGAACCAATAAAGGCAACCTGGGTGCAAGTGCCGGCAGTTTTCGACTTCGTATCCATCCCGGTAAGTGAGGTCAAGAATAATAAGATAATCCACTTTAAGTTAAGAATGCAAGGTGGTGATATAGCTTTCATGGCCTACGAACTGGGCGGGAAAATCTATGTGCGGGCTAATGTTTGTCCTCCATGTCGGTCAATAGGTTTTTCCCTTCAAAGAGACATCCTAGTATGTGACACCTGTCAGACTACTTTCAAGGCTAAGACAGGCGACGGCATTGAGGGAGCATGTGTTAATTTTCCCAAAGCATCGGTGCCGTATGAAATCACTGACGGCAATATAGTAATGAAGGTAGATGCTCTCTTGACTGCATACCAGAATACCTTTATACCTGGGTGGCCTTAGATAGAAGAGAGGAACTCACCGAGTCCATGGTTGCCTTCAAAACAGATCCTAGAGAAGCTCTAAAGGTGCCCCTTGAAGCGGCGGTGGAAGATGCATTGGCAAAACACTTGGCGCTCCTCCCGGGAGTGGTAGTGGTAGGTGAGGGGGTACGTGTAATTTAACAATGTCAAGCTATCAGCTACTCTTGAAAGTGAAAGCTGAGGGAGTGGTGATGAAAAGAAATACAAGCCTATTTCTCCTAACAGGGCTGCTGGTCCTGAGCCTTCTGGGCTGCAATCTCTTGGCGCTGCCTCGGCTCCTAGAGCAACCAACGGCCACCCTTCGGGCTGAGGCTTCCGCTGAGGCGTCAGCCGAAGCGCCTCAGGGCGAAGCCCCGGTGCCGACGCCCAAACCAGCAAGGATAGAGGTGGTAGCCACCCCAACACCCCTGCCACCGGCAGCGATTCAGGAGGCCGATGCTGAGGAGCAACTGCTCATTAACATCTATAAAAGGGTCAACCCGGCCGTGGTCAACATCCGGGTGGCCAAGATGATGGAAGGCTTCCGTTTCGAGTTTGAGATACCCGGCTTCCCCCGAGGCCCCGAGGAGTTCTTCATGCCGGGTGAGGGCTCGGGCTTCGTTTACGATAAGGAGGGGCACATCGTCACCAACAACCACGTGGTGGAGGGGGCCGAGGAGATAGAGGTGACCTTCTTCGACGGCACCATCGTGGAGGCCGAGGTCGTGGGCACGGACCCCGATAGCGACCTGGCGGTGCTCAAGGTTGATCTGCCCATTGAGAGGCTGCAGGCTGTCGAGTTGGGCGACTCGGACGGGTTGGAGGTGGGGCAGCGGGTCATCGCTATCGGGAACCCCTTCGGCCTGAATGGGACCATGACCACGGGGATCATCAGCGCCTTGGGGCGCACCCTCCCCCTAGGGCGGATCTCGACTACCGTTGGCGGCCGCTTCTCCATCGCCGAGCTGATCCAGACCGATGCAGCCATAAACCCCGGCAACTCCGGGGGCCCGCTCCTGGACTCCCAAGGCCGGGTCATTGGCGTGAACACGGCCATCACTTCCCTTAGCGGCTCCTTCGCTGGGGTGGGCTTCGCCGTGCCGGTCAACCTGGTGAAGCGGGTGGCCCCCGAGCTCATCGAGAAGGGGCGCTACGCCTACCCCTGGCTGGGCATCTCCGGCACCACCCTTGTTCCCAAGATAGTGGAAGCCATGGACCTTCCGGTAGAGAGCGGGGCTCTGGTCATCGAGGTTGTAAGGGGTGGCCCGACAGAAAAGGTCGGCCTGCGTGGCGGCGATAAAGATAGGATTATAGAGGTAGGCGGCAGGAAAATACCTCTCGGTGGAGACGTCATCATTGCCATAGACGGCGTTGAGGTGAAGGGCATGGAGGACCTCATCGTCTATCTCGTTCGGGAGACAAAGGTGGGGCAGGAGGTCAAGCTGACCATTGTCCGCGATGGGAAGGAGATGGAGGTCGAGATCGAATTGGCGGAAAGGCCGAGGGGATAGAGATTGGAAGTTGGATATTGAAGCCGGATGCACGGAGAAAGGAATCCCGAGATGAGGAATAGCCTTCGTTTGCTCGTTCCTATTGCCCTGTTACTGACGGGGGTTCTGGGCTGTAGTCTTGCCTCGCCTGAGACAGGCCAGAGGCCGAGGCCTATCCCGGTGGTAGTGGTCGTCACAGCGAGAGACGAAGACCAGTGTTGACCAGGTGGTGGAGCTCACCATCATCCGCGATGGGATGGAGAAGCGCATCAAGGTAGAATTGAGCAAACGGCCTGAGGGGGGAGGATCACTCTAGCCTCAGCAAGTTGAAGGGAGCGTTGACCGATCGCTTACTGAGATGCGGAGTAGGGTTATATACCTATCAACTTTTGGCGATAATAGAGAGCAACAGCCAAATGGCGCTTGACAAGGCGTCTTTTTGGTGCTATAATATATATCGATATTTATTGATACAATTTGATTATCTTTTTATTTTAGCTAGTATATCAATTTTAATTGATACATCTAAGCTTAGAAAATGAAAGAAGGTTCATCCGTAATGTCCTAAACCTGATGCGAGTTTCAAGCGATTGGGAGGTGACAAAATGGCAGCGATCGTTCACATTCCAACCCCGCTTCGCAGCTTAACGGCTGGTCAGCCGAGGGTGGAGGCTTGGGGATCTAATATCACTGAGTTAATCAAGGACCTGGAAGCTCGTTTCCCTGGCCTCAGGGATCAGCTTTGCCAAGGAGACGGTCAGATCAAGCGTCATATCAACGTCCTCGTCAATGGCCAGGAGATTCGTTCCCTTCAAGGCGAGGGGACGGCTCTGCACGATGGCGATGAGGTGGCCTTTATCCCAGCTATGGCCGGCGGTATTACGCACCTTCGTAATCGCTCTCCAAGGGGGGATATGCAAAAATGAAGCCTGGGCTAATCGTTATGGCCAAGGAGCCCGTGCCCGGCGCGGTCAAGACGAGGCTTTGTCCTCCTTACACGTTCGATGAAGCTGCTGAGTTGTATAGATGCTTTCTCTTGGACACCTTTGACCTGGTCCGTCGGCTACGGGAAGTTGCGGTGATTGTCGCTTATTCCCCCCTAGGCGCTGAGGAGGCCTTCAGAGCTTTAGCTCCGAACGCTTTCGAGTTGTTATCCCAGAGGGGGCACGATCTGGGCGAGAGATTGAACAGGGCTTTCGAACAGCTCTTCTCCCTTGGCTATGAGCCGGTGGTGGCCATCGGCGCCGATAGCCCGACCCTGCCCTTGGATTATATCGAAAGAGCCTTTGAATTACTGGCAAGGGGGGAGAACGACCTGATCATGGGGCCCAGCACAGATGGCGGCTATTATCTGATCGGGATGAAAGCTCCACACCCCAGCCTGTTCTTGGGGCTCGTTATGGGCACCGAGACGGTTCTTTCAGAGACCTTGGAACGGGCCCGGCAGGGGAGATTAAGGGTCGGCCTTCTGCCTCCCTGGTACGATGTTGATAGCTGGGATGATCTGGAGCGCCTTTGGGCCGAATTGCACGCTACTCCCTGTGCAGCCGTGCATACTCGTGCCTTTCTATGCCGGGAGGTGTCTTGATGGGGAAAAAGGCAGTGGAGGAGATAGAAGAAAGGATTCGTTCCTACCTGGGGATGAATTATCGCTTGGTGGGAGTAAAAATACTGGAGGAGAACGTGGACGGCGATCCTTCGACGAGCTCAGGACACAGCCATCCGGCTGCGCCCATGACCTTTTGCCGGGCGGTGAGGGAGGCGCTGGAGGGGAAGGAGCTGGTCATCGGAATGGATGATCTCGACTGTCCCAGCGCTGAGCTGTGCCTCGGATTTCGGGAGCCCATGTTCGTGGAGGTGGAGCCGAGGATAAAGAGCAAAACTAAGGCGGTGCACATAGGCCCTCTCGAAGGTACGGATGTCGTCCTCTTTGTCCTCAACCCGGAACAGGTGATGGTCATGTCAATCCTCCTGGGAGGGATCAAGGCTGAATTCAAGGGGGAGATGGCCATCTGTGGGGAGGCAGTGGCCAAGGTGTACAGCGAAGGGAAACCTAATATCTCGTTTCTGTGCAGTGGGGCGAGGGAACTGGGGGGCTTTGAGGCCCACGAGGTCGTCCTGGGCCTGCCGTATGCCCAGTTCCTGGAACTTCCAAGCAAAATGACCAAATTTGCATCCTTGAGCAGGAGTGTCCGAGGGAGCATGTCCCAGCTTTTGCGTAGGTTCTAGCCGAGATAGGAGGTGATGATGGAGATGAAAAGACAATGGATTTGGCTAGCGGTTTTAGCCATAACGATGCTGACGGCCTTCATCCTCGCTGGCTGTGCCCCGGCGGTCATCCCGACCCCAACACCTCCGCCGGAGATCGGCTTCGCTAACCCCCAGCTCCTGGTGGAGACGGATTGGCTGGCCGAGCACTTGCAGGATGCCGACCTGCGCATCGTAGATGCCCGCAAGGCGGAGGAGTATCAGGCCGGACACATCCCCGGCGCCATCAGCATCCCCCGCGACAGCACCTTCGACCCGCAGGCGCCAAAAGGGATGGTGGGCCGGCCGGAGCAGATCGCGGCCCTCTTCGGCAACAAAGGGGTCAACGAGAAGGTCTACGTGGTGGTCTACGACATAGGGAAGGAGACGGCTGCGACACGGGTCTTCTGGACGCTGGAATACTACGGACACCCCAAGGTCTCCGTGCTGAATGGTGGCTTAAAGAAGTGGCAGGCCGAAGGGCGGAAGGTTACCGCGGAGGAGCCTGAGATCGCCCCTGTCACCTTCACCGTCAGGCCTGACCCCACCAAGCTCTCCACCAAGGAGCAGGTCCTGGAGGATATCGGCAAGGCGGATGTGGTCATGCTGGACGCCCGCTCCCCCGCCGAATTCCGGGGCGAGGACTTGCGGGCTAAGAGGGGCGGCCATATCCCCGGCGCGGTCAACATTGACTGGGTGGAGAATTTCACCGCCGGGGAGGTGCCTGTCTTCAAGTCGGCGGCAGAATTGACCCAGCTTTACGAAGCAGCGGGCGTGACGAAGGACAAATTGATCCACGCTTACTGACAGACGGGGCAGAGGTCGTCGGTGACGTACCTGGTGCTTCGTCTGTTGGGCTACGAGAGGGTCCGCAACTACGATGGTTCATGGCAGGAGTGGGGCAACGACCCGGAGGTCCCCATAGAAAGGTGACAAAGGGACAAGGGGACAGGGTGACAAGGAGATAGGGCAGCGCGGGAATGCTTATCAGGAGGTCGGATCGGATAGCACTGTTGATAGCTATACTTGTAAACCTGACCGCTTTCGTTTACCTGATCACCAGCGCGGTGGTGGTGATCAACGCTTTCGTCTGGCTCTCCACCCTCCCCGCCTTCTGGTACGACATACAACACATCATATATTGGCCCTGGCAGCCCTACTTTGATCTCGCCTATGCGCTACTCGGCCGGTCCAGCATCTCTTACGGAGCCTACGCCGTTGTGACCAGAACTCCCTTCCTCCTCGTCCCCATAGCGATCATGGGGCTCACCGTGCGCCGCCTTTGCTCAGGGGTGTTTCATCGCGCACCTGCTCGACCGCAGGGTTTGAAAGGAGGAGCTACAATGGGCTAAGAATTTTCAGAGAAGACTAAAACTCGGCGAAGAAATATACCAAAAGCTTGGAGGAGGAAAAACAATGATTAAGAACAAACGATGGGCGGTGAAGATCCTTCTCACTGTCATCCTTACGTTGGTTGTCCTAGCCGGCTGCCGCCCGGCGGCGACCCCGGAAGCGATACCATCGGCACTGCTGCCTACGCCCAACAATCCAATCGTCATAGATATAGAAGCAAAAGAGGTCAAAATTGCCGCTAGGGTACAGGCCAAATACTACGACGAACCGACCTGGCATGGCGTTGTTTGGAAGGACGGCAAGGCGGGAAAGGCAGCGATATTCCAGGCCTACATCAGCGATCGCGTTTTCCACGAGGCTTTGGTCTTCATCGGCGCCGAGCCTGCTGATAACCTGAAGCTGCCGGGCTATCCGGAAATCAAGGACCCCGGGAAACTCTGGGGCGATTACCAGAAGATCCCGGAATATGCCGGTCAATACGTTCAAGGCCCGGAGTTTGAGGTCTTTGTAAGCTGGGAGGGGGCACCGAGGACCTATCGCCTCGAGGAGGTGCTCAACGACCCCGAAGCAGAGAAGGGCAAAGGAGTGGAAGTGCGATTCGGTGGGAACTACGACTACATCGAAATCTTCGGCTCGGGGTGCTTGACTTGTCTCTATAGTTGCCCTGGGGGCAAGACCAGCAACGCCAGGTACAATGCCGCCGACTTCGCCAGGCATAAGGAGGCCGGCGTCGCTGGCTTCACCGGCAGGAAGGAGATCCTGCCTCCTGACGGCACCGATGTGGTGATAATCTACAGGTTGAAGTGACCGCCGAGGGACCCTGCCAGAGGAGGGAGACGATGTCCTTCAACGATAATTCCATCCTCTACATCCCCCATTACGTCCAGATGGAGCGGCGAGGGCTCTATCTCCTGATTGACCCCGAGGTCCCTAACTGGATCGCCACTGACAGGAGAGGGGCCTGGACCCTGCATAAGCTTAGGGCAGGTCGGACCTTCAGGGAGTTGGTCAACGAGTATGCCGCTGATCATGGAATAGAGGCGACCAGGGCCTGGCTCCACATGGATTGCTTCCTGAAGGACGCCCGGCGGCATCGGTTCGTTGACGACAACCCCTTTTCCGGATCTATCTATACCGGACGGTGGGGTTATCTCTCCTTAGATACCCTCAACGAGTTTTGGATCCATATCAACAATTCCTGTAACCTGACCTGTGCCCATTGCTTGGTCAACTCCTCGCCCCGGGGCAATCCTGGCCTTCGTGGCGATAAGATCAGGGAAATCATAGACCAGGCCAACGAATTAGGTGTGAGCCGCTTTTACTTCACCGGTGGCGAGCCGATGATCCGCAGGGACTTCTTCGCCCTCGCCGAGTACGTCACAGAAGGGAAGGGGAAGGAGCTTATTGTCCTAACTAATGGCATGCTGCTTCACGGCGAACGTCTCGAACAGCTGAAAAGGCTCGACTCGGAGAAGCTGAGGCTCCAGATCAGCCTGGACGGCTCCAGCCCTCAGGTCAACGACCCGATACGGGGAGAGGGGAGCTTCGAGTGCATCGTTGAAGGGATTAAAAACGTCGTACCCATCGGCTTTACCCCCACGGTCACCACCGTCATCACTAGCAGCAATTTGGACGACCTGGAGGCCATCGCCGAACTCCTCTCCCACTTGGGGGTGGGAAACCATCATCTCCTCTGGCTGCACCGCCGGGGGAGGGCGATGAGAGGCGATGGGTTCTTCCCCCGCCTCGAGGAGATGGTCGCCGCCGCTAAGAAGCTTAAAAGGAAAGCTGATGGATTGGGGATGACCATTGACAACTTCGAGGCGCTGAAAGCTCGCCTCGACAGCCGGCGCGGCACGAAGTTTGATCTGGGCAACGCAGGCCTCGATAGCTTGTGCGTCTACGCCGATGGGGTGGTCTACCCCTCGGCGGCCCTGGCCGGGTGCCCTGAACTCCGCTGCGGCAACGTGCTGGAACAGCCGCTGGAGGAGATATGGCAGAACAGCAGGATCTGCCAGGAGCTACGGAATGCCACGGTGCTGCGGAAAGCCCTTTGCCGGGATTGTCACCTGCGCTTCCTTTGCGGGGGAGGCGACATCGAGCATTCCTATCTTTATTCGCAACAGGTCTCCAGGGATGGGGGGAATTTCCTCGGCCCTGACCCCTATTGCGGGCTGCACCGGGCGATTATCGAGGATGTGCTCTTTGAGCTGGCCGAGGAGGGGAGGCGTGCCTTCAATCGGAGATCAGGCTTCGACGCCCCCGTGGTCTGCCGGGCAATGGGGGAGGGGGCTGCGCACTGCGCCGAGGATGCTCCCGTCCAGACCGTCCACTCCGCTTGTGTGCTGTCCTTCCAGTTGGACAAGCGCCGGTTCGTGCAGGAGTTCTACGCTCAGGCAGCGGAGGAGCCGCAGGAGAGTCTGTGTTGTCCCACGGGTTATTCTCCGGAGGACACAAGACACATCCCCCAGGAGGTTCTGGACCGGGCCTATGGATGCGGCAGCCCCATCGGCTCGGCCGAGGTGCGTGAGGGAGAGGTAGTGCTGGACCTGGGATCGGGGACGGGAATTGACTGCTTCATCGCTGCCAAGAAGACCGGCCCCTCTGGGATGGTCATCGGCTTGGATATGACCGATCAGATGCTGGAGGTAGCCAGCGAGAGCAAGACCCTGGTGGCCGAGAACTTGGGCTACGACGCGGTCCGCTTCGTGAAGGGGTTTATGGAAGCTATCCCCCTCCGGGATAAACCCGTGGATCTCATCACCTCTAACTGCGTCATCAACCTCTCCCCCGACAAGAAGCGGGTCTTCCGGGAGATATGGCGGGTGCTGAAGGACCACGGGCGCATCGTCGTCTCGGACATCGTTGCCCAAGGGGAGGTGCCCGAACACATAAGGGCCAATGAGAAGCTCTGGGGCGAGTGTATTGGCGGGGCCCTCACCGAAGAGGAATTCTTCTCCTTCCTGGAGCAGGCGGGCTTCTACGGCCTCCAGGTTTTGAAGAAAAGCTTCTACAAAGAAGTGGACGGTTACCGCTTCTACTCCGTAACGGTGAGGGCCTACAAGTTTGAGAAGCGGGAAGGCTGCGTCTACATCGGGCAGAAAGCTGTATATCACGGCTCCTTCAGGGCGGTTATGGACGAGGAGGGGCACCTCTTCCCCTGCAACGAGGCGGTGGAGGTTTGTACCGACACAGCGGAGAAACTCAGCAACCCACCGTATCGGGGGCTCTTCACTATCACCGATCCTACCCAGGGGAGGTCGGAAGAGTACAGCTACTGCGGAGAAGAGTGTTGTTCGGTGGAGGGTTAAAATCCCCTCTGAGAAAAGGAGACGCCTGATGAACAAGGGGAAAACGCAAAGGCTATTCGCTTTAGGTATCGCTATTGCGCTGGTGCTGCTTTATCTCTTCTCCCCAGTCTTTCGCGCTGAGGCTCAGCAGGCTTTCGCCCTGCTGGCGGAGGCAGACATCGAGGGGGTGAAGGAGTATCTGTTGGGTTTTGGGGCTTGGGCCCCCATCGTGTCCGGTTCCCTCATGGTCCTCCAAGCGCTCTTTGTCCCCCTGCCAGCCTTGGTGATCACCTTAGCCAATGGGATGCTCTTCGGGACGATGTGGGGTGCGCTGCTATCCTGGAGCAGCGCCATGGTGGGAGCTATCGTATGTTACTACATCTCGCGTCTTTTCGGCCAGCCGGTGGTGGAGAGGTTGGTAGGGAGGGGGAGCCTGATCGTGGCCGACCGCTTCTTCAAGCGCTACGGCAAGCATGCCGTTTTGATCGCCCGATTGCTCCCCATCGTCTCCTTTGATGTGGTGAGCTATGCCGCCGGATTGACGTCCATAGGTCTTTGGGACTTCGTCCTATCCACTGGAATCGGGCAGATGCCCGCCACGGTGGTGTACGCTTTCCTGGGTCAGAACATGACCAGGGCCGCCAGGTTGGGCCTCTGGATAATCCTCGGAGTGTTGGCCCTGTTAACACTCGGCTTGGCCGTCAAGGCTCGTTTCGAGGAGAGCCTCTTATCTGAAAACTGCAAAGATGGTGATAGGTGATCTGATGTTGGAAGCTGTCAATGCAATGAAGGAAAGAAGGACGATGATAACCAGGATAGCGAGAGCTGGCGTCAGCCTGGCGCTGATGGCGGTCATATTCTACCGGATGGACATCTCGGAGTTCGTGAGCCTGATGAGGGAAGCCAGGGCGCTTTACCTGGCTGTTGCCCTGGGTCTGATAATCGGTGACCTGGTTCTGGGCGCCTACAGGTGGCGGAGGTTGCTGATAGCTCAGGGGGTATCGGTCCCCCTCCCTATGTTGATCTCCTCCTACTTCGTGGGCCTCTTCTTCAACAACTTCCTGCCCACCAGTATGGGCGGGGATGTGGTCAGGATTTACGACGTGGCTCGATACAGCCGTCGGCCTTCGGCATCCGCCGCTTCCGTGATCGCGGAGAGGGCCCTGAGTGCCCTAGCCCAGGGGCTGATCGCCCTCTTAGGGCTGGCGCTGGGCTACGATATAGCGAAGCGCTTCTCGAGGGAGATAGTGGCCCTATTCGCTGTGCTCTGCATAGTCCTTGCGGCCCTGCTCTTCGGCGACCGCCTGGCCCGAAGGCTTAACCTCTCCGACCCGCTCTCCCTGAAAGGCAAGGTTGTAGGGGTTTTGGAGTCCATTTCCTTCTGCCTGCGGAACAAATCCCTAGCCCTATGGGTGGTCTTCGTTTCCCTCTTCTTCCACGGGGTGATCGTGCTCATCAACTATATGATTTTCCGGGCGCTAGAAGCCGAGGTCTCCCTGATCTACTGTTCCCTGGTGATACCCATCATCCTGTTCATAACCCTTCTGCCCTTATCCATCAACGGCTTGGGGATCAGGGAGTGGGCTTACATCTACTTCTTCGGGCGGCTGGGGCTTTCGATGGCGGAGGCAGTGGCTGCCTCGCTGCTCTTCTTCCTCCTGCTCACCCTGACAAGCCTGATCGGAGGTGTGATTTTCGCCTTGAGGGGTTAGGCGATGGTCTCCATCATCGTCCCCGTCCTGAACGAGGCAAAGGTCATTGGGCTTCTCCTGGAGCATCTGCTGGGGCTCAAAGGGGAGCATGAGATCATCGTCGCGGACGGGGGGAGCAGCGATGATACCGTGGCTATCGCCTCTCAGTATGTCAAGGTGATCTCCTCCGAGAGGGGAAGGGCCAAACAAATGAACGCCGGCGCCAGGGAGGCGAAGGGGGAGGTTTTGCTCTTTTTGCACGCCGACTGTCGCTTGCCTCCCAAGGCTATCCCGGCTATCGAAGCGGCCCTGGCTGATCCGGCCTATGTGGGAGGCTGCTTCACCCTCTCTCTCGACGAGGAGGGCTTGATCTACAAGCTCATCGCTTGGCTGGCCAGACTGCGGATGAGGCTCACTGGCCGGATGACCGGGGACGAGGGCATTTTCGTGCGCCGGGAAATATTTGAGCGGATGGGGGGCTTTGCGGAGATCGCTCTGATGGAGGATTGGGATTTCAGTGGGCGTTTGAGGACCTATGGGAAGGTCAAGCAGCTTCCCCTGAAGATCACTGCCTCCGCCAGGCGGTGGAAGAAGTGGGGCATCTGGCGAACCTTCTGGCTCATGCAGAAGCTGAAGCTCCTTTATCGCCTGAAGGTGCCTCCGGAGAGGTTGAAGAGGTTATACGAGGATGTTCGGTGATAACCGTGCTCTTGGGCCTCCGGTGGTGGGGGCAGAGACTGGCCCATGCCATTCCAGGTGTGGCGTAGAGCAGGTAGGCCCATTCAAAAGAAATGCCGGAGAGGTAGTAGCGCAGTCGGCACTGGTCGCCGCTATCAAATAAGCAGAAATGGAGGGAAACGGCTATGATCAAAGCGATGGAAGCGGATCAAGAGCTCGACCTTAAAGGCGAAGTGTGCCCTTACACCTTCGTCAAAACCAAGCTGGCCCTGGAGACGATGGAGCCCGGCCAGGTCTTACGCGTGATCGTGGATCACCTGCCGGCGGTAGAGAATGTGCCCCGCAGCGTGAGAAACGAGGGACACGAGGTGCTCAACGTGGGCCAGGTTAGCGATACCGATTGGGAGATCGTTATAAAGAAGAGAGAGGGGAGAAGATAAAGGAGTGGCCCTTTATCTCACAAAAGAGCAGGCTAAGGGGATGATCCAACACGCCCTGGCCGAGTACCCTAACGAGGCCTGTGGCTTGCTGGCGGGCAAGAAGGGGCGGGTGGAGAAGCTTTATCGCATGACCAACATCGAGCATAGCCCGGTGACTTACCGCCTGGACCCGGAGGAACAGTATCGTGCTTTTGTGGAGATAGATGAGAGGGGCTGGGAACTTTTGGGTGTCTACCATTCTCATATCGCCTCTCCCACCTATCCCTCAGCCAGGGATTTGGAGTTGGCCTTCTATCCTGACTCGCTCTACCTTATTATATCGCTGATGGACAAGGCCCGACCGGCGATCCGGGCCTTCAGGATCATCGGCAAGGCGATAAAGGAAGAAAAGGTAATAATAGAAGAGTAGGAGGTTTTCAGATGTTCGGCTTCACGGAGGAACAGATCCGGCGCTACAGCCGTCAGATCGTCCTACCCAATGTAGGGGGGAAGGGGCAGAGAAGGCTCCTGGAGGCCAAGGTCCTCCTCATTGGGGCAGGGGGACTGGGCTCCCCAGCGGGGCTTTACCTCGCCGCAGCGGGGGTGGGCACCTTAGGCATCATAGACTTCGACGTGGTGGACATCTCTAACCTGCATCGCCAGATACTCCACGCCACCAAAGACATCGGGAGGCCTAAGACCATCTCGGCGGCCGAGACCATCCGTGCCATCAACCCCGATGTGAGGATGATGACACATCAAGAGAAGCTGACCTCGGAAAACGCACTGGAGGTTTTCTCCCAATATGACGTCATCGTTGACGGCAGCGACAACTTCCCGGCCAAGTACCTGGCCAACGACGCCTGTGTGCTTTTACGAAAGCCTTTGGTCTTCGGTGCCGTCTTCCAGTTCGATGGCCAGACCTCGGTCTTCCTCCCAGGCAGCGGCCCCTGCTATCGTTGCATCTTCCCTGAGCCACCCCCACCTGGGGCGGTTCCCAGCTGCCAGGAGGCGGGGGTCTTCGGGGCGGTGCCTGGGGTGATCGGGTGCATCCAGGCGGTGGAGACTATCAAGCTCATCCTGGGCTTGGGAGCCTCGCTGGCGGGGAGGCTCCTGATCTTCGATGCCCTGATGATGGATTTCACGGATGTTAAGCTGGAACGGAACCCCGACTGCCCTGTTTGCGGCGATCACCCCACGGTCTCCGAGCTTATTGACTATGAGGTCTTCTGCGGCCTGAGGGCTCACTAGAGGTGACGAACCTTCTCCCTATAGTCGAAGGGCGAAGCCCTACCATCAGAGGGGAGAAGGTTCGTCAAGGGTAATCATGAGGGCGGGTTCGTTCAACGAGTCTATACTAGAGCAGATCGGCAATACTCCCCTTTTGAAGGTTTGCGAGATAGGCAAGGTGGAGATCTATGCCAAGGCCGAGTGGTTTAACCCCGGAGGGTCGGTGAAGGATCGGCCTGCCCTGCGGATGATCGAGGAAGGGGAGCGGTCGGGCAGGTTGACCAAGGGGAAGACCATCTTAGACGCCACCTCGGGCAACATCGGGATATCTTACGCCATGATCGGGGCGGTAAAGGGTTACAAGGTGCTCTTGGTGGTGCCGGAGAACGTCAGCGAGGAGAGGAAGAGGATGCTCAGGGCCTATGGGGCCGAGATGGTGCTCACTGACCCCCTGGAAGGGACCGATGGAGCGATCATCGAAGCGCGCCGCATTTACGAGAGCAGCCCACAGAAGTATTTCTACCCCGACCAGTACAATAACCCATCCAACCCCCTGGCTCATTATGAGACTACCGGCCCGGAGATCATTGAGCAGACGCAGGGGAGGGTGACCCATTTCGTGGCTGGGATAGGGACCGGGGGGACGATCATGGGTACTGGCAGGAGGCTGAGGGAATTCGATGCCGAGATAAAGCTCATCGCCGTCGAGCCCGCCGAGCCCCTGCACGGCATCGAGGGCCTGAAGCACATGGACAGCTCCATCGTCCCCGGCATTTACGACGAGGGCTTTCTGGATGGGAAGATCGAGGTGGAGACCGAGGAGGCATATGAGACAGCGCGTTGGCTGGCCAGGAAGAAAGGGCTCCTGGTCGGCCAGTCCTCTGGGGCGGCCCTAGTGGGTGCCTTAGAGGTGGCGAAGCGGACGAAAAAAGGAGTCATAGTCACCATTTTCCCCGACGGTGGGGATAGGTACTTCACTACGCCCTTTTGGATTCAATGGCATCGAAACTTCGCATTTGTTCACCACAAGCCCTGAAAGCGATAACCCCCACTTTGCCTGATGGGGGCAATAGGGTTATAATAGGCTGGATTTCCTTATGGAGAGGAGGAGCGAAAGTGTTAGCGAAGGGCGA
>Ga0315314_1002150_pt1 | contig 16541 bp, 17 predicted proteins | sample TDP9_MG_FD_203631 | JGI IMG/M metagenome (GOLD analysis project Ga0315314, IMG submission 203631) | Freshwater sediment microbial communities from Lake Towuti, South Sulawesi, Indonesia - TDP9 | ecosystem: Environmental > Aquatic > Freshwater > Lake > Sediment | place: Indonesia: South Sulawesi...
CCTTAGCAGCTCTGGTGTTAGTCTTTAACATCATTCAATGGCTCTTCGCTCCTCACCTAATTAACGCAATCTACAGGGTCAAGGAGGTAAAGCCAACTGATTTTCCAAGGCTCCACACGATGACCGAACAGCTAAGTGCAAGATCCGGCATCAAAAAGCCCAAAGTCGGGATAGCTAATATACCAATTCCTAACGCCTTCGCCTATGGCTCGCCTATCGCAGGAACCCGCGTGGCAGTAACCAAGGGAATGCTGGACACTTTAGATGAAGAGGAGGTTGAGGCGGTCTTAGGTCACGAGCTAGGACATTTGAGGCATAAGGACGTTCAGATAATGATGTTTGTCTCTTTTCTTCCATCCCTCGTATATCTCATAGGCCGGTCAGCCCTATACTCCGCTTACTTGGGGGGCTACTATGGAAGGGACCGACGAGAAGGAGGAAGCGGGCTAACGCTGCTCATAGGAGCGCTCAGCATGGCGGTTTACTTTGTTCTATTGCTCTTCACTCTGGGCCTCAGTCGATTGAGGGAATATTACGCCGACCAACATAGCGCCTCGGTCGTGGAGGAGGGGCCACGGAAACTCTCTGAGGGTTTGGCAAAGATAGTCTCGAAAACCGCGGGGATGAGGATGCATCACCATCAAGACGCCTTTATGTTCAGCAGCTTCAAAACCCTCTTCATTTCAGATCCAGATAACGTGGAAAAAGATGTGGTTACAGTCACGGGATTTGTTACAAATTCCTCGGATCAAGCACTGGTTGAACGCCTTCTTAAAAGAAGAGTAACCGTGACAGAAAGAGTCATGGAACTATTTTCAACCCATCCTAACATCACGAAAAGGCTGAGGGCTTTAAGAGCATTAGGAGAGTGATTGAAGATGCCCAGAGACCCAGTATGTGGCATGGTGGTAGATGCGAACCAGTCTATAAAAAGGAAGATTGGGGATCGAACATATTATTTCTGCAGCGAAACTTGCGCCAGAACGTACGAGCAGCCTGAGCAAGAGTTAAAAGCCATGAGACGCCGAGTGACCTTGGCACTCGCGGGCGTGGTAAGCGTTGCTGCTTTGCGTGTTATAGCCATGCTAGGCCTCGCCGTAGCCATCATGACATTTAGGATTGTCGGAATCTCTGCTTGGGACTTAGCCTTCTTCATTCTGTCAACCCCGATCGTTTGGATAGCTGGATGGAGTATTCATTATGGGGCGTATAAGGCGCTTAAAAATCGATCTATAAACATGGATGTGCTCATAACTACCGGTGTGTTAGCTGGCTGGGGATACGGAGCAGTTAGCACTTTCTTCTCGTGGCTTGGGTCTGAGGGATTCGGCTACATGGAAATCGCCATAGGAATTTTAGCCTTTGTGCTGTTGGGCAAGTTTATTGAGGAAACTATCAGGAGGAAATCGGCTGCAGCCATTCGGAAACTGCTTGAACTCCAGCCAACGATTGCAAGGATTTTGAAAGATGGTCAAGAGGTTGAAGTTCCAATTGACGATGTTCAGGTTGGTGACGTGTTCGTTGTTAGACCAGGCGAGAAAATTCCAACAGACGGTATAGTTGTTGCCGGTTACTCTTCAGTCGACGAGAAAATAATCACTGGAGAAAGCATTCCGGTTGAAAAGAACGTGGGCAACGAAGTCATAGGCGCCACAATTAACAAGACGGGTTTGTTGAAGGTCAGGGCAACTAAGGTAGGCGAAGACACAGCGCTCATGCAAATCGTACACTTGGTGGAGGAAGCGCAAGCCTCCAGCGCTCCTGTACAAAAGTTTGCCGACCGCGTTGTCGGGTATTTTGTTCCAGCCGTCTTCACTGTTGCAGCAATAGCCTTTGCCTACTGGTTATTTGCAGCACCTTATCCAACATTTCAGGCTCGCTTTGGTTTCGCTTTTCTCGTTTTGTTGGCCATACTTCTCATTGCTTGCCCGTGCGCTCTTGGTATAGCCACACCGACGGCCATTTTGGCTGGTGTTGGTAAAGGCGCCGAATATGGAGTGCTGCTCAGAGGCGGCGAATACGTTGAGAACGCGAGAAAACTGACCACGGTGGTGTTTGACAAAACTGGCACTTTGACTAAGGGTGAGCCCTCGGTCACCAACATCCTAGCGTTTGAGGGCTACAGTGAAAAGGAAGTATTAGAATTCGCGGCTATCGCAGAGAAAGGTTCAGAACATCCACTGGCAGAAGCCGTTGTTAAGGCAGCAACCCAAGCTGGCTTTAACATTCCTGATGCTGAATCCTTTGAGGCTATTCCTGGGCACGGTGTCAAAGCAACCTTTGGAGGCCGTGCGATTCTCTTCGGGAATCGCAGACTCATGAAAGAGAACAAGATTCGCATTAAGGAGTCGACAGAGTTTCATCTAACAAAACTTGAGGAACAGGGAAAAACTGCTATGCTCTTCGCTGTGGATGGCGAAATTGCGGGAATTGTTGCGGCTATGGACACGCCCAAAGACAACGCGGTGGAAGCTATAAAACAACTCCAAAACATGGGACTGGAAATTGCCATGCTCACAGGCGACAACGAACGAACCGCGAAGGCAATAGCCCAGCAATTAGGCATCGACACGGTTATTGCAAACGTTTTACCCTGGGAAAAAGTCAATATCATTAAGAAACTGCAAAGCGAAGGCAAAGTGGTTGCCATGGTTGGGGACGGTGTCAACGACGCTCCAGCCCTCGCCCAAGCCCACATTGGCATAGCCATTGGCAGCGGAACTGACATAGCTAAAGAAACTGGAGGCATTGTCCTTATCAAAGATGACTTACGCGATGTGGCACGTGGAATAGTGCTTAGCAAGGCAACCATGAAGAAGATTAAACAGAACCTTTTCTGGGCCTTCATATACAACACAGTCTCTATTCCTGTGGCGGCAGTCGGTTTGCTTAGCCCCATAATAGCGGCTGGAGCTATGGCGTTTAGTTCCTTATTTGTGGTGAGCAACTCAGCAACTCTCAAACTTCTCAAGCTATAAGAAGCATGATTAAGAAGAGGAGGTGAAAAGAAAATGGCGGCTCGGCAACGGTTTCCAATATCTGCTGCATTGGTTCTCATCGTAGGGTTAATCACAGTTGCTGCAATAATTTCATTTTCATTGGCACCTGTTTTCTATCCGACAAGACTCGCGAGCAGTGTAGAGCAAGCGAAGGAACTAGTCGACCGATACCTATCGAAGTTAAGCCCAGATCTTAGAGTTAAGGAGATCATGGAGTTCTCTAACCACTTCTATATAATGGTTCAGGAGAAGAGCACAGAAATAAATGCCATCGAGCTCTTGTTGGACAAAAACACTGGAACAATATTCTATGAGCCAGGGCCAAACATGATGTGGAACACGAAGTACGGGCACATGGGGAGAATGACTAGTCCCACGGCGTCGATGCCCGTAAGCGCAGAAGAAGCCTCTGGATATGTCCAGAGGTGGTTGAATCAGAATATTCGTGGTGCAAAAGTGGAGGAGCCAGAAACGTTTTACGGATACTACACCATGGATGTCTCAAAGGAAGGTCATATATTCGGTATGCTGAGCGTGAATGGCTATACGGGTGATGTTTGGTACCACAGCTGGCATGGTAAATTCATGGAGATGGTTGAATATGAATGAAAGGAGGTGAGATGAATGAGTTTGGAAGAGCGCCCCACTACCGCGATCGTTCTATCGCTTATCGGCGGATCGTTGATGCTCTTAAGTGTAGCCATGATGTTTACGATGCTCATGTATGGCTGGGTGGGCTTTGGGATGATGGACGGTTTCGGGCGCATGATGGGAGGCTACATGGGCATGATGGGCAACATTGGTATTCCCTTTGGTTTCATGGGTGGTCTCTCGCTTATAGGAACAGTATCAGGGATACTCGTAATCATAGGCGCAGTAATGCTCAGTTCCCGTCCGGTAGAACATGAAGCATGGGGACTAATAATACTAATCTTCTCAATAATCAGCTTCTTGGGCATGGGAGGTTTCTTGATAGGAGCGATACTGGGGATAATTGGCGGAGCCTTTGCACTGAGCTGGAAACCCGCAGCTAAGACATAAGAAGGAGGAAAAACGAATATGGTTAGAGATCCAGTATGCGGCATGAGCGTGGACGAAAAGAGCGCCAAGATCAAGTCAGAGCGCATGGGAAAACCTACTACTTCTGCAGCCAAGATCGCGTAGACTAGAGTAGACTACTTCATTTTTTCCCTCTCTTATGTCTATTGTGTTAATATGTGCGTTTATTAATTGAGTTAATGAACGTTAAGAGATTCAACCTAAAATAACGGATATAAAATCTATATTATGAGAGCGAGGTTCCAATGCACGAACATCTTAGTCCAGTAAGGGGCACAAGATATCTTGGAATAGCCCTAGTCATCACCATATCTTTCTTCATTATTGAATTAGTCGGAGCAATCTTAACAAACAGCTTGGCCCTCTTAACAGACGCTTGGCACATGCTAAACGACGCTTTCGCCTTAAGCCTAGCCCTCATAGCCGCACGCCTTGCCCAGCGACCTATCACTATGAAAAGAACCTACGGCTATTACCGTGCAGAGATTCTCGCGGCCTTTTTAAACGGCATATTTTTATGGGCTGTGGTGGTTCTCATTTTTTACGAGGCAATTCAACGGGTTCAACACCCGGCTGAAGTAAAAAGTTTAAACATGCTCATTATAGCCTTTTTTGGTTTTATAGCCAACGGATTGTCGGCCGTCATACTTTCAAAGTCAAAGAGTGAAAGTTTAAACGTTAGGGGGGCTTTTCTTCACGTTTTCGCCGACGCCTTAGGATCGTTAGGTGCTATTTCCGCTGGACTAATCATGTATTTCACTGGATGGTACCAAGTAGACCCCTTAGTCAGCATGATGATAGGCGTACTAATTTTATATAGCTCTTGGAAACTTATTCGAGATTCTATAAATGTCCTCCTTGAAGGAGTCCCTTATAGAATCGACGTAAATGCGCTGGAGCGAAGAATAGTGGAACTAAAAGGTGTGAAAGGGGTCCATGATCTCCACGTATGGAGTATTACTCCAACTAAAATGTGCTGTATGAGCGCTCACGTGGTGGTGAAAAAGGGGACAAATAAAAAGAAGCTCCTCTCAGATTTGATTAGTATGTTAAAAGAAGAGTATGGGATAGACCACACAACCATTCAACTAGAGGACGAAGGGTATCCAAAAGCAGTCAGCGAACACTAAAAATGAGATGCCGGCATATGACCGTATACCAAAACAGTTTGAAGAAAAAAATTTCCGTAACCTGGAGTGGATGGTATGAATTCGGATTACGAAGAGTGGGCTCAGATCTATAGAAGGTATCCCTTGGAAGCTCTACCTTGGGAACTTGGCAGACCCAGGAAGGTTCTGGTTGAGCTTGTTGAGAAGGGCTGATAAAGAAGGGAAAAGCCTTAGACATATGTTGTGGGAGCCGGAACCAACACGGTTTATCTAGCCAAAAAAGGATTTCAGGTAACAGGGATTGATATTTCATCTAAAGCTGTAGAATACGCGAGGAAGAAAGCTGACCAGGCAAATGTTGAGATCAAATTTATGGTGCAAAACTTTCTGGATCTTCCCTTTGAAGATGAAGAGTTCGACTTTGTCTTTGATAGGGGCTGCTTTCACCACGTAAAAATCGAGGATAGAGGCACCTTTTTAAAGTGTACATCGAGTTTTAAAGAAAGGTGGCTCTTATCTAGTGGTCTGCTTTAGTTACAGGAACGGCCCTGCCTGGAATCACTTTACCAAAAAGCAGATGCTCCAACTTTTTTCAAATTACTTTAAAATTAAAGAAATTAAACATATCGCTTCTGTTGAAGCGGATGGCTATATGCGCTTCTTTTATTCGGTTTTGATGGAAAAGAAATAAATACTATATTTTCTGCTTTTTAGTTCGGTTGATTAACATCACAAATATATATGCGATTAACTTACCCCTTAGTTAAACGTGAAGGCTGAAGGACAAATATTATTTAATACGCATACTCCACACCTAGGTTTTCTCGCTATGCATATTCTTCTACCGTGAAAGATCAGCAGATCCGTATCCTCATCCAGTAAGTTTTTGGAACGATTTTCATTAAGTCCTCCTCTATCTTATTGGGATCCCCATGTTCCGTAAGTCCAAGTCTTTTCGCACATTTATAGGAGTCTCTTTGCTAAATAGTTTATAGAAAGCTTTTACTTTTCTGATAACAGAATTTTTTGGGGTGATGCAAATTGGACATAAAACTTCTTATTGACGGCGAGAAAATAGACCTTAACGAGTTTGTTGTAAAGATTTTAAGTGGAACGTTATGGGAGCAGTGACTTCTTTAAGGGGAATAAAGAAGAACTGGAAAGAAATTGAAATAAAGGTAACAAGGTAAATAGTTGCTACTCAGCGAATTCTTATCCATTCAAGTCCGTGCGTATTTTTATTTCAGCGAACATCTCCCTTTTTGCTTTGCATATTGGACAGATGTAGGGTGGATCTTCGCGGAAGACTACGTAACCGCATTGTTTGCAGTACCACAGTTTCAGTTTAATCTCAGGAACTTCTTTGGCAACCACCGCAACTGTTTCAGAGGGTTTTACAGCTGGAGTTTCTACAGGTATTTCGTAAGCTCTAGCCTGCTTTTCTAGGGGCCTTCGTTCTGGAATCGGTAGAAGCGCAGTTTTGCCTTCAAACACATCTTTCCTGACGTAAAGGGCGCAGTAACAGCATCCACACTCCAAAACATCCGGGTCCCGATAGTCACAAGGACACAGTATGTCTCTGTCAAACCCGAACTTTCCAGAAGCAAGTCTGCACGGACATGAGGGATACCCGTAACGCTCTTCATTCCTTTTGAGTCCCTCAAGAAGGTCTCTGAGAAAATCGGGGTCGGGGTGTATGTAGTAACCATAGGTTTTTGCATCGCTTTCCGCCCTTTGCCGCACTTTTTCCAAAGTTATCAAATCTCTAAAGCCTCTTTTATCTTCTCTTTATGAAAGCCGTTGATCAAAATTTTGTCGTCTATGATGATTGCAGGATAGCTAAGGCTTCCTGACCTCTTTAGAATGTCGCTTCTAACTTTTTCTCGGTCTTCTTCATCGCAAAGGTCAACATCAACATACTCATATTCAATTCCATTGTCTTTCAAAAAATTCTTTGCTAGTTTACACCATGCGCATGTGCTTATCGCGTACATTAAAACTCTATGTCTCTTGTTTTTGCCTGAAACCTTAACAAAGTCCATATTCTCACTTATCGTTCATTACGCTCCGTGTCCAATATAACTATTTGGTTAAAGGACTTTGAAACTCATCATTAGGCAAATAGCATATCGACAACAGATGAAAAATTTAGACTACAACTAGCTCTCGGTAATTCTTATATACGCAACATCACTTATGGACAAATCTGCAAAGCAAGAAGGCGATACCATGACACCAAAGAGAAAGCGACGTTTCTTCGGTTAAAACTGAAACTAGAGGAGATTGTTCCCTACCTAAGCTTGCCCTCAAACAGAAATAACAACATTAATCTGTGGGACTTGAAACAAAGGAAAAATCTGGTGATAATCTTTCACCACGGAATCGAATGCAGCCACTGCAGGAAAAAACTGAAAGAGTTGGCTAGAGTTTACAAGCAAGTGCAAGGGCTTGAATCTGAAGTCCTCGCAGTTTCTTTCTTGGATGGGTACTCACATACGACCAGAGGATTCTGCTGGTGATGGAACGAAAGGAGGATATAAAGACGGCAAAAGCCTATCTTTGTAGGCTTGGCTTTAACAACGTTACAGGTTATCTCTGCCCCGGCATAAAGGAGTGGAGAAGCCATGGAAAACCTGTAGAACATTTGGGTGTACTTTCACCAATAACCCTTAAGAAAATGTTGGATCGCAACGAAATCATTCTGGTTGACGTTCGAGAAGAAAGTAAATGGACAGAAGGACATATCGAAGGAACCAAGAATATTTACGTCGGACATTTAAAGGAAAATGCAGATCACCTACCTCAAGACAAACCCATAGCTACCACCTGCGAATGGGGAGGAAGAGGCGGCTTAGCAGCCAGCATCTTGAAAAAGATGGGCTTCGCCGATGTCTGCAATGTTCTTGGCGGCATGAGGGCTTGGAGAGAACTTGGATACCTACTACGGAAGAATAATTTTCAAATGGTACCTTTACCATATTCAACAACAAAGAAAAGTGGAAAAAGAAGCGACGCGTAACAGTGGACGAAACGTTGTTTGTATTTTCTAGTAATTGTTAAATTATGAGCTTTGGCGTATATTACTTCGATAATTCTCCAAGCCTTTTGTTTACCTCATCCCAGTTGACGATGTTCCAGAAGGCGTCGACAAATTTGGCTCTTTCGTTCTTGTAGTCAATGTAGTACGCATGCTCAAAGACGTCCAGAACCATTAGAATTCGGAACATGGGATAAACGTTAGTGTTGTGCTTTTCTATCTGCATTATTATTGGCCGATTAGTTTGTCTGCAGAATGTTAATGCTGCCCATCCAGAGCCTTCTACGCTAACAGCAGCTTGTGTGAATTCCTTTTTAAACCTTTCAAAACTCCCAAACTCCTTCTCCAGAGCATCGCCCAAAAAACCGAGCGGTTTTCCATCGCCTTTGCCAGCTAGTGCTAAATTGCCCCAGAACAGCGAGTGTAACAGATGCCCTCCTATGTTAAAGGAAAGTTCTTTTAAAGTGGATTTAACGTCTATATCGGCACCCTCTTTCCGTGCTTTGTCCAGCTTCTGAAGTATTGCGTTGGCACCATTAACGTATGCTTGATGATGCTTGCTGTGGTGTATCCTCAATTGTTCCTCAGACATATATGGCGCTAAGTCCTTGTACTCGTAAGGCAGCTTTGGCAAAACGTAAAACGTGGCCTCCTCCAAATTTTATCACCCCAAATTATTTAGTTATTTTAGCTACAGTTTTATATTTTATCATTTTTGATGTCTTGGTAATGGGCGTGTGCCCTTCAGTAACATCGGTTATGTAGGCGAAAGGACTCGCAAGGGAAGAGTTCGAGCACATGTCAGAACTAGCTGAGAGAATTCTTGAATTGGGCGGGGAACCAGAAAGAGACTTTGAAGATTTACAGAAGATAGCGAACTGCAAGAAGGTTGTATTTCCCCAGAGCGAGAGAGACCTTGAAGGTGTACTCAACGCAGCCGCCGAAGCAGAAGGATGCGCGATCGATGTATACAATAGGATCTTGAAGATGGTTGCTGCTTGCTATGAGAAGGATGTAAGAACCTTCCACCTAATACAACACGAGGAAGCCTTCGAAAATCTAATGGAGAAAAAGAGAACATAAATATTTCAGGGGGTTAAAAGTTTCATCCCCCCATTTCTCTAAACCCTATGTTCACAACGTACTTTTGCATATTTATGGCAGAACTTAAATACTCTGAATTGATAAATTTTTGCTCTTAAAGTGGTGGGTATTTTGGAAAAATGGGAGTGCACAGTTTGCGGCTACATATATGACCCCGAAATAGGGGATCCAGAAAATGGCATGCAACCAGGAACACCTTTCGAAGCATTACCCGAAAATTGGGTTTGTCCAGTTTGCGGCGCACCCAAAGACCAGTTCGTCCAAAAGAAGTGAGAAGGTTATTTGAGCATTTAAGCCATAGCAGAACACTGTATGATTATACGCGTACTTTTTATTCAAATTTCAAAAGTTCAAAAAAGTTTAATATTGTAATTAAAACAAAGTGAATTGATCAACTATGGCTATCACGAAAATAAGGAAAAGAGACGGAAGAATTGTTGATTTTGATTCTAGCAGAATCCGGAATGCAATTCATAAAGCCTTCATTGCGGTTGAGCTTGAGAACGGAGAAAGAGCTGAGAGCATAACTAGAGAGGTAGTCAGGCTTTTAGAGGAAAGATTTAAGGAGAAAATTCCATCGGTTGAAGACGCGCAAGATATTGTTATAGAAGTTTTAAGGAAAAATGGCTATGAAAAAGTTGCGAACGAATATCAGGACTATAGGAAGAAGAAGGAGGAAATAAGGGAATTAAAAGATAAGCTTGGAATATTGGAGCCAAAATTAACAGTCAACGCTCTTGAGGTCTTGAGTAGAAGATACCTTTTGAAAGATGAGACGGAAAGGATTATAGAAACTCCTGCTCAAATGTTTATAAGAATCGCCAAAGCCACAGCGGAAGTTGACAAACAATACGGCGAAGACCCGCAAGAAAGTGAAAAGATTTTCTATGGAATGATGACGAGACTTGAATTTATTCCTAACTCTCCAACTCTTTTCAATGCAGGAACAGAGATCGGTCAATTATCTGCCTGCTTCGTTTTACCCGTTGAAGATTCTTTAGAAAGTATTTTCACTACAGTTAAAAATATGGCTTTGATCGAACAGACCGGCGGGGGAGTAGGTTTCGATTTTTCCAAGCTAAGACCCAACGGAGACATCGTCAGATCAACTAAGGGAGTAGCATCTGGACCAGTAAGTTTCATGCGAGTTTTTGATACCGCCACAGAAGTCATAAAGGCTGGCGGGAAAAGGAGAGGCGCCATGATGGGAATTTTAAGAGTCGACCACCCAGATATCTTCGAGTTCATAACTTCAAAACAACAACCAGGGTTTCTTTCAAACTTCAACATTTCAGTTACGGTTACCGACGATTTTATGAAAACTCTAGAGGAAGATGGAGAGTATTGGTTAATCAACCCGAGAAACAAAGCAAAAGTGAGAACACTTAAAGCCAAAGACGTTTGGGATTTGATGATAAAGTCTGCTTGGATGAGCGGAGACCCAGGAGTTATTTTCATAGATGAAGTTAACAGACACAATCCAACCCCAGAAGTTGGAAGGATAGAGGCAACGAACCCCTGTGGAGAACAGCCCTTACTTCCCTATGAATCTTGCAATTTAGGTTCAATAAATCTTTCGAGGATTGTTGAAGATGGAAAAATAAACTGGGAAAGACTAAGAGAAATCGTAAGAAACGCGGTTCACTTTCTTGACAACGTGATAGACGCAAACAAGTATCCTTTGAAGGAAATAGAAGCGATAACCAGAGCCAATAGAAAAATAGGCTTGGGCGTTATGGGATTTGCCGACATGCTCATAAAGCTTGGAATCCGCTACGACTCTCAGGAGGCTTTGCAAGTCGCTGAAAATCTAATGAAATTTATTGAAGAAGAAGCCCACAAGAAATCCGTGGAGATTGGCGAAGAAAGAGGACCTTTCCCAAACTTTGAAAAAAGCATCTGGAAAGACAAGTACAACGCCTTTCGAAACACCACAGTAACCACTATAGCACCGACAGGAAGCATAAGCATAATAGCTGGCTGCTCTTCTGGGATTGAACCTATATTTGCGATTTCCTTCTTAAGAAATGTGCTAAGCGGAACTAGACTCTTCGAAACTAATCCCTTGTTCGAGAAAACAGCCAAAGAAAGAGGGTTTTACAGCGCCAAACTCCTTGAAGATATAGCCAAAACAGGTTCGGTTCAGAAAATCGAGGGAGTACCGGAAGACGTTAAGAGGCTCTTTGTCACAGCCCTAGACATCAAACCCGAGTGGCATGTTAGAATGCAAGCCGCTTTTCAGAGGTACACTGACAACGCTGTGTCAAAAACTGTAAACTTGCCCACCGATGCAACGGTTGAAGATGTTAGAAGAGTTTACGAGCTTGCATGGATGCTTAAATGTAAGGGCGTCACCGTCTTTAGATATGGAAGCAAACCGGAACAAGTCCTATACATAGGAGAAATAAAAACTAAAGAAACAAAATTTGTTAGTGCAGAATCAGAATACGCGGGTGGCTGCCCGACCAAACTTTGCCCGTTCCCAGGGTGATCCTTTGGGTCAAATATACTTGTACACTGGAACCGGGGCAGGCAAAACAACCAATGCCTTAGGGCTAGCTTTGCGTTCAATAGGTCACGAAAGAAAAGTTGTAATAATCCAGTTTCTAAAATGGAGAAAGGACATAGGAGAATACAAGATACAAGACAAACTGAAACCTTACTACGAAATCTATCAGTTTGGAAGAACCGCCTGGCTGGGCGAAAAGGAAGGAACGTTCTTATTTGATGGACAAGAGTTTAAGGTTGAACGCGTCAAAGACGTTGACAAGGAAAGTGCAAAGAAGGCGCTGGAATTCGCCAAAAAAGTCTTGCAGGAGAAAAAACCCTATTTGCTTGTTTTGGATGAAATAAACCTAGCTCTACATTGGAAACTTCTAGAGATCAAAGAGGTGCTTGAACTTCTCGATAGTTTGCCAGAAGAAACAACTGTCGTCTTGACTGGGCGGTATGCTCCAAAAGAACTGATAGAAAGAGCAGATTTTGTTAACGTAATAGAAGAGGTTAAAGTTCCGAAGGAGTTTAAGCTAACAAAAGGAATTCAATATTAGGTTTCAGCTAAGCTCGCTATCAACCCAAAAATTAAAGCTTAATGAGGGAAACGCAGATAGTTTCCTTCACTAAATACTTATAACTGCAAAATGATTTAAAGAACTTTTAGCTCCCTACTCAATTGAGTTAAGAGGCTTGTGTTAGTTTGAGATATGTAGATTTTGTGAATTTAAGATATCAACCTAAAGAAACAGATGTTATTTGCACATTTTACGTTGAACCAGAAGGTGTCAGCATAGAGGAAGCTGCAGGAGGAGTCGCCGCTGAAAGCTCGATAGGAACGTGGACGGAGCTAACAACCGTAGAGCCTTATGTTGAGAAACTTGCTGCTTACGTCTTCTACATAGAGGGAAATAAAGTGAAAATAGCTTATCCAATTGAACTTTTCGAGCCGAGAAACATGCCTAACATATTAAGTAGTATTTCAGGAAATGTCTTCGGGTTAAGAACTCTCAAAAACTTACGGCTAAACGATGTTCACTTTCCCTCGGAACTTATCAGAAGTTTTAAGGGTCCAAAATACGGTGTTGAAGGAATCCGCAAACTTTTAAGGGTTTATGATCGGCCATTGGTGGGAACAATAATCAAGCCCAAGCTTGGATTGAAAACGGATGATCATGCAAAAGTTGCCAATGAAGCTTGGGTTGGCGGATGTGACATAGTTAAGGATGATGAGAACTTAAGCAGTCAAAGGTTTAACCCGTTTGAAGAGCGTGTCATAAAAACTTTGGAGAGCAGAGACAAGGCCGAAGAAGAAACCGGGGAAAGAAAAGTTTACATGGTTAACATTACGGCGGAAACCGAGGAGATGCTAAGAAGGGCGGAATATGTGCGCGATCACGGCGGAGAATACGTTATGATTGACATTATAACCTGTGGCTTTTCCACTTTACAGACTCTGCGTGAACAAGATTTTAATCTTATAATTCACGCGCATAGAGCTGGGCATGCAGCGTTTACTAAAAATCCTAAGCATGGAATTTCAATGCAAGTAATAGCTAAGGTTGCGAGAATTATAGGTGTGGACCAGCTTCACGCCGGCACTGTTGTTGGAAAAATGTTTGAGACAAAAGAAGAAGTGATAGAGAACTGTGAAGCATTAAAAATGGAAATGACTGGCTTAAAGTCTGTTTTGCCTGTTGCTTCAGGCGGTTTACATCCAGGGTTAGTTCCGGCACTTATTGAGTTTTTCGGAAAAGACTTCGTCATCCAAGCTGGAGGAGGTATTCACGGTCACAGAGAAGGAACAGTAGCAGGAGCAAAAGCCATGCGACAGGCAGTGGACGCAACTTTAAAAGGCATACCATTAAGTGAATATGCTAAAACGCATAGGGAACTTGAAATAGCATTGAGAATATGGAAGAACGAGCAGCAGTTTAGTTAATCAAAAACCCACGGATATTTTCTATGCACAACCTCGATTATTAAGTGGGGAAAAATATTATTCCCTCTTCGCATATTATACCGTAATGAAATCACCCCTTGTCACATCAAACACGGATTCCGTATAATCAAGTTCTAGGCGGGTTTTTCAAACTTCGTCTGGGCTTCTTTCCTAGATCTTTTCATAATCGCTATACATGATTATTGGATCGAACTCCAAGGAGTTATCAAACCGACAACGCCGATGGGTCTTCTTATTGTCATAGCAAACTTATCTTGCAATTCAGAAGTTGTTGTAAAACCTAATAATCTTCTCCCTTCCCCCGCCATGTATTCTGCCGTATCGATTGCTTCTTGAACATCTCCTCTTGATTCAAACAGAACTTTTCCCATTTCTTCCGTCATCTCTTTTGCTAAAGCCTCTTTGTTCTGTTCGAGAAGTTGGGCAGCCTTAAGAATCATCTTTCCTTTTTTCGGAGCAGGAGTTTAAGACCAATTTTCAAAATTATCTTCTCTTAATTCTTGTTTATTTATTCTTTTTTGGTTCTTTTACATAAAATTTAATTACCTAGAAAACTGGAATAAAAAGTGGCGAGAAAAGATGGGTTCAGAAGAAATGGAGCCTATTTGTGAGAGATGTGGCAACCTCGTCGACGAATGCGATTGTCGATGTCCTTATTGTGGAGAAACAACGCTCTGCGACTGTTGCTGTGGAACAAGCGCGATTACTGGCGGCTGAGAACCATAATCAAAGTGTGATCTGAAAATTGCGTAAGTAATATTGGTGGTGAAAAATGGTTAGAGACGAGTTTGTCTGGATGGCTGGCGGACCTCAAGGGAGCGGGGTTGACTCCGCATCCAACATCTTTGCGCGGGCTTGCTGCTACGGCGGGTTGCACGTTTATGGGAAAAGGGAGTATCACTCCAACATAAAGGGATTGCACAGCTACTTCCATGTGAGGGTCTCTCCCAAAGAAGTGCGGGCGGACGTCGACCGAGTGGATCTGCTCTGTGCATTTGACGCTGAAAGCGTGGTTCGACACATTTGGGAAGTGGCGCCAGACGGGGGCATAATCTGCGACGCCGAAGCCTTGAGAACACGGATATTGGACATTCCAACGTTGCCGCCTCCCTTCTGGACAGAGTTCAGAAGAACACTCGAGGAGAAGGGAATCAAGCCAGAAACAGTAGGCGACCTCGTGAACGAAGCCGCGAAGAACAACGTGCGCCTCTACGCGGTTCCTTATATGGAGTTACTGAAAGATGTGGCTCAACAAATTGGTGAGGAAAAACTCAGCAAACTAACTCGGATGATAAACGTCCTAGCGTTGGGTGCATCTTTCGGGCTCGTTGACTATGACAAGGCCTTTGTGGAAAAAGCCATCCGTATAATATTCTCGGGTAAACCGAAAATTATTGAAACGAATCTTCTGGCTTTAGGCTTAGCCTACGACTATGTAAAGAAAAAGTTTGGCGACCTCGGCTTCAAGCTGGAAACGGTTCCAACCGACAAGGAGAGAATATTCCTCCAAGGAACCCAAGCAGTTGCCTTGGGCAAACTTGTCGGAGGCTGCCGGTTCCAAACCTATTACCCAATAACGCCAGCAGCCGACGAGAGCGAATACCTTGAAGAAAACGAGATACTCGAGTTGGTGTCTGGACAGAATGGTTCCATAATTGTCATGCAGACAGAAGACGAAATTGCAGCCATCAACATGGCTAATGGCGCGGCGTTGACGGGCACGAGGGCGGCAACCAGCACATCTGGACCTGGTTTTTCCTTGATGGTTGAAGGCCTAGGTTGGGCGGGAAACAACGAAGTTCCAGTTGTGATAAACTATTATCAACGGGGCGCGCCATCGACTGGACTGCCTACTAGGCACGGACAAGACGATTTGAGATTTGCCATTCACGCTGCACATGGAGAGTTCCCTCGAATAGTTTTGTGCTCGGGCGACATTGAAGAGTGCTTCTACGACGCAGTTAAAGCCTTCAACTACGCCGAACGGTATCAGATGCCTGTTATTCACTTAATTGACAAGGCTTTGGCAAACAGCACCAAGAGCTGCAGGGTTTTTGACCCGAGCCTCCTACAGATAGAGCGTGGACAACTGCTCACAGAGGCTGATGTTAAGGGAAAGGAATACAAGAGGTTCCAGTTCACCAAGTCTGGCATCTCTCCCCGATTGCCCATCGGAACTCCAGGTGTCATCTTCTGGTACACGGGCGACGAACACGACGAACTGGGTCACATAAGCGAAGAGCCCATGGCTCGCACACGCATGGTAGACAAACGGATGCGAAAGCTGCAAGCAGCCAACAGAGAAATCCCAATTCAGGAAAGAGTCAACTTCTTCGGAGAATCAGACGCAGCAGCAACCATAGTGAGCTGGGGTTCTCCAAAAGGAGCCGTCTTGGAGGCAATGAAAAGGCTTCGACAAGAAGGCTTCAAATCGAACTTCTTGCAGGTTCGCATGCCTCACCCACTGCCAGAGGACTACATTGCTGAGGTGTTGAATAAGGCTCAAAAGAAAATCGCTGTTGAAATGAATTATTCTGGGCAGTTGGCGGGCATTATAAGGGAGAAAACGGGAATAGCCATGGACTACTTTGTTTTGAAGTGGAATGGCAGACCCATGTCAGTGGACGAAGTTTACGAGGCTCTCAAGTTGATTATGCAGGGAAGAGCACCGCAGAGGCAGGTGTTGACCCATGGCACTTAAACTCACAGACTACCGAACCCCGGTCTTTGTCGACTGGTGCCCAGGCTGCGGAGACTTCGGCATCCTCTCAGCCGTG
>Ga0315314_1002151_pt1 | contig 16524 bp, 19 predicted proteins | sample TDP9_MG_FD_203631 | JGI IMG/M metagenome (GOLD analysis project Ga0315314, IMG submission 203631) | Freshwater sediment microbial communities from Lake Towuti, South Sulawesi, Indonesia - TDP9 | ecosystem: Environmental > Aquatic > Freshwater > Lake > Sediment | place: Indonesia: South Sulawesi...
GAGAAGATCAAAAACGAAGCGTATTTAGGTCACTTTCTACAACGATGAAACTGCTGAATTGTTAGATGAATCAGAATCCAACGATCAACGGTTGTTTGAAATACCATCAAGTACATTAGCTTGGAGATGGTCACAAATATCGAAACAAACCAGTATACACATTTCACCGACGGTGTTACGAGAATGGTTCTGTAGTGAGATGGGTGAACTAGGTGTACCAGATCGTTATATCGATGCTTTCTGTGGTAGAGTTCCTAAATCAGTATTGGCTAGACACTACACTGACTATAGTCCAGAGAGACTGAAACGAATATACGATAGAGCTAATCTAAAAGTACTCTCCTAATTCTCTCTTTCTTTTTTATTTTAAAGATACTTCTCTCTGAATTTTCTCCATTCCTCTTTGCTTTGGATGCCCAGAACCTTAGTTAATTCTACTGCTATGGAAGGACCGAAACCACCAGCTAGTCCAAGCCCTTTAACCCTTTTTCTTGGATTTATCACTAACCGTTTGATTCCACTATGAAAATAGACTTTAACCCCTAACTTTCTGAGAGACTTAATAAACTTTGTAGCATCTTCTGGACTTTTCGTTCTCAGCCACTCTAATTTCAATTTAGTCCACCTTTCACTCAATGACAGCATCCTCCTCTTTTCCAAGCTACACCGTGAAGGAAGCCTAATATTTCTTTCCTTTTGTTTAGTATTGGTGAATGTATTGATGTATATGTATGTGTGGGTGTGTATTGATTATTCTCATGTTAGAGAGCTTAGGGGAAAATAGATGATTAAAGTTCATAAAGAAAATGGTAGGATAACATTAAAGACTCCTTACTTGCAGATTTCATTTAAAGATTGTTGTGATACTCCATGCGAAAATCGACACATAAATAATCCCGACAGATGCAACACCTTCTATGAGCCACACCACATGATTAGTAATTTTGAGCGGAACCCAAACATCGATAAGTCCCATTGTAACAAGAGAAAGAACGATGACTATGCTACAAAATGACAAGAATCCCGTAAAGAGTTTAAAGGGCACTCTTTCGCTCGTTTGCTTCAATCTTCTGTATCTAGGATATTCAGTTCTAAGACGCTCAATGGCTTGCAAATGACCCTCGCTCAATTTAACCCTGAACATCGAGTCTCCCTGCACGTGGATTCGTTTCAGTTCTTTTTCAATCCAATCAGGACCATGTGCTATAGCACCTGCTTTAAAATTAGTGGCTTCCCGCCACATGCCGTGAGGGGCAAAAACCTCAGCGACAATATCGACATTTCTTTCGATTTTTTCTTCAGCAAATCTCAATTCATCTCTAAAACGTTGAACTAGAAATGTGAAGAAACCCGCTCCTATTGCCAAGATAGCACCATAAGCTTGGACTATTACTCCTAGAATTTGGATAGCATTCTCTGGATTCATTTCCTCTCATATGATATATTTGTCTTGCCAAGAATTAAAACCTACTACAAGGGACTGACTAAATAAGTGAGATGAAATGCTCGAATTCCAGTTACTGGAATAGGATTCCAGTAAACAAGATTTTCATTGAACAGAACACGCCAGAGCCTAAAGTCAAGGCTTATATTCCTATGTATAAGCCATTAGAAGTTTCTAAGCGTGAAAAATGTGGTAAAGTTATTGCTGAACCTAAAGAACTGATTAAAATTGTGAAGAAATAGAGACTCCTTCTTCTACCTCATAGTATTTGTCATAAATTATGTCCTTAACCTTGCATCTCCATCTCTGAATGATCTTACGGTTTCTTTCTTTTCGTTATGGCATAACCAAGGACGCCTATGGCACCCACTCCAATTATAGAAACTATACTAACTTTTGTCCAGTCAGTCACATATCCTGAACCATTACAATAAGTGCAAGTCACTTTTCCTGAGCCATAACACTCTGGACAGTTCAATTTTCCAGTCTCTTCGCAATCTGGGCAGTCCAACTTACCAGTGCCTTTGCAAATTGGGCAATTTAAGGTGCCCATTCCATTGCATTCTGGGCAGTTTGATTTTCCTGTTCCATGACAATCTGGACACGTTACCTTTCCAATTCCATTACAATCTGGGCAAGTAGTTACTACGGTCTCCGCACCAGTTCCATCGCAATCTGGACAGGAAATGTCATCCAGCCAAGAAATATACATCCAGGCTTTCCAGTCTTCTCCATACTCAATCTCTTCTATAACAATCTCTACTTTGACATCTTCATGAGGGGGAAAATACTCTCTAACCGATTCTTCGTATATAGCAGTCAGAGTCTCCACCGTCGCAGTGACGGTAGCATAGGCTCCTTGATCCTCTTCGTTGTGAAAAACCCCTTGTACCGTTACAACCCAATCAAGAGCCCAATTAAACCAATCCCATGCATCCAAGCTTTTCATGATAATTGATGGTTTTATTTTCCCCGATCCATGACAAGTAGGGCACTCCACTGTTGTTGTAATTCTTCCACTACCAGCACACTTGGTGCACGTTATCTCGCCGCTTGCACCACATCTTGTGCATGTTACTTTGCCACTACCGGCACACTTGGCACAAACAATTTTGCCATGATCGCAGTTAGGACACGTAATGCTACCACTACCCGCACATTTAGTACAATTAATCTTGCCAATGCCGTTACATTTGTCACAGTCAATTTCTCCGGAACCATGGCATTCTGGGCATTCTTTATCAAATATGCCTTGAGCCGATGCTGGCTTAGCAAGGAAACTTGTTGCCAACATTAAAAGCGTTAAGATAGAGATGACAATGAACCTTTTTCTCATTATACCCTCTCCTCTCTAGTCATCATCTCCTCGCAAACAATTTAAGATTTTTCATTTATAGTTACTAGGATAACCTTTTAGATCAGCTCTGACAAAATTTTAATACAAGTATTGTAGAAACAACAAACGGGTGATGTAATGGCTCAAAAGGGAGCTGCTATCGCTTTAGGAGTGATAATTATTGTTGGACTCATTGCTGCAGTAGTTCCTTTCCCATGTTCAAGGTGTGGTGGTAGAGGATTCATCACTAGTCAGGTTACATGTGCTACTTGTGGGGGAGATGGAAAAGTTGCTTGGGGCTTACTCACATGCCCTGATTGTGGAGGTACGGGTTACAAAACAGTGCAAACCACTTGTCCAGCATGTCATGGAAGAGGCACAGCTACTCTCTTAGAAGTTTTGCTAGGTCGATAAGACTAGGATTAAGAGAATCTTACAATCTTTAGGATATCCAGAATATGCTTTCATTAAGTGTTTATATTCGATACGTTTTACCATGTCGGTTCAAACCTAACATAGTGGAATCTGGAGGGAATCGTTGAAAAGAAAAATCCCTACACAACTTATAAAAGTCAAAAACAGTCTCTCTTTACAAGGGGATTCGCATGGTTCACGCTAGCTCTACTGTCAAAAAGACACCAATGATAAACGAGGTTACAATATCCAATTTCAAAGGGATAAAGAATTGTGAAATCAAGAACATAAGTAAAGTGAATTTATTCATAGGGAAAAATGACTGTGGAAAGTCGTCAATAGTTGAAGCCATCTGTTCCACTTGCAAAGAATTCTTGGGAGCTAACTTACCCTTTTCCATTAGGCGTAGGAGTACCAGAGATTCCATAAGTGGAAGAGAACTTTGGTATGGGTATTATACAGATTCAAGTATAGAGATTTCCATGAAATTTGATAATAGTGTCACTATAGGAACGAAAATTGATTTGGCAGGAGACCATATTAATGCTACTTTAAAAGCAACGAAGCCAGAGGACCCAAAGTCTCCTTGGAGCAATGAAGGTTCTATATACTTTATTGGACTCTCGGTTTCCCTTAATAGAGGAAGAAGGGAGCCACCATTTCCTGATATTAAAGATATAATGCAGTATTTAGATGATGCAATTCTACTCGACTCTTCAATTATAACGGACTTACCGAAAATGGAGGGAGATTACCTAAGTAAAACAAAACTATTGGGCGAGGATATGGATGTAGCCAAACGGCATGCGGACATATATGGAAAACAAGCGGGATGGGAATTTATTCCCCATCCAGACTTTCCAAGACAGTCGAGAGTTGCGTTACCTGAGTATCGAAGACGAGTCTTCCTAGATGATTTTGGTGATGGACCTCGGTACGGATTAGCAATAATTTCTGCTGCAAAAACAATCCATGATACGGCTTTATTGATTGAGGAAATTGAAAGTCATCAACATCCGGGGTCTCTAAGGAAACTAATCAAGCATCTAATTGAAATTTCAAAAGACAACAATCTACAACTTTTCATAACAACACATAGCTTTGATACCTTTAGATTTTTGTACTATTATTATACAGACCCTGAAGAAAGGAAGAAGGAATTCCGATGTTTCCATGTTGTTAGAGATGCGACTGGTAAAGTAGATGTAAAGCCTGAAGAAAATATTGGCACAATTAGAAAAGACATATTTGAAATCGAGTATAGTTCTTAAGCAAATAATCAAAGAATTAACCCGCCAAAATTCAACATTATTTTAATGGGATTAAGGTTTCTTCTTATCAAAGAATTGGTTTCAATGAATATAGAAGCTGCAAGAGTAAGAAATGAAGAGACAAGAATCAATCGTAAGGCATATCTATTAATTGTTTCACGTGAAACATTCACTCTTCCTTTTCAAGATCTTCTAGAGATTTTAACATATCTAAGCCTTGAGTTTTCACTTTCATCTCTATCTTATTGAATTTTTCCACTTCTTCGAAATCTAAGAGAGAGTTTATTGGGTCAAGAATCATGTCTCTCAGAATTTCTGGCGGAACAGCGTCCAATTCTACTACTGCTTCATGTCCATACTTTTCTATGAAAGTGGGGGCTCTGGGGTCTTTTGGTTTAACAAACTTAGGTGGAAGATTATATTCTTCAACCTGTTCCTGGGTTAAGGCTACTTTGTCTACAAGGAGGTTAGAGATTTCAGCTCTTTTTTCATTTTCATCATAGTATATAGGGTCTTCTCCTAACATGATGAGACATGTCTTGAGCCTAAACTCGAAGTCTTTGGCTAGAGATTCGCCACTAGGATCAAAATCGCTGAATATCAAAATGAACCTAGGTCTATCTTCATATTGATGAACTCTTTCAGCAACATCCATCACATCACTCAAGCTATCAAAACCTCTAATTGGAGTAACTGGTACATAACATGGTCTCAAAATTCTTGTGAAGAAAGTTCTCAAACCCTCCTTTTCTACAATGACCTCGACATAGCATGGTTGATGTTCCCAAGCATCCGGATAATAGTAATAAATGATGTCTTCAAGTTGAGTGGGAAGGCTTGAAGTATATCTAGTTCTGTCTTCTATGTGTTCGAAAGGAACTTCTCCACAATACCTAGCATCTCTCAAAAGTCTACTTAATCTTCCATAATCTCGCTTGATATTTTCTAGTGGAGAATTTTCTAAACTAATTATAAGGTAAAATATTTGTCTAAGAGTCAAGGGCAGGAGATTTCTATATCTTTCGAAGATTTCTTTCACTAAACTGAGTACTCTGATGCTTTTTCTATTGAATTTGTGAGGGAAATATCGCAATTCAATCAACTCCATCTGAGAAACCTTCGTTCCTAAGGAAAGCCTTGGTAGCTCGTTCAATGACTGCTTCAATCTTCAGTTTCATTCTTCTAGCAACTTTTTCCAGTAAAGAATAGACTTCAGAGGAAACAGGTACCAGGAGAGTTTTGGCTTCTGAAGGAACTGTTTCACGTGAAACATCTCGGTTCTTTAATTCATGAATAAGTTCTTCAGCATCTCTAACCCTCATACTTTCTTCAGCGACTTTCTGAGCTATTTCCTTTTGTTGAGTGGGCTCTTTTAAAGAAAGAATGACTCTAGCGTGTCCCTCTGTAAGTTCTTTTCTTTTTATCTTCTCTTGCACTTCTGAAGGTAATTGGAGAAGCCTTAACTTATTAGTCACATATTCTCGGCTTTTACCTATTTTCTTTCCGATTTGTTCATGTGTATAATTAAACTTCTCAATGAGGATTTCGTAAGTCTCTGCCTCTTCTATGGGGTTTAAGTCTTCTCTCTGTAGATTTTCAATCAATTGAATCTCAATTTTTTCTTTATCACTTATATTCCTTACTTGAGCTAGGATTGTTTTCTTTTCAATTAATTTGCATGCTCTCCAACGCCTCTCTCCATGAATAATTTCAAACTTTCTATCTCTAATAGGTCTCACAAGAATAGGCTGTAGTAAACCATGTTGCTCAATTGACTGTGCTAGTTCCTTAAGTTTAGCATCATCAAAATTTTTGCGAGGCTGGTTAGGATCTGGGATAATGTCCTCAAGTGGTAGCTCCACAGTCTCAGTAGGGTGTCCTCCATTGGGCGGGTCATGGGAACCACAGTTTGTTTGGGTAAAGAGACCTTGAAGACTTACATACTCTAAGGACTTCGCCCTCTCTAACACTCTTCTTTTTGGGCCTTCACTAATAGAAGATTCTTCATTTGGCGGTAGAGTCCTGTTTCTTAGAAATTTCTTTCTCTTTCTATTTTTTATAATTTCTATTATTTTTCTTTCTTGTCCTATCCTTTCATTCTTTTGGACATATTCCTTTTTCATTTACATTCCTCCTTATTGCTCAGAGGAAAGTGAGGAAGAGAGAATCCAATAGGAAAATCACAAGAAAACAAGAGAATCGGTGATTTTGAAATATTGAGACTATGGAATTTCTTTATTTACAAATGTTGTATTGCTCTTCCTCAACTTTCTTTCTCTAAACTAAAGAAATATGGTCTATCAAATAGACCAATTTTTTACTAGACTCCCCCCTTTAAAGGAAAAACTTTGATAAATGCAACTTCATGTTGGTATAATGAAACTTGTTATTCATTTTCCAACCATCTAATTTTTTCATTAGTAATTTCTATTCTTCCAAGAGTCTTTAAATCATGCAAATATTCTAAAAGAGTTTTCTTTCTAATTCCAAATTTCACAGACATGGAAGCAAGGAAACTTTTTCTGTCTACTTCTCTTTTTTCCTTTAATATTTCTTCAATTGACTTAATGCGTTCTCTTCTCATTATTTGGAATTTATCTAAATTGTCTTCTACAATCATATTAATCACCAATAACCATACAATGATTAAACCTCGAATGAAAAAATGAAAGATAGAAGTTTTAGAAACTTTATAACTAGTAAACTATGGTTATAAAATAATCCTTATTTCTTTGCTATTGAGATTCTAGAGAATAAAATCTAAGAAAAATATTATTTCAGTAAATTCTCTCAATTACATTTATTCCTTCTTTCTTTTAGTCTTTTTTAAAGCTATTCTTTCTCCTCTTCTAATGATTAGGATGTCAATGCCAAGCTTTTCCAAAAGTCTTTGAATTCTCTTTTTTCTCTTCCATGAATAAAAAGAGCTGGCAAAACTATCATGCTTTGTGCTCCTATCCTTTGAGCCTTTTTTATGCTTCGGTTCTGGCAACTCATCGATTTTTACCTCTACCATCTGGTGGTCCGAGTTCACAAAGGTCTCGAATACTTTTGCAGTGTCGCTTTTGGGGGCAGGTCTCCAATCCCTCACTTCATCCTCCCTAATCGGCCTGAAATACCTTGAATAATCCTCTTTTCTATCTACCAAGTTATATCCTCTTTTCTACCCTATACTCTACAATCCTGTTATTTAAACTTTTCCCATACTCTACACCGTCCCACCGAAAAAAGGCCAAGAAAAGTCTCAGTAGCATAATAAAGGTTTAATTTGTTTCTGGTTTCAACTTTGGTTTTCTGCTTGCGAAGTAAACTGTTGTTGCCATGAAGGCTATCATAGCTTGCAGAGGTTTCCACATAGTTCACATTCATGCTTTTCCTCAAAATTCAGTTCCTTCGAACATTACTTATATCCCTATTAAATATGCGATAAAAACACTTATGAGACAGCTAGCAAGGACTATGCAAAGTAGGCCTAAACCAAGCCCACCAATGGAAAAGGATAACAATGAAAGAGGAAGAAATATAATTAAAAATCCTATGAAGAGAATGCTTAAGAGCGTCTTTTTTTTTCTTTGTGCCTCTCCCTTACGTTCTATATGTGAAGGATGTGGTGGCGGCAATGGTTTCCAAACCAATTTCTCGATTCCCTCTTCAAGAGCCTTCTTTTCCGGCTTTTTGATAGTCTCTCTATCATACCAATATGTTTCGTCAAGTTTACGGGAAAAGACGTTACGGGTTATTTCCAGGCAAACCCTATAAGCGAAATTGAGGTCAAGAATCGGACCGCTCCATGTTGTTGGACGATCTTGAAGGGCATAATGAATTACTTTTTTGCCAAGTCCCTTTACATGTACTTGTTTGTAACTAGGTGCATAGGTAGGAGACTTAATAAGCAAATAGTATATTTTCTCTTCTTCCTTTAATTCCCTATACTTACCCATCCCACTTTTGAAAACGATTAATCCTCCATCTGATGCTTCAAACAGTTCAAACAGTTCAATATCTCTGCAATCTTCATCTGCGATGTTAAACACTCCCTCACCGATTTTTTCGAGAAAATCAAGATATGCTTGTTCGGCTTTTGTTGGAAGAAGTATGTTCTTTATTGTTTCTTTGAGCTTAGAATTGTCCAGAATCTGAGTGGAATTTATTGCTACTTCCCACGCAGTGTGCTTGTCACAGGTTCTGGGACGTAACGTCCATTTGTCTTGAATGTAATGTAGAGCTATCCCTAATCTATGGTAGCATTCATCATCGTCTTGCAAGAAAAGTTTTCTAGCTTCCAGAATGTTTTGGACTATTTCCCCTTCTTTCCCGTGATGATGCGGAAAGTTTGCCCAACTATCAGGATTAATTGACCCAACTTCCAATAAACCCGCTTCTCGATTTCCTAAGTTTAATTCTTTGGCAATCTCTCTAGAAATTCTTCTATGGGTTTCCTCCAACAAAGGTATTCCCATTCTAAAGATGATATTACTATTACATATAATTGTTCATATTTGTGGATTATAAATATAAGTCGTTTCAGTTGTAAGCGGTGATTGTATTGAAGGGTATGAAGTGCCTAAGGTTAGAGTTTCAGTAACCATAGACAAAAGGTTCCTTGAATGGATCGATAAGAAAGTTGAGGAATTAGTCTTTGCAAATCGTTCCCATGCACTCGAATATGCCATAAAACATCTAATAGACGAAGAGCAAAGAAGAGCTACCAATCCCTAAAGAGCAGGAATATCTTTTTCGATGTTAGCAGACCTCAGAGCTTGTTCCTTTTCTTTTCTTTCTCCTTGAATTTTATCAGCTAGCATAAGTTTAAGTGTTGTCTATTGGTGTGTGGGTGAGCGTGTATGTGTATGTAGTGCCTATTCCTAGTTATAAAAGAATAGAGTGGTTGTTGTGAGCAAAACCTTAAGGTTGACTTTGTCAAATATTAAGTTCAATTCTGGAAGGTTCCAATTTCAAATTATGAAGCATAAAATAGAGTTTCTAAAATATCTAGTCCAGTATGGTTTAAAGCTAAAATGATCCTTTTAGGCTGTCCAGAAAACCATATTTTATGCTGAACTAGTTGTTTAGCCAGTATATTTTGTTTCCCGGGTCAATAGCTTGTATTACTATACACAAATCTTTAAATAGCAATTATTAGATAGTACTATACACAAATTTGGGAGATAAAGAGTGATGCCAAGAGTGACCTGTGTTAAGTGTGGAAGAGAGGGTAACCTAACTACAAAAAAGACTAGGACATCCGGTAAAACCTATACGTACTATTATGTTCAGCATTACATTAAAGAAACAGATAAGATTGAGTGGTGCTATTTAGGATCATTTGAGAAGCTTCTAGAGGAATACAAAGAATTAGTCAAGAGCACTGTACACAAACGGTATACACAAAATAAAGGTAACTATACACAAAATAAAAAGAGCCCCATTTTAGGCTTTATTTCTCAAAAGAACCTTAGCGACATACCCCTCGCCACCACGAATACTTTCCAAAATCATGCTTTAAGCGAACCTAATAGGCTTTTCCAAACGACTCAACAAAACCACCCGACTTTCCGAGGCTTCGTCAAGGAGGTTGTAGCCCATTTCTTTGGCTACCTGAGCTGCAAAGTCTCGAATCTCCCGGTGGTTGGGCATGTTTTCGAAGTCAAGGCGTAGCCGTGAAAAGCCTACGTGCATGTAGGCTTTGGGCTCCACATAGGTAGGACTAGCCTTTTCGATTAACCGAGCGTATAGCTCGGGGTGTTTCAGATTCAGATGTCGCACCAGCGTGATTCGGATCACGGTGGGGCACTTGAAACTAGGTAGCAGAGAGAGGGTTTCGTTGAGGCTTTCCCAAGCCGCTGGGATTTGTGGGCGACACGTTTCCAAGAACGTCTTCTTGTCGAAGGCGGAAATCGACACATAGAGTTGGGTTGGCTCCTCACTCAATTGAGATAAGGCTTCAGGAACTGTTCCGTTGGAAACGAGAAAAGTGGTGAAGCCTCGCCTATGAAAGCTCTCGATCAAGCCGCCTAAAGGTGAGTAGAGGGTGGGCTCGCCTGTTAAGCTGATGGCCGCGTGCCTAGGCGTTAGGGCCTCTCTGTACTTCTCTGGGTTAGCCTTTGGATTTCCCTTGTATCCACTCAGAATCTTGAGTTGTGCCTTGATGCAGCCCTCCACGATCTCTTCTGGATCGTCCCATGCAGGCAGTTCCATTTCGTCCCATTTCAGCGTGAGGTCTCCACTTTGAATGCGCCAACAAAAGCGACAGCGCATGGTACAGTAAAGAGCCGTAGGGGTCATTTGGATGCACTGATGACTCCTAATCCCGTAAAACCTTTGTTTATAACACACCCGATCATGAACGAGGGCCTCATAAAGCCACCTGCAACGCTTCACAGCAGAGTGGCTCCCAACCAAGTGATACCTTTGGTTTCTCAGCACCCGAAGGATCTCGTTGGAAACCAGAGACGGCAAAGCCGAATCACCATCGTGCTCAAAGACATACAATTGCCCTTATCATTAATAAGAATGCCTCGAATCTTAAGGTCCCACCGTTTTCCCCGTTTCGTTTCTATTGCTCCCGTACAATCGTCCTCACAAAATCGGACACATTCATAGTTTCTAGCTCGCTTATCGCATAGCATTCTCTTCTGATCTGATAGGTATCGAGATTTGAGAAGATGAGGAGAGACGTGAACGAGAAAAAATAAAAACTAGCTGTCACAACTTATGACGGATGGAGGAACGGTGAAGGCATGAAGGAAGGAACTGAGGAAAAGGCAACTCGCGCCAGAAAGGCGGTTTTCAGGATAGAAACGGCGAGGAAAATCACCCAGTTTTGTTGTTTTTTGTTATTTAACGCTGTTGTTTTTGGCTTGGGACCGTGGCCCATCCTACTCCCGGTTCTCGGAAGCTTGGGAACCCCTTCAAAAACTGTGGCCGAAGCCTTTGGGGCCCTCCAGTTCACGCTTTATAGGCTCTCTTTAGCAGCGCTACTAGCCTTAGCCTCGATTATTTTGACAGCGGTTTTCTTGGGTAGGGCCCTCTGCGGCTGGGCCTGCCCCTTCGGCTTCGCTCAAGACCTGCTGGGATATGTTAAAAGGAAACATACACAGGTTTCTTTAGGCACCCACAAGTGGATGATTAGGGTCAAGTATGGGGTTTTGGCAATCGCTCTCTTTGTTAGCGGAACCCTAGCCGCATCATTTGCCATGGGAATGGGCATGAGCTACAGGGAAGCGTTGGGCGATTTTGCTAAGGCGCCGTTTAACGCGTTGAGCCCAGCAGACACTCTTTTCGCCGTCTTACCGAGAATCGTGTTTGACATTCGCTACGCCATACCTACCTTAGAGTCTTACGAGGCAGCAGTCGCGGGGATCTTGTCGGTGCCAACCCTCCTTTGGATTCGCCTCGCCATAATGATATTGATCATAGCCCTAGCGACGTACGTCCCGAGGGGGTGGTGTCGATACCTCTGCCCCCAAGGAGCCTTCTCAGCTCTAATAAGCCGATTCAGCTTCCTCGGCTTGAAAAGAGATCTGGTGAAATGCGCAAAAGTTGGGTGTCGCGACTGCGTGGAGGCATGCCCCATGATGGTGCGCATCCTAGACCTACCCTGGGAAAAATTCACTGACCCCGAATGCATATACTGCTTGAAGTGTGTTGACGCATGCCCAACGAAAGCCATAAAACCGAAGTTTCCATGAAAAGCTTGGTGGATGGAAGAGGACTGGTGGTTATTGGCCTCACCCGACAGACGAGGGAAAACGTCACTTTGCGAGGAAAGTTACCGAAAAGATCGTTGTTGCACGAGAAATTAAGGAGGCTGAGCTAAAGAATAGTTAAAAAATAGGCCAACTGCAAAGCACAAACCCCGAAAAAAATGTGTTTTTCAACAACTATTTTCCAAATGAATCTTCTATTAGTATGGTTTCATTTCATTTGAGTCAAACAATTTAGTTGTTTAGATTATAACTGACATTAAAAAATGCGTTCTTCAGCATAATATAAGATTACAATATTAGGCCAGCTATTGTTTAGTAGAGCATGCGCTATATTCTCCGAATTTGCTCTATGAGCGGATAAAGGGATGAATTAAGGAAATTACGATAGAGATTAGGTACTTCTTTAATTATTTTTTGCTCTATTCTACGGTATTCTTCTTCACCCAGCCTATAGACGGCGGTTCTAAGCACCGAAAGGTGAAAAAGGACGGATGGCTCGTCGAGCCCATAAGCATACATCCCAGTAGACAGTTGATTCATGAAGAGATGCACCCACCTTTCGATATTCGCGGGAAGGGGACGCTTAAATTCTTCCTCTGTATAGGTCCCTCTCTCTTTCTCTAGGAGGTCTACGGCGAATTCTGAACCAAAATGGAGTATTTTCATTACGTACTCCCAGCCCTTGCTACCGTACTTCTCTGCCTCACCTTCGTACCTTCCATAAACCTTCTGTTCGACGCCTTCTCTTTTAAGGAAATGGATGATATCCTCTTCTAACTTTTTGATTATTTCAACGTCGCCATAAAACCTAACCAGTAACGTACGCTTGAAAGGTTTGGGCTCCCAGAGGAAGTGCCAGCTTTTCAATTTGTTTTTGAACGCAAAAACCACTTTGGCATGTATCTTCAGCAATAAATCCTCTCTGTTTGGAATTTCCTCTGGAGCCTTTATGTTTATCATAAACCATTTCATTTCAGACATAGAGAACCACATTCTATTCTAATCACTTAGCTTTAATTCTTTAAAGGAACTTGCAAAGGCATTTTCAAATTCTTTAATTTTTACAAGAAAGTAATTTTCTCCATCTTTAATTATTAAACCCTCCCCCTCCATATCTGTAGAAAAGGCAATTTTGAAATCGTGCTTATCAAGCTCCGAAATGGGAATTTCAAGGACCTGTTCTTCAAAAATTTGGTAAATCTCTTTTTTGAGAGAGACTACAGCTTTCTTTCTTATTATTTTGAAATATTCTTTTAGAAAGGATTCCTCATCTTTGAAGATGGATACTTTAATGTTTTTGTATGATGGATCATGGATATTAATCGGAGCAATTAGTTTGCGAAGGTTGTTAATAAATAACTTAGGATCAATCTTTCCTTTTAATAAGGGAGTATGCATTTTGGGTTCCGTTTCTCTTGTCTTATGCCACTCCATGTTTAATAGTCCATTTTTGAGGCTGTCTTTTTTGAACACCATTGTAAGATGCTCATCTATGCCTTCCTTGATTTCCTTTAAGATCAGCAAAGGATCTTTTTTACCTGCAAGAGCAAACAGGAATTTCTCCTCATCCGATTCAAGTTGAATTTTCCTTAGTTCCTTTCCTTTCTTACGAGACATATCCAACCAATCAATTAGAATTTAAAACGACGCTAATTAACTCTATCCTCCGTCTTAGACTTTTTGCGTTGGAAACTTCTTCTATTAACTTAATCGTTTTTCGATTTCCCTTAATCGTCTTTCAATATCGCCGAGTTTATTTGAGATAATGTCAAAGGAGCTTAATACGTAGGGTATTGGCCCTCCCTTCCTTTTTCAATTTCCCAAAATCAATCGACAAACTCTCTGAATGTTTCTTTCCGTAAGCATCTTTGTATGAAGCGCATACATTAACTTGACTACCTCTTTTGTGTAGGTCGCTGGCATTTTGTATGACGATACACTTCTCGTCTTTACTAATCGAAGGCACGAAATGAGATTCTTTTGTATTTTCATATGAAACATCTATTCTCACATCACGGGCGGTTCCCCCGTCGTTGACTAGATAAAGGAGCATAAACTCTCCACCTATAAGATATTCACCGGGTTCAAGAGATAAGGCAGGCTTGACGGATTCTAAACGCAATTTTCTTGCTTCCATCATTTGCCAAAAAGCAATTATCGCAAGCACGATTGTTACAAAGACGGATGCCCACAAAGGATCTAAATTGAAAGAAATGCTGACTCAAATCCCTATTTAGTCGATATACTAATTCAACATAAAAATCTATTGAGAATGGTACTACCTCGGTTTGTAGAACGGTTGCTTCTGCGACTTTTAACGTTGGAAGATTTTATTATTTTGGATTTATCCAAAAAGTTTATTTTTTATATCTCTATTTTGAGTCAAATGCAACTGTTCATTCCCTCTACCTATAAGGAGGTTGTTTATGGCAGCGATTAGGGAGGTACCGGGCAAGGTTGGTCGTTTCGAGAGGATCGGAGCTCACACCCACGTAAAGGGGCTGGGTCTTGACGAGAACCTAAAGGCTGTCAAGGTTAAGGATGGAATGGTGGGCCAGGAGAGGGCCAGGGAAGCAGCCGGCCTCGTCATCCGGATGATCAAGGAGGGAAAGCTAAGCGGGAAGACAGTAATCCTCGCAGGTCCTCCGGGCACTGGAAAGACCGCTATCGCCGTCGCTATTTCCAGAGAGCTGGGCGCCAACGTACCTTTCATACAGATGAGTGGAAGCGAAGTGTATAGTAGCGAGCGAAAAAAGACAGAGATTCTCATTGAGGCCATCAGGAAGTGCATCGGCGTAGAGATTCACGAAATGAGGAAAATATACGAAGGCGAGGTAACTAACGTCGATATCAGAACGGCCCCTCACCCCTACAACCCCTACCAGAAGGTACCTGAGAGTGTTCGACTCACACTAAAGACCACCAAGGAGGAGAAGACCATCGAGGCTGGAGCCTCCATAGCTCAGCAGATCATCCAGCAAAGCATCACCGAGGGAAGCGTGGTGCAGATCGACGCAGAATCTGGGAGAGTGGCCAACCTCGGCTTGAGCCTAGAGAGCGCTAAGGGCAAAACCTATGATGTGGACACTAGCAGGAAGGTGCCACGACCACCTAGCAACGTCTTAAAAGATAAGGAGTTCGTGTACACACTAACCCTGGCGGACATGGACGAGATCAACGCCCGAAGCAGAATGGGAGGAGGTCTCTTCTCCCTCTTCATGGGAGGCGCCGAGACCAAGGAGATCGACACCGAGATCCGAACGGCGGTGGATGAATCCGTGAAGAAGCTGGTGGATGAGGAAAAAGCCTTCATACACCCTGGCGTCCTCTTTATTGATGACTCGCACCTGCTGGACTTGGAGGCCTTCAGCTTCCTAGGAAGAGCTATGGAGAGCGAGCTGGTGCCCATCATTATCTTAGCCACCAACCGAGGCGTCACCACCATCCGGGGAACCGACGTTAAGAGTCCTATGGGCTTTCCCCTGGATCTCATTGACCGCTCCGTCATCATCGGAACCCATGAGTACGATCCAGATAGCATCCGAGAGATACTTCGCATACGATCCAGTGAAGAGAAGGTGAAGATAGAGAGTGACGCTTTGGAAAGACTCACTGAAGTTGGATCCAAGAGCTCTCTGCGATACGCGGTTCAACTGCTAAGTCTAGCCGCCCAGAACGCTAGAGCAATGAAGCGCGAAAGGGTAACGGTCGAAGACGTGGAAAGGGTCGATAAGCTCTTCATGGACATCGGAGAAGCGGCCGAACACCTTAAAAAATACGAAGAAAGAATGATGCTACATTAAGACAAACATCCTTGTTGCGTTTCCCTCTTTGCCTTGGTCAAGCATGACCATGGTAAAATTTTAATTCACGCTTTCGTTTTTCCTTAGGGGGACAATGAGGATGTCTGAGCGAAGACGAAAGAGGCGGTTTTTTGACATTTTCGGTTTTGGTGAGGAGGAATTTCCATTTGGACAAAAACCAGCTGAAGGCGGTTCCGGGTATTCCATATCCGTAACGTATGACGAAAGGGGCAAGCCCGTAGTTCGGGTTGAGACTTACGGGGACGTGGGTATGGCGGAGCTGCGTAAGGACATTGAGCAACGATATCCGGGAGCTAGGATTGAGGGCCTGGTGAAACAACCACTGATTAGGATAGTTGGTGAGGGGGAAACGAGAGAGGAAGGAAAGCCGGAGAAGGAGAGACGGAAAGCCAAGGAGCATTCGAAAAAATCGTTAATAAGGGAAGTGGAGTAAAACATAAACGCGTTGCCTTCATTCAAGAAAGAAACGGTTTTCGCCCAAAAATTGAGATTCAGACACGAAATTAAAATTTAATTAATCACCTCC
>Ga0315314_1002152_pt1 | contig 16517 bp, 15 predicted proteins | sample TDP9_MG_FD_203631 | JGI IMG/M metagenome (GOLD analysis project Ga0315314, IMG submission 203631) | Freshwater sediment microbial communities from Lake Towuti, South Sulawesi, Indonesia - TDP9 | ecosystem: Environmental > Aquatic > Freshwater > Lake > Sediment | place: Indonesia: South Sulawesi...
AAATAGGCCCCCTCAACCTTCTTGACAATAAAAAGATGAAAAACTTAACAGAGGAAAAACTTTCACGATACGGCTTCAAAACCGACGCCGAGCGAGAAGTCAGAGAACTCTCAGGAGGGCAGAGACAAATTCTCGCCCTAAGCAAGGCTATAGAAACAAACCCTAAACTCCTACTGCTAGACGAACCCTTCACTCTTCTGTCGATAGAAGATACAGAGAAGTTCATTAGTTTGATTAGAGAGATCAACGAAAAAACATCCGTTTCCATAATTGTAGTTTCTCACACTTTGGGTTTGATCAAGGAAGTAAGCCACTATATCGTGCTTTTGAAAGCTGGCGAAAAAGCCTTTTTTGAACCAGCTGATTCAGTTAGCATTGATAGGATTATTGAAGTTATGCTCCACTGATAAGGTTAAGCATGCCAATCATCCAAACCATCACTTGGATGAGCATAAGATTTGAGGTACTGTCCAAAACAGAGGACTGACGCTTGGGGCTGTCCGCAGATAGGGATTCCACCCGAAACGTGTCATATTAGCGTGACCAGTTTCCGCAGTGCCAGCCAGCCGTTAGACAAGCCTTCAGAAGGACAAGGAAATCTCAGTGGTAGATGTATCCTCCGTCTACGCTTAGCGACTGTCCTGTTATGTTCTTTGCTTCCTCTGAACATAGGAAGACGACGGCATTCGCAATGTCCTCGACAGTCTGAGGCCTTCCTAGCGCCATAGTCTGTTTAGCTATCTCATCAACGATTTTCTCTGGAGTTAGATCTGGCTTCTTCTTGCCTGGGAAGAAGTATTTCACTCCAGGCTGTTGGGCCGTGTATACCCACATGTCAGTGAAGACTATGCCAGGACAGATGGCGTTGACGTTTATGTTATACTCACCTACTTCCCTTGCAAGTGCTTGCACCAGTCCAACTACAGCGAACTTCGACATGGAGTAGCTTGTTAAGGCACCTATACCCACTAACCCCGCAGCAGAAGCTACGTTGACAATCTTTCCATATCTCTGCCGTTTCATATAGGGGATGACTGCTTTACAGAATAGGAATGCCCCCTTTGCGTTTATGTTCATTAGCCTCTCGAAGTCTTCCGGGGAGATCTCCTCTATCAAAGCTACATGTGAGACGCCGGCGTTGTTAACGAGGATGTCGATCCTTCCGAACACCTCATTAGTCTTGGTCACTACGTTCTGAACATCATCCCACTTCGAGACATCGCACTTCAGAGCCACACCTCTACGTCCTAGAGATTCTATTTCTCCGACCACATTTGTCATTTCAGCAGCCAAATCAGCGAGTGCCACGTCTGCCCCCTCTCTAGCGAGTGCCAGTGTTACGCTCTTTCCGAGACCTCTAGCAGCTCCTGTGACTATTGCCACCTTACCTTTTAATCTCATCGTACGTCACCAGTCTTTGATGTTTCAAGCGAAATATTGTTAAAAGTCTTTTCACGCAGTACACCCTCGGGCTCTTGAGCGAGATTCATGTTTTTCGCCGCAAGCCATTAACAACGAGATTAGATTCCTTTCCATGTTTCAAAATCACGCGCGCGAATCTAGACTCCTGTAAGATTGATCAGATGTTGCTCCTTTCACAGATCGTACTTTCCGAGCAGAGCCTTGGCGAAGTCTCCAGCTTTTTTCGTAATATCCCATGCCACGGGCTGAAAGAGGAGATCGATAGTCCACCATTCAGAGCGATAACCAACAGCCTTGAGTGTCTGCATGATCTCATCGAAATCCAGTATGCCTTCCCCAAGTGTCTTCTTGTTGCCGAATATGCCGTGCTGAAATGTATTATCAGAATCGGTGAGGTGGATGTGGCCAATTCTATCCTTCAATAGTCTAACGAACTCAGGTAGACCCCCTTTCATAATGTCAAGAGGAGGCCTCTGCAACGCACCCAGAGAGCAGATCAGATGTGCATGCATTGTCTCAAGTAGGCCCTTGAAATTGGGTAGACCTATTTCATCGATGAGTTTTATTATCTCCCGAGGTTTGTTGAACGTGTCTGTAGGTTCAAACTCCCACAGGACCGTGACGCCGTAATTCTTTGCCCGCCTTGCACAGTCCTTCCATACCGAGACCAGTTTGCCCCATCTCTTCTTGTACTCAACTTGACTCATGGTAATCTGCGGGGCATTCTCAGCTTTCAGTCGAAACCATGAGCCTCCCTCATCAACCCTTATTGTCTTGATGTCTAGGTCGGCGCAGAACTCCAAATTCATGTCGAACACCCGCAGGTATTTCCTTGTTATAGATTCATAGCTGCTGGTCAGTATGGGCAGGCCTTGCAGATCCGGAAGGTATCCTGATATCCCGAGACCATAGCCCCTAATCATGGCCAGAAGGTCTGACCTTTCCTGCTTTGTTAGATAGTCAAGAGGGTGTGCGTGAGGTCTATGCCCGCAGAGCTCTATCCCATCATATCTCAGTTCACCCAGTTTCTCGGCGACAGTTTCCAAGGGAATAGGGTCGTCATTGTAATAGCCCATGATATAGGCCCAACTTCCAATGGCAATTTTGCCCATCTTAACACTCTCCCAAAAATGCTCTTGATAGCAACCTGTATATAAGCGGTTCAAAGTACACTATGAAGAGTTCCTCAGTTCCTCTTGCTGAATTAGGCTTCTGTAACTCTCTGACATGCAGTTCTGCGGCTCTATCACCAGGATCTCTTGGAACTTGTTCTTTGGCTATTTCATGTATGGGATTAGGCAGAGGAACTTCACGGTCTTCCTACCTGTGTTCTTAAGCTGATGACGTTCGTTTGGAGGGATGAATATGGCGTCACCAGGCTTGAATTTGCATTCTTGCTCTCCGTCTGTGGCTATGCCTTCTCCTTCTAGGATGTAGACCTCATGCTCGTGTGAGTGCTGGTGAAGCGGGCTGTTTCCTCCAGGTTCCATCTCGAAGAGGCGCATTGCGAAGTTGTACGCGCCCATCTCTTTCGTGATGAGCCATCTCACTTGGAGTTTTGAGGCTCCTTCCTCAGCAGGTTTGGCCTTAACGTCTAGATAGTGTATGAGTTTCATGTTGATTAGCCTCATTGCGTAGACGTTAATGTGAGTTCGGATGTTAAGCCTTGTGGGCTTGACTGAAATTGGGATATTACTGCGAAGAAATAGGCACTCACATAAGGTGACCAGTATAATGGTCACTCCCGTACGCTTAGATGACCTTTCTGAAGGTCGCTAAACAGTAGCTATATCTTCAGAAAGAAGGGTCATTGAGAAAGTCGGGTGATAACTAAAAGATTATCTTGGACCGAGACGGGAATGTTTGATTCGGTTGCGGGAGTACCCGAGCCAGGTCTAAGGGGTAGAAGCATGGAAGCTGCCTATGGTTCAGGACCCTATGGCGTAGGCCTTCGTGGGTTCAAATCCCACCTCCCGCACCACATGCTACACACACAAAATAATAGAAAAACAATGGTTCAAATCTTGATGCCCGCACCAAGAGACACACACGAAAAATTCTCTCCACACTGTTAGGGGAGGAATCCCCTAAAACCTCGCTTCCTCATTCTACTGTATTGCTCCGTATGCGTCACGGCAGACGTAACGACCTAGGACACTACCACAGATCACCGCGCCACGCGACGTCAGCGACGCGGCAAATCCGCATGGACTTCGAAGCGGAATGCATGACATGGACAGCCGCTTAGTAACTTCTCAATCTGTTAGCTCACCTTTAGCGTATGATTTTCAAAGCCTTTCCGATCGCTTATCGATTTAGCGTGTTGAAGATGGTTGAGTTGAGATCTTTCAGTTGGGATGACTTCTGTTTCACGGGGGAGGGCTACAAGCTAAGCTTCGACCGCACACTGCGGGCCTAACTGTTACATGTCGGTACTGGTGCATCAGAGTCTACGGCAAGTTCGGGTGAGAGATAAGGATATTTCTCCAGAGTTCTTCTGTCAATTTCGGCTTCTTTTGGCAACGGATACCTACCATATTCATAAGCGCCATCGAATACAGCTACTATCTTTTCCGGAGGTATTTCAGCCCCAGCCGTATGTTGCAACGCAAGTATGTATCCACCGTCTTCACCATAGATGCGTATAGTCTCCTTTACAACCTGTTCAATGTCCTCAATAGTGCCAAAAGGCAACAGTTCTTGAACATCTATGCCCCCGAAGAAGCAAACAATATTTCCGTAGTCTCTCTTGAGTCTCCACGGCTCGTTATGCCAAGGCTTAGGCTGAACATTTTCTAGTATATCTATTCCGATCTCTCTGAAATCTTTAACAAATATCCAGTTGGATCCACAGGAATGAAGTTGAATCTTAGCTTTCGTGAATTTTTTCGAATGTTGTACCAGTTCTTTGTGATACCGCTTCCAGTGCTTCCGGTAAAAGTCTAGAGACATAGTAGGTCCTGTTTGCGTACCCATATCATCGCCAAGATAGAACACGTCTATATAGTCTCCAGTAGCTTGGAGGAATGTCTCGACGATCCCTTTTTGCACCTCCATCATTCTGTCCATAGTTGCTTTGAAGAATTCAGGTCTTAAAACAGGGTCTGTAAGAGCTCTCTCATAGCCGAAGAGAAAAAAATAGATAGCCAGTAAAGACTGTCCTAATTCAGGCACTCCTATGATCCAATACTCAGTTTCCTCAGAAAGCTTCTTAGCTTCTTTTTCCTTGCCCTGCCCAATAATCGGGTCATGAGGATCAGGCCAAGGATACTTCTCCATATCTTCTATCTTCGCAACACCCCTCATTGGCTCACGACCGGAAACATCGTAGCAGGGGCCAAGCGGATACCAACGAAATCCATACCTGTCTATAAACGAACCATCCGGCATATACTTGCGCGGCGCTGTACCTGCATAAAGACAGCGCGTATCGCTATGCAATCTTTCAAGTACGCGTTCATCAATGTTGGTAACCTCATTCAACGAACCCATTCTAGGCTCTGGCTTAGGTGGATACAAGCCCAAATACTTCACGAGGGCTGTATAACCATAATTCCTTCCGGCAGTAACGTGACACGGCGGAACAATCTCGACGATTCCCGAAGAAGGTGCTCCAAAGTGAATTGGAATCCTATCAGGCTCTTTGTGCTCAACCGCCGCCAGTACTCTCTCCCTAGGAGACATCTCTCTTACCATCCCTAAACACATCCTATGGCCTTTTTGACGATTTTTACAGCCCTAAACGGGTCTTCCGCATACAGGTCCCCGCCAGCCTCTTTCGTGAACCTCTCGGTAACCGGTGCACCTCCAAATATCACTCTTACGGTCTCTCTAATTCCTTCTTGTTCTAGAGCTCTCGGAATCTTACTTAGGCCCAGCATAGTTGTGGAAAGAAGTGCGGAAGCTCCAACGATTTTCGCGCCACATTCCTTGGCCGCGGTTGCAAATTTCTTAGCTGGGACATCCGTACCAAGATCTATCACGTTGAAACCACTGGCTCTAAACACCATAGCTACTAGGTCCTTCCCGACGCTGTGAACATCACCTTCAACGGTTCCGATCACCATTGTTCCCAAAGCCCTTGCTTTCATTCTTTCCTTATCCAAATGGGGTTCCAGTACTTCAGCAACACCATATGCGGCTTGAGCCGCAAGCACAAGATCTGTTAAGAATACTTCATGGTTCTCAAATTTCTCTCCCAGCTTCCTTATGCCCTCTGTCAAGCTCTTCAGAATGTCTTCAGGGTGAATGTCTGCCTCAAGATCTCTCATGGACTTTATCGCCCTTTGCTTATCTCCCTTTTCTATCGCATCCGCTAATTGTTGAAGGATCATAACGTTTCCCCGAGCCGTTAGTGTTCAAATTTAGAACCAATATTTATAAATTATTTGAAATTGCCGCTTGAGGAAATCTCTGCCTTCAGATGCTTGATAGTATGGACTACTTGCTTGGTGCGTACTGAGATAAGATAAAGGAGAGGCGTATATTCTTGAAGGTAGCATTTCTTCCCCAATGATCAGAACAGATTTTCGTGTGTGCGCGTACCACATGCTAGCAGAGCCGCAGGGACACAACCCCCACCCCTTTTCTTGGGTCTCTTGGGGGAGGGGGATAACATATAGGACTGCTTGCGTCATGACAACGCGTAGCTAGGATTTATGGCAATGGCGCCGCACCTCGTGTAAGAGATGCTTCAGTGAGATGCTCGAATATCAAAATGGATGCTTGAGAAGAAAGAAGTATGCAAGAATACTAGAGGGTTTCTGTCTAGCAACCAAGGTTTTTCGGCCATTCTTTCAGCTGGCAGCTAGAAGCGAATTCCTCAACTTCTCTCCGGGACCCAGGTCCTTCCATCGGGCCAAACTTGGTAACCTTTATGGCACCGGCTGCGCTGGCGAACTTCGCCGTTCTCTCGAGCGGCCATCCCTCTAGCATTCCAACGACGAATGCTCCATCATAGACATCTCCCGCGCCCGTGGGGTCAAGTTCGACTACGTTGAAAGCAGGCTCTCCTATGATTTCATCTCTTGTGACGACTATCGCACCTTTGTCGCCAAGCTTGATGACGACTGTTTTCGGTCCAGCTTTCAACAATGCTTTCGCTGACTCAACGGGGTCCTTGAGACCAGTCAATGCTTCTGCCTCAGTACCGCTTGGAAGCACAACGTCACAAACATGCATTATCGGCGCGCATAGCTTTCGAATCTCTTCCACGTTGAGCAGTTCAGGTCGAAGGTTGGGGTCGAAAGTAACCATCCCCCCGGCGTTCTTTACGATGCGAACCGCCTCATAGCAGGCGTTTCGAGATGACTCACTTACCGCAAGTGATGAACCCATGACATGAACAAGTTTCGCTTTGGAGACATGGCTAGGATCTAGATCGGTAGGCGAGAGCTGTCCTGCTGCAGCATGCCGGAGGTGATAGATGAACTTTCTCATTCCTGAGGAATAGTACATTACGAATGTAGTCCCAGTTGTGAACCCACTCTTAACCTTAATGTATCCAGTTTCAACACCATCATTCTTCAACCGATCAATCAGTAGCCTTCCAAAGTCGTCGTCTCCAACAACCCCAATGAAACCGCACTTAATGCCGAGTCTAGCGACAGCGTCTATGAATATAGCTGGCGCTCCACTTGGGTAAGGTCCTGAATACTCGCCTACCTGTGTATGAGGAACATCCTTCTTGGTACGCATAATCTCGACAAGAATCTCGCCCAAGGCCATGACATCGGATCCAACGGGTATTCCCATACTGATCGACATCCAACTCAAAAGCTCACGATAAATGTCTCACTTCATTAGAGTCTAAAAGCTTACGGAATCTTCTAGATTTGGGAAATTCAAGGATCATTCGGAGAGAATGCTCAACAGCGCTATCGTCTATATTTCGAGGAAAAATTCTGTTCCGGTTCTCAGTTCTTCAAACTCACCTGATATCAGTGGGTAGATTGCGTTTAATCGAGCTAAAGCTTCTTGCGGAAGGCAGTTACCGCCAGAGCATTAATCGCGACGGCGTAAATGGTTAGAGCGAGCAGATCAATGGCTACGATTTCGAACCCGCCGCCCTTCACCATGACTGAACGCATCGCATGAATCATGTAGGTTAAGGGCAGGCAGTAGGATATGGGCTGAATGAAATTTGGCATGGACTCGATAGGATAGAATGTTCCGGACAAGAATGCTGTTGGAATTATAAAAGGCAACAAAGTCTGAATCGCTTGAAGCTGGGTCTTCGAGATGGCTGAAGAGAGAATGCCTAAACTCAATGAAGCCGCTAGAAAGATGAAGATGAATAAAGCTATTAGAAACACGTTTCCTCTAATCGTAAGTTTGAACGCATATACGGCAACAGCCATCATGAAGAAGGCGTTCGTCAAACCGATTCCCATGTAAACTATCATCTTGCCGAGCAGAACATCCAAACTGCTGATCGGAGTAACGATCAGCTGCTCTATCGTTCCCCGCTCTCTTTCACCGGCAATAGCCACGGCGATCGTCATAATCGGGAACATTTGTAAGACGAAACCGACGACAGCTGGAGCCATAAACTCGATGTATCGAAGCGTTGGGTTAAACAGTACAATGTTGCTAGTTCTGACGACTATTCTAGGCGAGAAGCTTTGCGCCACCGCTTGAACAGATGGTAGAACCCTACTCGCAGACATAGGGTCTGATCCGTCGACTACGACGTAAACGTAAGCCTGACCGCTCCTGAAGTTCTCATCAAAGCTCTTCGGAATGAGAATAGCAGCCTTCGCTTGACCGTTCTTGATAAGGTTCTCAGCCTCATCGAGATCATTTGCATAATACTTGATCTTGATGGTATCAGTCTGCCTCAATGCGTCTAAAAACATCGTACTGAAGCCACGGCCATCCTCATTAACAACGATAGCAGAAATGTTCTTGACCTCGCCTGTAAATCCAAGCCCTATAAGGGTCATCATCATTACAGGCATCATAAACGCGATAAAGAGAACCCGTCTATTCCTTGACAATTGAAGAATCTCCTTTTTCACCATCAAAAGCGTCCTATCAACAGCCAATCTATCCACCCCCAACCTTAACTAACTCAATAAAGACATCTTCCAAAGAAGGCTCAATCCTCTGCACACTGGAAACTTCAACCCTATTCTCCTTCAAGAAAGCTGTTATCTCCGGAATCGAGGAAGCCGCATCCTCAACGTAGAGAAGCAGTCGCTTCTCTTTCACCTCTATCCTCCGAATCTTCGCAAAGACCTTCAAAATAGAGTGGGCTTTCTCGATTTCTGATGGAATGAGCTCAACCAATTCGCCTCCTAGCGTGGCTTTCTTCAACTTGCTAGAGGTATCAAGGGCGATTAACCTCCCCTTGTTGATCAACCCCAATCGATCACAAAGTTCAGCCTCGTCCATGTAATGCGTATTAATGAACAAAGTAACTCCCTCTTTGTTCAGATCACGAAAGTATCTCCAGAATGCTTTGCGTAGAGGAGGGTCTATCCCAGCTGTCGGTTCATCGAGAATCAGCAGTTCAGGCTCATGCACCAAAGAGCAGGCGAGAGCAAGCCTCTGCTTCAACCCTCCGGAGAGCTCACCTGCAAGCTTATTCTCGAACTCTTCTAGTTGCACAATTTCCAGAACACGCTTAATTCTCGTCCTTCTCCGTCCACCAGGTATTCTATAAATCCCACCGAAAAAGTCAAGGTTTTCATGTAGTGTGAGATCGTCGTAAAGGCTGAATCTTTGGGGCATATATCCAATCCTCTCCTTAACCTTCTCGGGAAATTTGGTAACATCAAACCCGGCGACGATAGCATAACCTTCTGAAGGAGTAAGCAAACCACAGAGCATTCTAATCGCAGTCGTCTTTCCAGCTCCATTAGGACCTAGGAAACCGAAGACCTCTCCCCTTCTAATCTTGAGGTTCAAATGGTCTACGGCAGTAAGATCTCCAAATCTCTTTGTCAAGTTAAATGTCTCAACAAGATTCTCCCACATCTTGATTCTCACAACCAGTTAAGCTTAATGAAAACCAAACAGGCGCTCCTCTTCTCTAATCTCCGCTTCAAATCTTTTTAGCGGATCTTCTTCTCTTGCGTAATGAGAAAACGCCTATCAAAACTACTACCACTGCAGTTATAATTGCCCCATAGATGATTGAAAGCGGTCTCTGTGAAACTTGCAAACCGATAGAGGATGTCTGATCGAAAATCTTGTCATCTTGGGTCCACTCAACTCTAAGGTCCATGTAGAATCGGCCGGAGTTTGCTCTACCGTCAATATCCAGGATGAAAGTCGCGGTCTTGTTTTCGCCAGCACCGATAGCCCCGAGGTAGTCCGTCGTCGTCCCAGAGAAGAAATTTCCAGTCTTCAATTGAACTCTAACAGATTCGCTGGTAACGTTACTGATGTTCCTCAGTGTGACACGCACAACAGTGCCGTAATCACCTGCAAAAACCTCTCCAGGCTCGACTCCAACCACTTCAAACTTGGCCTTCTCACTTACATAAAGCGGAATCGAGCTCACAGTAGCATTAGAACCTAAGCCCGAGCTGACAGCCAGTAGAAGCTCTTGAGCTCCTGAGGGAGCTGACTCATCGATATCTATATAGAAGTTCGCTTCGGAAACTTGGCCTGGAAGCATTGTACCTAAGAACACTGCATCTGAGCCGCTTGAAGATGACTTAAAATTAGGGGTTAAGAGTAGAAGAAGACCTACATCTCTTGCAGTCGCTGTACCTGAGTTGACAACCCAAATCTTCAAATTCACTTGGGTATCCCCAGGATAGACCTTCAAAGGTAGCGACATGAATCGTTGCACGCGAATTTCCCCTGACCAAACTGGAACATCAACTGAACGACTCGCAGTCACAGTTATGTCCGCATACGTCTTGTAGCTGAGAAGCAGGCTAAGTCGGTAAACTCCATCTTTAGCTCCGGAATCGATGCTCAAGAGATAGCGGAACGTGAAACTATATCCTGGAAATAGCACTCCGGCGGAAGCGTTAACTCGCGAGGCATAGAAGATCTTTTCATCTAATGTGTAGGTATAACTGAAAGGATATGATAGAACTAGTGTTCCATTTACATTCCAAGCAGCGGCGTCGCCAGCGTTAGTGACTACGATCAATAACGGAACGTCTCTGTCGCCTGGATGAGCTGTAATAGGCGCTGTCGCAGTTGCACCCCAGAAAACATTGGTGACAGTGAGGTCTACAGAGTCTGCTCCAAAAGCCTGAGGGTATCTTGGAGCAAGTATGAGTATGAACATCGTAAAGAAGATAAGATATCTCTTCAACGTAACCATCTCTTGATTATTTAGTTCAATCTGATTCTTGTAACAACTGCTCTACTCAATTCAGCTCCAAATAGTTTCTTAAAGCTTTCAAGAGCCGTCCTAATTCATAATTTTGTCCTAAGGAGGCTCTCTGCCACTCTTCCAATCTATCGCGTCGGTCGGACAGCCCTCACTGCACTTCAAGCATTTTGAACATGAATTGAGATCCTTTCCTTCCAGCACCTGAATTCTCATAGGGCAAACTCTATTGCAAACTTGACACTTGACACATTTTGCCTCATTTATTCTGGGATTGAGAAAGTTAAATCTGGAGATGATTGTCGTCATCGCTCCGAGAGGACATATCTCTGGGCACCATCTTGCGAAAACAGCCTCAAAAAGCATGAACGCTGGAATGAAGATTACGTCCATTCCTAAAGCGCCATATTGAGTGAAAGAAATTACATTTCTACAAATCACCCCCACAGGACAGAAAATGCAGAAGAACGGGTAGTGGAACAACGCGGAAGAAGCCAGGAATGCTCCTATTAACACAACTCCTAAGAATTGAATTGGGTTTCTTCCGGTTGATGTTGTAGGTTTCCCTGACGTAAGTAGGTTGCGGGACAGCTCCAAACCTAGACTGGCGGGACAGATCCAACCGCAGAATATTCTTCCCATGAAAAGGGCAATCAAGATCGGGATGGCTATTGACCCTATGATGCCGACGAGGATAGTGCTCGCTCCTGCGCTGCCTTGAAGAAAACTAAGCGGACAAGACAGTGTAACTCCTCCAACGGTCAACGTGCATATAGATCCATTGGCAAGTCCAAACCACGGTCCCACCGCTATTAGGACCATGACTGAAACTTGAACAGCGCCTCTCGCAACTGGAACTCTCCACCTTCTCATCTTTGCCATCATCTCAATCGCCTACGTTCCGGAAGCAGCATCAGAGCTTTAGGTTCAGCTGGACACGCGTACACACAATGCCCACATCCAACGCAGATCTCTTGATTGAAGATCGGTTTCCTATCTTCCGTCAAGACTATGGCGCCAAGAACAGGGCATACTTCGTAGCATACAAGACAGCCGCCTTTCAGCCAAGCTATGCAGAGAGGCTCATCAAGGGAGGCGTAGCCGATCTTCAGGTCATGGCCTTCTGCATATTTTAAGGCGCTTGTAGGACACTGGTTGACGCACCTCAAGTTGCCTTCGCAGCGACCCCTTACCGCTTCACATGGACCCTTCAGAGCATCTATCTTCGGAGTGCCGACCTTCGTGATTCCGTCAGTAACGTCTGCAAAGATTATTGCTCCGGTGGGGCAGGCCTCTACGCATTTGCCACATCTAATGCAGAAAGAGTTGAAGTAACCCTCTGAGACTGCGCCAGGGGGCCTCACCAAGTCTTTCTCTCTAGTGAAACTTGGCAATAGTCCTGAGAGAAGAATCGCGGAGCCTCCGCCTACAATTGCTTCTATGAAACTTCGCCTCGTAAGCCTCAACTATATCTCCTAGGAAGAGTGTCTCAGAATCTTCTTTTCAATTCTATTATAGATTGATTGAAAGAATTTCTGTCGCGTCGTTGCTTTATGTGGCATAAAGAATTCTCAATAATATTTTTCGCCTCAAAATATTCCTACAGGAATCGGAAGCTATGCGTCAATTTACATAAAACAGGGGGATAGGGGGTCTTAAAGGTTGATTTCAAGGGCGCTAAGATAATATCCTTCAATTCCATCGTAGACCGATTGAAACTGGTACTCTCTGGCTTCATGTCGGTGATCATCAGTCTAGAGTTGCTTCGAAAACCTTGATTTTTGATCGATCCGCGGTGCCTACGCCGAGCTCAGCGGCTTTCTGAATGTGAACGATTCCGTCCGCTGCATCCTTTGGCGAACTCGCACCTTCCAACGCAAAGAGCATTTCGGCCGCTATCAGGTCAGCAGCAACAGGATCTCTAGAAGCTATAATCGTATTCAGCTCAACCATTTCTCCTCCAGTTGGTCCTGTGTCCGTCATAACTCTAGTCGCATCAATTACGACAAGGTTTGGTTTCAGTGCTGAGTTTAGATCAGCTATGGATTGGTCTATACCTTCTCGATGGAAACGCCCTTTCTCGTCGTTTGTAACGACGCCCATCATATTCTTCAATGAGATCGTGACCGTTGTGCTTGAATGTCTCTTCAGCTTGGGCACATCAATGATGAACGGGGATTCTCTAACCGTTCGATACGTACTCACTTTACGAATTGTAACTCCATTAGGAATATCCAGCGTCTCAACAGAATCTTGGGCCAAATTTCGACACTCAAATCCAAGGTTCTTGACAGCTTCATCTATCCCAGAGGATTTGAACGCATGTGTTGTATCATAACCTCTCACAGAACTATCGCCAACTATCAGAGCTTTTGGATTCACTTCTCTTACTATCTCCACTACAGAGGTTACCACGTCTGGCTCGGTGGTCGCATCCCGAGCATAGAAGCCAACATTAGGCTTAACTAGAACTCTTGATCCGGTTGGAAGTATCTTCTGGATGCCACCGATTGGCTCTAAGGCCTTTTCGATAAGGGCTCGACGGCTTGTTCCCGATGTTCCTTTCACGACTGAGACTAGAAAAGATGGCGGAATAGGAATAGGGGTAAGTGTTGGGGTTGCAGTTAGGGTGGGCGTAGACGTTGGCGTCAGGGTTGGTGTAGGCCTTGTTGGCGGAGGTTTCGTCGCTTCATAGGTCCCGTATCCTGCCGCTGCGACCACTGCAACAACGACAATGCCACCAACGTACTTCACATAGCTACGTCTGGAAACTCTTGCTTCCGACATGTGAATCGCGCGCACCAGTTTTCGTTTAACCTTCTAGGTTATATACATATGGTCTCGCATGGCTCTATTGGTTGATATGACTTATGATGCACAAAACGCATCCGAGTCCGATCTTGTCATCGGAAGAGAATATGCGCCAGCTACTAGAGGCCGTTCTTGTAGGTACAGAAAGGACCCTACCTCTGACAACCCGGCTTAGACAAGATAGGCGTAGAGATCATACACAAGAATTCCCGTCAACGCACCGACGCAAACTATGATTGCCATGAAAGTCTGGTTTTGCTCTGACAAAGACGATAGAATTTGGAAAGAGCTTCAAGAAGAGGTTGTTACTAGAACTGGTGACGTTTTGGAGATATATCAGCAACATTCGCGAATCAAAGATTCAATCATGCCTTAATCCTGGTAACAGCATCACTGGCGCTGGACATGATTAACCCGACATCACTAGAATAAGTCAAAAGTCGCATGCCGCGATCCCTCCAGAACAACAAGCTATCCATTTCTCTCACGTGGGTGCCAGACGCCACTCCGTGTTTCTTACAAGCATCAACTACTTTCTGAATCGCCTCATTTAACAACGGACTGTCAAATTCGCCGGGAACGCCAAGAGAGATCGAGAGATCATAAGGCCCGATTAAAGCAGCATCAACACCATCAACAGAAACAAGATCATCGATACTTTCTATCGCCGTCTTCTTCTCAATCTGAATCACAATCATGGTATTCTCATTAAGCTCCTCAATCCATTCCCGAACGCCAGCCTTCCGGTAATCAGAGATAATCCCCCTCACACCGAACCCTCTAATCCCAATAGGAGGGTATTTGGCCCAACGAACAATCGATTGAACCTGCTGTTTGGACTCAACTCGAGGAACAAGTAGGCCTTCAGCTCCAATATCCAAAGTTCGAGCGATCAAATGGTACTCTGCATCAGGAACACGAACCATACAAACCAAACCTACAGCCCTACCTGCCCTGATGATGTCAGTAACAGTCTCGTTATCGAATGCTGCATGTTCAGTATCGATAAAAGCAAAGTCGAAACCTGAGCTAGCAAGAATGCGTGCAATCTCAGGGGTCCTAAACTCAGTGATCATCGTTCCGACCACGGGCTTTCCAGATCTTAAAGCCGTCTTTACCCTATTCTCCCTCATTCCGGTTCTCCCTTGCTTCAGTTTGAGAACGACGATATAATAAGATTCACTGTATACTGCAGCAATCAAGAAAAAGTCTCTAACACTCTCCTGATGTATACTTATAGACTATAGGAATATTGTATTGAATTGTCGCAACGTGATAGAACGTATCGGTTTGTGCCACTCGTTGAAAATACTGGACCGTTCAAGATCTCCAACTCTTCTTGACAAACGTTAATGTCCATCAAGCGACCATCTGATTTTCAATAGAAAGCCTGTTGGGTGTTATCAGAGTTTTATGAAAAGAGAGCCTTGATTGATTAAGAAAACTAGCCGTCGAGAACAAGCTTGGCCAGTCATTTTCCGTCGTCTTTTCTTAACATAAGCCTTAAGAAGAGCCAAGCCAATGTGAATGTCGGATTCCAAAAACAAGTGTTGAGAGTATGTCTAGTGAAATCCCGCCTGTAAGTGCTGAGAGTATTAAGGTTGAGAGGTTGGATCCGCAGTCGAGACAGGTCAATGTGACTGTCAAGGTTGTTTCGAAGAGCCCTGTTAGAGAGACCGTATCTAGATCTGATGGTTCAGCGCATCGTGTCGCCGACGCTTTGGTTGGAGATGAAACTGGAGCCATATATCTAACTCTTTGGGATGACAATATCGAGAAGGTCAATGAAGGAGACATCATATCGATCAAGAACGGTTACGTATCGTTGTTCAAAGGATCAATGCGCTTAAACATCGGAAGGTTCGGAAGCTTTGAACGGACTGAAGTCTCTCTTCCGGAGGTCAATACTAAGAACAACCTTTCGGAGAAGATGTTTGAGCAGGAGAGAAGATACCCGACCTTCCGCCCCGCATATAGAGATGAGGGATATCGTAGAGGAAGACGGTTCAGAGGCTCCAGAAGGAGATACTGAGCCCTATCCTTCGACCGATATAAGACTGCTCATATTGCGAGATTCGATCTCTTAGAGTATTCTCTATACAATATGAAGCGTTTCACAGCACACGCCTTCTCCGCAAAGTCTTGAAAGCTCCACCCTGGATACGGCCTGTGAGTAGTCGTTAGAACAAGTCGTTCAGATCCAACATTCAGGATAACATTCTTCACGACTTCTATCAACTCAGCTACAGAAATTTGATTATTACACAGGAGATCGATCGGTAGGCCAGTGAAGAAGACCGCCCGAGGGAGAATACGTCTAACCTGTTGGAGCCTCGATGACCATGAGAGAGCTGCACTCAATGTGGATTTCGAACAAATATCCAAGGGGTGCACGCCGTCGTATGCTCTGCCAATTCGATTAAGATATGGAATGATGTTTCCGTCTGCATGAAGCACAGCGTATTTATCCCCGGCCTTGATGGCTTCAGATAACTTCGCTTGTCTCTCAAGAATTATCTTTGTAAATGCCTCCCCGTAGATGGAACCTCTATAGTCACAGAAGTCGTCCGCAACTCGAATAGAATCTATTTCGTCACAATTTGCCACTCTCTTCACATCTTCCAAGACTATTTCAAAGAATCTCCTGTGAATATCTTCAGCCTTGCTCGAGTCAATACGTGTCAGGACTGCGAAATCAAATTGATGAGCTGCTTCATCGGGGTATCTTCCAGGCTTAGTCAAACCTGAGCTACAAGCATACTCTGAGTACTCAGTGGGCCCGATGATTTCAGCTTGAAGAAATTTCCCTTTAACGGTCGATGCAACTCTGAAGACTGCCGCGTCGACTTCGCTCAATACACCATCAATATCAGGCCACTCGTAAGACTCTACATCTAGCTGTCGGCTCCACTCGCGATAGCTCAACCCCCTTCTCCTAAACGGGCCACCGTCTTTCAGAAATGGTTGAAAGGCTTCAAGCCAACAT
>Ga0315314_1002153_pt1 | contig 16513 bp, 13 predicted proteins | sample TDP9_MG_FD_203631 | JGI IMG/M metagenome (GOLD analysis project Ga0315314, IMG submission 203631) | Freshwater sediment microbial communities from Lake Towuti, South Sulawesi, Indonesia - TDP9 | ecosystem: Environmental > Aquatic > Freshwater > Lake > Sediment | place: Indonesia: South Sulawesi...
ACGCTGATTATGGCTGTGAAGGCGCCGTTTGCATCTGTAGTTAGATGACTTGGAACAGTAGGTATTGATGTGCTATCCCAAATGATTGTTATTTTTGAGTTGCTTGAGAACCCAGAACCAACAACGGTAGTACAGGCAAAACCTGTATTAGGTGCTAGACCCAAGTGTCTGCTTGGTGAGAACCTAACAATTTCGTCCAAAAAGTTGGCACCAGAGCTGCCTCCAAATATGAAAGCGCTATGGTCGTCCCAGATTGCACTTGTTCCACTTCGTGGACTTGGGAGGCTCTCCTCCGCAAGGCTGCATGAATCAAGAGTTGGATTGTATTCGAAAATTCTATTCGAATCGACGTTATCTATAGTTCTTCCACCAAAGATATAGGCATGTGAACCTGTCCACACAGCAGAAGTGGCGAATAGATTGTCAGGCAGCGTTGCAGACGCCACAGTTACCGAATCAGTGATTGGATCATATCTCACTATCTGATTTGACGCTCCTGAGAGGGTTCGTCCACCGAATATGTATGCGTAGGTTCCAGTCCACACAGCTGATGTCCATTTTATTTTACTTGGTAACTTAGTGGTCATTGTAGTAAGTTGATCGAGAGTAGGATTGTACCTCAAAATGTGATCGTAGTATGAATAGCCATCGTATCCGCCAAACAGATAGGCGTTGTTTCCATCCCAAATTGCTGACATGCTGTACACTGAAAATGCAGAAGGTGGAGTCGGGAGTTTGGCGCCCATCACAGCTATCGAGTCTGTCAAAGGATCATATCTTACAATCTTGTCGGAAGTATGCAGTGGGGCTACATATCCACCAAACACGTAGGCATATTGTCCCGTCCATACTGCAGGAAAATCCCCAACAGGATCTGGCAATACTACTGACTTCACTGAAATGGTGTCACTTGTTGGATTATATTTCAAAATCTTATTCAAAGTTCCTGTTGTGCTGCTACTGCCTCCGAATAGGTATGCATTGCTTCCATCCCATATTGATGCACCTGGTGATCCATTCCATGGTAACCTTGCTGACATAACCGTGATTTGTGAAGGCTCTGCTCGAACCGATGCTAAGAAAGAACTACTGACGAATTGCATAAGTAACAGAACCGAAATCGCTGCAAGCGACAATGTTTTCTTCATTTTTCTCACCTCCTATCTTCCTATTCTCTTTTTCTGCCTTCTTCTTAAGCCCGGTTGAAAAGTATAATGATTTTCTCTGTTGATTTTGTTGAGAAAATAATCGGAAAAACGCATCTTCTCCGAAGCTTTCTTACATTGTCTCTATTGAGATTATTGAGTGGAGACACAGCTTGTCGCAACATGGCTTGGCAAAGGATCAGATAGAATTCTTGAAACAAAGCTTAGGTTCAGACACTAAACCAGTCAACATACGTTTGCGAAAAGGTGAATACCAGTTCGACCTTGCCAAAGAAATCGCATCATTCGAACTACAACTACACTTCCCAGACGTAAAAGACCTAATAAAGAAACTATACGGAGAAGCCAAGACAGAAGACAACCGATTCATAAGCAAGATTCAAACAATCCTAAAAAAGATGGAAAAAAGCAACATAGTCAAGATTCTGCCAAAGGACAAGCCTTGGGAACTACAAAAATACGCCTTACTGTCCTTCAAATTCCAGGATGTTGACAAGAATCTCGTAATTCTAGCGACAGATGACCAAATAAAACAAACCCGAAATCTACTACATGCTAAGCCAAGTCCACAACCCATGCCCACGATCAAACCAAACTACACCAAAACCAAAATCTGGGCACTTATACTCATAGTAATCCTATCATATGTAACAGTTATGTGGACCCTAGCACAGCCTACCGTCAATCTAGTTATTCTTATACCAGCCTTCACCATAGGCGCCGCGTGCTCCCTCCTACTGGGAAAACAACTAGCCCAAAAATAATAGAAACGTCACAGAACTTTTGTTCTAAGATCTTGTACGTCGCTTTGTTTTTTGCTTTTTCTCGTATTCATCTGCACATCTTGCACAACAAAATATGAATTGCTCTCCGCCGATAGTTGTTTTGTAATTTGCGAGTTCGCATCCTTCATCTTCAGCAATTTTTGTGCCACATGACTTACATTTCACAAATTTCACAGCGTAACCCCCTTCTTAGCCTGATAATCTTTTATAGCCTCATGCAAAGCGTCTGCTGCCAAATTTGAACAATGCATTTTAATTGGTGGAAGACCGCCAAGACTTTCCGCCACATCTCCCCTCGTTATTTTCATAGCTTCTTCAATTGTTTTTCCCTTAGCCAACTCTGTAATCATGCTACTCGTGGCTATTGCCGCACCACAACCAAACGTTTTGAACTTAATATCCTCTATGTGATTGTCTTTGACTTTAATGTAAACAGTCATGAGGTCACCGCAAACAGGATTACCAACAGTGCCCACGCCATCTGGGTCTGGAATTTCTCCCATATTTCGTGGGTTCTTGAAGTGTTCCATAACCTTTTCAGTGTACATGTCTTCACCTCAGCAACTCTTTAGGAGTTAAAGGAGAGATGGCTCTTAAACGCCTTACGATATCAGGCAATATTTCAACCACGTAGTCTATTTCCTTCTTTGTTGTCCATCTCCCCAACGTAAACAATAACGACCCATGTGCCTCTTCGTGAGCCAAACCTATAGCCAACAACACATGAGACGGTTCTAGAGTCTTTGAAGTGCACGCCGAACCAGAAGAGGTAACCACTCCCTCCATGTCAAGACTCAATATCAACGACTCACCCTCAATGTAACTAAACCTGAGATTGGCGTTGTTAGGAAGCCTCTTAGTGGGATGCCCGTTTAAAAAAGAATGCGGTATCTTGTCTAAAACACCTTCTACTAATTTGTCCCGCAACCCAGACAACCTAACACTCTCCGACGCCATCTCTTTCTTTGCAATCTCCGCAGCCTTGCCCATACCAACTATAGCCGCCACGTTTTCTGTGCCAGACCTTAGCCCTCTCTCTTGACCCCCACCATGAATAATTGGCTGAATCTTGGTTCCAGTCTTAACGTATAAGGCGCCCACACCTTTCGGACCATAAAGGTCATTGGACGAAAGAGAGAGCAAATCTATGTGCTCGTTTTTCACATCGATTGGCACTTGACCCGCCGCGGCAACAGCATCCACATGAAAGTAAACGTTTTTCTCATGGGCTATTTTTCCAATTTCCTTTACCGGCTCAACTGTTCCGATCTCGCCGTTAGCGTACATGACTGAAACAAGTATAGTTTGGTCTGTGATTGCGTTCTTTAAGGCTTCCACATCCACTATTCCATACTTATCTACGGGCACGTAGGTGGTTTTGAACCCTTCTTTCTGCAGGTATTTGAAAGTGTTAATCACAGACATGTGCTCGATTGTTGTTGTGACTATGTGGTTCCCTCGATTCTTGTTGCGATAGGCAACTCCTTTGATGGCTAAATTGTTGCTTTCTGTGGCTCCGGAAGTGAAGATGATTTCCTCCTTTATTTCGGCTCCAACAAGGTCTGCGACACTTTTCCTTGACTCTTCTATAGCTTTCTTTGCTTCTTGCCCCATAGAATGAACCGAAGAAGGATTCCCAAAATTTTCAGTGAAGTATGGCTTCATAGCCTCAAGAACTCTAGGATCAACTGGTATCCCAGCACCATAATCCATGTAAACCTTCTTTATCGCCATCTCCATCACCTTTTATTTAACTTTTCTAACCAGAAAGCGAATGCGACTGCCCTCTTTCCGTATCTCAATGAGCTCGTGCCCCATCCTTTTCGTCAAACTCTGTATGTCCGCCTCTGCAGCTGGGTCATCAGCGACAATTTCTAAAATCTGTCCAATGTTCATCTTATCTATTTCTTGGCGAGTTCTGAAAACTGGCTCTGGACAGTAAAGTCCTATGCAGTCGAGAGTTCGATCCGCTTTTACTTTCTCAGGCATTCGAAGACCTTCCAGTGATTCTCATTCAGAATATTCTTATATATCAACACTATGGTCATTAAATTTTTTATGGGGTTATACGATTTTGTTAAAATCCTACGTGATAGATACATTTTGTATTTGGAAGTAACGTTTGGCTAGGAATCGAATTCTTTCAGCGTTTCTTCCGTTTTTACCGATAGCGACCCCTTTGTCTCTGGGGTTCACAGAAACGACCGCTATGGTTTTTCCATCGGGACGTTCTGTTATCCTTATCTCCTGCACTTGGGCTGGTCTCAAAGCGTTTTTAATGAACTGAGCTGGATTTTCTGAGTGTTCTATTATCTCGTGTTTTTTTCCAGTCATTCTCTCAAGAAGGTGGATGTTTTTGCCTTGTCTCCCTATAGCAACCCCTACGTCTCCTTCTTTCACAACGAAAATTATTCGATTAAGGTCCTCATCGACCACGCAGTCTTTTGCGGTTGCTCCAGTTATGCTTTCAAATAACGCTATATAGCGCATCTCTCGGCTAGTGAAGCGAATCCCACTAGACATTCGTTGCCTCCGCAAGCTTAAGGATGTTTGAGTCCCCTTGTTCCCTTATAGTTAACGCTGAGACCATGAACGGTTTTCCACAGACTGCACCCAACTCTATGCTAGTTCCATTATAAATAATCATTCGAATATTAGAAAGTTTACAATAATATTGGATGTCTTCACGAATTTTTTGCGGACAGTTTGCCGCAACAATAATTAGCTTGGCTTTTCCAATTTTGGCAATGTTTATGGCGCTTTGGGCTCCAAACAAGACCTTTCCAGTTTTCACGGTTGTGGTGATTGCTTTGTTGATATCGATCATTCTTCCGTTTCCTCAGTGCGAATCGTTGACATGTAAAGGTCGACTAAGCCCGTGCCAATGGGTATGGATTGCCCAACTATAACGTTTTCGGTTACACCTCTGAGTGGGTCACCTTCTCCCTTAATGGCAGCCTCAACTATGTTTGGAACAGTGATTTCAAAAGCAGCCCTCGCAAGCACGCTCGTTTTTTCCCCACTGATCCCATGCCTTCCTATCTGTCTTACTTCACCAGTTGAGGTCATGATATCGGCTACCAACATCACATGCCTTATATCCACATCGAGACCCTGCTCCTCAAGAACTCCTAGTGCCTCGTTGATTATGGCGTTTCTAGCAGCTTCGATCCCGAGAGTTGTGGCAATCTCGTGAATATGATTGGTGATTGTTCTGGTGGGGTCTACGCCACGAACCTCAAGAACCTTCGACAGGTTGGAGCCATCTGTTCGTATAACCCATTTTCCCATTTCCTCAGTTGCAAGAACACGGCGAATGTCCGGAACACCCTTTACCAAGTGACTAGACACTTTGTCAAGCACCTTTTTACGCTCTGTAGGCTTCTTAGGCTTGAGTATTATTTGATTCTCTTTCGTCCTCAAAGTACAGTTGGGTAGACTCAAAGTCCTTTGTAACTCATCTAAGGTTACTCCACGGTCTTCCATCATGGTGGGACTAAGTTTAACAACAATCTCTTCCTTTTCAGGGTCATCATACAAAGCCTCAGCAACTTCTTCGGCAATCGTGCAAATGACGTTTCGAGCGATTTCGGTAGCCTTTTCCTTACTTACCTCATGCTCCTTATCCAAGTGAATGGTCATAATTGGGGTTGATGGCATACGTCGAGCATCAACAATCTCGATGAGGCGTGGTAAGCCCAAGGTCACGTTCTGCTCTCTAACCCCAGCATAGTGAAATGTTCTGAGTGTCATTTGGGTTCCTGGCTCTCCCATGGATTGGGCCGCCACGATTCCAACAGCTTCTCCTGGTTCAACAAGGGCACGTCTATAGTTTTCCAAGGTTAAATCAATTACCTGTTGCACACCTTTCTTGTTTAACTTAGCCTTGGGTAACTCTTGCTTTAACTCCTTAATGAGGATAGGGGTCAACTGGTTTTCTACTTCTTCAAGGCTTTCTTTGATGAATTGAAGGGATGCAGGCTTGCCCTTTTCTACCATAATCTTAAGCTGATCGACAAGTCGACTTACATTGACAGCTTTTCCATGATCACTTTTGGCGGGATCAACTCCGTCTTCCCCATATCGAAATTGAATAATATCGCCGACTGAGTTTCGAACAGTGCTATCATACTCTATGCGCAGATGCTCCAAGGCATTGATGAGCCTTCTTTGCATGTATCCACTCTGCTGGGTTCGCACAGCGGTGTCCACCAACCCTTCCCGACCACCCATGGCATGGAAGAAGAATTCCACTGGATCTAAACCTTCCCGATAGGAAGAGTAAACGAAACCTCTAGCTTTAGGTGAGGGATCACCCACTTTAAAGTGAGGCAAGGCACGCTCAAGATATCCACGCATAATCCGTTTTCCTCTTACAGACTGCTGCCCCACACAAGCGGTCATTTGACCAATATTGAGGTTGGAGCCTCTCGCTCCGGTTCTTGTCATCATCACCCCAGAATTTTCTATGTCAAAGTCTTCATCTGCGATTCTTCCAGCCTTATCTCTAGCGTTGGCCAACTCGTTCATAACATAAATCTCAAAGGATTCCTGCATGGTTTGGCCTGGAAGCCTTGGTAACGTGCCGTTTCGATAATCTTTTATTAACTCTTGTATTCTGTTCTCGAATTTTTGAATCGCCTTCTTGATTTTTTCTTGGGCAGCAGAAGACAACTCTAGTTCATCAAAAGAGTAGGTGAAACCGCGCAGTGACATGAAGAGTTTGAGGAGTTGACAAATGTGGTTCAGGAATTGTCTTCCTACGTAGGTGCCGTAATCCTTTATTATTCTGTGAAGAAGACTTTCTGACTGCTCGGCGCCTATAGAACGCCTGTCAATCACACCAGACTTTAGAACACCATTTTTGATAACCACATAAGCGTCGTATTCGCAGTCTTCATACTTGCAAGTGGCGCAGCCACGACAGGTTGTGGCTTTCAACACATAATTCAGGTCTTTAGGGATGAAGAGACTGAATATTTGTTTTCCAGTCCACAGGGGCTGAGGTTTTTTTATTTCTGGTTCAGGAAAAGGTCCATCGTATTCTGCAGCCATCAGTAGTCTGCAAACTTCCTCTTTGGTAAGGTAGGTTGTTTTTCGGGTGAGGAGATACGCTGTGGTGATGAAATCTCGTATTGCCCCTATAATGGGGCCTCCAAATCTTGGAGAAAGAATTTGATCCTGAACTTGCATGAGAAGGCGCGATTCTGTTTGTGCTTCCTCGCTTTGAGGTACGTGGAGGTTCATTTCATCGCCGTCAAAGTCAGCGTTGTAAGGAGGACAAACACAAAGGTGCAAACGAAAAGTTTTGTGAGGCAGCACACGAACGAAATGTGCCATGATAGACATGCGATGAAGGGAGGGTTGCCTGTTAAAGATGGCTATATCGCCATTTTTGAGATGGCGTTCTACAACGAACCCTGGCTCTAACACCTCTGCAACCTTTTCTCTGTCAACAACAAATTCCAGTCTAACTCGTTTGCCATCAGGTCTCACAACGTAAAGTGCGCCTGGGTATTTTTCTGGACCATTAATAACCAACTTTCGCATTTCCTCAAGGTTCCATTGGGTGACTTTCTCAGGCATGGAAAGTCTTATAGCAACATCTAAGGGCACTCCTACTTCGCTGATGTCAAGATTTGGATCTGGAGAAATCACGGTGCGGGCTGAGAAGTCTACTCTTTTCCCAGAGAGGTTGCTTCTAAATCTGCCTTCTTTGCCTTTAAGGCGTTGTGCCAGAGTTTTGAGTGCTCTGCCTGAGCGATGTCTGGCGGGAGGAATTCCTGAGGCTTCATTGTTGAAGTAGGTTGTCACATGATATTGCAAAAGCTCGGATAGGTCTTGGATGATGAGTGTTGGCGCGCCAGCTTCCATGTTTTCCTTTAAGCGTTGATTAATGCGGATTATGTCTACGAGTTTGTGGGTTAAATCGTCTTCAGAACGAATGCCAGATTCCAAAGTTATTGATGGCCTTACATAAACGGGGGGAACTGGGAGAACTTGCAGAACCATCCACTCTGGGCGGGCGTTTGCTGGGCTGAAACCAAACAGTTCAAGGTCCTCATTAGATATGCGTTCGAGTCGTTCTCTGACCATACTGGGCGTTAATCTCTGCGCACCGCCCTCTGGAACATCCTCACTAAACTTCGTTGGTTTTTCAAAAATTATTTTATATTGTTGTGCCCCGCAGTGAGGGCATTCTTTTCCTCTTGCCTCTTGAAACACCTTTTTGTAAAGACCACTAGGGACCACTCCTAACAATTTTCGAACTCGGTTAATTCTTAACCTGACTCTTTCAATCCGATCTGGTGGCAATAGGATCCGTCCGCAGTTTCTGCAAGTGGCTCCAAGAAGTTGGTTTATTATTTTGGTGAACTCTATGTGCATAGTGGGAACTGCGAGTTCGATGTGACCGAAGTGTCCAGGGCATCTTATTGCGGTGTTGCCACAAGTTTTACATCGTTGCCTTGGCTCAAGTGTTCCCAGTCGTCCGTCCATAAGTCCAGATATTATGGGCGCTCCGTCTTCATCGTAAGTATCAGCAGTTTGTATTTCGGCGACAGAAAATCTTCGTACCTCTTGGGGAGATAAGACACCGAAGAAAACTTCGTTTATGACTTTATGAACTGTTTCTTCCGAAGACATTTTAGGCTCTCTCCTTCAATTTAAGACGAGGCGCTATGCAAAGGCTCATCAACTCTTGTAAAAGAAGTTTGAAGGCATAAGAAACAAACACGGGAGAAATTCGTGCTTTCTCATGACAAAGTCGACAGAGATATTTACGCTGTCTGATGTCGTAAAAAGCAATGTACCCACAGTTTTCACACACGTAAAGAAGATACTTATCAGATTCTTCGAGCAATCTGTCTCGCAACAGCATCGCGGCACCGTGCCCAATCAAGCAGTCTCTCTCCATTTCACCGAAACGCAACCCACCGCCTCTCGCCCTTCCTTCTGTTGGCTGCCGCGTTAACATCTGAACTTGTCCTCGTGCTCTGGCGTGGATTTTGTCTGCAACCATGTGGTGGAGTTTTTGGTAGTAGACTATTCCCATGAAGACGTCTACTGCGAATTTCTCGCCGGTGGCGCCATTGTAAAGGATTTCTCGTCCAGTGTTGCTGAAGCCAAGTTTAATTAATTCCTTTTTCAGTTCTTCTGGGTTTTCGCTGATGAAGGGTGTTCCATCAACGTGTCTTCCTCTTGCTGCGGCAACTTTTCCAGCCATAGACTCCAGAAATTGACCAATGGTCATTCGTGAGGGAATAGCGTGCGGATTTATAATGATGTCTGGAACAATACCATCTGCTGTAAATGGCATGTCTTCTTGTGGTATGATTATGCCTATCACACCCTTCTGTCCATGTCGAGAGGCAAACTTGTCGCCTAGTTCGGGCACACGTTGGTCACGAACTCTGACCTTTACAAGTTTGCTTCCCTCACCGTTTTCAGTGAGAAAAATATCGTCAACGACACCAGTTTCAGAAGGTCTAACATCTACTGAGGTGTCCCTTATGGTTGGTCCTTTAACCTCAAATTCTTTGTATTCTTCGAGAAATCTTGGGGGGCTTGTTCTTCCAATGAGGACGTCGCCTCCTACAGTCTCGGATTCACGACTCACGATGCCGTCTACTTCAAGAAGGCGATAATATTGTTCTCCACGGTATCCACGAACGCCAGATTCTGGTATAATGAAACGGTCTTTTAATCCACCGAGGTATTGACGACACTCTGCCTCGTAAATACGGTAGAATGTAGAACGTCCCAATCCGCGCTCAACAGATGCCTTGTTGAAAATGAGGGCGTCTTCCATGTTGTATCCTTCGAAGGATATAACAGCGACAAGACAGTTTTGTCCAGAAGGTCTAAAATCGTATTCTATGATGTCCAACGGTTTTGTGTTCACCAGTGGTGTCTGTGGATAGTGCAGAATGTGGGAGCGGGAATCAACTCTGTTGAAGAAATTTGAAGTATGCAGTCCTAAGGCTTGCTTTGCCATGGCGGCTTCGTAAGAGTTGCGTGGAGACTGGTTGTGTTCTGCATAGGGTATAAGGGAAGAGCATATCCCCAGCATGGTGTAGGACGCGATCTCCACGTGAGTGTGTTCAGGAGTGACCTCATCAAAATTCAGCGCTGCAAGAACGTTTTCTTCTTCCTCAGCGTCAATGTATTCGATTATACCGTTTGTTATTAGGTCTTCCCATCCCCATTCTCCAGAACGAATCTTTTCGATGTGCTCGGGTTGTAGTTTCGGTTCGCCGTTCTCTACAATTATGAGTGGACGTCGCACACGCCCTTCATCACAGTTGAGATAAACCTCTTCTCTTTTACTGAAAATCTTGGAGAAGTAGGCAACGTTAACCTCGGTAGATATATTTCCTTTCCTGCGTTTCTTTCTTATCTCGTCAACTAACTCTTCTGATGATGACGAAAAACCAATCAGAGAGCCGTCTACGAAGACCTTGGCACAGCCAGACTTAACTTCTTCATTTGCCTCTTGAACTGGAATCACTCCCATCCGATAAAGAGTTTGCTTCATTTTTTCTGGACTCACACTCACAGAGGAGGTTGCGGATAAGGCGAGGTTCTTTACCAAGCCACAATTTGACCCCTCTGGGGTTTCGTTTGGGCACAGTCTTCCCCAATGTGTTGGATGCAGGTCTCGTGCCTCGAAGTTTGGTTGACTGCGACTGAGTGGCGACTGCAACCTTCGTAGGTGGCTTAATGTAGAAATGTGGTTTGTTCGGTCAAGAAGTTGGGTGATGCCGACTCTTCCTCGTCCCCAGTTGCCAGTTGCCAAAGCGTGTTGAATTCGTTCGCTAATTATCCCAGGACGAACAGCTGCAGAGACCGTTATCATTGGGCGCTTGAAACCCATGCGTTCAAGTTGATACTTTATGTCTCTGCAGAGGTTTCGGAGGGCGATTCTGAAGAGGTCTGCGAGCATTGGTCCTGCGAGTTTCAAACGCTTGTTCTTGAAGTGGTCTTTGTCGTCTGGTTTTCTTCTTCCAAGCTTTAACTCGATAACCCGACACGCCATCTCGCCTATGAAGAGCGCCTTGTCTTTACGGGTTTCGGTTGTGCGACCGATGTGAGGTAGGAAGTTTCGGTCAAGAATGCTTTCCGCCTTTTGCCTTCGATATTCTTCGATTTGTCCGTGGGCCACACGATTTCCGATGTACATTACCGCGTCTTTGACCGTGTCAACGCCAACAGCTTTCTCGAAAGAGTACTCCAGCTCGCTTTGCATAACTTTTTCAGGAGATATCGCCTCTGCGATTTCCTTGTCTGATTCTAGTCCGAGTGCTCGCATGAGAATTACGAGGGGTATCTCGGTGGGAACGCCTGGCATTGAGACATAGATGGCGCCGTCTGATTTCATTCGCAATTCGATTCTCGCTCTAAAACCGACTGTTGTGGAGAATATTTTGGCTTGGTAGATGGGTTTGGCGCCTCGTGTATCGATGTCTGTGAGGACACGGTTTGGGGCTAAGTCTTCTAAAGCGATTATTACTCGTTCAGAACCGTTAATTATGAAGTATCCTCCTGGGTCGTTTGGGTCTTCTCCTTGGGCGACCAGCTCCTCTGGAAGAAGTTGTGAGAGGACACAAAGTTTTGATTTTAGCATTACTGGAAAGTCGCCTACTAAGACGAGTTCTGTTTCCATTTCTCTGTCGTCAATTATGGGGGTCATTTCAAGTGAAAGGGGAGCTGCATAGGTTAGGTTGCGGAAACGAGCTTCCATTGGATAGATTTCGTGCTTTGTGCCATCGCTCTCTGTATTATAGGGACTGCTAATCCTTGATTGGGGATCAGGATCAATGACCCATAATCGACCGAACTTGATCTTGTATGGGTTTTCTGGAATTTCTATTTCGAGTTCGCCGACTTCGTCTATTACCTCTTGAAGACCATGTTCGACGAATTCGTCGTATGAGTCGAGGTGTTGTCTAACCAGACCTTTTTCTTTAAAGAATGATTTCAAGAGGAGCAAGAGGTCATCGTCTGAGATTTCCAAATTTGTTTAAGCCTCCAAATTACCTTTAACAGAATGTTGCATCATGAGAGATTTATATAGGGTTTCTTCCAAACTAGGAGATTCCTCCAATGGGTCGGCGGATATTCGACCCGAAAAATCCGGGCTCTCCGTAAGGATTTCCCCATCATATCTTGAGGTGCTAACAGTAAACGATTTAGCCCACTAATAAACTTTGCTTCTTCTTTATTTTGTTTTTGAAATTTAGAGAAACCACCAAATTTTATTTAAATCGTAGTTTGGGGTCAGATATGGATGAGAAATATTTAACTAAAAAATTAGGGGACGGGCCATGAATTCGGTTTTGAAAACTGCTGTCAGTAAGTATATGAGTTATTTGTTGCGACACAACCCCGAGAACTTAAAAATGAATGAGGCAGGGTTCGTTAGAATCAGTGACCTCTTGAAAAATCTGAGAAAAAGATACGATGTTGATGAACGCTTCGTTAGAGAGGTTGTGGAAAAAAGTGATAGAAGACGGTTTCAAATAGTTGATAACAGGATTCGAGCGATCTATGGGCATACCATCGGCGTTGGGATAAAATTTCCAGTCGATGAGGAGGTTAGGTTTCTTTATCACGGAACCACTGAAAGATCGGCTTCTGTAATTCTGAGAGAAGGTTTGAAACCTATGAAGCGTAGTTGGGTTCATTTATCAGCCACCACTGAAATAGCGAGGGATGTGGGAAAGAGAAGAACTCCGAAGCCGACCATATTAGTCGTTGATGCGGAGAAGGCTCGAAAGGAAGGAGTAAAGTTCTATAAAGCGACAAACCAGGTTTATCTTTCTGCAGAGGTTCCCTCAAAGTTTATTAAAATCCTTGGTAGCACACGGGAATCCAAAGCTTGAGACGTCCATGCTCACTTCACCAAAACAGTAGTGACGTAAGAAATGAAGATTCTATTTGTATGCACTGGAAATTCCTTTAGAAGCCCAGTCGCCGAAGCCCTTCTGAAGAAGTTTCGAAGCGACTTTGTGGTTGAGTCTGCTGGAACAGAACCCGCAAGTCACATAGCAGAAAACGCAAAGAAATTGTTAGAGAAGGAAAATGCTCTCGGAAACTTGAAAAGTGAACCCGAGGGAATCGAGGAGAAAGACATGAAAGGGTACGATTTAATCGTCGTCATGAAGGAAGAACACAAGCAAATTATAGTTGAACGTTGGCCACTCATGGAAAACAGGATTCTCGTTTGGAACATCGATGACCCAATATACCTTCCTTCTGGTTCAGCCCAGAAAATCTTTGCGCAAATCAAGAGTAAAGTTTTAGAAATGGCTAGAACCTTGTAGAGTTGAAGGACCTTCAAGTTTGGAGACACACTCGTGAAGTTTAGCATGTTTCTGTAGAAATCTGTTTAGTCATGTATGCAGCATATATGAACGCCTCAAATAACGCTTCTTTCCACAGAATAAGGTTACTTTTTAGCTAATTTCTAGTCAATTGAATTAGGAAAAGACAAAAGCCTAACCTACTTATAATATATCGTTTCGATGACCATGACTATAGAGGTTGATTACTTCTCGGATAAACGACTGAAGCTTTTATTGCGTTGTAAAATTGGAGATAAGAACTTCTGGTATGATTCAGCTTCTAACAGCTATACGGTTTGTTTGGATGAGGATACTATCTCTCTACTCTTTGAAACATACTTAGCTCTTAACAATTACAACAACTGGAAACTTAGAAAAAAATATGGCTTGTCATAACTTTTCGATTATAGCACTTAAATATCTATTACCTCAGCTACAGCTAGGGAAGAATATGCCTGTGTTTGTTCAATGGAAGTGAGAGAATGGATTTAGAAAAGCTTGAGAAGATGATTAAGTTGGTTTCAAAAGAACTCTATGGTTTCAGTGATTGGTCTGCTTACATCAGGCTCAAACCTAATCTGCAAGCAAAAGTTCTAAATCTACTCGATATATGTCGTAAAAGCCTTCCAGAACATAGCAGATTTATTCAAATCATGCATAGTAAAATCATCGCAGATTACCCTTCTACTTTTTCTTTGCGGGAAACAATTGACGGGATTGAACATATCTTAGCGATTCTAAGAATTGAAAAAACAGGTGAAAACAAAATTAAAGAAATGAAGATTTTTGAAAGTGCGGAAGAGAAGATGAAACAAGTAAATGTTTCTTTCCGAAACGATGATTATTCTTCCACATTCAACAATCTTAATACTGCTCTAGAATTGATTCTTAAGGATAAATGTGAAATACCAACAACAATTGTGAGAATAAACACTTCAAATGTAATAGACCTTCTAGTCAAATATAAAGTCGAACCTTATTCACATTTCAATGAAGCAAGGAAACGAGTTACTGAAATTGCTAATAAAGTTAAGCATCAGGGATATGTTCCTGACAAGAGTGAAGCTATCTTAGGGATAAAAGCAATGGAAGAGCTGATTTCCAAGTTAAGAGATAAAGAAATAAAATTGAATGATGAGATTAGGAACAAAATATATCAAGGCTTATAGCTTTTTTCCCTTAACTCCCTTATGATACCAAAAAAAGAACATTTTTGCTACAACTATTCAAACTAAAACACCACATATCCATGTTTGTCTTTAGAGACCTATAAAAGAACATGGTGCTATTTGGGGAGCTATGAGAAGCTACCTAAAAAATACCAAGAAATTATACACAAAAATTCTAACAATTATACACAACAGAAAAAAGTTATACGCAACTCTGATGTTGATAGCAACTTGTGCGGCTGTAGTCTAGTCTGGTTAGGACTTCGGCTTCCCGAGCCGGTGACTCGGGTTCAAATCCCGGCAGCCGCACCAACATTTAACATATGAGATGTATGTGAATATCCATACCTCAAATTGGAGGCTTAACAAGTTTTCTTTTAGGCAACGGCAGTCTCATCCATCTCTCAAAATCCGCACTGAGTGGCTCCAACTCAAACAACTGTTTCCTCCGAAACTCCAACACACCGCTCTCTTTTCCCACAAACTCAGCAGCGGTAACAACACTGTGACCAGACTTCTCTGCAGCCACAAAGACGGGCTGTGAAGATTGCCTCCATTTCTCATCCCGCAAAAGGTGATGCCCAAAAACCACGACCGGAACATTCACAGCTGTTTTCTCTAAATTCTGCATCCCCAACGCTATATGCTCCTTTTTGACTCTAAACTCGCTTAAGTAGGTGGGGGGACCACCGATAATGATTAACTGAGGTTGCTCAGCGAGAATTATGTCCAACGTTTGGTCGCACATAGGACCCTGAACATCCGACGCAAACAACATTTTCTCATCGTTGTATTCTATGGAGGTCATCAGAATCCAGCCAAGCTCAGAGTTTACAGGTCCGTGAAAAACTGGCTCAGAAAACTTCACGTATGTGTCTCCAAACTTGAAGGTCTTGCCATCGGCGATCTCTAAACGCTTGGCGTATTTACCTCCAGTCTTTTTGAACAACCAACCCCGACGTCTCTGACTGAAATTCACCATTTCCTGATAACTCTTGACAAAGACCAATTTTCCCTCGTAGATTTGCCTTGCAACATCGGGCGAGGACCAGTTGCAGAACCAGTCCACATAAGAAGGCGTGTGATGATCGAAATGGTAATGGCTCAGCGTAACCACTTCCGCTTTCTCTGAGGCTTTGGCTATCTTCTCTCGACACTCAGCGATGGCTTCGTATTCTTTGGGATGGGGAGGAAAACCGAATCTGTTGGGAGCCAACGAAACTCCTGCATCTAATAGAATCTTTAGGTCTGGCGTCTCCACATAAGTGCACATAGACCTGACGCCAAAGCTCTCATCAGCCAATGGAACAACTCTGATCTTCTTAAGCATTATAAGCCTCCATAGCCTTCTAAACTGGAACTATATCCTTTTATCAGAGAGATACATTTAGCTTTGCTAGGTGGGCGATGACGACTCTGGCCCCACTGAAGAATGATTGAGATCTTGAGTGCGAGAGCCCACCCCACTAAGCAAGATTACTTCTGGTTTACTACTACTCGAATTTTCTTTTTAATAGACAAAAAGCATAAATCATTTTTGATGCAACAATAGCAAGCAAGGTGATGACGTGCGCCAGTATTCTAGCGTTTTCAAAGATGAAAGTAAACTCGACATAAACTATGTTCCGCCTCGTCTGCCTCACAGAAGTCTTCAACTGGACCTTTTGAATCAGTTTTTTCGTTCATTAATCGAAAATCCTGGGAAAATGGCGCAGCGCGTGCTGATTACTGGGCGGATTGGAACTGGAAAAACGGTTCTTTCTCAGCTTTTTGGGCTTCAAATAACCAAAGACGCACAAGAGAAGGGGATAAACCTTCAGTGCGTGCATGTTAATTGCCGTGAGTGTAAGGGAAGCCTCTTCCTGATTCTGCAACGAACAATCTCGAAGTTTCATCCCCATTTTCCTAAGCGGGGTTATTCGGCGGAAGAGATTTTGCACGTGCTCGTTCAGATTTTGGACGACCGAAACTTGTACTTGATTTTGACTTTGGACGAGTTGGATGCTCTGATTCGCAATGAGGGGTCGGAGCCACTCTATAATCTCACA
>Ga0315314_1002154_pt1 | contig 16511 bp, 14 predicted proteins | sample TDP9_MG_FD_203631 | JGI IMG/M metagenome (GOLD analysis project Ga0315314, IMG submission 203631) | Freshwater sediment microbial communities from Lake Towuti, South Sulawesi, Indonesia - TDP9 | ecosystem: Environmental > Aquatic > Freshwater > Lake > Sediment | place: Indonesia: South Sulawesi...
AGAGCCAAATGACGGCAGGAGAGCAGGGGGGCGAGGGAGAAACGGGGGACGGGGAAAGGGCGACAAGGAGATAAGCGCCGAGCGCCTAGAGCCGAGGGAGAAATAGTAACCGGGGGCCTTCCCCGATTGCGGCGGGAATGGCTACCAGAAGATCACCTTGAAAGCCAAGTGTTCGCGGATCTCGGTGAAGTCTTCCCGGTTGCAGGTGATCAGCGTGGCTCCGGAGTCTCTGGCGGAGAGGGCGATCAGGGTATCGAATGCCAGATCCCTCAACTTGCTGAGATCGTATCCCTTTCTGGCCCCGATGCGGGAGAGGACTTCTCCCGATTCTAGCCAATGCCTTTCGGTTGGCGTGAGGATCCGCACTTTCCTCGCCAGCTCCCCGACGAATCGAAGCTCCCGAGGTGTCCGCGCGCCACGCCGAAGCTCGTGAAGGACCACCGCCGAGCAACGCACGATCCACGCGGAGCGCAGCAGCACCAGCGTGAATCGCCCCGTGCGGAAGTTCTCGATATACACCGATGTGTCCAGTACGGCCAGGTTACCGGCTGGCAAAGGCGTTCTTCCCGCCGACACCACTATACTTCCGGATGATGGCATCGTGGGTGGCCTTCTCGGTGGCCAGCGCCAGCGCCCGCTCGATGGCTTCCGTCACCGTCTCGGCCCCCAGGGCTTTCCTGGCACGGGCCAACTGATCCTTGTCCAACCGAACCGTGACCTGCAACTTGGCCATAGTACCTCCTCTGCTGTCATACAATATACCAGCAACTGTAAGACATTGTCAAGCCTTCCGTAATGGGCTTGTCGCCTTCGTTAACTTGCTTTGATTCCCCCCGCCGACGTCCGCGGCGGGGCCAACCCCGCAGCAGCAAGTGGGCGTGGTTCGGGAGGAGCGCCCACGCGTAGCAGATGGCCCACCGGCCCTGCGTCCTGAGCACAGGCTGGGCCGGTCGGCCGAGGGGGCCGGGCGGTTATTGCAGACGGCGGTGGCTACGCGGTGTATGATTTATCCTGGATTTTTCACCGCGGAGATCGCAGAGAGCGCAGAGGTATACGGGGCAGGCGCTTCGCTCGTTCAGGCCCGGAAAGAACTGTTCCGAGTCCCAGGAGCTGTTGCGCTTGAATCCTGAGGAAATGCATGGTCACCCTCTGCGTCCTCCCTGCCTGTGCCGGGCACGCCAGACAGGCGCGGGCTCTGCGGTAAGACTGGAACACTTGGGTTTATCCGCGCGGACGTTCCGCTGTTTCGGCCTGCTCGAGGCTGCCCGGAAGCTTCGTGAGCGCCGTAACGCCCAGGAACGTTAAGCGCGAGGAGGGCCCGTGTTCATGATGCCCATCCGTTCCGGAGAAGTGCAGAGTGATCGCCGGTATCAGCTCCCCGATCCCTGCATCATGGTGATCTTCGGCGCCGCCGGGGACCTGACCAAGCGCAAGCTCATTCCTGCCCTGTACAACCTGGCCAGGGGCAACCTCCTCTCCAAGGAGTTTGCTGTCGTGGGCATGGCCCGGGCCCCGATGACCACCGAGCACTTCCGCCGGAAGCTGAGCCAGGACATCCACGAGTTCGGCACCGAGCCGGTGGATCCCGCCCTCTGGGAGTGGTTCGTGGAGCGGCTCTACTACGTGTCAAGCACCTTCGAGAACCCAAACGGCTATCGCGAACTTCGCACCCTGTTGGAGAATGTGGACAAGGAGCACGGGACGCGCGGCAACTATTTCCATTACCTGGCCACTGCACCCGAGTATTTCGCGGAGGTCATCCGGCAACTTGGCGACGTGGGGCTCCTCCGGGAGGATGGCAGCCAGTGGAGGCGGGTGATCATCGAGAAGCCGTTCGGGCGCGACCTTGAATCGGCGCGGACGTTGAACCGAGAGATCAGCCAGATCCTGGCAGAACGCCAGACATACCGGATCGATCACTATCTCGGCAAGGAGACGGTCCAGAACATCCTGGTCTTCCGCTTCGCCAACGGGATCTTCGAACCCATCTGGAACCGCCGGTACGTTGACCACGTTCAGATCACGGTCGCGGAAACCGTGGGGATCGAGCAGCGCGGGGGCTACTACGATGAGGCGGGCACGCTGCGTGACATGGTTCCCAACCACATCTTCCAGTTGATTACCCTCACTGCCATGGAGCCCCCCATCTCCTTCGAGGCCAACGCGGTGCGGGACGAGCAGGCCAAGATCCTCCGGGCCATGCAACCCCTGACCCCGGAAGAAGTGCTGACCCGCACGGTGCGCGGGCAGTATGGCGAGGGGACGATCGAGGGCGCGCGGGTGCCCGCCTACCGCGCGGAGCCGAAAGTCGCGCTGGATTCCACCACCGAGACTTTCGTGGTGGTCAAGCTCTCCATTGACAACTGGCGCTGGGCCGATGTGCCTTTCTACCTGCGCACTGGCAAGCGGATGCCCAAGCGAGTGACGGAGATCGCGATCCAGTTCAAGCGGGCGCCCTTCATTCTCTTCCGCAAGACCCCGGTGGAGCACCTCACTCCTAACCGTCTCGTCCTGCACATCCAACCCGAAGAGGGGATCGACCTCGCCTTTGGTGCGAAGATCCCCGGTCCGTTGGTCCGACTCGGGACGGTCCATATGCACTTCCACTACAAAGACTACTTCGGTAGCACGCCGAGCACGGGGTACGAACGGCTGCTGTACGACTGCATGACAGGCGATGCGACGCTGTTCCAGCGCGCCGACATGGTGGAGGCCGGTTGGAGCGTGGTGGCGCCCATCTTGGATGTCTGGAAGGCGTTGCCCCCGCGGACCTTCCCCAACTACGCCGCCGGCACATGGGGTCCGAAAGAGGCGGATGAGCTGCTCCAACGGGACGGGCGCCAGTGGCGGACAATCGAAGAATGACTCTCCTTTCCCGCCCCATTTCCCTGGTCGAACATCTCTTCGCGTGATGGGGCTACTCCGCTATGCTGTCACTGATCGGGCAGGCGTTCCTCGGCGTGGATTGCCCGAGCCGGAGAAAGCTGCTAAGGTACTGCTGGAAGGAAGCTGATATCGTGCCGGTGGATCGTCTGGCTTGCCATCACGCATGAGAAGGAGATGACCGTGGCTGTCCTCGCTCTGGATATTGGTGGGACCAAGCTCGCCGCAGGGATTGTTGACAGCGGCGGGAGCATCCTGGCGCGGGCGGAAGTTCCAACGCTAGCTGCCGAGGGGCCCGAGCGCGTCTTGGATCGCATCATCCGCCTCGCCAAGGTTGTGATGTCTGCGCCTGGGATTTCCGGCAGGACGATTCAACGGATCGGGATCGGCTGTGCGGGTCCGGTGGATCGCCAGGCGGGACTGATCCTGAATCCGCCGAACCTTCCCGGCTGGATCCGCGTTCCATTGGCGGACCACGTCCAGAAGGCGCTGGGGCATCCCGCCGTCTTGGATAACGACGCCAACGCCGCCGCCCTGGCCGAATTCCGATACGGAGCAGGGAAAGGGGCGAACAGCCTTGTGTACCTGACGGTGAGCACGGGGATCGGGGGCGGGATCATCCTGGATGGGAAGCTCTGGCATGGCCTGAAGGACGGCGCTGGCGAGGTCGGGCACATGACCCTGGTTCCGGACGGTCCGATGTGTGGCTGTGGTAACCGTGGGTGCCTGGAAGCGCTCGCGTCGGGCCCGTCTATTGCGCGACGGGCGCGCGAGGCGCTGGGTACGGGACGCCCGAGCCGGCTTCGCGAGGTTCAGGCCATCACGGCGGCCGATGTGGCCAGACTGGCTCAGGAGGGGGATACGGTTGCCGCCGAGGTGTGGACCGCAACTGTCGAGTACCTGGCGTTGGGCGTCGCGACCGTGGTGACGATCATCGCCCCCGAGCGTGTGGTTATCGGGGGTGGTGTGGCCCATGCGGGCGATCTCTTGTTTGAGCCGTTGCGGCGGGAAGTCCGCCACCGAGTCAAGCTGGTCGCGGTGGCGTCGATTCCGATTCTTCCTGCTGCCCTGGGAGCGGACGTCGGCATCCTGGGCGCCGCCGCCGTCGCCCTGGCCGGCTAGAATCTCCGAGGCCCTTCTCTTTCACCGAACAGTCCGCCTAGAAGCGACCTGCTTTTGGCCGTTCCTGCCTAGGCGCTCGCCGCTCTTACCGGTTGTCGCTGGATGGCTCTGCTCTTCCGCCACTGAACGACAAACCCTACTATCAGCATGGCAACGCCGACGGCGTCCGTGAGGATTCCAGGGTCGATCAACATCAGGCCTGCCACTGCGAACCAGATGCGCTCGAACCAGTTCATGGGGGCCAGGCAGAAGCCTATCATGGCCGCCCCGAGGCCGAACATGCCTCCGCATGCGGTCACGAGATTCATGCTCAAAAGGTACGGTGTCGTCCCAATCAAAACCATGGCCGGATTGTAGACGAAGATGTATGGGACGACGAACGCGCCGATGGCCAGTTTGGTAGCGGTCACGCCCGTCTTGAATGGGTTGGCTTTGGCAATGCCCGCGCCCGCATAGGCGGCCAGGGCCACGGGCGGAGTGATGTCCGCGATGATCCCGAAGTAGAAGACGAAGAGGTGCGCGGCGAGCTTCTCGACGCCGAGCAAGACGAGCGCCGGCGCGGCCATGGTTGCAGTGATGACGTAGTTGGCCGTGGTCGGGACCCCCATCCCCAGGATGAGGGAGGTGATCATCGTGAAGCACATCGTGAGGAGGAGGTTGCCACCGGCTATGTCGATGAGGCCGTTGGCCATCTTCAGCCCAAGGCCGGTCAGGGTCACGACGCCGACGATGATCCCGGCGGTGGCACAGGCGATGGCGACCCCCAGGGCGCCGCGAGCCCCCGCTTCGAGCGCGTTGACGATGTCGGGGATGTTCATCCGCGTAGCCTTCCTGAGCATGCCGGCAGCGACCGAGAGGCCGAGACCGATGAGGGCGGCATACGTCGGGGTGAATCCTTCCAACAGAACATAGATAATCGCGATCAGGGGGAAGAAGAGGTGGCCTCGCTCCGTCAGCACCGTCGCGAAGCGGGGGATCTGTTCCCACGTCTTGCCCTTGAGACCGCAGCGCTTGGCCTCGAAGTGGACCTCGATGAAGATGCCGAGGAAGTAGAGGCAAGCGGGGATGGCGGCAGCCTTGGCGATCTCGATGTAGGGCATGCCGATGAACTCGGCCATGAGGAAGGCCGCGGCCCCCATGACGGGCGGCATGATCTGGCCGCCGGTGGAGGCCGAGGCCTCGACGGCGCCGGCGAACTCGGGGCGGTAGCCGAGTTTCTTCATCATGGGGATGGTGAAGCTTCCGGATCCCACGGTGTTGGCGACCGAGCTTCCCGAGATGGTGCCTTCCAGGGCGGACGTGATGACCGCCACCTTGGCCGGACCCCCGGCCGCCCAGCCGGCGATGGCATCGGCGATGTCGATGAACAGCTTACCGATGCCGGTCTTCTCGAGGAACGCGCCGAAGAGGATGAACAGGAAGATGAAGGTGGAGGAAACGCCCAGCGGGATGCCGAGGATCCCCTCGGTGGTGAAGTACATGTGCGAGACGATCCGCTCGATGGAATAGCCGCGGTGAGAGAGGAAGCCTGGGAGATACGCCCCGAAGTAGGCGTAGGCCAGGAAGCTGCTGGCGATGACGGTGATCGGCAGCCCCACGACGCGCCGCGCTGCCTCGAGGGTGAGGAGCGTCCCGATGGCGCCCACGATCATGTCCACCTTGGTGTAGTCTCCCGCCGTTTCCATGAGGCGGGTGTAGTTGACGGTCAGGTACATGCCGATGCATGCCGCGAAGGCCGCAAAGAGGTAGTCCCGCACTCGCAATCGGTTGACGGCGGTCTTGGTTCGGAAGGGGTACAGGAGGAACACCAGCACGAAGGCAAACGACAGGTGAACGGAGCGCTGGATCTGCGCAGGGTAAGCCCCGAACATGGCCGTGTACACCTGGAAACAGGAGAAGGCGACCGCGAACCAGTACACGATGCGGTACTGATATCCGGAGAGCCTGCGGAAGGTGGACTCCCTGTCGACCTTCGCAAGGAGTCTCGTCAGTTCCTCTTCGGTGACGTCCGATTTGATCTCGGACATGCGCAGGGCTTCGGGCCGGTCTTTGGGTTGCTCCTTGTCGCTCACCGGAGGCACCTGCCTTTCCAGAGATCAAACCACGAATACGCCTCGGGGCGCAGCGCCACAGCGGTTCCCGGGGGGGCCAGATCGGCCAGAGCCACCTGTCGACCCTTCAGCCGGAGGGTGTGGTTGGCCACCCACCCGACCCGGATCACCACCTCGGGCATGGGCCGGTTGATCGTCCACTCCAACCAGCCGTCCACGGCGACGCGTAGCGTACCTTCTCCCGTCGAAGCCTCCGGCATGCCGGCGCCGAAGGTATCGAACATGGACTTTACGACAATCAGGTGATCACTGGCAACGCGAATCGTATCGTAGACCGGCCGCCGGTTGACCGAATGGACGAAGGCCAGGACGACCTCTTCGCCGGCATGCATCTCCGCACAGAGCGCCGGCGTACGGGAATCCGCTCGTGCGACGCCAAGGACAATATATCGTGGCCAGAAAACGAGCGCGGCAAGCGCCGCGCCCATCAGGATCACCAGGAAAACCGTCGATTGTTTCCGCATGCCGTCCTACAAAGAAACAGCCGGGCAGCCTTCTGGGCTACCCGGCTGCGGCAAGCGCCTTGTCTACTTCAGGACGCCCTTTTCCTTGTAGTACTTCGCGGCGCCCGGGTGGAACGGAATGGAGACGCCCGTGGCCGCGCCCTGGAGGCTCAACACCTTGCCCTTGGCGTGGGCGGCCGCCAACTCGGCCTGGTTCTCGAACAACGCCTTGGTCATGTTGTAGACCACAGTCTCGCTCAGCTTCGGATGGGCGATCAGCACCGCGTTGACCGCCACCGTTTTCACGTCAGCGGTCACGCCCTTGTAGGAGTTGGCGGGAATCACGGCCGCCGCAAGGAACGGGTACTTGTTCGTCATGATGGAGATCATCGTGTCGTCGATGGGGAGGATCTTGATGTCCCGCTGGGTGGCCACGTCCACGATCGCCGAGGTGGGCACTCCGCCCGTGACCATGAACGCGTCGATGCGCCGGTCCTTGAACTGATCCGCGCTCTCCGCGAAGGACAAGAATTGGGTGCTGACATCGTCCTTGGTCATCTTGTGGGCATCCAGGAGCTGGCGGAAATTGGCCTCCGTTCCGCTGCCCGGAGCGCCCACGCCGATCTTCTTCCCCCGGAGGCCCGAGAACGACTTGACGTCGAGCTCGCCGCGAACGACGATGTGGATCAATTCCGGGTACAGGACGGCGATGGCCGTCATCTTTGTCAGCTTTTCCTTGAAGGCCTCCTTGGCGTTGTAGGCAAAGTCAATGGTGTCGCTCTGGACCAGCGCCAGCTCCACCTCGTCCTTGTTCATGAGGCGGACGTTCTCGACCGAGGCCCCGGTTGCCTGGGCGGTCACGTTCATGCCGGGAATCTTGGAGTTCCAGATCTTGGACATGGCCCCGCCGTAGGGATAGTACGTTCCGGCGGTTCCGCCTGTCGCCAGGATCAGCTTGACCTCGCCGGCTGAGGCCACCGTGACCATACCGACCACACACAAACTCACCACAAGAAACAGCAACGTTTTCTTCATAGGGCACCTCCTCCGATGAGATACCGCGTGAGCGGTGGCGCGGTATCCGATTTGGTTTTCTCCTCCCCTTCCCCAGGATTCCAGACGACATGCGAAGCATGGCTTGAATCTGGCATGAGTGTCAAGGGGAAAACCCGTTCCTGCCACAGCCAGACAGCCCGATCCCGGGACCGGCCGCGGGAGGACAGGAACCGCGTCAGACCGCAAGCTCAGGGGCTCCAGGGATCCGGCGCCGCGCAGCGCACGTCGGTCATCACATCAACCACGGCGGGCCGACCCGCCGCCAGGGCCTTCTCGATGGCCGGTGCGATCTCCTGAGGCCTCTCCACTCGGATGCCCAAGCACCCGAGGTCCTCGGCGATCCTCGCAAAGTTCACGTTGCTGAAGCGGCACATGGGATCGGGATTCCCCGATCTTCCCCGGTACAGCTTCTCGATCGACACCAGGCACTGGCCGAGGGCAGCGTTGTTGTTCACGATGGTGACTGTGTGGATACCGCAGCGTCGGGCCGTCTCCAGCTCGCTGAGGTGGTACCAGAAACCGCCATCGCCGGTGAAGCAGATCACGGGACGATCGGGGGCGGCGCACTTGGCGCCGAGGGAAGCGGGGAAGCTCCAGCCGAGGGAGCCGGCGCACCGGATGTACCGTTGGTCTGGATGCGTGAGATAGACCATGGTTCCGGTCCAGATGGATGCAAAGCCCGTATCCGCGATCAGCATCGCGTTGGAGGGGAGCAGTCTCGTGAGTTCGTGGCACAGGCGCTCGGGCCGGATGGGGATGGCGTCCGAGGTGCGGAGTGGATCGATCTCGTTCCGCCAATCGGCCACGGTGTCCTGGGCGCGCCTTGCCCACTCGCCTGAGGAGGCTCGGGCGGGTACGGCTTCAACGAGCGCCCGGACCGTGACCTTGGCGTCTCCCGCCAGTCCGAGGGTGTGGGGATAGTTTCGTCCCAGCTCGGCCGGGTCGATGTCGATCTGGATCACCGGCGTTCCCGGCTCGGGGATCAACCAGCCGTGGGTCACGTGGTCACCTGTGCCCGTGCCGATGAAGAGCACAAGGCCGGCCTCCGACACCACCCGGTTCGCGCACCGCCGGGAATATCGGCCGACGACGCCGAGATTGAGGGGATGCGTCTCCAGCAAGGTCTCTTTCCCGTTCAAGGACATGGCCACGGGGATGGACAGCTTCTCGGCCAGTTCCCGGATCTCGGGGCCCGCTTGCGAGGCGGTGGCGCCGCCTCCTGCGACGATCACTGGTCGCTCCGCCGTGGCGAGGAGCCGCGCCGCTTCTCGCACGTACTCCGCCTCGGGGGCGGGCCGGCGCGCGGGGACGCGGGCGAAGGACTCCTCGATCATCACATCCAGTTCGGCCTCGGCATCATCGATGACCTGCCCCAGGTGCCCCAGGAGATCCAGGTGAACCGGTCCGGGCGCGCCCGAAGTGGCCTGGCGGAACGCCTGGCGCAACAGGTGGGGAAGCTGTCCCAGTGTGTCCACGTTCACGTTGTACTTGGTAACCGGCTCAAACATCGGGCCATGCAGGATCTCCTGATACGCGTTCCGGTACTGGGCCATGAAACCCTTCCGGCCCGTGAGGGCGAGAACCGGGGAGTGGCCCAGAAAAGGATCCTGCAGGCCGGAGGCGAGGTTCGCGGCGCCGACCGACTGGGCCATGCACACGCCTGGCCCCCGGCTAGCCCGGGCATAGCCATCGGCCATATAGGCAGCAGCCTTTTCCGAGTGGGTCAAGATCCGTTGGATGCCCAGGGATTCCATCTCCACCAGGGCGCGCCGCAGGATCGCCTCGACATAAAAGACGTGGGTGACGCCGTAGCCATTTAGCGTTTCGGCAATGAATCTTGCTCCGCTCATTTTCCGGGACACGGTGACCCTCCTTTGCGACTACAGTCGTCCGACCTAGGCGGCTGATGCGCGCGAGATGCGACAGCGAATCGCCGACACGACAGGCGGCACGACCATGACGAGGATGCCGACCAAGAGCAGCATCCCTGAGATCGGCCGGGTGAGGAAGACGCTGAGGTCACCGCCGCTGATCATCATGGTCTCGCGGAAGCTTCGCTCCATCATGGGGCCCAGCACCAGGGCCAGGACAAGCGGCGCGACATCGTACCTCAGGCGCCGCATGACGTAGCCCAGGAGGCCGAATCCGATCATCAGCCAGACATCGAGGATGGAGTTGTTGATGGAATAGACCCCGACGAGACAGAGCAGCAGGACGATCGGCATCAGCAGATACAAGGGCGTCTTGATGATGTAGGCGAAGACACCCACCAGGGGGAGGTTGAAGACTAGCAGCATGACGTTGCCGATGTACATGCTGGCGATCACGCCCCAGAAGAGGTCGGGCTTCTCGGCGATGAGGAGTGGGCCCGGGCTGATCCCGTGGATGAGGAGGACCGCCATGACCACGGCCATGGCTGGGGTGAAGGGGATCCCCAGGGCCATCAGGGGCACGTAGGCGCCGCCGACCGAGGCGTTGTTGGCCGCCTCTGGTCCGGCCACACCGGCGATGGCTCCCTTGCCGAACATTCCCGTCTTGTCCAGCCGGCGCTCCATGGAGTAGGAGACCATGGTCGAGATGACGGGGGAGGGGCCGGGGATGAGGCCGATGAGGAATCCTGTGAAGGAGCCGCGGACCATCGGCCAGAAGGACTCCTTCCATTCGGCGATCGTCGGCCAGAGCTCCCGGAAGCGGACCTTCTGGAGGGCGACGTTCTCGCCAGGCTCCTCGGCGGTCATAAGGACTTCCGAGATGCCGAAGAGCCCCATAGCTACGGGAAGGAAGTCGATGCCCTGGGCGAGGAGCGGTTGACCGAAGGTATACCGGAGATATCCCGCCACCGTCTCCATGCCCACAGTCCCGAGGGCCAGGCCCACTGCCATCATGACCAACGATTTCAGGAGATCCCCCCCGGTGAGCCGGGACATGATCATCAGGCCGACCAGGGCCACGGTGAAGTACTCGGCGGGGCCGAACTTCAGCGCGGCGTTGGCCAAGGTGGGCGCCATGAAGCTCAGGGCCAGGATGCTGATGGAGCCGGCTAGGAACGACCCGACAGCGGCCGCAGCCAGCGCCGCCCCCGCCCGCCCGCGCTGCGCCATCTTGTAGCCTTCCAGCACAGTCACGACCGAGGCGGCTTCCCCCGGAATATTGAGGAGGATGGAGGTGGTGGAGCCCCCGTACATGGCCCCAAAATAGATCCCGGCGAACAGGATCATGCCTGCCACCGGATCCATCCCGTAGGTCAGCGAGAGGAGCAGGGCCATGGTGCCCAGCGGTCCCAGACCGGGGAGGATTCCGACGATGGTGCCGATGACCGCCCCCAGGAATCCGAAGAAGAGGTTCATTGGAGAGAGGGCCACGGAAAAGCCGTGCAACAACCCGCTGAATGCGCTCATGGACTCCCCTATCCCTGCAGGATCTCGCCCAGCGGTCCCGTCGGCAGGGGAACCTTCAGCCACGCGACGAAAACAACATACGAAAGAACGGTCAGAGCTGCTGCTATCCCCGCTGCAAAGACCCATCGGCGGTAGCCGAAGATCCTGATCGCCGCGAACACGAAGAGCAGCAGGGCGATGGGAAAGCCGAGCGGCTTGAGGGCGATCCCGTAGCCCACGAGCCAGGCCAGGAGCTGAGCGGCCTTGCTGTATGCCCGCGGCGGTCCGACGTGCGGGGCAGCTCCATTCAATGGCATGAGGAGGGCGGCCTGGATCAGACAGGCCAGCGCGGCCAGCAGGAGGAAGCCGCCCACCAGGACCGGGAAGAAGCCCGGCCCGGGGTACGCGATATGTCCCCGGGGCATGCCGAGGGCCATCCCACCGTAGACCGCCGAGACCGCCACCAGAAACACCGCAAAGGCGATTTCACTCTTCCGCACGAGGGCACCTCGCGTTCGACCGACGAACCCGACAGGCGCATCCGGCATCCGCCTGGAGAGGAACGTGCCAGATGCGGCTTCGTCGCGGGCGTCTCGACTGAAATCGACGGAGTCTCAGCCGAGCGGCAGCCCGCCTCTCGGGCCGCAGGGCATCCGCGGATGGACTGGCCTGGATGGGGATGGTCGTGGGCCGAGGCTATTTCGCCGTGGCCTCCTTGCCGTACTTGTCCCAAAGCGGCTTGTAGATGCTGTCCAGCTTCTTGATGTAGGCGGCGTAGGCCTCGGGGCCCAGGTAATGGCTCGGGAAGGCTGTCTTCTCCGCATTCCCCTTGAACTCGGCGCTCTCCATCACTTCTTTCACCACGGCGGCGAAGTAGTCCACAATGGCCTTGGGGGTCTCCTTGGGGAACGAGAAGCCCCGGGAGGAACCGCTGGTGAAGTCATAGCCCAATTCCTTGAAGGTGGGCACCTCAGGCAGGTACGGGGAGCGCGTGTCGGCCATGAGGGCCAGGGCGAGGAGCTTGCCGGCCTTGACCTGCGGGTACACGATTCCCAGGTTGTTGGCCGAGGCGTCCACGTGGCCCGCCAAGGCCGCCTGCCAAGAGGGACCATCGCCAGGGAAGGGCACGATGTTGGCCTTCACCTGGGCGACCTCCTCAATCATCTTCATGGCGAACCAGTCATCCCCGGGGGCCGAGGAGACGCCCACGCTCACCTTGCCCGGCCGGTCCTTCATGGCCTTGACGATGTCGGCCAGGGACTTGTACGCGCTCTCGGCCCGGACCACCAGGATGCCGGGATCGGTCACGACGTTTGCCGTGAAGATGAAGTCCGAGAGCCTGTACTGGGTCGGCCGGACCGCGGGGTTGATCGGGACCTGCGGGGTGGTGGTGATGACCATCGTGTAGCCGTCCGGTTTGGACACGGCGAGTTCGGTGAAGGCGATGTCCGCGCCCGATCCGGGCTTGTACACGGGAACCATGGTGGTGTTCAGCTTCTTCTCCAGGTGCGGGCGGACCATGGACAGCATCACGTCGCTTCCGCCACCCGGCGCGAACCCGATGAGGACGTTGATGGCCCGCTTCGGCCAGTCCGGCTTGGTCTGGGCGGCCGCGACCGAGGTCAGGCTCACCACGAGCGAAAGAACCACGAACCACGTCAGTTTTCGCATGCCATTTCCCTCCTGTCTTGCCACGTCCGTTCCTTGCCAATACTCTGCGTCCAGACCCGCTCCCCCTCTCCGATCCCTCTCCCCAGCGCGGCGGGCGGGGAGCAGACTCAGGGACGCAGGGCGACCCGGATGCACTCGGGCCGCCCTTCCATGAAGAAGCGCAGGGCCTCCTCTCCCCGCTCCAGCGGGAAGACGTGCGTGATCATCTTCTCGAGGGCGAACCGACGGGAATTGACGATCTGGGCCGCATCCTCGCAGTTCCACGCCTGGCCCAGCCCGCCCCGGACGGTGAGTTCGTACAGGATCCAGCGGTCGGTGGCCAGGCCAACCTCCTTAGCGCCTCCCATCGATCCGACCAAGACGTAACGTCCCATCGGCCGCAAGAACCTCGGGCCGGTGGCGATGGAGGAAGGGGCGCCGGTGCACTCGACCACTAGGTCGGCCATTTCCCCACCGGTCGCGGCGCGGACGGCCTCGACGGGGTCGGTGTCCTCGACGCTGAAGACATGGGTGGCCCCGTATTCCTGTGCTAAACGCAGCCTCAGCTGATCGCGACGCAGGCCAAACACGATGATCCGCGAGGCGCCGATCTGTCGTGCGCCGATCACTGTCGCCAGCCCCTGCGCCCCCGGTCCGAGCACGACCACCGTTTCGCCGAACACCAACTCGCCCCGCGTCTTCGTCCAGCGGATGCCGTTGCCGACGACCGAGAGCAGGCAGGCGGATTCGGCCGGGACGTCGGTGTTGATCTTGTGCACCTTGGAACCCTCGGCGACGAACAGGTACTCAGAATACGCGCCCCACAGATGCGGGGGGTTCGCGCAGGACTTGCTAAACCCGTAAGTCTGGCGGGCCTTGCAGAGCTGGTAGTTGCCCCTCCCGCAGTAGCGGCAACGTCCGCAGCAGATGTAAGGCTCCACCGCTACCCGATCGCCCGGCGTGACCTGGTGGAGGGCCGCCGCTTCCTCGCCCACCTCTTCGAGGAATCCCACCATCTCGTGGCCGAGGATGAACGGGAAGGGCATGCTACCCCATTCTACCGCCCACATGGCCGTCCCCTGGTACTTTTTCGGCTCGCTGCCGCAGATGCTGACCATCTCGACCCTGAGCAGCATCTCGCGGGGCCCGATGGCCGACAAGGGATACTCGCGCATCTCCATGCGCTCGGGGCCGGTCACCACCAGGCAGCGGGATGTTCGCACGGGCTCGCCTCCCTCTGGCATCTTCTACCAAACTTCCCGGCGCGGTTGCAAAAGGGAAAAGGCCGGGGGGCCAGGATGCTCGCAAGCCCTGACAAAGCGAGGCGACGGGAGGGGCGAGGTCAGGGACATCACCCGAGGAGGAGGCCGCCGCTCACGTCGATCGTGACGCCGGTGACGTAGGCGGACAAGGAAGAAGCGAGAAAAAGAATAACCCCGGCCTGATCCTCAGGAGTCGCCAGACGCCGCAGCGGGATGCGGGAGGTCAGGGCGGCCCGCCGCTCGGGCGTGAGCTGGCGCTCGATCCGCTCGGTGGTCGTCGTCCCGGGGGCAATGGCGTTGACGGTGATGCCGCGGGGGCCGAACTCGCGGGCCAGGTGACGGGTGAGGCCCACCACCGCAGCCTTGGACGCGCTGTAGTGCGCGCCTTGCAGCACGCTGCTGCTCAGGCCGGCCAGGGACGCGACGTTGATGATCCGCCCGCCTTCGCGCATGTACCGGCTGGCTTCCCGGGCGCACAGGAAACAACTCTTGACGTTGAAGGCGAACATTCGGTCCCACTCGGCACCGGTTATTTCGGCGAGCTCCGCCGGCCTCCCACCGCCCACGACGTTCGCCAGGATGTCCAGCCCGCCATGCCGCTGGGACAGCCTGGCGAAGAAACCGGCTACCGCGTCCTCGTTGCAGACATCCAGGGCAGCCGTTTCGATGGCGCCCCCAGCAGCCAGGATCTCTTGTTCCACGCTTGCCAACGCACCAGGATCCACGTCGGCAACAACCACCGTGGCGCCCCAGCGCGCCAGGAGGATGGCTGTTGCCCGACCGATCCCTCGGCCCGCGCCCGTGACCACGGCGACTTTTCCTGTGATTCCGAGATCCCTATCCATCAGACGCTGATCCTTATCGTCATCGAAAGGCTTTGCGGCCTGACGCGGGGCCCTTTCGAAGTCCGCATATGATACCACGAAGTCCTGCAATTCCGCTCAGAGGAGTGGCCGGATGGCAGCAAAAGCGAACCTCTTTCCCGTTGCATCCCTTCCGTTACTCCGGCATACTTTCATTGGTAAGCTGTTCGGTCATGATGGCTGAGAGCTACTCCATGCACGGTGTCCTCAAGGCAGAGATCCCCCCTGATCGGCCTGACCTGATACGGCGGCGGCTGCTGCTGCTCGCGGCGGTGATGGCAGGACTCGCCTGCCTGCCACGGCGGGCCTGGGCACAGGAGCCGGGCAAGCTGGCGCGCACCTTGCGCTCCGTGCGCAACTGGTGGGAGCGGCTCACGCGCGAGCCGGATGAGGGGGACGAGGAGGCTAAGGACACGGTCCGCAACGTGTCGTCTGTTCGGCCGACGCCCCGCTCGTGGTCCGATGGCGGCATCACGCTGTCCTGGATTGGGCATTCCACGTTCCTCATTAACCTCGATGGCACGATGATCCTCACTGACCCGGCCTTCAGCGACAAGGTTGGCATCAGCCTCCTGGGGATCACGACGGTAGGCCTCCGACGATTTGTGCCACCGGCGTTGACGATTCCCGAGTTGCCGCCCGTGGACCTCATCCTCGTGTCCCACGCCCATATGGACCACTACGACATCTCGTCCCTGCGGAAGTTGCCTCGGGGCGTTCCCACGATCCTGGCGCGGGATACCAGCGAGTTCATCGACGGCCTGGGATTCTCGCAGGCGCAAGAACTCGACTGGGGCCAGACGGCGGAGGTGGCCGGTGTACGGATCGAGGCGGTCCCGGTCAAGCACTGGGGTCGGCGGTATCCCTGGGATCGTGACCGCGGATACAACGGGCTGCTACTCACGAAGAATAAGCGCAGCATCCTGTTCGGTGGCGACACCGGCTATACCGACCGATTGGCGGCCGCGAGCAACCGCCGCCCGGTCGATGTGGTGATCCTCCCCATCGGAGGGTACAACCCGTACATCGCCAACCATGCCAATCCGGAGCAGGCCTGGGACCTCTTCCACGAAATGCGCGCCCGCTATCTGGCGCCGATGCACTGGCGCACGTTCCGGATGTCGCGCGAACGCCCCTTCGAGCCGTACGAGCGCCTCTCGTCGGCTAGAAACGGCTTGGCTAACCGCATCGCCCTCCACGCCATCGGCGAGACCTGGACCCTGCCCGCCTGACTCCGTTGGCGCGCCGTTATGGGACGGCTCTATCATGCTTCCTGGGGCTCCAACATTCACGGTGAGTAGCGTGACGTGGAAAGAGTGGTGATCGCAGGAGGGGGAATCGCCGGACTCACGTGTGCCATCAATCTGGCGCAGCGGGGGATTCCGGTCGAGGTCCACGAAGCCAAGCGGTACTGCGGCAAGGCCATCCGGGATATCGAGTATCTGGAGAACTGGTCGTTCCAGGAAGACGCGCTGCAAACGCTTAGGCGCTGCGGCCTTGAGCCCACCTTCGACTACCGCCCGATCTTCTCCTTTAAAGCGTATAGCCCCTCGCTCCGCGAAATCACCGTCCGAGCCTCGAGCCCATTGATGTATCGTGTCTGGCGCGGCGCTGTGCCCGGCTCGATCGATGGCGCCCTTGAACGGCAGGCCAAAGAGCTGGGTGTGACCATCCGGTACGCTTCCCGGGTATCTGAGGATAGGGCATCCGTCATTGCCTGGGGTCCCTACAGGCCGAACCTCTT
>Ga0315314_1002155_pt1 | contig 16509 bp, 18 predicted proteins | sample TDP9_MG_FD_203631 | JGI IMG/M metagenome (GOLD analysis project Ga0315314, IMG submission 203631) | Freshwater sediment microbial communities from Lake Towuti, South Sulawesi, Indonesia - TDP9 | ecosystem: Environmental > Aquatic > Freshwater > Lake > Sediment | place: Indonesia: South Sulawesi...
CGAGAGCCTGCCCAAAGGATCCAGATGTCTCGGAGTTTGTGCAACGAGGAAGGAGGGAGAAAGAGAACTATCTTCGCTGGCAGAGGGAAACGTTAGGCTGGGCTCTGTATGTCTTCAGAAAACCCGCGTCGATTGTAAGGCAAACCTGACTGTCTAGTGATGACACGCGCGATTGTTCGGTAACCCTTTTGTATTATTGGCGCGCGCTAATCCCCTGACAACCGTCGTTCGTCGTCGTTAGTAGTTTTGTGTGTGTGGGTCTCTTGGTGCGCGACGACGACGACGAAAAACGCCACTCCCATTTCCCTCCTCTCATGAGGGTTCAAATTTGGGTGCCCGCACCAAGTGACCCGACGACGCCTGACGGGTTAGGGGGAAGAATCCCCTAACAACCCCCTCTTCATCTCTTGATTGGAACCAGTGGATGGAGCAAACAAGAGATTGAAACATCCCCTGAATCGCAAGTCTGTATTCTGATCAATAGGATCTTGGAGAGAAATGCTACAGCAACGCACATTTGGTTGCTCATCAACTCGTCTGTGCAGCTTTGTCTAACTCCAGTAAGAAGTATCCAGAGGACTTCTTCAGCTCCCTTAGGTCCACGATCTGCTTTACGATGCCTGCGATTGCGGGGCCACCAACCAAATGTGGTCACAGGTTGAAAAGGACCCTTAAATCTTGGCCATTCTGAACTAGTCAGTAGAACACAACCTACCCCAATAGGAAAGCGAGATAGAATGAGCCACTGGTTGCCACAGCAATGGCCGAAGACTGTTGTCTCATTCGAGACAAAAGCAGATCAAGATGCGAACGGCAATGTCAGGTATCAGCCAATTGGAACAGGATTCGTTTTCGCCTACAAGGACTTGAACTGTCTCGCCACTGCAAAACACGTGGTTGTTGACGAAGAAGGTAATGAACGCAAAGACGTGTACGTTGCTCACAACCTCAAGAAAGGAGGGATCGGCATCGCCCCTCTTCCCGAACTCAAGAAGTTCGCTGCTGGAGTCAGATGGCACTTCCATTCGAACCCAGGCGTGGACTTGGCGGTAATTCCATTTCCGTACAACCGAGACGAAGACGACCTGCTCCGTTGCGGACAAGATCTTTTCGAGAACTTTGAGAACGTCGTAGAAGGCGATGAAGTATTCTTTCTCGGGTTCCCGCTAGGCATCAGATTGGAGTCAAAAGTTACCCCTCTTGTGAGAGGTGGCATCGTATCGCTGAAACGAGAGGATTCAACATTTCTCATAGACGCGAGCGTCTCGGTCGGAAACAGTGGTAGCCCTGTGTTCCTCAAACCATCGATCTATGACTTCAAGACGGGAGCACTTGGTTCCCTAAGACCCCCGAAGTTTGTTGGCATAATAAGCAATTACCTATCTTATGTTGACGTGGCCGTCAGTGTGCAAACCCGTCGGCCGCGCGTCACCTTCGAAGAAAACTCTGGACTTGCGACGGTTTTTTCGGCGGATTTGATCAACGCGATCTGTGATGGCCCTGACTTCCAGAACACTATTGAATCTCTTGCAAGGGAGGGAAAACTGTCTCCTCGGCCTAGCTGAAGCAGGCCTGAAGAAGATCATCTCAGTTTCTTCAGAAACCCCATTCTATGGTCGCCCACAGCGAAGCGGACAGAAGGATAGACAATGTCTTGCGCGGTACGGTTCTATTGGGCGCAGACACTAGAAGGCGAGCCAGCGCTGAAAAACAAATGAACATGTACGCTTGACCTACAATCATCTTGGGCCGGAGTGTTCAACAATGGCTAGGCTCGTTGTCCATACAGTCGACTTCAACGACAGGCTAACAGTAGAGAAGTTGCGACGAGCGATCACTGCCATTCTGCTGAGGCGCGAGCAAATCTACAACCTTAGATTCAAACCTGGATACTACTTTGAAACCCCGAACCGAAACCCGCCGTCTGTCCCAGGATGGTATGTCATTCTTGGACCACAGAGACGGCCGATCTATGTTGGACAGGCTGGGGACCTGAATGCTAGGCTCAACTCGAACCAAGGCACCCTGGACAACTTCGCAAAGACCGACCGGGCCTCGGATGACGAGAGGAATTTCATCAAGAAATTCAACGAGATAGGCGTGTTCGACGAATTGGCGGCCGTGATAATAACCGAAAGCGATCTTTGCGAACAACTGGAAGTATCTGGCCCGTTGTCAGACCTGGACAGAAACAACGTGGAGAAAGTGTTGAACCTATTCCGATGTGTGTTTCGCTTGGTCCCTTCTGATGTCCCTGAGCATGTCGAGTAGTGTCTGCTCGTCAGGGCATGTCTGACAGAGATCTTCCTTGAGCCACTCGTAGAATCCCTTACCTTCAGCTGCTGCTATCATCTTCAATCGCGCATGGACGTCGTCAGGAATCTCAATATTGATTCTAGCCATTCTTCTTCGAATATCACTTCTAAGAACAAGAATATGAATATGCGCGTCGAAAATCGATTGGATACAATGGGACTGATTGTAGTTATACGCAAATTGGAGTTATCTCCAACTCCATTTCTCGCGCTCGCGCCAAGTATTGAAGCGATTCACTCTCTCAGTCTGGCAAGAACCGGCGTGTAGACCTTGAATGGTCTCTCTTCTTTCGCTCGTTTCCTCAAGTAGTGAAGCGTACTCTTGCCAAGTCGAAGTGTGCGAGCATCAGAACTGGAAAGACTGAGAATCTTCTCTCGCAGTGCACGAGTGTCGGGACGCTCAAGAACCGGCTTCGGCGCTTTCAGATCGAACTTTGCTGTCCTATTCAATAGATAGCGTGCCAGCTCCTGACATTTGCGCAAGATCAATGTATCCCATGGCAACCGTTTGCCGCAATACGTCACGCCGGAATTGAATTGCTCACGCAACAGGTCAGCATACCGATCAAGAAGCGGAGGCTTGATCCTCAAACGATAGTCTCCGCCGGTGAAGTAGAAGTCATCCCACGAGAACGTTCTCGACAGAACCATCCTCAACACCGAGTAGTCCACAAGCCACCGGTAGGGCTCCTGAAAATCGTACACCAGAGGCGTCGTAGCTGGCTTATCCTCGTGCAAGAAGCCAAGGGAAGCATCCAACCCAGTCATGTTCACTGCTCGCCGAACACAACTCTGCAGAAACGCATACCCATAGTTCAGCAAAGCGTTGACTGGATCGCTTGCGTTGAATTGACGATTGCGAGCCCTCGTGCTTCTACTCTTGAACTCCAGCTTGGACGGCACAATTTTCTGAAAAGCTTGCCAATAGAACTCCGCAGCGTGAGCTTCCACGGTTCTGATCTCGTCCACAGTCCCGGCCTGACCTAAGGTGATGGCCTCTTTCCTGAACCGTCGCATCTCTGTTTCGATGTCATAGTTCTCCCTAATCCAGTCCAATATCTGACCCGATCGTTCCAGCTTCGCCTCAATGAACGAACGCGCAATTGCCACTCGCTTCTTCGGATGGAGATGGGCTTCAACCTGCGCTCTACGCAGATCCCCCCGAATAGGTTGAGGCGGCATGATCACGGAGATCAAAGAGCCGTCATAGTCGAGCACGAAAACAGGAGTGTTATGATGCATGAGCCAATTGATGGCTTCAAACGTAATCATTCCTGAATGGCCTTCCACAATGATCGAGTCATACGGGAGTTGCCGCGGTCTGAACTTCAACAACTTCGGCTCACGAAACTCTCCATTCGAAAAACGGGTGAAGCTGAGAGGCGAAAACCTGCCCTCACGAATGATCAGAGATCTATCCTTCACTGATAGACTGCTTCCAAACCCAACTAGCAACAGTGGATTCAAGGCCCTTTCCCCTTGACAAAGGTCTCGACGCTTGTTTGGAGCGGACCGGGTCAGGTTGCGAATATGTTGTTTGCCTATCGGGTGTAATTACTCGGCATGACCGCTACTCGATCCTTTTTCCGAAAAGGTGCTCTTCAAAACAATCTGGCTGTGGCCTACGACTATCGATGATCAATCTTCGAATACTGCGTGCGTAGCGAATTTGTGTTTCTTAAGCAAGGCCTGGAAATCCGCGTCCGATTCAAGCTTCACGTCTCCTTATAGGCCAGGGTTCTTGCCTGATCTTGGAAAGAGCGGCTATGCCGAGTTCCGATCTTCGTCTCTTTGCAACCTCATTCATGATTGAATCCCACTTCTTCTCTAGGACATTGGTGGCCCAAGAAGCACCGTGACGAGACATCAGATACTCTAAGAAATCGGGAGGGCTAATGGCGTATGCCAAGAGAAGCAATCGTGTATTTCCGAAGCAGCGTTCCCAGCCTTCCCTCAACAGTCTCTTATCGATGCCATTTCCCTTTGAGTACACTTCGGTCGAGATGAGCTTGTACCTGATCATGTATGCAAGAATGTCGTTAAGCCAGTAGCCGCCGCTGATGAACCCCTTCACCTGCTGCTTGAATAGGTCAATGAACAAGTGGTGCGACGTAGGCGGGTCCGTGGCTGTGTAGCAACCCGCCAAATTGCGAGCAGGAGAGATGTTCCAATCAACCCAGTTCTCCTTCCGGAGAACTTGCCTAACTGAAGCATTAAGTCGAGTTGAAGAAGAGTCAACAAAATAGTAGCCGCCGCCAACTCTTGCTACGCTTTCTTTTGGATCAGCCCACAAAGCGTACACATGCTCTCCGACCTTCTTTCGAGTTGGCTTACCCTTCGGCATCTTCCATCCATGTTTGAGCACAGGAGTTTCTAGGCGTTGACGGTACTCCGGAGTCAGTAGTTCGCCTAGTCTCGCAGTAATCTGACTGATATTCAGTCCATAGTTGTTGGATTTGATTAGATCACGGATCAGCGAGTGATAGGTCGCATATACCCATCTCTGATAGGGGTCCATACCTGATCTATTTCCTCGCTTCATCAGTACGCACCCGTTTCCTCCTACTCTCCTCTTCAGGTTGAGTCTACGACTGCTCAACAGCTAATTTGTGAGTACCCGATAATAAGCTTGTTTGACCTTGGTGAATGATGTTTGACAGAAAGGAGCCGTCAAATCGGAGTTAGACTTCCCGCAAAAGATGCCCTGTTGCTCAAACGAATATGCAGAAGCCGAGGAGAGGATCTCTCAGACTTCATCCGGAGAGCAATCCGGACGGAGATGGCAAAGCTCTCGTTCCTAGGCGCGTTGGACAAGAAGGCTCTGGGCGTTAGGAGCCGAAGGTGATTTTGGTGACTACGACAAGTAGGCGACTACGCAGATCAACTCCGGTCCGCGCGTTCAGAATGACGGTATCATCCTTCCATTATGATGAGCAGCGACATCAACCGCTGGAATTCGAAATGTATTTCGTGATCGCGAGGGCCGCGAGATCAGAGGCGGACATCAGACGCATACGAGCTCTACTCGAAGAAAAGGGACGCAGACACTTCCACTACTGGCTTCTCAAACATCTAGACGTACGCCTTGACAGGCGTGTCCAAGTTAACTTCGAGAAAGAACATCGTGCAAAGAGACAGGTTGAGCAGACGCGTGCCACAGTTCGAAGACTTCTGATGTGTCGGATCAACAAGCGATGGGAGGCGGAGGACCTTCCCTCAGGTACAATGAGGTTCATGAAGAGGGGGAGGAAGCATGCCAGACGGTAAGAGGGCTCATCCGACGAGGCTTCTGATGATCGACCTAGACTTGGTTGTTGATCAGCGTTGGCTGCAGAATTACAGACACGTGGTGAGCCTGATCCTTGAATACTACGGACTGAGTGCAACTGCCATCAGGATTTCTCCGAGCAGAAGCAAAGGAAACCATGTAAGAATCTACTTGGACAAGCCAGTTCCAGCTAGTTTCGCGAATATGCTGCAATGGTTTCTTTGTGACGACCACGGACGAGTGGACTTCAACCGTGCAAGAATCAACGTAGGATTCGACGAGTGGGACAAGTTCTTCGAGCCTCCGCAGGTGAGAGGGCTGAGGTAGATGCCCAAGCTAGTACAGCTAGACGCGCTTGAGAGAATCGTCAAGGCAACTCTCTACAGCGCCTACGTGAAAAATGAGAAGCCCCTATCGCTACTCATTGTTGCAAAGCCGGAAAGTGCCAAGACTCTCGTCCTCAAGAAATATCGAGAGAACAAGGGAATAGCCTACCTGACCGACTGCACGGCCTACGGTTTGACTCGTGACATTCTCCCCAAAGTAATTTCAGGAGAGATAAGGCACATTCTGATCGCAGATCTCATCACTCCGCTCAGCAAGAGCGCAAAGACGAGACAGTCGCTTGTGGCTTTCCTGAACAACCTCATCGAGGAAGGAGTAGCGAAGATGACTAGCTACGCAACTATCTGGGAGAAGGAAGTGAGATGCGGACTCATAACCACAGTCACCGATGAAGCCCTCGCGGATGGCCGACACGAGTGGGCCAAGATGGGCTTCCTGAGCAGGATGTTCATCTTCAGCTATAGCTACCCGATCTCCGTCGTCTATAGGATCTTCGATGCTTTGATTGAACAGAAGAGCGGCGTAGACGAGAAGATCAGTCTAAGATTTCCTAAACAAACCAAAGACGTTGTCTTGCCGAAATCCATCGCGGAGAAGCTAGTTCCAATTAGCATGAAAGTGGGTGAGTCAATGAAGCTCTATGGGTTCAGGTTCTTCCTGAACACTAAGACGATTTTGAAGTCGCTTGCACTCCTGAATGGTAGGACTACCGTGACTGACCGGGAGTTCGACGAGTTCTTGGAACTGTCAAAGTATCTCAACTCTGAATTCGAGTCAATCTAGGGTCGCAGTGACGAGTCTCCATAATCAGAAGCGAAATGGAGACACCCATGGCTCCATTTACGCAGTGGTTCTGCACACTCGAAGAGATGTAATCTAGCCTTTGATGAAAAAGGAACCAGATTGGAAGGCTAGAGATCGCCAAGGGAAGGACTTAGCTAGTCCGGCAATTTAGTCAATATGAAACATGCGTATGTTCTCAGTATGAATGTTTCGGATCAACTAAGTCGTGGCGGACCAGTCTCGTTGCCTAACCCTTGCTTCTTCTGTGACTTAGCCCATGTCTTGACGATGTCAGCGATCAGTCCTCACATCCACTCATCCCTAAACAAATAGGAGAAGCAGATGACCCAAAAAAGGGCAAATATGGTTGGCACATAAAGTCGCAGCTCAAACAAGAGAGGCATGCGCTGCAATTCAGCGAAACCAGAGAGCTCCCACAAGAGCAGGGGAAGAAGTGCGCTAATTGCGATTCGAATGATCCATTTCTTGTGGCTACTGGAACGGCCGAGTAGAATGCGGCTGGCACTTCTTACGTCAGACTCTGATATCTGAGTCCTGCCTTCCAACAAGGCTCTTTTCTCTGCTTCGTTTAGAATCTTATACCCATATACTGTCTTGTCTTCATCTAGCGCTTTCTTGGCGTCATCCGTGACTGCTGGGCGCTCATGGTTCAATCTTTGCGCCCTCCAGCTCCCTTATGGCCGCTTTGACGTCATCTTCCGTGATTTGATTAGCACGGCCCTTGCTTTCCGCAATTGACGCGGCCTTCTGAAGCAGTCTTTCGCTTCTCTCTGCCAAGGCTTGATTGAAGGCGTTTTGAGCTTCTGCCGGCATGTCAAGAGACTTGCGAAGTAGGAATAGGGTCTTTCTTGTCTTGAAAATCCATCTAAGGAGAGCGACAGGGATGGCCCATGAAGCTACGTAAATCGTGATTGCATCTCCTCTTAGAACGGGCAAGAGAATGACTAGTGAGAATGCAAGGGCGATCACCCAAATGATAAGGTACATGATCCGCTCGGAATGTCGCATTTGCACGCTGGCAATTCTTATGAGCAGTTCCTTTGTGTCCTTGTCACTCATAGAAGAGCCTCACGACTCGTGACGGTACCAGTGATTTCAACCTAGTTAAGAGTTCGCATCAGTTCCTTCACCTGGTTCATGCTGACGTGACGAGAAGCATGCCAATCCAGAAACGAGAAACGTTACCAGCAAAGACTTGACTCAATCGTAGCGTAACAGAACCTTCGGCTGGTCGCAGGCATACTTGGGATCACCAACAGGTCAACCGGGCGAGCGAGCGAAACCAGCTCCAACACCAAGCCACACCGCCAAACCTGAATCACGACAGCCTGCTTTCCCAATCCCATCGGGGAATAGAGATAAGGGATGCCGACTGAGTATCTTCCGGGTAGCCCAAGAAGCTCGATAGCTATGCTACCCGACTTTCCAAGGGCAAAGAAAGCAGTACAACGGTATTTAATCAACCAAATTGACGTGCGAAGCAAAGGACACCTGACCGACTCGATCCCTAGCATCCGAGTACGCGAAGGAGACGGCACTGCTCCATTCACCGAGGAGAGACGTGACAAAACCGATTCAGACATAGAAGCTAGATTCGAAGTCAAGGACGAGGACGTGATACGAGATGGCTGTGCAGCATCTCTGTCGAAGATCGACACGATAGCGAAAGAACTCGAAACTCAGAAAGAGAAGATACTGATAAGCGCGATTGAGAAAACCACAGAGGCGACAGGAAATGTAACCGATGCAAAGGGACAACCGATCTCGCCCCGCCTCATACTAGAGGCTCTCACCAAAATGGACATTGAATTTGATGACAAGGGCAAGATCAAGAACTTGGTTGTCGTGGTGCCTCCCGAAATAGCCCAAGTCATCCAAAAGAATGCGGCAGACTGGGAAAAGGACCCAGAATATGCGAAGGCGTTTGGAGAATTGATGGCGAAAAAGAGGAAGGAATGGCGTGATAGAGAGGATAGTCGAAAACTGGTTGACTAGCGTCAAGGAAAGGAGCTACCAAATTCCATTCTCGCAAATACTCTTGCTCGAAGGATACACAGTAGTCCACGTCTCCAAACATGGGCCGATGGAGCAGGGTAAGGACATCATCGCACGGAGTCCTGACGGGGTTCCATGCGCGTACCAGCTCAAGAGCGGAGACATCAATTTAGACACTTGGCGAGAAATCAAATCCCAGATTGACGAACTGGTAGAAGTGCCAATTGCTCATCCATCCATCGACAAAGGAATTCCCTTCAGAGCATACTTGGTCACTAACGGTGAAATGTCAGACCCAGTGCGCATACTGATTGCCGAAAGGAATGCCTATTGGGAAGGGAAAGGGCTCTCGAGGCTGAACGTCATTCTGAAAGGGGATCTGCTCCGTAAGTTCACAGACGCATACAATTCCTTCTTCCCCGGCACGCCACAAGCCTTGCGAGATTTCCTTGAATTGTACTTGGCAGATGGCAGGGATTTCGTAGATAAGGGTAAACTGGCAGCGTTCCTCTACGGCCTTTTGCTCGAAGACTCTGATGTCGCGGTGAATGATTCCAACAAATTGCGCGATCGTGCCGCATCAGCTGCCCTCATAACCCAGAGTCTCCTCACCTCATTCGAGAGGGAAAAGAATCACGTCGCCATCGTCGAGAGTTGGATAATGTTCTGCGCAGACTTGCTGGCATTAGCCGAGAAAGCGAGAATCCTCTCCAAGTTCTGGCACCCGACGTATGAAGTTGTCATCAAGAGAGTGTGTGAACAGCTGGATGACTTGAAGGCAGAGTTTCTTTCAAGGAAGCGCTATCTCGAACAACCAACGCTTGGCGACGGAGGAGTAGTGTACAAAGCCCGACTCATGATAGTCTTAGGCTGGCTCTGCGCATACGAGCTCTTTCGCCTTGCAAGATCGCCAACTGGTTGGAAGTGCGATGAGAGACTCTTGGAAATTGTGCAACAGAACTACGAGAGATGGTCTTGGTATGGAGGAGAATCCATCACGCCGCACCTGATAATGGTCAGTCTATTGACTGATGCAGCAGGCGACGCAAGCCTTTCTTGGAACATCCTTCTCAAAATGATCGTTGAGATATGCGAGAAGAACTCCAACGAGAGCGAGAATGGTTTTCCAGACCCGTACACTCCGCTTCATCACGTCATCGAAGCCCAGATGCCCGGTCAACAGGATCTCTCCGACAACAAACATCCCCCGGGGTTTTCCTACCACTTGGCACCCTTGGTCTATCACGCTGCTCGACGTGCCAAACGGACAGCCCTGAACGAACTCTGGAAAGCGATATCCAAAATAACCATGCGAGAATACCATCCCACACACAATTGGCACTATCTCCTTTGGATAAGCCGAATGGGAAAAGATGATTGGGGGCGTTTTGAGAGAACCCAAAGTTGGGCAAAGCTGCAGGAAGTGGCCACTAGTTCGGCAAGTACCCTTCCAACAATTGTGCAAGACAACCCTGAGTTCCTCTACTACTTCTTGCTCGTTTATCCACATAGATTGACTTCTGAAGCGCTCAGAACCGTAGATGAAATGACAACCTCAAGTGCAAAGACTGCCGCAAGTAGGGATCACTGAATTGGTGTCATCCCTTCCATGATCTCCTATCAAGGCATGTAATGACTTGTGCCCTCCACATTCGTTATGATCACTCAACGATTAGAGCCTCCCATCAATTTCGGAATGATCTTTGGAGGAGGAGGCTGAGGCACATACTCGATTGTAAGAACCACTTTCCAGACATTGCCGCAATGCTCGCATTGGGCGTCAAACGGGTAGCCGCCTAGCTTCGACTGCGCGTAATGTATGGTTGCATTGACGACCTTCTGAATGTACCTCCGCTCGTTCGATTCCTTAGCGGAGATGGTAGGGCGGACGGTCCGGGGGCTTCCATAGCACTTCTGATGATAAGTGACCATAGCGACTCGAGCGAAACAACACGTGCCAACTATTCGTTCCGATCTAGAGCTTCTCGAAAAACTCTTACGGGCGTACGCCGTCAAGTGATTGATCGAGTACATGCCATCTGGTTAATTCAGGCCGACGTTGACCATTCTAAGTCATGGGGTTTCAGTGGGCCGGTGCTGTGCGGTCTTCCGGCTTTGCAGGATATGGCGGTTGAGGTCTGACGGCATGGCTAGGTTACCCGCCTCTTTTCGTGCCATCCGGCCAACTCGACACAGATGTCGTATGTCTATTGACAGAATGAGGAAAGAGACGTGTGTTCGTCTATGCCCAGCCTTGGCGGACAGGGTTGAGGTTTGGATCGCAAACCACTTGTAGCTTGGAGTGACACTTCTAGTTCGATGAGTGATCTTGAGACACTTCCCAACACTGGTCTTGCTCTTGCTTTTTGTTAGTGTTGTTCCAATGTCGAGTGCTCAGGAGATCCACACCGAGCAAGCGAGTACTACGCCAACGCTCTACGTTAGCTTGGTTCCTCAACCTCAACCGCTAAGCTGGTTGCGATTTTATGACACGCTTTTTCCTATGAATATTACAGTCGCTGTCTACAACTCTTGGAACAAGACCTTTCCAGGAGGAAATTTGACCGGATCTCTTCAGTCGCCCTCAGGAAAGTGGATGCTCCTCAACTGGCGTCTCAGTGTACCTAAAATCGTGGCCTTTGGATCGCACGCATTCTCTCTACAACTTCCGATTCAGGAGGCAGGAGTGTACTTTGTCAGTTTCTCTAGCATAGATGTGCCTCTGACTGACGGGACGCAACAGTATTGGCAGATCTCCGGTGGGACTCTGGCAGTTCAAATAGAACCACCGTCCACTGTCTTTCAATTGTTGATTGTTTTCCTTTTGGCAATCATTGCAGTTGTTCTGATAGCAGGCATCGTAGTGCTCTGGCGTCGAGGGAAGATGGTTCCGAGTGAGAGCCAACGGAGCGAACCGCCGGCTGCAATGATGAGAGCTTTCAATATGTCCGAAGCCGGCAAGAAGATGAAGAGCTATCTCTTAGAGGAGAAAAACAACAGGAAGTTCGAGTCGGCCGTCTCATGGCTTTTGGAAATCCTTGGATTCTTGACTATGAAGCTAAACAGCGAGTCGAAAGGAGAACTGTTCAATGACGGACAGAGGGACATTGGTTCTGCGGATATCTTGGCTTATGATCCGCTCCGGAAAAGGTCGCTGGTTGTGGATTGCACTGTCGGTATCGCCGACACTGCAACATTGCAGAGGATATCGAACTTGGCCGGAGAACTGGTGCCTCATATCGGTGACTGCGATCCAGTCCTTGTCAGCTTCGTAAGCGCAGAGTTATCCAAGAAGGATGCGAAGGCATCGGGTGTGATTCTGCTTGATCACAGCGATCTGGAGTCTATCGTAAGTCTTGTGAGGTTGGGGCGATTTCAGAAAGCCAGAAAGATGTTGGAGTAGCTTGCACCACCCCACCCACACACACAATCACGCCTCCCATGAGGGTTCAAGGCCAAGCTACACGCGGTTTTGAACTTGTTCTTGCGCTTGTTTTGGAAGTTGCTTATGGGGGGGTGGGTCTCTTGGTGCGCGACGACGACGAAAAACCCAGCTCCTCTCCTACTCCTGACTCCTCCAATCGTTTGGGGAGGAACCCCAAAAACCCTCTGTCTCCCGCAACTGTTTTCTTTGGCATCGGTTTATCCGCGAGTCTTCAGAGCCAAAGGGATTTTCTAAGGGCGAGATCACTGTACATTGGCGTGTTGGAAGCAACAAGCATGACGTATCAAGAGGCTCTCTCGGATATATTATCGGCATAGCCAAAGAGAATGTGAGACGTGTAGAAGCCAAGATCTCGGCAGGTAAGAGGATCTTTGCAAAGGTCAAGGACGCTAGAAAAATGCTCGACTCGGCAAAGTCGTTACTGAAGAAGTACGATGCCGATTTTGGGACTTCGTGGAGCACGGAGGCGAAAGCGGCTCTAGAGGAGATCATCAAGACTACAAAATCCGCGGAAACTGAGGCCCAGTACTCAATAGATGATGCGAAACTTCCGTTTCTGATACAAGTCGTGCTAGCGGCCCTAGCCATAATTGGCGCCGTTTGGACTATCTTCAGTATCATCAAGTTCTTCGCCGGCTGATCTTGCTAGCTGCTCTTTGAGAGGCGTCATTCCCCCTGAATTGAGCTAATCGTGTGTGCGCACCAGCCTACAACCCGATTAATCGGTCTTCCCGATCTTGACAAATTATGTAGTAGCCTAGTAAGTCCTTAATACTTAGAAAGGATCCTGCAATAGGAGTTCATTGCCATGAGCTTTGATGATTTCATCACTTTCCGGAAGTACATCACACCGGCCTTCGTGACGATCGTCTACATCCTAGGGGCACTCTTCATAACAATACTTGCATTCTGGTTGGTGTACGAGAGCACTAAAGGGGGTTACCTTGCTCAGTTGTACGGGGTGTTTGGATTGATGACACTGATTTTCGGAAATCTCTTTTGGCGCCTCGTGTGTGAGCAGATGGTTGTACTTTTCAGAATTTTTGATGAGCTTCGTTCCATGAATCGCAAGCTGGGCAGACGTGAAAAGTAGTAGTTGATCGATCGGTTCAGAGGAATCGAGACAGTTCAGGGGGCTCTGCTGTCCTCTTCCCCCAGATTGTGGACTATTTGAGTACCAAGTGCCGAAATTTCCGAAAAGAGGACAGAAGAAGCTTGTCGGGGGCATTTCCCCGGGCCGATGGAAGTAGAAGAGACGTCTCGTCGTCGTCGCGCACCAAGGTACCCACACACACAAGATCACTCCTCCCGTGAGGGTTCAAATTACGACGCCCGCACCAAGAGATCCAGTTGGTCTATTTGCCAGAGAACAGGGGGCCGTCACAGGAGGGGTGTATTTTCGTCGTCGTCGGGTCTCTTGGTGCGGGCACCCAAAATTGAACCTCTGATTTGTGTGTGTATCGTGGTGCAGCGAAGCAATTGCTGCGCAGATCAGTGTTACTCAATATGATTTGCTCGATCTTTCTTTCAGAACGCGGTCGAAAAAGAGTTGGGCCCGCCTCCACGCTCAGAGGCGGACTAGGGTTGGCTTACTCGATGTTACTGCACGATGGGCTGTTTCGGCGGATATTTCTGGAATGTGGCCAGATGGTCCGCCCTCGCCTTCAGGAAGATATCCGTGTAGACGAGCCTGCGGATGAAATAGCTGTGGGTCTCTTTGGGATCGAGGAACAGGTTGAAGCATTTTCCGTAGGAGTATTGAACGGTCACACCGGACGCGCCGCCTGGATTCACGGCGTCACCATCATCGTCAGTTGTCGCAGCAAAGTAGTGCTTGTACTCGCCTCCGCGGATTGCGGAGAACGTATTCATGAGCCAGTAGTAGACGAACTTGCGGCTGGACTCTCCTGCGTCTGCCAAGAGAAATGAGGCCTGATCTATGCCGTCGATGTACCGATCCTTGGGCAGTAGATCCTCGGCGCCTGCGAGCGCGATGGAAGTGTTGAACAAATCAGCGAGATCAAACAGTCCATCCGAGACTCTCCCTGGCTTGATGACCCCTCTCCAGTACACGATGCCGGGCACGCGGACGCCGCCTTCCCAAGTGGCGCATTTTCCTGAGCGGAATGGCGTGTAGCCGCTGTCAGGCCATATCTCTATCTGCGGCCCATTGTCGGACGTGACAAAGATCAACGTGTTCTCGATCTGACCAGTCTCCTCAAGCGCCTTGACGAGGCGCCCCAGGATATCATCCAGTTCGATCATCGTATCCTTGTAGGGATACTTGCTTGGCGACTTGCCCTTGAACTTCTGATTCGGGTAGTTGTCAAAGTGCCCGCCGCGAGTACAGTGATACAGGAAGAATGGCTTGTTGCTCTCTGCCATGTTCTTGATGAAGTTGACCGAATACTCTGCCCACTTGTCATCAAGCTCCGAGCATACGGGAATGGTCACTTCTGCGATGTCCTCGATCTCGCCGCCCTTCTTCGCGTGTACCCAATGCTTGTCAAACGCAAACCCCTTGACCATCTCCGTGCGTCCCTGACTGTAAACGACATCCGGATACCAGTACGGATCCCGCCACTCCGTGTACACGTCGGACACGCTGAGGAAACCGTAGAAGTCGTCGAAGCCCACGTTATGCGGTTGCGATTCCTTGTTCTCACCCATATGCCACTTGCCGACTGCTCGGGTGACATAGCCGGCTTTGCTGAGGATCTCGGCGACAGTTATCTCACCGTGCAAGCCACCTGGCTCGTCGTGCAGAGTAGGCCGTAAGATGCCATGACGCATCGGAAGGCGCCCCGTGAGGATGGTTGCGCGTGTAGGAGAACAGGTGGGCTGAGAGTAGGTTGAGGTCAGGACAAGACCCTCATGCCCCAGTTGATCCATGTTCGGCGTGGGTGCACCTGCCATCGCGCCGCCGCCGTATACGCCTGGGTCACCCCATCCAACGTCATCCATGACGAAGATCAGGATGTTCGGCTTCTTCCCGAATTTCTTCTCGAGGGCAGCGAGCTTCTTCTGTACTTCAGCGTCCTGCTCCGGATGGGAGATCACGGGCTCCATGTTTTCGGCGATGCGAACGGTCTCCTTGGTCAGTGCGTCCTCCCATGCGGGTTGGACCACCTGCCTGAAGACAGCAATCGCCGGCTCAACAACTGTAGTGGTCACAGTCTCCGTTACCATTGGTCGTCCGGCAGGTTGAGTCGCTGCGACACCTGCGCCACCGATGGCTGCGCCCGCAGCGAGCGATCCGGCAACCTTCAGGAAATCCCTTCGTGAGGAAGTCTTTCTTACTTGTGCCAATTCATCTTTCACCTCTTTCACCTTGGTTGCTTTCTCCCATCGCGCGTTCCTCGGCGCTCCTGCAAGCTACAGAAGACAGAGCAATGCGCGATTGTGCTACCTACTGAAAGCGTGCGGAGGTATGCGCTCTTTGATCATTTGACGCTTTGCATGGTTGCATAGTCCACCAAGTCTTGTCATTCGAGAGAAACTTCCGTCGTAGAGGTGCCGGCGAAAATCGACTGCAGAACTGAAAGAGAGCTTGACTGGGAGTTCCTTTTCAAATAAAGAACATGCCAGATTCATGCAACTGGATCAAATCAAAAACTTGACTGCACTGACGACATCTGCATCATCAGGGCTTGAATTATTGCAGGCATCCGAACTTGAACCCTCACAGGAGAGTCGTCGTGGTCTCCTGGTGCGGGCACCTTGTTTTGAACCCTCATTGGAGGAGGCGTTTTTCGTCGTCGTCGCGCACCAAGGTACCCACACACACAAGATCACTCCTCCCGTGAGGGTTCAAATTACGACGCCCGCACCAAGAGATCCACACACACAACTACTCGCATGGATATCCCAGCAATAGGTGTCTGCAAACGGCATCAGGGCATCGTGGCCCGTGACCGGTTTGTGTGCTCGACCAGAGTTCGAGTCACTCTTTCGCCCGTCGTTGCCATAGTATTAGGAGATATCCGAACAATAGCCCTTGAAGGACCACTTCCGGAAGGGTTGCCAAAAGAAAGCTGGCAGGAACTTTGGTGTAGACGATGCTTTCAATAGTCCCACCGCTTCCAGCCAACGTACCGATAAGAAGATACCCGGAAGCGACTGCAAGCCAGCCCCAGCGTCTCATCTCCATTATTCTACTAAGAAACGGATAGAAGGCAACTGCAAGAATTATGCCTCGGAGAATTTCTGCTGGGACAAACCAGGTTTGAACGTATTCGCTAGTTGGATCTCTCATGTACCATTGGAGCGCCTCTCCTCCGTAGGTTCCTCCCCACTGCAGAGAATAGGCTATCCAACCTGCTACCATGCATGTAACG
>Ga0315314_1002156_pt1 | contig 16506 bp, 17 predicted proteins | sample TDP9_MG_FD_203631 | JGI IMG/M metagenome (GOLD analysis project Ga0315314, IMG submission 203631) | Freshwater sediment microbial communities from Lake Towuti, South Sulawesi, Indonesia - TDP9 | ecosystem: Environmental > Aquatic > Freshwater > Lake > Sediment | place: Indonesia: South Sulawesi...
CAAGTGCGCCTTCACCGATCAGGACATGGAGCTGTTTGACTTCGTACTGAAGCTGAACCTTGTGGCGGGCCTCATGGTCCCCACCAAGGTCATGGCCGCATACTGGATCGAACGGAAGATCAAAGGGTCGATGATCAATCTGACCTCCATGAGCTCATATGTTCCTCTGTCCGGGGTGTGGGCGTACGATGCTGCGAAAGCCGGCGTCCTCAATCTGACGCAGGCCGCAGCCAAGGAGTTCGCTCCATACGGAATCCGGGTCAATGCCATCGCCCCGGGGTTCTTCATCGGAAAGCAGAACCGGGCGCTCTTGATAGACGAAAAAACCGGGGACCTGACCGCGCGCGGCAAGGCGATCATCGCTCATACGCCTTTCGGACGCTTTGGAGAGCCATCCGAGTTGGCCGGTGCCCTCCTGTTCCTGGCCAGCGAAAAGGCGTCCGGCTTCGTCACCGGCGTGTCCCTTCCCGTGGACGGAGGGTACCTGGTGGACAACATCTAGGGTCGCATGCACCTCTCGCACGCTGCACGGATGAATGTCTTCTTCTGCTGAAACGCGACTGCCCAACACCAGCATTCTCGGCCAAGAGGCAAGGAGCGCAGTGGCATGGTCGCCGGCAAGGGGGAGCCCGGTTTCAATCTGAGCCCGGATGAGGCAAAACAGATCATCGCCCAAGGCACACCTGAGGACCTGTTCAGGGACAAGAAGGTGCTGGTGCTGACGCCGGACACCACCCGAACCTGTCCGCTCCCGCGCATGGTCAGCGCCGTACAGGATGTCATCGGCACCAAGGCGAAGAAACTGGATTTCATGGTTGCCCTCGGCTCTCACAAGCCCCTGCTGGAAGACCAGATCCTCGCCCTTTACGGCATCAGTCCCGATCGAAGGTCGAAGGAGTTCGAGTCCAACCAGTTCCTCAATCACCGGTGGGACATACCCGGTACCCTGGTAAAACTGGGTACGATTCCTTCCGGCGAGATCGAGACGCTGACCGGCGGGCTCTTCCGCGAAGCGGTTGACGTGGATATCAACCGCACCATCTACGAGTACGACCTGCTCATCATCCTGGGACCCGTTTTCCCGCACGAGGTGGTGGGGATCTCGGGTGGAAACAAGTACCTGTTCCCCGGAATCTCCGGCGGGGATTTCCTGCATTTCTTCCACTGGCTGGGGGCGGTGATCACGTGCTGGAAGACCATCGGCTACAAGGACACCCCGGTGCGGCAAGTGGTGAATCGGGCCTCCCGGATGGTCCAGGTTCCCAGGCACTGCATCGCCATGGCCGTAGGTCCTGAAAACACCCTGGCTGGACTCTTCGTCGGCAGCCCCGAGGAGGCATGGTCGGAGGCAGCGGATCTTTCCGCCCGCATGCACATCGCGTATAAGGAAAAGCCCTTCCATACTGTCCTGGGAAAGGCACCGGAGATGTACGACGAGCTGTGGGTCGCCGGCAAGGTCATGTATAAGCTCGAACCCGTGGTCGCCGAAGGCGGGCGATTGATCATCTACGGCCCGCACATCAAAGAGATCTCCCACACCTGGGGGTACTACCTGGAAAAGGTGGGCTACCACGTGAGAGATTATTTCCTGAATCAGATGGAGCGCTTTCGCGATGTTCCACGCGGCGTCCTGGCTCACTCGACGCACGTAAAGGGCCTGGGCACGTACGAAGGCGGCGTGGAGCGACCCCGCATCGAGGTCATCCTGGCTACGTCCATCCCAAAGGAGAAGTGCCTCCAGGTGAACCTCGGATACATGCACCCGACCTCCGTCCGTCTGGAGGAGTACCAGGACCGCGAGGCGGACGGGATCCTATGCGTGGACCACGCTGGCGAGGTCCTTCACCGCTTGGTCACAGGCCGCGAATCCCGATAGCACCACTCCGCCTTCGCCTCCACACCCCGCAGCGGTGAAGGATCGGTCTTTCATATTGCAGGCCGGAACTCCCCGACCACTCCGATCGAGCAAGCCCGTGCTTCTTCCGAGCGATCCGCCGCCGACCTGTCAGGACGATGCGGTGCGGTCTCCCGCGTCCAGCTCTGCATCGGGCCAGCCAGTGCCGTGGCGGCCTAACCGATGCGAGCGATCAGCCCTCCAGCGCGAGCGACCGGACCTGCCGCGATGCCATGATCCGGCCATGGACGAAACGGTCGTGATGCTTCTCGATCGAATTCCGATCGTACACGTAGTTCACCATGATCCCGAGCGACTGGCGCAACCCTTTCTTGGAGAGGTCGGCCTCCCAGTTGAGTCGGTCCAGTCGCGCACCGTTGTTCAGGTGGAAGCGGGCCACCGGATCCAGCGTGGCCTCCGCCCCCGAGCCAGGCGTCAGCAGGTAGGTTGCGCAGAGCGCCGTCAGAGGCTCTTTCAACGGGCTGAAGCGCGCTGATGCCTGGGCGGGATCGGCGATCACCTTCGAGATGTCCTCGTTCAGTCCGCGGGCCACCACATCGAGGCTGGCCGCGAGTGCTGGCGTCCGATCCGCCTCCGGCCCGCGCAGCAGAGGGGCGAGCCACGCCACGAATCCGGGAATTGGGGAAAGGGTACAGAAGCATTTGAGCCGGGGGAACTCGCCGGCCAGCACGTCCACCACCTGCTTGACCAGGAAGTTGCCGAGCGACACGCCGCGGAGCCCCGGCTGGCAGTTACTGATCGAATACAGTGCCGCGACCTTCGCGCGTGTGGGGTCGCCACGCGGAGACTGGACGTCCAGGAGAGGCGCGATGGCGCTCGGCATCTCCTCCAGCAGGGCGACCTCGACGAAGATCAGCGGCTCATCCGGCAGGGCCGGGTGAAAGAAGGCAAAACACCGCCGGTCGTTTTCCAGCCGGCGGCGGAGGTCCTCCCATCCCTGAATCTCGTGGACCGCCTCGTGTGCGATGATTTGTTCGAGCAGGTACGCAGGCGTGCGCCAGTCCACGCGAACGATCTGTAAGAATCCGGGGTTGAACCACGACGCCATCAAATGGCGGAAGTCCCAGTCCACCGCCGCCAGATCGGGATGCTCGCGCACCGCCTGCAGCAGATGGTCTCGCATGCGCAGGATGGTTGCCGTGCCACCGGGTGCGAGATTCAACCGCCGCAGCAGTTCCTGACGCGGCGGTTCCACCAGCCTGCTGAGCTGCCAGAGGTGCTCGGCGGATCCGTCCTCCGCGTAACGTTGAGCCGCCTCGAGCACCTGGGCGCGATCGGGAGAGAGTTCCTCGAGGAGTGCAGAGAAGAATGCCGCCTGCTGGCGGCGGTCCAGCTCACGGTACAGATGGAGCGTCTCGCCAGCTATGGATGCGCCCACGGCCTCGCCTCGTTCACTGAGAAGCCTGTGGCAGTGCCGTAGGAGACGCACGACCTTGATTCCGCCGCGCGCGATCAACGCCCCTCGCTTCCCCACCAGACCGAACATCACAAGCCTCCCGGTCGGCGAGCCCCGCCCCAATCGAAATTATCCTATCGCGAACGCCGGGAAAAGGCGAGAGCGAATCGGATGTGCGGGGCCTACGCGGGAAGGAGTTCCTGCGGCGCTTGGAGAGACCACTCGCCGATCCCCTGGCCCGGATCTCCAGGATGGGCGGGCCGCCCAGGGTACGCCAGCGGGGCCATCGGTGAACCCACCACCTCGATCAGGATCCCGACCGAATCGACCGGGTGGAAGGAGGTGACTGGGGACTCGCACCGCACGATATCCGCACTGATAAGTGACGTCGTTCCTGGTAAGTCGCCGCCAAGTGGAAAGTTGCTTCTGCACCCCTCCTCGCAGCCGACTACGTCCCCTTCTCGCGGCAGCGGCAAGCTCACATTCCGTTAATTGCTCAGGCGCGTGGCGCGCAGGATGTAGCGCTGGCCGCCATCGACCGCTTCGCCTTCGATGCGGCCCTCAGCGAACCGGAGGGTAAAGCGCAAGCGCCCCGGCCCGAGCGGTCCCACCCGCCGGAGACTGAGGGTGATGGTGTCACCCCGAATGCGGCCGCCGCCCGACATGTACCAGCGGGGAAGCCACATGGTCGCCGAGGCGTTCTGGAAGCGCTGCCCGAACTCGATCAGTACCGTCTCTTCGCCCTGCGGACCGGCCAGCGTGCCGCGCCAATAGCCGGCGATCCGCGCCGGCACGATCCAGAGATACACCGCGCTTTCCTTCTTCGGCCCAACCTTCTTCTCGGGCGTCTTGATGAAGAGTTGCCGCTCGGGCGCCCAATCCCCCATATCGTAGTCGTGCGACACGATGCGCGTTCCGGGCCGTAGCTCGAGCAGGATTCGCGGGCGAAGCTGGAGATTGACTTCCGGCAGCAGGTACATCGTCACCACCGTGGCGGCGGAGAAGTCGGCATCAAAGATGTCCTGATGGAGGAAGGCCACCCTGTCCGATACCCCCTCGCGCGCTGCGTTGGCGCGACTCTCGGCGACGAGCGAGCTGTCGTAATCGATGCCCAACCCGCGGGCCCCGTATCGCTTGGCCGCGGCGATCACGATCCGGCCATCCCCTGAGCCGAGATCGATCACGTAGTCCTGGGGCCCCACCTTGGCAATTGTAAGCATAGCGTCCACGATGCTGGTCGGCGATTGTATGTAGGGCACTCCATCGTCGCCCGCAGAGGGCAGCCCCCCGAGCGTGCTCCAGAGCAGGAGCACGCCGAGGACCGTTCGCGACAGGACCTTCATCATTGCGCCATTCATTTAGCTTCCTGTCCTTCGGAATTCAGTTCGCCGGAGTCCCACCGGTTCCCCCTATTCATACCCCAGACCTGGCATCCAGGCAACTCAGGACTTCGGACCTGTGAGAGCACGCTGAATCCACCGTCGCTGGAGAGATCGGGTGAAGGCCGGGGGCAGGAAGTGAAGACGGCACGACAGCAAGCGGCAGCTACCTGAGCAGGGGGTGGGAGCGGGTTCAAGTCGGAATCTGGCTCATCCGGTACGCACACAGACACCTTCGTATCGGCTATTAGCGGCCTCCCCGGCCCAGTGGGATCTCCCGTCCTTCACCTGGAAAGCGTATGTCCACTGCGTCAACGACGTCTCCCCAAACCGTGAAGTTACGCGGGCGGTTCCCCTCCCCTTTGAGCAATACTATGTCATAGGCAGTCGTAGCCGCAAACCCTTGGCAGCCGCGCACACGCCCATCTAGCAGGGCAGCGGATCGGCCGCGCGGCCGACGGCGAGCTTGCTCGCCCAAGCCTGGGGCGGCTGCATCCGCGTGATGGGCCGCGTGAGCGTCACCCTACCGCTAAGTGGATGCCAACTGAATTCCTTAAGGGCGTCCTTCTTTACAGGTCTTTCATAGAACCTTCATCATGAGAAGCTCATAATTGATGTTCTCAAGGGCTGCCTTCAGTTCTCTGCGTCCAGGATGATTTCGAACTCCTTCCTCCACGATCTCCTTGAGACGTAGCATACCCGAACGACGTTCCTCTTTGTCCTGTGTGCGGTCGCGAAGCCACAGCAAGAACTGGGTTCCCAGAATATGATATGGATACGGGTCCCTGCGACCGATTTCTGCTATTTGAGAGAGCAGGATAGCCTCGCCTTCCTTAGCCATTCGACCTGCTTCCTCAGCGTCGTGAGTTCTGATGGCTTTCTTCAATAGCAGGTATGCGTAGGTTGCCATGACCGGATAGTGATTTACTCCAAGGATGCCTTTCGCCTGCTCAATGTAATTTGATGCGCGATCAAGTTGCCCGTATTCGATCTCCAAAGATCCGTACTGGAGCCAGAAGTGGCCATGAGCGCCGAGCCAGCCCTTGAGAGATTCGTATATTTTTCTCGGATTCTCGATCTCATTCCCGAATTGTTGGTAGAGGTTCTGATGACTCAGTAGGCGCCAGAAAATCTGCCAGGGCCGACACCTTCTTGTCGCTTTGGTTGGGATTTGATGGCTGATCGCCCGTAGGTAGCCAATGTACGCATTGCAGAGCATGCTACGGGGCGCGATGTTGTCGACAATCATCTCAGCGATTACCTGATGGCGAACCTGCCAGGTGTCTTCCGCACTATCCTTGCGAATCACAATGCCCTTAAGGCTGGTCGCGAGAAGATCTAGCGTTTGCGAGAATCGGAGAGAACATGCGGCGAGCAGCTCTCCTTGTGTAATTGCGTGGTGCTGCGAGGTTGGAAGTGCAGCGATCGTGTAAATCATTTTTGCCTCATTGGAGAGGCTGAGGAATTCATCGGCGATAATCTTGTCGAAGCCCTCGCCGAGCGTCGCCGCTCTCATTGCAACGATAATCTGGCGCTTTGCATAATCTTTGAAGACGTGGATCCTTTCCAATGGGCTCCGCTCCCTCAATCTCCCGAGAAGCTGCTCCGCTTCAAGGATTCGAAGAATTCCCTCGATTTCGCCGTCACCCAGATCCGGCATATCCACCTCGCGGTAAGAAGGGATCTGTCGGATTGCTCCTAGGTTCCGCTCGAATTGATTGATTCTACAGGCGCAAATCAAGATGGGGGGTGCTTAAAGTGGTCGAGGTGAGATCCCCAGTCCGAAACGTCGAGGAGGAACCTGTGTGCGTTGTCGAGAAATAAGACCACCGGACGATCATAGGACTCCAGAGCGCTGCGGACTTCGCACCATTCAGGAATGCATTCACCATCAGAGAAGAAGCAAGGAACTCCCTCCTGCCTCAGACTGATGGAGAGCCGCATCAGTATTGTGCTCTTTCCACTCCCGGCTGTGCCTTTGAGAAAAAGGATCCGCGGTTCCGTTCGGTCTGCAAGGGCAGATCGGATTGAGTGCGTAAGGGTGTCGGCTATTTCTCTCGATGCGTCCAAACCAGCAGCAATATCATCCCAAGTCGGCTGAGCGCCAAGCAGAAAGTAACTGTGGTATTGAGGATCCCTGGTCTTCGGTCGTACCTCTCGGAAAGCCGTATGAAAAGCCGCTAGGTGCTCGCGCACCTCACGCGTCAAAAATACCGATGCCACCTCCAGGGGGATCCTTCTTTGGGCGAAAACTCTGCGCAGCACGAGCTCGGGCGTACACACCCCGGATAGCTGAGTATGCAGGATTTCGAAGAACTCCCTGGCCGATGTCTGAACCGCCTCGATGTGAAGGGAGTCAAGAATGGGTTCCTTTGCGGGAGACGGATCTTGGGAAACCAACAAAGCTTTCGGCCGAGGATCTTTCGTTCCCTTCTCACGCGACATGCGCTCTCTTCTCTCGATGTACGACCAAAGAATGGGGTCTTCGAGCTCCGTGCCTATGAATACCGTCGGATGATGGAAGTAGTCTTGAACAAAAAGGTCAACCCAGCGATCCTCGTCGCTGAGGCGTTGGGCGTACTGGCGTCGGGAAAAAGTAATTCCCCCTATGCCCCTCTCAATGGAACCATTCAGTTTCACATACTGTATAGAGCCGAGGACCTGGTCTCTCTCTTCAAGTTCTCCATCAGGACCTATGATTACACGTAATTCTGGGCCTCTACCCTTCCTCGATTTCCAGGCGGTCTCGATTACATTGTCGACATTTGTGGTGTAAATCCGAAGCCAAGGGAAAGCAGCCACATAGCCATACCATTCGGGCACAGAGGAGGCCGAGAGTCGCGGTAATAGGAACTCAAGGAGCCGCTTCTCGCCGAGTCGATAGCGGGCTGATTCGAAAACATCTTCAAGCTTCTCACCGGAGAATGGTCTTCTCGTGTTGAACCCAGCCTCCTCGTATAGTTGCCCGGCTAGCTCAGAGGCCTTCGGGATGGTTTTTCCCAGCCTGTTTCGGGCCTCAGAAGAAAAACCAGCGCCTAAGAAAAGCACCACGTCATTGTTAAGTAAGTACTCGCGAAGCCATCCAACCACCAGAGCTGACAGCATCCCGTGTCCTCTATCTCTTAGGAAGCGTTGTGCTCGGAGAAAAGCGTCTCTACGCGTTCGGCAGGGCTAGGACACCCCCCCTTCATCTTAAGCAAGGCCCAATTTTTTCTGGGTCCTCGCCTCTCCCTTCGAGACAGCACCCTCAACGCACAGTTGGCTCTACTGCCTCCGCGGGCCAGATCTGCCGAATGTTCTCGTACTTTCTCTTGAGTCCAAAGGCCACCGTATGGCGTTCGTACGCCAGCTTAAGAAAGAGGCCCGCCGGAATCCGAGGCAGTTCGTCCTTGTCTCGGCCAAGTGTATCGCACCACCATTCTACCAAGTTCTGGTCACCCTTAGACTTTGCGCATCTTCCACAGGCATGAACTAGATTGTGAACTCCAATGCGACCCCCGAGGTCTCGGGGGATAACTTCGACGGGGACGGTATCTGCGCGCACACCGCAAAACACACAGGTACCCGGCTGTTGAGCCAGCTTCTGGATCTCGCGGTCGTAGTCCGACATCAGAATTTCGCCGGTCTTTAGACGCTTATATCTGTCCATGATGAACCGGTAGTTAGCTGCTTCACCCGCTGATGGAGCGATGACCAGCTTGGCATAGTAGTACAAGATAAAGTCTCCCATGGTCCTGGGAACCGCAGCCGCTGGCAAGAGTCATTCCTCAACGAATAGATCGGGCCAGAGAGTTGAGAGGAGTTGTTCAAGGTTTTCGACTCCGTGAACCTCGACCTGTTCTCCAACGCCAGGGGCGTGATCTGTGGGCCGCATCGCCTTGAATGAGTCTGCATAATCCTTGGAAATGTGGAGTGCCTTAATCTTCCCTCGTTGCGGGCCCGTAACAAGCTGGGCTAGGGCGGCTAGGTACATAGCCTCGGGGGGGCGGATACGCCTGGTGAGGTCTAGCTCTCCGACAAAGAGTGAATCTTCCGGAACGGGCTTCTGCAAATATGAACTCAGCAGGGCGAGCGCTATGGGTAGATCCAGCTCCTCTCGATATCTTTGTTGTCTTGGGACGTAGCAGTTGATCTCGTAGGATAGATCTGTGAGGTCAACGTCTTTCAGGCTGCTGAGAACGCTGAGAAGCTGCCTCACTTTCTTCCCTGGCAGGAATGGGGCGTTGAGTTCTGGCCGCGAGCCGTATCGAGGGAGGGTTACAGAAGCCTGACCCTCTGCTAATTCTTCTCCAATTCCGGCATACCCGTAGACGGCGCTGCCGCGAGCCCGCATATGGGGCGATTCCTTCAGGCATCCCTTTTCGTCCATCATTAGGACAAGTGGATCGAGCAAGGCGGGTCCGAAGCGGTTCTTGGGAACAAAAACGGGCGCAGTCTGAAAGCCCTCCGGATATACAACACGCAATCTACGTTGTGTTCGAGGTCCTTCGGGCCCGCGATCTGACCCTTCTTGGTAACGTGGCCCACCAGTATCGTCACGAGCCCCTAGGCTTTTGCATTCTCTGCAAATTGATAAAGGGCCTGGTACTTCCGGGTTGCTGACGCTGACAGCCCCCTTCCTTGCACTGAGTCGATGACCATTGCCTCGACCCCATGGTATTCCTCGCCCTCCGTGAGTACACGTCGCGCCAAGAAGCGCGGGAGGCTGTCGATATCCTCCACCGTGTCATCCAGGAAGAAGTTCGCGCCGATACCCTGAGATACTTCGCCCGCTGGGGACCCATGGATTCGTTGGACGGCCCGCTTGAGATCGGCTAGACCCTGCTCAGTAGTCAGGTACAGAACCTTGCGACCCTGTGTCGCCAGGTCTCCGAGCACCTGGATAGCGAGGGTGGTCTTTCCGATTCCAGGTTCGCCCGCCAAAAGATAGACACCGCCCCGCGTCAAACCAGGGGAAATTGCCGTCTCCAGCCATGGTATCGATGGAACCTCGATTAGGTCCGGTCCCTTACCCGTGACGTCGACAAGCCTGGGCATATCCTTTCCCTCCAAAACCTCCAAACCAGAAAGAAAAAGGGGCAGGAGGCTCTCACGGTACGAAACAGCACGGCCCCTTTGGAGTGTGCGACTCCCAAGGGGCCGTTTCGGTCCATCCAGGGCGTGATGCCCGACCGTTGAGATCGCTCCCGCTTCCTGACTTTCATGGTCCCCACTTCCATCCGCTGCCACGGAGACCATTAGGCTTGCCACACAATACCACTGCCAATGGCGAAGTCAAGAGCCTAGAGCCGAGAAGCGAGACAGGACGAAAGGGGAAAGGCAGAAGGGGCGGTCCAGAGACTAGGAGATGGGGTGACAAGGGGATGGACGACCGAGCAGCGACAGGGATGCCTTCCCGGTTTCGACGGGGCAGGTGTGTTCCGCCGGGCTGTTAAGAGCGTTGCTTGGTGATGTGAGCGATGCGCCGCTCCATGGCAGCCAGACAGCCCTCGATCGGTTCCTTCGCTCGCTTGAGGAAGAGCGGGGCGTCGGGATCCTCGGCCACCTTCTGGGCCGCGCAGCGCTTCGCCGTCTCGTCGGGAGTTTGCTTGTCCACTGCTCCCCCAGCTCGTCTCATGCTGCATGCTCCAGCCTCAGTGATGAAATACGGGAGCGGACTGGCCCCATCTTGCTGATGGTGATATGCACAACGGGCTGTCGCTGGAGCTTGCCTTGCTTCTCGCCAATGCGATGGCTCCACCGATTGAACGCCGTGTCGCCTTTCACCTGGAATACCAGGATCGCGTCGTCCGGGATCTTCTTTGCGAACGCCGGGTGCTCCGACACATATCGTTCGAATTCAAAAATCAGGTCTAGGTTCTTTTCGACCATCGCCCTGTCCGTGCGGGTCATGGAAACTCTCCCCTCAGAAAGCGCTCTCGGTACGTGAACCAGTTTTGCTTCAGGTCTCGCTCCGCTCTGGTGAGGGCTTCGGCGTGTCCCAGATGCAGGGATTCCTTTCTCCGATTGCCTCTCAAATTGAAACGATCAATGTGCGCAAAGCCGTGGGCAGTATCGTACCGAATGACCTCTCGCCAGACCCCTTGAACCTCGACCTCCAATTGGAGGGAGAATTCGACGATGCGCCTTCCCTCTGTCCGGTGGTAGTGCCTGATCCTGGTATCAGTCCACACGGGCAGGATGTATCGTTTCTCGGCCAATAATCGATCTCTCCCATCCGTATGAAAGGGCGGATAGAGCCTCTGCGACAAGATAGGGGCGGTCCGATCGGATAGTCAAGCTTTCTTTTGTTGCCTACAGGGACGGGCGACCCTGCGGCTCCTCCGGCTCACTTTCAGAGATTCGGAACTTTAAGGGGCGCGTTTAGGGGACGTGGCGTGCGCCGGGCGAAGCTGGCGCTTCCCAGTGGATGACCCGGCCACCGAGGGGTGGGCAGGAGGTCCCACCGGCGACCGAGTGAGCCATCACGCCATGGCGTGACTGGGACCGCGTCTTGCGTATGGGCGGGTGACCGTCCCGCACGAAGCATAGACGAGAACCCTGTGGGCCGAAATCCGCAAAGCTGGTTCGGAGAGCCTGGTGCGGGAAAGCTGCGCCGGGTTCCCCCGACTTCCTTAGTCTCCTTATCACAGGGTGCGCGGGTGTCAGGAGGAAAGGGGGATCGACAGTTCGCGTCGGGACACCACGTCACCGTAATTCTGAAAATGGAGTCCTTGGCGGTGTTCGCCCCATGCGGGAGATGTCCCGGTCGGCTGCTATTTCCTCCTCTTCCGCACCGCCCGTTTTCCCCCCGCCGGCCGTGGGCGCGCCACCTTCGCCTCCGGCAGCCCCAGCAGCCGCGCTGCGTTTCCGTGCAGCAGCTTGGGCAGCACCTCGCGGCGGAACGGAAGCTTCTTGAAATGGGCCACGGTCTCGCGGAGTGGCAGGAAGGGGTAGGCCGTGGCGAACAGGAAGCGGTCCTGGAGGTAAGAGTTCGCCGCATCCACGTAGTCTCGCCAGCCGGGACAACTCACCAGGTACATGTCCGGCGACATGTACACGTTGAGTCGGCGGAAGGCCACGTGGAGCGCCTGCGTAACCCACGGCCAACATCCGTGAGCGGCGATGAGTGGCAGGGTCGGGAAATCGGCCGCCACATGGTCCAGCCCAACGGGAGAGCTGTACGTCACGTCCGGACCGGCATTTCCCCCGGCCATCAGCAGGACCGGCATGCCCAGCTCCGCGCACCGCGCGTACAGGGGTGACAGGCGGCGGTCGTCGCAGTACATCGGCGTCGCCGCCAGACCCGGCTCCAACACGATCCCCTTGAATCCGCCCTCCTTGACCCACCGGTCGATCTCCTCCAGCGCCTTGGCCGTGTCTAATGGATCCACCCCGGCATAGGCCACGAAGCGCTGGGGGTATTCGGCCACGATGGAGGCGATGTCTTCGTTGGGAATGGAACCTAACGTCGTGCTGAACCGCCGCCCCGCGATCACGCCGAGGCTGATCCCCGCCCGGTCCATCTCCCTCAGCAGCATGGGCATGGAGTCTTTCAGGAACGAGGGGGCCGGCTCAAGCCCCAGCGAGCGAGCGATCCGCGCGGTACGTTCCTTGTTCTGGAAGAGAATCATGTCCAGGAAGCCCCGAGCCGGAGGTCGAAGACGAAAGTCGATGATCATCGCCACACCCCTCCCGCTACTTCCGGATGCCCATCTTGATGGCCAGGGGAAGATACTTGTCGTATTCCGCCTGCATGAACTTGCGGAAGTCCTGCGGCCCCAGGTAAGCGATCACCTTACCGATCTTGGCCGCCTGGTCCAGGAAGCTCGGGTCGGCCGCTGCCTCCCGGATCGCCTGGTCCCACCGGTCGGCCACCTCGGCCTGCAGGCCCGGAGGTCCGGTGACCCCTTGCCACCCGACCACGTCCAGTTCGGGGAACCCCGCCTCGCGGGCCGTGGGCACATCCGGAAAGTCCTTCAGGCGCCCGGGAAGGACCACGGCCAGGGCGCGGATCTTCTTCCCGGCGATGAGTCCGAGCACCTCGCTCCACTGCTGGCCGGCGAAGTCCACGTGGCCGCCCGCCAGGGCGGTGAGGGTCGGGGCCCCGCCGGGGAAGACCACGCGGTTGGTCTGGGCGATGTCCAGCCCCGCCACGGAAAAGAACTGGGTGATGGCGAAGGTGGAGATGCCGCCGGCGTGTGCCGTGCCCCAGCGGAATGTCCTGGGATTGGCCTTGATGTGGGCCACGACCTCTTTGAGGCTCCGCCACGGGGCATCGAACTTGACCACGTAGAACACTGGGTCGAACGTCACCCGGGCGATGGGCGTCCGCTCATCCCACTTGAAGGGCAAGTCCGTCTGGGAGGCACCCAGCATCGCGTTGACGGCGTGGTTATCCATCATCAGGGTGTAGCCGTCGGGCCGGGACGTCAGGACCTCGTGTGTTCCGACGATCCCACCTCCGCCCGTGCGGTTCACCACGTTGATCGGCTGGCCCCACTTCTTGGAGACATAGCCGGCCACCAGCCGTGCCGTCACATCGGCCCCGCCGCCGGGGGCGAAGGCCACCACCATGTCCACCGGCCGGGTGGGGTAAGTGGCGGCCCCGGCCGGCGCACCCCCTAGAGCGGCAACTAGCATGAGCACCAGACTCGCCGTGCCGCAGATGGCGAGCCACACTCGAACGGATCTCCGCATCGTATTCATCATGATCCCTCCTGTCTGGAAGCCCCCGTGGCACCCGTGCCGGCCCGACGCCGGGCGTACAGGGTGACCGCAGTAAGAACCACGCCCACGACAGCAAACCCCAGGGCCACGGGCCGCTCAAAAAAGATGTGCACGTCGCCAGCGGACATGCTCAGCGATTGCCGAAGCGAGTTTTCGAGGATAGGAGTCAGGATGAGGGTCAGCACCAGAGGGGTCTCGGGGAAGTCGAGCCTCCGCATCGCGTAGCCCAGCAGGCCGAAGGCCAGCGCGACCCACACATCGAACGTGCTGTTGCGTACGCTGAAGGCGCCCAAGACGCTGAAGACCAGGATCAACGGGCCCAGGACCGGATAGGGAACCATCACCAGCCGGACCCAGATCCCCACCAGGGGAAGGTTGAGGATCAGCAGCATAACGTTGCCCACGTACATGCTGGCAATCACGGTCCAGACAAAGGCGGGCTGCTTCTCGAAGAGGAGCGGCCCGGGCTGAAGTCCATAGATCATGAGGCCGCCGAGCAAGACGGCCAGGGCCGGAGTGGGGGGGATCCCCAGCGCGAGAAGCGGGACGAATCCTCCGCTGGTGGCCGCATTGTTCGCGCCCTCGGGGGAGGCCACCCCTTGGATGGCCCCCGTGCCGAACTGTGAACCCGCGCGGGAGACGCGCCGCTCCAGATCGTAGGAGAAAAACGAGATTGCCCCCGGCGTACAGCCTGGCAGGAGCCCCAGGCCGAACCCAACCAGCGTGCATCGGACCATTGCACCAATGCATGCCTTGATGTCCGCCAGCGAGGGGAACAGACGGGTGATGGGGATAGCGGACACCCTGGCCATCGCCTCCTCGATGCTGACGAGAACCTCGGCGATGGCGTACAGGCCGATGATGACGCTGATGAAGTCGATCCCCCCGATGAGTTGCGGGACCCCAAAGGTAAACCGCCGCCGGCCAGACTGCGGGTCGAGACCCACCATGGCAATGAGGGCGCCCAGCAGCGCCGAGGCCAGGCCCTTCCGGAGCGAGCGGCCCGAAAGGCTCACTACCACCGCCAGCGCCAGGATCACGAGGCCGGTGTACTCGGGAGGGCCGATGGCCAGGGCGACGTCAGCCAGCGGCGGAGCGAAGAAGGTCAGGCCCAGCAAGGAAAGGGTTCCCGCCACGAAGGACGAGATGGCCGCGATAGCCAGGGCCTGCCCGGCCCTCCCCTGGCGGGCCATCTGATAGCCGTCCAGCGTGGTGACGACCGAGGAGACCTCGCCCGGGATGTTCACCAGGATGGCCGTAGTCGATCCCCCATACATGGCCCCATAGTAGATGGCGGCCAGCATGATGATGGCCGGGGTGGGAGGCAGGAAGGCGGTGAGAGGAAGCAGGATCGCGATCCCCGACGTGGGGCCAATGCCGGGCAGCACTCCTACCAGCGTTCCTAGGACCGAACCCAAGAAAGCAAAAAGGAGGTTTTGGGGCGAAAGCGCCGCGACGAAGCCGTTGGCGAGCAGGGAGAGGGTATCCACGGAACCCGGCCTCGCTCAGAACCCCCAGGCGCCCACGGGCAGCGGGAAGTGCAACCCCCAGCGAAACACAACACTCAAGACGGCCGCGCTGGCCGTGGCCGCTAGCAGCACCACCCAGAGGGAATACCGGCCGAGAGACCGGAACAGGGTCGCGAGGAAGATGGCGCTTGCCAGCGTGAATCCCACTGGCCGGAGCAAGAACACGTAGAGGCCCAGGGCGAGGAAGGTCCAGGCTGCCCGGTGCCCCGGCGAAGCCTCGCCTTTCGCCGTTGGGCCGTGATCCGGCCAGAGGATGAGGCCGAGGGCCAACGCCGCCAGGAGCGATCCGGCAACCAGAGGCGCGAAGCCCGGGCCCAGAACCCCTTCGCGTAACGGCGCTCCCTCCCGGATAGCCACGCCGGCCACGGCCAACAGGAACAGGCCTGCGAGGCGGTCTGGGCGCGACAGCCATTCCGCTATTCGGTACATAAGACGGGACGTAAGATGTGACGCGGCAGACTTGTTGGGCTTTTCTGCTGCTGGCCCCGAAGGATCACACCCGCACTAAAGAGCGCGGCCCCTTGGAGTGCACGACTCCTCAAGGAGCGTTTTTGTCTAGGGCGAGCATGATGCCCGACTCTTGCCACCCTGTGTGATCGCTGACTTCCATGGTCCGTCAACTCCGTTGCGCTGCCGCGGAAACCCACCAAGGCGATCAGACGATATCACCGCCAATCCTTGTGTCAAGAGCAACGAGGATTGAGCGCCGAGAGCCGGCAGCCGGGAGCCGAGATGGAATGCAAAGCATAGGGCGTGAGGCGTGGGGAGACAAGCTAATGGGGCCGGACTTTACCCGGCTCACACGAACGGACGGCCGTCCACGCTGAGGGACTTCGAGTCGCGAACCGGCGCGGCCGCGGATCAGCAGATTCCCCGCCAAAAGAATCTCCGCCGCGCCATCCGGGAATTTTCCGTCCCTGGTCACAGGGCCATCATTTCCAGGCCATGCGCTCGCGCAGAGAGGTGATGTGGGCCGCGTGATGCCGGCCGTGCCAGGCGTACGTCTGGAGGGCCCGGTCGAGCGTTACGACCGTGCCGTCCGGGCGCCGGAACGTCTTGGCGAAATCCGCCGGCACCATGGATTTCATCAGCAGGACGCAGCGCTGGTGAAGGGCATCGAGGAGCGCAATGGAGATCTCCACCGGTGCCGTCCGGGCGTCGGCCAGCTCTCCCCAGACCGCCGCATCATATCCCTTGACCGTCGGGTCGGATTCCGTAAGGGCCAGCCGGAAGCGGATATAGAGGTGCGCGTGACTGTCGGCCATGTGGTGCACGACCTGCCGCACGGTCCATCCGCCGGGCCGGTACGGCGTGTCAAGCTGCTGCGGTGTGAGCCCGGCCACCGCCTTGCGAAACAGCTCGGCTGTTCCGGCGATCTCCGCAATCCACCGCTGCCGCTTCTCCTGCGTCACGTCAGGATCCTCGACGAACGCTCCGATGGGATACTGCAGGTCCGTCATCTGGCGCCTCCGTCAGCCCCCTCGCTTGAAAGGCCATTTTTCTGTCATTGCTGCTGAGTAGTGTAGCACAACCTGCCTGGTCTTGCACGAGCCGGCCGCTTCGAATGCTTCCGCAGAA
>Ga0315314_1002157_pt1 | contig 16506 bp, 17 predicted proteins | sample TDP9_MG_FD_203631 | JGI IMG/M metagenome (GOLD analysis project Ga0315314, IMG submission 203631) | Freshwater sediment microbial communities from Lake Towuti, South Sulawesi, Indonesia - TDP9 | ecosystem: Environmental > Aquatic > Freshwater > Lake > Sediment | place: Indonesia: South Sulawesi...
GCCAAATTCTGGCTCAACCCTGTTTCGCTTGCCAAGAACAGGGGTTTCAAAGAGCACGAGTTGAACCAGATCGCTCGGCTCGTTGTCAAATATCAGGAAAGACTAGTGGAGGCGTGGTATGACTACTTTGGTTATTGAGAAAGAGCTAGTCGTGGTTAACGTTACTGTAACGGATGAAAAACTGATAGTTGACCTTGATGACGGTCGCAGCATTGCAGTCCCACTTGAATGGTATCCCCGTCTTGTATACGCTTCTCCAAAAGAGCGGAACAACTGGCGGTTGTTGGGAGACGGCTATGCCATTGAGTGGCCTGACCTTGACGAGCATATTGGCATTGAAGGATTGCTGGCTGGACGACGCAGTGGCGAAAGTAAAAAATCGTTTGAACGCTGGCTGGCTTCTCGCCAAAGCGCGACTCGCGCCTGAAATATTAAAGGTCAGCGGGGTCTCTCAGAGGAATGTAGGAGTAAGAATTGGCTTCTTCATCAGAGGCGCCACCTAACCTTATAACCTCCCCCGTGCCTCCTCGATTCGCCTCTTCACCTCCTCCGGCGCTGTCCCGCCGGGGGTGCAGCGGGCGGCGATGGAAGCATCCACCGAGAGAAGCTCGAAAACGCCCTCGTCGAAAAGCCCCGAAAACCCCTTCAGTTCCCCCAGTTCCTTCAGATCCCTCAGTTCCCTCCCTTGCTCCAGACAATGCCTCACTAACTCTCCCACAACTCTATGCGCTTCCCTGAAGGGCACCCCCTTCCGCACCAGGTACTCGGCCAGGTCAGTTGACAAGAGGAAACCCTCCTCCGCCGCTCCCCGCATCCGGGCTTCGTTCACCTTCAGGGTGCGCAGCATCCCCGCCATGACCTCCAGGCAGGCGAGGACGGTGTCAACGGCGTCGAAAAGGCCCTCCTTGTCCTCCTGCAAATCCCGGTTGTAGGAGAGTGGCAGGCCCTTGAGAACGGTGAGCATCGCTACCAGGTGTCCGTAGACCCGGCCAGTCTTGGCCCGCACCAGCTCCGCCACATCGGGGTTCTTCTTCTGAGGCATCATGCTCGAGCCAGTGGCGTAGGCGTCGGAAAGCTCAATGAAGCCGAACTCGGCGCTTGACCAGAGGACGATCTCCTCGGCCAGGCGCGAGAGGTGCATCATGAGGATGGCGCAGGCTGAGAGGAACTCGGCCACGAAGTCCCGGTCGCTCACGGCGTCTACGCTGTTGCGAAAGGCCTCGGCGAAGCCTAGCTCCCGCGCCACGAACTCCGGGTCGAGGGGGAGGGTGCTTCCAGCGAGGGCCCCTGCCCCCAGTGGCGAGACGTCGGCGCGGCGGGCGCAGTCGGCGAGGCGCCCTTTGTCGCGTTCCAGCATCTCGAAGTAGGCAAGGAGGTGATGGGCGAAGAGGACCGGCTGGGCGCGCTGGAGGTGAGTGTAGCCGGGCATCACGGCGTCGAGGTGGCGCTCGGTCAGGTCAAGGAGAGCTTTCTGGAGGTTGACGACGGCCTCGGCCACCTCGCCGGCGGCTCTTTTCACGTAGAGGCGCATGTCGAGGGCGACCTGGTCGTTGCGGCTGCGCCCGGTGTGGAGCTTGGCCCCGGCCTCCCCCAGCCGCTCAATGAGGGCGGCCTCGATGTTCAGGTGCACGTCCTCGTGCTCAAGCTTCCACTCGAACTCGCCCCGCTCAATCTCCCCGCGGATGGCCTCCAGCTCCCGGACGATGGCCTCGGCCTCCCCCTGGGCAATGATCCCTTGCCGGGCCAGCATCTTGGCGTGGGCGATGCTCCCAGCGATGTCCTCGCGGTAGAGGCGCTTGTCGAAGGGGATAGAGGCGGTGAAGGCTTCGACCAGCTTGTCGGTCTCCTCGGTAAAACGCCCGCTCCAGAGTCTCATCTTTCCCTCCAACAAACTGCAAATTGCGAATTGCAAATTGCAGTTTGCCACTTGCTTATCTCTTCTGCTGTTGGATGGTTGTGACCAGAAGCGCGATGATTTCGTTAAGCCAAGCGAGGCGATGTTGAATCACTTCGGCAGGCAAAATGTGTCGCGCTCGGAAATACCACCCTTTGGCCTCTCGGGTGGAACCCAAGGCAAAACCTAAGAAACGAGCATAATCCCGCCCGAACCCTCGCCCATATCCTTCCTCAATGTTGGCGCAAATGGAGCCTGCACTTCGAATCAATTGCTCGGCAATAGCGCGCCCTCTTGGGTCTCTTAACAGCCATTCACAATCAAACCAAGCCAGATCGTAGAGGAAAAGCGCTTTGGGATACGCTTGATACCCCCATAGCGGTTCTTGGCGAATAGCTTCTGGAACCATCGCCTGCCATGCCTCAAAATCCTTAGGCCGAGCAATTGTTCTCATTTGCCCCTCGCAATTTGCAATTTGCTCTTTGCAATTTGCCCCTTGCAATCCGCAATTACTTGGGTCAACACCTCGATGGCCCGCAAGTATTCCTCGACCTCGATGTATTCGTCGGGGGTGTGGTCCAGCGAGGAATCGCCGGGCCCGTAGGCGACGATGGGGCAGTTCCATACCGGCCCCACCACGTTCATGTCCGAGGTGCCCGTCTTGAGCTTAAAGCGCGGCTTCCCGCCCAGAGCCCTGATGGCTCTCAGGAACGCCCGCACTAGGGGATTGTTCTTGCCCGACCGGAAGGGCACCTCCTCGTCTTGGAAGCTTACCTCGGCCCTATCGGCCAGGTCCAGCGCTTTTTCCTTGAAAGCTACCACATCAAAACCGAGCGGCATCCGAACGACGATGGCCATCTCCACCCGCTGGACGAAGCCGTCGCCAGAAGAGTTTATCTCCTGGAGGGAGAGGTCGAGACTTTCGAAACGCCGCCTCTTCCCGCGGTTGACTTCGTCCACGTAGGCCGTGAGGCGATTCCAGAAGCCGACGGCCTCCTCCGGAGGCGATGGCCCCTCAGCGGCGTTGTGCTTTGCTGGGCGTGAGAGGCGGTAGTCCAGGAATAAGCTCCCCTTGTAGCCCAGGGTTATCCCATCCCAGCCGCTGGGCTCGCCGACGATAACGTAATCCGGCTGGAACTTGCCTATGATATGGCGCGCGCCCCGGGAGCTTGCCTCCTCCTCGACAGCCCCTATGATGACGATGCGCGTGCCCTCCAGCGATGGGGCCGCTTTGGCCGCCGCCAGGATAAAGGCCGCCAGCGGCCCCTTGGCATCCACCGCCCCCCTTCCGTAGAGCCTGCCCCCCCTCTCGCAAGCGCTCGCAGCCCAATCACCGCTGGGATTAAGCTCGAGCCCGCTGCGAGCGCTTGCGACTAGGCGCACTGAGATGAACCCCGGCACCGTGTCCATGTGGCCGAGGAAGAGGAGCAGGGGAGTGGGGGTGTGGGGGTGCGGGGGAGCAGAGGAGAACTCCCCCCTGCTCCTCTGCCCCTCTGCTCCCTTGCTCCTTGCCCCTTGCAGTTCGCCTATCACGTTCCCGACATCGTCGATGTGGACGTCAAAGCCCAACTGGGCCATCTTCTCCACGAGATAGCTGGCCAGAGGGGCCTCCTGGCCTGAAGGGCTGTAGATTTCCAAGAGCTCTCGCAAGAATTCGACCTCATCCACCTCTCGTGTCCCTTAGAACCTATTTCAAAACTTCCCTCACCGCCCCCATCACCGCATCTATCTCCTCTTTCGAGATGACCAATGGCGGCAGGAAGCGCGTCACCGTCGGTCCGGCGGAGAGGGCAAGGATCCCTCGCTCCGCTAAAGCAGCCAAATAAGGGGTAGCTTTACGCTTGAGTTCCACGCCGATCATCAGCCCTAATCCCCGCACCTCCCTGACGAGGGGCGAGTCTATCCCGCGCAGGCGTTGGAGGAAATAGGCGCCCAGCTCCGCTGCGCGTTCAGGGAGGCGGTGCTCCTCGATGTAGTTGATGGCAGCCAGGGCGGCAGCGCAGGCCAGAGGGTTGCCCCCGAAGGTGGAGCCGTGGGCGCGCTTGGGAAGCTTCCCCAGCCGCTGGTGGATCACCACCGCCCCCATCGGCACGCCCCCGGCGATGCCCTTGGCCAGGCACATCAGGTCAGGCTCCAAACCATGGTGTTCACAGGCGAACATCCGACCCGTGCGCCCGAAGCCCGTTTGCACTTCATCCACGATGAAGAGTGCCCCCCGCTCCCGGCAAAGCCTCTGCACACCGCGCAGGTAATCGCCGTCGCCAACGACGACACCGCCCTCCCCCTGCACCACCTCCAGGATGACGGCGGCGGCCTCCTCGTCGAGGGCGTCCTCCATCGCCGTGAGATTGTTATAGGGCACGTGGACGAAGCCGGATACCAAGGGCTCGAAGGGCTCGCGGTACTCCCGCCGCCACGTGGCTGAGAGAGCGCCCATCGTCCGGCCGTGGAAGCCCCGCATGGCGGCGACGATCTTCTGCCGGCCTGTGGCCAGGCGGGTGATTTTGATGGCCCCCTCTACCGCCTCCGTCCCGGAGTTGCAGAGAAATGCCCGCTCAAGGCCGGGAGGGGCAATCTCGGCCAGCCTCGCCAGCAGCTCAGCCCGTTTGTCGTTGTAGAAGGCCTCGGCGCAGGTGATGAGGCAACGGGCTTGTTCTGCAACGGCCTCGGCCACGTAAGGGTTGGCATGGCCGAGAATGGCTACGCCATGCCCGCTCATGCAATCGAGGTACTCCTTCCCCTCGGCATCCCAGAGGCGCGCCCCCTCCCCCCTGACGAGCACTATGGGCTGCTTGCGATAGAAGCCGCTGGTGTACCGATCCTCCAGAGCGATAAGTTCATCCGAAGTGGGCATTTCCCTCTTCTTCGCCTCCTTCTAAGAGCCAAGATAGGAGAGCACCGCCTCAACCATCTCCCCAGTGCTAGCAGCGCCACCCACATCGGGGGTGAGATGCCTGCCATGGGCATAGACTCTCTGTACCCCCTCCTCGACTCTTTGGGCTGCCTCTTCCTCCCCCAGGTAAGAGAGCATCATGGCCCCGGCCAGGATCAGGGCTGTTGGATTGGCGATGCCCTGTCCGGCGATATCGGGAGCGGAGCCATGAACAGCTTCGAAGACGGCCATTCCATCGCCGATGTTCGCCGCTGGAACGAGCCCCAGCCCCCCCACCAGCCCAGCCGCCAAATCGGAGACGATATCGCCGTAGAGGTTGGGACACAGGAGGACATTGTGCCGTCTGGGATCGAGAACTAGGTCCAAGCAGAGGGCATCAATAATGCGCTCGCGGTATTCGGCCTTTGGGTAATCTGCTGCTACCTCTCTGGCGCACTCCAAGAAGAGTCTGTCGGAAAGTTTGAGGATATCGGCCTTGTGGACGGCGGTGACCGTCTTGCGCCTGTGGCGGTGGGCATAGTCGAAAGCAAAGCGAGCGATGCGCAAGCTCGCTCGACGGGTCTCAGGGCTTCGGCCCTAGAAGTCGAGGATATTCTCCATTGACTGTCGCGCCAGCTCGTCAATAGTGGGGATGCCTGTCACCCGGCTGGCCTTCTCGGTGGGGCAGCGATATCGCCCCGATCCAAAAGGTATCATCGCTTTCCTCCTAAATTCATTCGCCGGGCTTTATCACCGTCCCTTCCCCCGCTAAGGCGCGGCGGATGGGATTTTGCACCCTGCCATCGGCAATGATCACCCTCCCCACGCCTCCCTTCAAGGCCTCGATGGTGCCCAAAAGCTTCCTCTTCATCCTCCCCTGAGCATAGCGCTCTAGATACCCCGCGATTTGCCCTTGCTCGAGGGAGGGGATGAGGGTGCTTTCGTCGTGGAGGCTCCGGAGGAGGCCGGGGACGTTAGAGAGGATGACGAGCGCATCCGCCTTCAAGGCGGCGCCGATGGCGGCGGCGGCGCGGTCCCCATCAACATTCAACGCCTCCCCTTCATAGCTTATAGCCAAGGGGGCGATGACGGGGGTATAGCCGTTTTCGAAAAGCAATTCCAAGAGGTGGACATTCACCCGCTCGATCTTTCCGCTCCAGTCCCCGCGCAGCACCTTCCTCTTGCCGTTCTCCACGACCTTGAGGACGGATTTGCGCCGCCCTTCCATCAGACGCCCATCCAAACCGCAGAGACCCAGGGCGTTGACGCCCAATTGCTGGAGGCGCTCGACAAGGAGCTTGTTCAGCTTGCCAGCGGCTACCATGGTGAAGATCTCCAAAGTCTCCCGGTCGGTATAGCGGCTTTGATGGCCGGAGATAGATGTAACGAAACGAGGAGGCCTGCCCAGCTTCTCGGAGATGACGTTGGTCTCATGGGAGCCCCCGTGGACGAGCACTATCCTTTCCCCCTTCCTGGCCAGGAAGGCGATATCCTCACAGATGGAATCGAAATCCACGCTTTCATTTCCTCCCGCTTTGACCACCAACATGGCCGCACCCCCTATCAGCCGAGAAACTTCCTTCGGTATGCCGCCCTCAGGAGGGGTTCAGCGATGCTCTCGTTCTCCCCCTCCTGAAGCTTCTCGATGGTGTAATCGGTTACCTCCCGATGCTCTTCGTCCACGCCGTCTGGCTCCAAGCCTAGATGTGAGCATGCCACGCCATGGAACGAAGGGGCAAAGCGATTGCGGAGCAGAGAGAGGCTGCGGGGGTTGAAGTAACGAAGGGCCTCCCTCAGGTCCTCCTCGAAGTTTACGTAGACCTCCTTCAGGAAACCCCTGTCCTCCGGCGTGAGGGCATCTAGGCCCAGGAGCTCGGGCGGAAGCCCAATCGTGTAAAGGGAAGCAGTGAATCCAATGGCCCGAGGCAGTTTTACCCCTCCAACACTCCGCGAATAGCCGAAAAGCCCGATGTGGAGCTTCCTCTTCCTTCGGCTGGGAACATATTTGGCTACCGCGTTGATAAGGGGTGCCAAGGTGACGACCTGTTTCTGGTACTCAGCGGCATACCTCTTAATGAGCTCTAAAGCCCTCTCCTCGTCCACCTCCTGAGGCGCGGCAGCCTCCCTCCGCTTAAGCTTCTCGATGGCTACCCTCACCTCCTCGGGAGGATAATCGTATTTAAAAGCCGATTGAACGGTGAAGGTGTGGACGCTGGGATATTCTTGAAGCACCCTCTCCACACTCGGGGGGCGCAGGTTCCCTCGGAAGGGAGCAGCGCCCACACCGACGATGGGGTAGATCTTTACCCCGATTTCCTGGGATAGACGATAGAGCCTCTGCAGGGCGATTTTGTTGAGCAGCACCGCGCTCACCAACCCGTAGTTTAAAGCGGGGTCGGAGCGGGCCAGGAAGACTCGCTGGTAGGTAAGCTTTTTCCCTTTTAGGAAATCCCCCACTATCCGGTGAGCATCCAGCATGTGTTCCATATCCTCGATGAGGGGGATAACGTTGATTCGTTCGGGCTTAAACTCCCCGACCCACTCCCTGACGGTGATGTCGCCTTCTTCCCCGAGGGGCTGATACTGCTTTCCAGCGACGAAGAGGCGGTAATACTCGTAAAGGTGATTCAGGGAGCGGGCGGAGGTGGTCATCGGGAGGATGACCTCGAAGATAGGTGGGAGGTCGTCGCCGTAGAAGAGCTTAGCCGCATCGAAAGAGCGGGGGATACCGTCCAAAGCCTCCACCAAGGCCTTCGCCTCCGCTTTCTCCACCAAAGGGTTGGGGACCCGCGGGGTGAGGAAGAGGTCCCTTCCCAGCCTCTTCTCCCGGAAGAAAGCCTCGTACTTGGTGAGCAGCTTCACGACTACGAAGCTATCTACTTCCTTCCCTTCACAATCCCACATCTGCTCATCGCAGCCCAGGTGGGAGAAAGCGTAGTAGGCCTCATGAACCTCATCCTCCCCCCCAAGTTCGGAATTGGTGGCGAAAAAGGGGGTTGTCACATTGTCGGGATGCTGGGTGCTCATACACTTCGGGATCTTCATCTCTCCTCCCCTCTATGGTTTGCTCATCGCCGCCATATCCAACCCTTAGTCCATTTATATCGGGTGCAGCCCCGGGAACTCCAGCCCCATTGTCTCCGGAAAGCCGTACATGACGTTCATTGCCTGGACGGCGCTTCCCGCCGCCCCCTTCATCAGGTTGTCCAAAGCGGCGATGACCACTAGCCGGCCGCCTTCCTCGTCCAGCTCAAAGCCGATGTCGCAGTAGTTGGAACCGGAGAGGATCTTGGGCTCTGGATAACGATGGGTGCCCTTTTTAGCCTTCACGAGCCTTACGAAGGGCTCATCCCTGTAAGCCTCGCGATAGACCCGCCAGACCTCCCTTTCGTTCAGCTTCCCCTTCAGGAAGCAGTGGCAAGTCGCCAGCGCCCCCCGCACCATCCCCACCGAGGTGATGGAGAGATGGATGCGCAGCCTCTCACCGAAACCCAGCTCCTGGATGAGCTCCGCCAGGTGGCGATGGCGGGTGGGCGCGTAGGAACGGACAACGTTGCTCCGCTCAGGGTGGTGGGAGGCAGGCGTGGGCCTGGCTCCGCCCTCCGAGGAGCCGACCTTTACCTCCACCACCGTCTCCCTCGCCAGCCCTTTCCGGTAGAGCGGCCAGAGGGCGAGGATCACGCAGGCAGCGTTGCAGCCCACCCCACTGACGTAATGCGCCCCCCTCAGCTCCTCCCGATGCAACTCGGGAAGGCCGTAGACGAAGCGGGCCAGCCACTCCGGGGCGGGGTGCTCCACACCGTACCACTCAACATAGGCCGCTGGGTCCTTCAAGCGGAAGTCGGCGCTTAGGTCCACGATGCGCTCCGCCAGCGAAGCAAACTCCTCGATGTGGTACATCGCTTGGCAATGGGGGAGGGCGAGGAATAGGAGGTCGCAGGGCTCGAGTCCCTCCAAGGGGGCGAAGCGCAGGTTCGTCCGTCCCCGGAGGTTTGGGTGGACGAAGTGGGCGTACTGGCCGGCGTATCTCTCCGACGTTATCTGCTCCACTTCCATCTCGGGGTGGTCGAGGAGGAGCCTGAGGAGCTCGCCCCCGGCATACCCCGAGGCGCCAACAATCGTCGCTCGAATCATCTCATCCCCATTGAGATCCTTTAGTTCCCCTTAGTTCCCCCAAGATATACTCCACCATCCTCCCTGCGATGTCCATCCCTGTGGCCTCGAAGGCCCCATGGAACTCCGGGGTGTGGTTGACCTCGCTCACCAACAGGTGACCGTCGGGGGCCTCCAGGATGTCCACGGCTACGATGCCTCCCCCCACAGCCCTGGCCGCGGCGCGGGAGAGGCCGTCTATCTCGGGGGTGATTGGAAGATTTGAAGCCTTGCCACCGCGGGCCGTATTGGTGATCCAATGGGATGAATTGCGGTAAATGGCGTAGGCCGTCTCATCCCCCACTACCAGGGCGCGGATGTCGCGCCCCGGTTTCTCGATGTAATCCTGGATGTAGAAAACGGAATCGTCGGGGCCACCCAGGGCCTGCTTGTGCTCGAGCAGAGCCTCGGCCGCCTGGCGGTCGTTGAGCTTGGCCATAAGCCTCCCCCAGGAGCCGATGGGCGGCTTCAAAACTACCGGGTAGCCCATCTCCTCGATGGCTGCCAGCGCTGGTTCCGGGCCAAAGGCGATGGCCGTGAGGGGGGTGGGGACGCCGTGCTCGAGAAGGGCGAGGGTGGTCAGGACCTTGTCCCCGCAGGTGGCAATGACCTTATGAGAATTCACCGTCCTCACGCCCCGTTCGTCCAGAATCTTGGCGGCATAGAGGGCGTGGGAATGGCTCAGGCAGCGCATGAGGATGACGTCATAATCACCCCGGTGTCCCCCGTTCAGGTTGAAGGCCGCCCGGCGCACATCTATCCGCTCGAAATCAACCCTGCGCTTCTCCAGCGCCTGGAAGATGAGCTTTTCCTCCAACCGGACACAGGAGCAGAGAACACCTATTTTCACCTTCCCGATTTCATAGCGGCGACCTCCAAAACGTAATCAATCATCTTCCCCGGGATGTCGACCCCCGTAGGGGCGATGCTATTGCGGAACTCCGGGGTGTGGTTGACCTCGCTCACCAACAGGCAGCCGTCGGGGGCCTCCAGGATGTCTATAGCCACGACCCCTCCGCCCACAGCCTCGGCTGCGGCGCGGGAGATGCGGTCTATCTCCGGGGTGATGGGGCAGTTCAAGGCCTTTCCCCCACGGGCGGTGTTGGTTATCCAGTGCGGCGAGCTGCGATAGATAGCGGCCACGGTTTCGCCCCCGACGACAAAGCTGCGGATGTCGCGCCCCGGCTTCTCGATGTACTCCTGGATGTAGAAGATGGAATGCTGGTAGCCGCCGAGGGTGTGCTTGTGCTCCAAGATGGCCTCGGCCGCATCGCGGTCGTTTATCTTGGCCAGAAGCCTCCCCCAGGAGCCGTTCAATGGCTTTAAAACCACTGGATAGCCCATCTCCTCGATAGCTGCCAAAGCGGATTCCGAGGTGAAGGCTACCATGGTGCGGAGGGTGGGCACGCCGTGCTTGACAAGCGCCAGCGTGGTGATGAGCTTATCCCCGCAGGCGGCAATAACTTCGTAAGAGTTGACAGTGCGCACGCCATGGCTGTTCAGCACCTTGGCGGCATAGAAGGCGCGGGAATGGCTGAGGCAGCGGATGAGGACCACGTCGTAGCTGCCGAGGCCGTCCTCTGCCAAGCCCAGGGCGATCTGGCGGTCATCTATCTTCTCATAGTCTGTCCCTCTCTTCTGCAGCGCCTCGAAGAGCAGCTTCTCTTCGACGCGAAGCCGGGAGCATAGAATGCCCACCCTCATTCTCCCCAATCCTCCTCTTCTTCAGGGGCTAGCTCCAGGGAGATGGGGTTCAAATTCACCACCTCCAGCTCCACCCCACAGTCGGGGCAGACGACGATCTCCCCCTCCTCGACGGCGTCCGCCAGCTCGATGGGAGCTCCGCACTCCAAGCATTCAGCTCTCATCTTCCACCTCCTTGGCGATTTCGATAACTAAAAAAGCCAGCCCTCCGCTATATGTATCTGGAGAGCTGGCTTATAGCTTGAATCTTTAATGATATTGAACTAGCCGATGTAAATCAGGTGTGACAAGCCCCTCCAGACACAGGGTCTGGCTGCTTCCTGGCGCGCTTCTTCAATAGTTGACAAAGGCTTGTTGACAAAACCATCGGCGATATCATTATCATCTATCTGGTTTCCAGATTAATTGAGAATATTATAGCACAGCTTTGAACAAATGTCAAGGCCCAAAATGTTAAAATTGTCACGCTTCAGCCAAAAATTCACTTATACGGGCACTCAGTGGGCATTTCTTGGGGATCCGCACTTTCAGACGTAGAAAGGCACCTCCCCTCCAAAGATGCTCCATTCTACAGCCATTTTCACCGATTATGGAAACAATCACATATATGCTTGCCTTTTCCCCGTTTTTCTGCTAAAATTCTAATCTGTGGGCTGAGAGTGCTTGAATCAATATGCTCTTATCCCTTTAAATTGGAGTGCACGTTTGTAACCCAAGGTTAATCTTGGGCTAGAGACGAGATGACGACCCCCCTCGCTTTAATCAGGGGGGGATCACCAGTCGGTAGGCATGGAAGCCTATGAGGCAAGCACCCAATACGCTAAAGGAGGATGAGAACAATGCGAGAAAGGGAATACTACAAAGTGGAGCTGTGTGGACTGGGGCGCAAGCTTCCCATCTTCGAGGTGGCCCCTGGGGTAAGGATCGCCATCTTCAACATCCTAGGCGATACCGAGATAGTGAAGGCCATCGCGCCCGAGCTGGCCAAGAGACTGCCTAAGGATGTAGAGGTCATCGTCACCCCTGAAGTGAAGAGCATACCCCTGGCCTACGAGCTTTCGGCCCAGATGGGGCTCCCCTACGTGGTGGCGCGCAAGACCCTCAAACCCTACATGGGTGATGCCATCAGCGTGGAGGTGCTATCCATCACCACTGGCAAGCCTCAAACCCTCTGGCTGGATGAGAAGGACCTATCCCTGCTCAAGGGGAAACGGGTAGCCATCGTTGACGACGTGATCAGCACGGGGAGCACCTTGGAGGGAATGAGGCGTCTGATGAGGGAGGCCGGGGCTGAAATAGTAGCCGAGGCTGCCGTTTTTACCGAGGGGGAGGAGGGCAAGTGGCCGGAGGTGACTGCCCTGGGCAACCTGCCGGTCTTCACTAACGAAAACTCTCTCCGAAAATAACGAAATGTCTCTCCGAAATACAATATCCGCCAGCAGACGGAAACGAGGGGTCTCCCCGAATCATATGAGAGAATGCGTAAGTGAAGGGAACGTGCTACCCTGTGAGCAAACGGGGAGACCCCTCGTTTGGAGAGAGTTTTCGTTACTGAGGAGACCTCCTGAGTTTGTCTTTTGCAGCTTCGTCTTCGACGATGTACTGCCCATTGGAGGAAGTGCCTGCCCTGTTGAGCAGGCTAGCTGTAAAACGGTGAGCACTCCTTCACGGCTACGTGTTTCAAATCAGAAGCCTCACCGTCCTAAGTTGGACGTGAGGCTTCTTCCTTTGGGATAAGATATACTTCCCGTTCCCTGCTTCTTCCCCCTATCGCCTATGAAGAGGCTTCTCGCTCGCTGTACATCTTTCGGTAGTATTCGGCGTACTCCCCCGACTTAATCTTGCGCCACCACCACTGGTTTTCGACGTACCACTGCACCGTCTCGGCGAGCGCCTCCTCAAAGCGATGGCGCGGCCGCCATCCCAAGGCCCTGATCTTGGCGCAATCCAGGGAATAGCGGCGGTCGTGGCCGGGGCGATCCTTCACATATTGGATGAGGCTTTCCGGCTTTCCCAGCAATTTGAGGATCAACTTGGTCAACTCGACGTTGGGAAGCTCGTTTCCAGCGCCGATGTTGTAAATCTCACCTGGAGCGCCTCTGTGCAGCACGATGTCAACGGCCTCGCAGTGGTCGAGGACGTAGATCCAATCCCGCACGTTAAGCCCGTCGCCGTAGAGGGGGAGGGGGAGATCATCTAGGGCGTTAGTGATGAAGAGAGGGATGATCTTCTCGGGGTATTGAAAGGGACCGAAGGTGTTTGAGCCTCGGGTGATGATCACCGGCGTGCCGAAGGTTTTGTAATAGGCGCGGGCGACGAGGTCGCCCCCAGCCTTGCTGGCCGAGTAGGGGCTCGAGGGATCGAGGGCGTCGGCTTCCTTGAAGGAGCCCCGCTCTATGGAGCCGTAGACTTCGTCGGTGCTGACCATCACGCAGCGCCCGATCCCGTGTTTTCGCGCTGCCTCCAAGAGCACGTAGGGGCCATATACGTCGGTCAGGATAAAGCTCCCTGGCTCCATGATTGAGCGATCCACGTGCGATTCCGCAGCGAAGTTGACGACGGTGTCTATCTTATGCTCCCTTATAATGCGCTCCACCGCTTCGGCATCGCAGATGTCGCCGCGAAGGAAGAGATAGCGTGGGTCGCCCTCAACGTCGCGCAGGTTGTCGAGGTTCCCGGCGTAGGTCAGCTTATCGCAGGCCACAACCCGATAGTCGGGGTAATGGTTCAACATATGGCGCATGAAGTGGGAGCCGATGAACCCGGCTCCGCCGGCGACTAAAATGTTCCGCATTGGCTACTTCCTCCTAGCTAGTTGAAAGTGAGGGGGACCTCACGGGCTGAAATGTGCCTCCCGCAGGTTAGCGCCCAGCAACCTGAAGATGCCAGAACCTTGCCCTGCATCCCCTCAGGCGTCAGTCCCACCAGCTCCGTCATGGTGATCCGGTTTGCCAAATCCGACTTGCTTTCCACCTGCACGCGGATGTAGTTGTCCGTTAGGCCAGACCAAACGAAGGGTCTCCCCGTTTGCTCACGGCAACGAAAACTCTCTCCGTCTACTGTCGGAGTATCGCATTCTTGGTATTTATGTTTGCTCTCATATTTTTCGGAGAGAGTTCTCGTTGGGAGCAGCGCGTTCCTTTCACTTACACATTCTCTCATATAACGGAAACTCTCTCCGTTTGCTTTCGGAGTTCTGCGCTCTCCCAATTCATGTATTCTCTCATATTTTTCGGAGAGAGTTTTCGTTAGATTCGGGGAGACCCTCCGTTTCCAAAGATTCCCCTGTGCTTTGTTCTCCCATAGGACTCCCATCGTCCGGCCAAGGAAGCCCTGACGGAAGCGTTCGCTGCTCTGCTTCGCCAATTCTATCATCGCCTCGCTGCGGGCTACCTTCACCTCCTGTGGCACCTGATGGGGCATAGCGGCCGCGGCGGTGCCGGGACGTGGCGAATATTTGAAGACATGGGCGCGGGCAAAGCCCATTGCTTCGACAAAGCAATAGCTCTCCTCAAACTCTGCCTCGGTCTCGCCGGGGAAGCCGACGATGATGTCAGTGGTGACCGCCAGGTCTGGGATCGCCTCCTTTGCCATCCGCACCTTCTCAGCGTACTGGGCCGCGTTGTAGCGCCGCCCCATGCGGCGCAGGGTGGCATCGCAGCCGCTCTGCAGGGGCAAGTGCAGGTGACGGCAAAGGCGCCGATCGTGCCATAGGCCCAAAAGGGCGGGGTCGAGGTCCCAAGGCTCGATGGATGAGAGGCGAAGACGGGGCACATCGGTTTCCCTCAGGATCTCCTCAACCAGATCAAATAGGCTTGTCCCAATATCTTGCCCGTAAGCGCCGATGTGGACGCCGGTCAGGACGGCTTCCTTGTAGCCAGCGGCGACCCGGGCCCTGATCTCGGCCAGGACCTCCGCTGGCGGCCGGCTGCGCTGCCTTCCCCGGGCAATGGTGACGATGCAGTAGGTGCAGGCGTTATCGCAGCCATCCTGGATCTTGACGAAGGCGCGGGTGCGATTGGGGAACAGGGGGTAGGGGATGGGGGATGGGGAAACCCTTGCCCCTCCCACCATCCCCACCAGCCGTTCTTTATCCTCATTGCCGACGACGAGATCGACCCCCTCGATGCCTTCTATCTCCTCCGGAGACATCTCGGCGTAGCAGCCCGTCACGATGATGCGGGCCTGGGGGTTGGCCCGATGCAAGCGGCGGATGAGCTGCCGCGACTTGCGGGCGGCGATGTGGGTCACGGTGCAGGTATTGACCACGCAGAGGGCTGCCTCATCGCTTGCGCCAACGACCTGGTGGCCAACGGCGATGAACTCGCGAGCCAATGCCTCTATCTCGCTCTGGTTCAGCTTGCAGCCCAAGGAAGCCAAATAGACCTTCACCTATTTCGGCATCTCCTTTAGTTTCAAATAGGCCAATCGAGGCGTGCCGTCAGGGTCAGTGATGCTCCACCAATACTCCTCATTCTGAGGCGTCCAGTCCGGGTTGGCGATATAGATCAGGCTCATCACCCCGATCCAGGGCGACCAGTTCTCCTTGGCCCACCTGTAGGCGCGGACGAGGTAGTCCGCCTTCTGCTCCTCGCTGACGGCGTGCCAGGCATAGGAGGGATGCACCGGGTCACTGGTCCACCCGAACTCCAGGATGGCCACCTGCTTGTCGGCGTCACTATACTTGGCCATGATGGCCCGCAGGTCCTCCACGCGCCGGAAGCAGAAGAAGCGTTGCCCGCCGTATTCGGGGTTGCTGGCCACCTCATCAGGGCTCATCTCCGGCGGCGCCTTGTAACCGGCCCCATGGGCCCCCAGGACATCAAAGTAGCCCTTTGCCCCCGCCTGGTACATCTGCTCCAGGTAAACGTCGTCGGGAATCGCTGTGGGCGGCTGGGTGCCCGTCGGCGTGAGGCCAGCGCTGATGACCATGGCCTTGGGATCGGCCTCCTTGATGCGCCGGTAGGCGATCTTGAGCAAGCGCACATATTCGGCCGCGTTAGGTGTCTTTCCTCCCCATTCCCGTGCCAGGTTAGGCTCGTTCCAGACCTCATAGGCCCGGATGCGGCCCTTATAACGGCTGGCCAGGGCGTAGACGAAGTCGCCGTAATCCCCATAGTTATCGGGCGGCCCGTTGGTGGGATAGCCTCCCCCGGCCCATTGGGGCTGGTGATCCACCCTTACTACCAGGTCAATGCCATATCTTTCGGCCTGTTCGACGATGCGGTCGGTCCTGCTCCAGTCGAAGATGCCCTTGCCCGCCCCCTCGATGTCCCGCCAGCCGAAGATCTGCTTGGCCCAGGTGAAGCCGGCCTCCTTGACCAACCTGAGGTCGCGTTCCGCCGTCTCCGGGCGCCACCAGAGGAAGACGTGCATCCCGTATTCCGGGGAGCTCATGCGTGCGGGCCTCGGGAAGGGCGATGGGGTGGGCGAAGGAGGGGTGGTAGGTGTTGGCGGCGAGGGCGGGGGCGTTGGGGCTTCGCCCTGAGGCTCAGCCTGAAGGGTGGGTGAGGGGAGTGGAGTGAGTGTTGGCAGCAAGGTGGGTGAAGGGAGTGGAGTGGGCGTAGCTGTCGCCCGCTGCGTTGGGGTGGCGGTGGGTTTGGCCACTATTTGCATCGGCGTGACGGTGGGCGTCGTGGTGGGGAGCGGCGTGGGCGAGGCCCTGGCGCAGCCATAAAGGGCGACCATAAGCACGCCCGCCACGATCACGACTTTGCCGAAAGCCTTTTCCATCGAAGGGTTTCCTCCTTTGTCTGTTTGCATTTAGCTGAGGGGTGTGCATAATTCGAGTTTGACATAGCTCCAGCTTGGCATACCCTCTTTGAGAGCTTATGAATTGAATCGCTCTCAAGGGGGTGATGCCATTTGAATCCTACCTTCGCCG
>Ga0315314_1002159_pt1 | contig 16492 bp, 18 predicted proteins | sample TDP9_MG_FD_203631 | JGI IMG/M metagenome (GOLD analysis project Ga0315314, IMG submission 203631) | Freshwater sediment microbial communities from Lake Towuti, South Sulawesi, Indonesia - TDP9 | ecosystem: Environmental > Aquatic > Freshwater > Lake > Sediment | place: Indonesia: South Sulawesi...
GTTAACCTTACCACAGATGGGCTTCCGGCAATAGCACTTAGCGTAGATCTCCCTGAGTTGGATGTGATGGATCGGCCACCCCGCGACCCAAAAGAAAGCATATTCGCTGGTTTAAAGGACGACATTGTGTACTTCACAGTGGTAGAGACAGCTGGAGTACTAGGGATGTACCTCTGGGCATGGACAAGAGGACTAGGAATCGATGAGGCGAGGACTATAACGCTACTTACTTTAATATCGTTTGAACTATTCAGATCCTTTGAGTGCAGATCATTAAAATACTCTTTGTTCAAAATTGGGCCCTTCGCCAATAAGTGGCTGGTGTATGCGGTAGCTTCACAATTTGTATTGACGTTTGCTGTGATTTCGGTTCCGTTCTTCAATCCATTACTACACATCGTTCCGTTAAGCATTTTTGAGTACGCCACGGCCCTTGGGTTAGGCCTTACCGTTATCCCGGCTACGGAGTTGTATAGATGGCTGCAAAGACGCTTAGGGCCCTTGCAGTAGGATTCCAACTAGACGCGGATTAGCCGCACCCTAGTTGCTTGACAAGCGCGATATTACTTTTGAATAACGAATGTCATTCAAGCACCGTTCGAGATGCGTGTGCTTTTCTTCATCATCTTAGCGGTTCGAGTTGACGCGTTAACGGTTGAAACCTTCATCAGGGTCACAAAATGCTTTTACTGTGCTTTTCACTTTCTAGTTTTAGGGTAGGTTGGCTTGATGGATCGCCCAAAAGGCGCCTTTGAAATGCTTGTTAAACCCGTTCGTAGACTGATTGAGCAGAAGGGTTTTGAAGAGCCAACCGAACCCCAAGAAAAAACGATACCTAAAATCCTTGAGGGAAAGAACGTCCTCCTCATATCACCCACCGCCACCGGGAAAACCGAGGCGGCAGTTCTCCCAGTTCTCAGCATGCTCATTCAGATGCCTGAAAGGCCTCGTGGAATCAAGATCCTCTACATAACCCCCCTCAGGGCCCTAAATCGAGACCTTCTTGAACGCCTTGAGTGGTGGTGCAACAACCTTGACGTGAGGCTAGCCGTGAGGCATGGCGATACCGAAACCAAAGAACGCACAAAGCAAGCCCGCAGTCCACCAGACATGTTGATCACCACACCAGAAACCTTACAAGCCATTTTGCCTGGCTGGTTGATTGGTCAACACCTTCAGCAGGTTCGATGGGTGATCATTGACGAGGTTCATGAGATGGCGGACAGCAAGCGAGGAAGCCAGTTAGCGTTAGCACTGGAGAGGCTCCGATGGATCACAGGCAAAGAATTCCAACTCATCGGCTTATCCGCCACAATCGGCAGCCCGGAGAAGGTGGCTCAGTTCTTAGTAGGTAACGGGCGTAGTGTCGAAATAGTGAAAGTGCCTGTCGCGAGGCTTATGAGGCTAAAGATTCTCTTCCCACAACCCAGCCCTGAAGATACAGAGCTCGCCTCTACACTTTTTACACATCCAGAGGTTGCCGCCCGCCTCCGAATTATCCGCCAATACATTGAAAAGCAAAAGTCCCTACTCTTATTCACTAATACGCGCGCCATCTCCGAGGTTTTAGCTAGCAGATTCAAGGTTTGGGACATCGACTTTCCCGTCTCTATTCACCACGGCTCCCTAGCCAAGCCATCAAGAATAGCGGCTGAGCGTGGGTTGAAAAACGGCGAGCTTAGAGGACTCGTGTGCACTAGCTCGCTGGAGTTAGGGATCGACATTGGCCGAATTGACATGGTGATACAGTACATGAGCCCCAGGCAGGTCACCCGTCTCATCCAACGCGTAGGACGAAGCGGACACAGAATCGGACGCATCGCTAAAGGGCTCATCATCACCATGGACTCCGACGACACACTAGAAGCCATGGCCATCGCCCGCATGGCACAGAAGGAGGAATTAGAGCCGGTCGATATACCGCAGAAACCCTACGATGCCCTGGCGCATCAGATAATAGGGCTGTTGATAAAGAAAAAGCGTTGGTACTTCTATGAGATCTACGACCTCTTTAAAAAGGCCTATCCATATGCCGACCTCACACTGGAAGACATACAAAAAGTCCTTACATACATGCACGCCCGCTTTCCCAGATTAGCATGGGCGTCGTTTGAAGACATGCTCGCTATAAAGCCCCGCCGAACCAAGGCACTATATGAGTACTACTTTGGAAATCTATCCATGATCCCTGATGAAAAACAATACCTCGTTATCGACGAGACATCAGATGGCGCTGTGGGCGTGCTCGATGAGGCATTCGTTGCTGAGTATGGAAAGCCAGGCGTCAAATTTATCATTCGCGGGAGTCCATGGAAGATTATGAACGTTTACGGCGACAAAATCTACGTAAGACCAGTTAATGATCCCACCGGAGCCATTCCTAGCTGGGTTGGAGAGGAGATTCCTGTTCCATTTGAGGTTGCTCAAGAGGTTGGGTGGGTTCGAGGCTTTGTTGAAGAACAAGCAAAGAGTGGAATAGATCCTGAGGAAGTCGCCGTCAAGTTAGCTGAGAAGTATCCTGCTGACAAGGAAACCATCATGCGCGCATTGCTTGAAACGGTTGAACACGTGAAGAGAGGCTATATCGCTCCATCAGACAAGCGAATCGTCGTTGAGGACTGGGAGGACTTCGTCATCCTCCATGCTAACTTCGGATCCCTCACTAACCGCGCCATGGGTCAGTTGTTTGGTCATGTGTTGTCGGAGCAAACGGGATACACTATTGCGGTTCAGCACGATCCCTATCGCATCTTCATTCAGACCGTGGGCGCAGCCAACGCCGACAGCATAGTGGCACTATTCAATGAAATGAAGCAGGCACCTGAGTCGGCTATCCGAGACAGGCTCACAAGAGCGGCTGTAAAGACAGGCTTGTTCAAACGACGCGTGGTTCATGTGGCTCGAAGATTCGGCGCCCTCAAAAAATGGGCCGACTTTAGTACGGTAAGTCTCCAAAGACTAGTGAAGAGCTTTGAGGGCACCGCCATTTTTGACGAAGCCCTCAAGGAAACCTTTACAAAGGATTTAGACCTGGAACATACGATCCGGGTTCTTAACGATCTCCGAAAGGGTGAGATTCAGATCAAGAAGCTGGAAACTGATGGTGTTGCTTCTCCCATCGCTCGCGTCGGTATAGAGAGGGTCAGCATGAAAACCGATCTCATCCCCCCGGAGAGAATGAAGCTCATACTTGTGGAGTCAGCGAAGGCACGATTGCTCAACGAGGTCCGCACGTTTATTTGCACGAACTGTTGGGACTACCTGGAAATGATTCGCATAAAAGACTTGCCAGACAAACCAGCGTGCCCTAAGTGTGGATCTACTGCTCTCGGCATACTCAGCAGAGAAGAAGAACAAATTCAGTCGCTTGTGGAGAAAAAGGGTGAAAAGCTCACAATGGCTGAACGAAAATGGCATGACTACGCCCTCAAAGCAGCGCGATTGATGTCTGAGTATGGAAAGCCAGCCGCGGCAGCTTTCTGTGGGAGAAGACTGAAAATATCTGATGTAGAAGATATTCTTCGCGAAGAAAAGGAGCTCACGGATCGCTTCTTTGAATCGGTGACAGAAGCCGAGCGAAAAGCAATGAAGAGAAGATTCTGGTAGCTAGGTCTTCTCATATTCCACCGAGCTCAACAGCCAGACAACTTCCCGTTCGTCTTAAAGGATCAGCCATAGAAAAACCGAGAGTTAGCTCTTGACTTTGGCGTCAACCTAAAACAAGTATGCGGATGATTTAAGGTATTTGTAGCTTTTCCTATACGAAAAGGTTTTTTAGCTTCATCCTCACAAGACAACAAGCAAAACGAGTTTACAAACAAGGGGTGATGAGTTTGTCTATGTTTGCAGTGCCTGGGGCTTATGATCGAGCCATTACCGTGTTTTCCCCAGATGGGCGCCTGTTTCAGGTTGAATATGCCCTTGAAACAGTGAATCGAGGGGCAACCATATTAGGGATTGCCTGCTCCGAGGGAGTGGTGTTAGGGGCAGAGGAGAAGATTGAAACAAAGTTACAGGACCCAAATTTTACCTGGAAACTTTATGAGGTGGATGATCACCTGGGAGCAGCCGTTGTTGGTTTAGGATCCGACGCCCGCATCCTTATCGACCAAGCAAGGATCTACGCCCAAAGCAACCGACTAATGTACGACGAATCCATCGATGTTGAAATCGTTACGAAACGTGTCGGAGACATAAAGCAACTGTATACCCAGCACGCGGGCGTGAGACCCTTCGGGGTAACGATTATCTTTGGCGGTGTCGACAAAACAGGAAATAGGTTGTTTACGACGGATCCAAGCGGCTCCTATAGGGGCTACAAAGCTGTTACAGTGGGAATCGGTCGCGAAACCGTGGAGGGTATCTTAAAGGCAGAGTATCGTGAGGACCTTAAACTTGATGAGGCAGTCAAACTTGCCATAAAATGCCTTATTAAGGCTCTCGAGGCGAGAAGTGAGGCGCCGAGAGTTAAAATAGTTGTGATTCCATCGGAAACCAGAAGACTCAGAATGCTCACCGACGAAGAAATCGAGACTTACCGGAGGGGCATCGAGGGCAGTGGAGCTCCATGAGCAAACGTTACACCGTTGCGCGCATAACTCGAGAGGGAGAACACTTCGAGATTCTCGTCAAGCCTGAACCTGCCCTTTCCTATAGACTTGGAAAAATCACATCGGTTTCTGATGTGTTAATCACCGACACTATCTTCGCGGATGCAAACAAAGGATCGAAAGCGTCCGAAGACAACTTGCGAAAACTCTTCGGAACTACAGACCCCATTAAAATAGCGGATATAATCCTAAAGAAGGGCACCTTACAATTGACCACAGACCAACGAAGACAACTAATAGAGGATAAACGGAAAAGAATTATCTCCTTCATATCCCGTCAATGCGTTGATCCGAAAACGAATCTTCCACATCCCCCTCTACGCGTAGAACAGGCGATGGAGCAAATCCACTACTCAATCGACCCCTTTAAGGAGGTCGAGGAGCAAGCGAGGGAAGTCATAAAACTTTTACGTCCGATCCTCCCCCTTAAAATGGAGCAAGTCTCCGTGACCGTTCGCATCCCTCCAGAGTATGCGGGTAAGGTTTACGGGACCGTTAAAGGGTTTGGCGCAATAAAACGTGAAGAGTGGCGGACTGACGGGTCATGGCTTGCGATCGTAGAATTGCCAGCGGGGCTTTACGGCCCCTTCCTAGAAAAGCTGGGAGAAATGACTCGGGGCAACCTTGAAGCAAAATTGGTTGAATAAATCTCTTGTGAGAAGGTGGTGAATCTGCCTACTTATTATGAAGGGAGACAGCTTGTAGTGCCTGGCGACTTGCTTGCTGAAGACGATTACGTAGCTGGCGACAACACGTACAAAGATGACGGCAAAGTTTACGCTACTAGAATTGGACTCGTTAATTATAAAGATCGAAATGTTTTCGTGGTTGCCCTAAAGGCTTTTTACATTCCATGCGTGGAGGACATGGTTATTGGAAAAGTGGTTGAAGTGGGCCTTTCCGGGTGGATGGTAGACTTGAAGGCCCCCTACCCAGCGTTGCTTCGAGCCTCAGATGTCCTTGGTCGGTCATTTAGGCCCCAGGAAGACGATCTGGTCTCCATCTTCGACGTGGGCGACCTTATCATTTGCAAGGTGGTTGCTTATGATCGAACACGCGGGCCTCTATTATCTGTTCACGAATCAGGCTTTGGAAAAATTACGAGGGGTCAAATTGTTGAAGTCACCCCCACCAAGATTCCTCGGATTATTGGAAGGAAGGGTTCGATGATAAGTATGATAAAACAAGAAACCGGGTGCCACATCACTATTGGTCAAAACGGATTGATCCTCGTCAGCGGCAAGACCCTTGAGGACGAAAGACTCGCTGTTATGGCTATCCGCAAAATCGAACAAGAAGCCCACACAAGTGGTTTGACAGATCGCGTAACCGAAATGATTCGAAAAGAAAAAGGAGGTGTTGAACATGCTTCAAAAGATGCCTGAAAAGTTGATTGATGAAAATAATGTTCGAGTAGACGGAAGAGGATTGAACGAGTTAAGACCGGTAAAAATTGAGGCCGGCGTTCTCGGCAACGCCGACGGTTCCGCATATATTGAACAAGGGAAGAATAAGATTCTCGCCGCGGTCTATGGACCAAAGGAGCTTCATCCCAAGCACTTAGCCCTGCCAGATCGAGCCATGCTTCGATGTCGTTACCACATGGCGCCATTCTCGGTTCAGGAGAGGAAATCACCCGCCCCATCAAGGAGGGAGATGGAACTCTCTAAAGTAATTCGAGAGTCCCTTGAGCCATCCATTTTCTTGGAGTATTATCCACGAACATCCATCGACCTTTTCATTGAGGTTCTACAAGCGGACGGTGGAACACGATGTGCAGGTATCACCGTTGCCGCCCTCGCACTGGCAGATGCCGGAATCCCCATGCGGGACTTAGTTGCGGCGTGCGCGGCGGGGAAGGTGGAAGGAAGGTTAGTGTTGGATCTGACTGACTTAGAGGACAAGGGGGGTGAGGCAGACGTGCCCTTGGCGTGGATGCCTAACCTAAACGCCCTAACACTGCTTCAGATGGACGGAATGTTAAACAGAGACGAGTTTGAGCACGCTGTGAACATGGCTATCGAAGGGTGCAAGCAAATCTACAAGCTTCAAAAGGAAGCTTTGAAGGCCAAATACGTCACCGTGAAGGAGGAGGTAGAGGAATGATGTCCTCGACCATAGTTGCTCGTGTGAAGCAGAGGCAAATCGCCCAATTGATTTCTCTAGGAAAGAGACTGGACGGGCGGGGGCTAACCGACTACCGTGAAGTTCAACTGGAAATGGGAGTCATCGGGCGTGCAGAGGGCTCGGCTCGTGTGCGCCTAGGTAAAACCGAAGTGATGGTCGGAGTAAAAATTGAGATAGGCGAGCCGTTTCCCGACGTACCCAACGAAGGGGTCCTCACCGTGAACGCCGAGCTCGTGCCGCTCGCTTCACCCACGTTTGAGCCAGGGCCTCCCGACGAAAACTCCATTGAACTCGCCAGAATCGTGGATAGAGGGATACGTGAGTCTAAGGCGATCGCTTTGGAAGAGCTTTGCGTTGAACCGGGAAAGAAGGTTTTCATCGTTTTCGTCGACGTTTACGTCCTCAATCATGATGGAAACCTTATCGACGCCTCAGCAATCGCGGCATTAGCCGCTCTGTTGAACACAAAGATGTGTAAATACGAGGTAAAAGAGGGCGAAATCAAGATAAAGCCTGGCTTCAGCCCGCTTCCCATAAGAAATTATCCCATAGCGGTCACGTTCGCTAAAATAAGCGATAAGCTGGTGGTGGATCCTTGGCTTGATGAGGAACAAGTGATGGATGCTCGACTCACGATTACCTTGGAGAAGGATGGAAAAATCTGTGCGGTGCAGAAGGGTGGCTACGGTCACTTCACGACGCAACAAATATCAGAAGCTGCAAAAATAGCTCAGGAAAAGGCTCAAGAGCTGAGAAAACATCTGGTGAAGAGCTGATGGGTCGGACAAAGAAGGTCGGTCCAACCAGAGGACTGGGGGCTCGCTACGGCGCAACCGTGAGGAAGCGATACATCAAGGTGATTTCAGGGCTAAAGAGAGCCCGCAAGTGTCCTCGGTGCGGCTTCGAGTCGGTTCGAAGACAAAGTGTGGGCGTTTGGGAATGCAAAAAATGTGGGCTCACCTTCACCGGTGGCGCGTATACGCCCGTCACGAAACTGGGCATTGTGGCGAAGCGCACGGTGAAGGGAGTAACACCAGAGGCGCGCGTGGAAGAGGAAAAAGAAGAGTGATTTTGCTAACTACTTCCCGAAGACCCACAAATAGAATGCGAACGCTTTGTCACGATCTTGCGCGGTCCATACCCAACATTGTTCGAATCAATCGAGGCAAGCTAAATCTCGACGGAATAGCTGAAAAGGCTCTTGAATTCAAGGCTGATCGAGTCATCATTGTGGACCGATGGAAGGGCGGACCTGGGGAAATCAAACTTTTCCAAGTGGGACCTGAGGGCGTGATTTTAGTTCCTCCCCTAATTTTCGTTAGGAGCATACAGCTTCAGAAGGAACTTGAAGGGGTAAGGTCGAAGCCCGTTCGCTCGCTCACCATAATCGCATCACATGAAAAATCTCCCCATGTCGCAAAAATAGCGGAGTCCTTGTCAAGTTTTCTCAACGTTCCAACGACTACAACGGATGTGGAGGCTTCAAGATATGAGGCTGCTATGCGCGTTTCGTCTGGAGCTTCAGTTCAAATCCAGATCACTTTTATGCTCCTTCCCCAAGCCATAGAGATAGGACCTCGCATCACCATATCCCACGTGGTATGGGAAGCCCAGAAATGAGGACTCATGCTGTTATCCGCCTGGACTTTCCGTCAGAAAGGCATCTAGCCATCGTCCTCAAGGCCTTGGAGCCCGAAGCCAAGGGTTCGCCCACTTCCCGCTCGAGGGTTCGGGTGGAGGCTAAGGGCTGCAGATTAACCCTCAGCTTTGAGGCAAGCGATACATCCGCTTTAAGAGCCGCCATCAACTCCTACCTTCACTGGATCGCGCTCGTAAAGGATACATACCTCGTTCTAGACTCTCTAGGCAAGGAGTCATTGGCCGACTGAGAAGAGTTGTGAGTGAAAACACTTAATTAACGCGAGGTCATAATGCTGAAGGAGTTCGAAAGGAACTATTTGAGGAATTGGAATGAGTGAGGAGATACCGAGGCTTCCACCCCAGGTTCAGGAACGTTTGCTGAGGCTTCAACAGTTACAGCAGACGTTGCAGGCGGTTTTAACGCAAAAGCAGCAACTTGAGCTAGAGCTCACTGAAACCGAGCAAGCCTTAAGCGAGCTGGAGAAGGTAACCGACGACGCGGTCATCTACAAGTCGATTGGTTCGCTTCTCGTGAAGTCTGAGAAGGCAAAGGTGACCACCGAGCTAAACGAGCGGAAAGACCTCCTAAACATGAGAATCGGCGTGCTTGGCAAACAGGAGGAGCGGTTGCGAAGCCAAGTGAAGGATTTGCAAGTGAAGCTACAACAGGATCTGCGCCCCCTTACCCCTCCTCCTTAGGTGACGCTTTTGGAAGAGATAGGCATACCTGACCTCACCGATGAGCAAGTGGAGGAGTTATGCGGCACTGCAGAGAAGGCAGCGAGAGGATATATTCTTTCCAAAATCCCATCAGACAGAATCTCTGTCCTCAACATAACCGTCGACACCGAAGGTTCGAAGCCCATCACCGTGAATGTGGATGTGGAGGTCACTCTGTCGCCCTTGATGAATTACGACGTTGAAAAACTGGCTAGCGAAGCCACGAAAAAGGCCTTCGAGTCTATTGAAACATACTTGAGGAAACTCGCATGCAAATCCACGCGATAACATCTCTCATAGATGGGAATAACATTAAGTTAGCCGTTTTGTTATGTCACCACAACGCGGACCCAGACGCTGTTTGCGCTGCGTTCGCCCTTTCTAGACTGCTTGAGCGTTTACGACCTCAATTAAAGGTTGAGGTAGCCGCGGCTCAGGGACTTAGCAGACTTTCCAAATCTTTGCTAGACTCCTTGCCCATGAAGCTAACAACTCAGCCACGTATCGAAGAAGCGGGCCTCATCGTTTTGTTAGACACCAACACCATCCAGCAGTTGGATGACTGGAGCAAAAGGGTTAGGATGTCCAATGCTCCAATCGTCGTGGTGGATCATCACGCGAGTCACCCCGAAACGCAACGTCTAGCAACCCTCTCCGTGGCGAATGAGGAGGCTTCATCCACCTGCGAGATCGTCTACCGCTTTTTCAAGGAGGCTGGAGTCAAACCCACGGATGTTGAAGCCAAGGCGTTGTTCCTCGGGATAGCCTTTGACACAAGACACTTTGTTTTAGCCAAATCAACCACGCTGAAAACCGTAGCCGACCTCATCGACGCAGGGGTGAACGCTGAAGAAACCCTACCCACCCTTTCCCTGCCAATCGACCATTCGGAGCGCATAGCGCGACTAAAGGCATGCCAACGCGCTAAGCTCATGAAAATCAACGGGTGGCTGATCGCCCTATCTCACGTGAGCGCTTACCAAGCCTCAGCCGCCAGGGCCTTGATCGGGTTGGGGGCTCACGCGGCTGCTGTGGCGGGTCAGAGGGGGGACGCTGTTCAAGTCAGCCTGCGATCCAGCCGCGATTTCCATAAAACAACGGGAATACACCTAGGGCAAGACATAGCCAAGCCTCTAGGCGAGTACCTCCACGGAATGGGTGGAGGACATTCGACTTCGGCGGGAGCTAATGGGGTGGGGGATGTGGAGGCAACCCTTAAGTGTTGTGCAAGGCTTTTGAAGCGGAGATTAAGGTAACTCTTTTTTAAGTAGCTACTCTTAAATGAAGCAACTGTTTTGCCAATAAGGATAGGCGGGTAAGGCGTTGCTGGTCATCGAAACGAAGGGCCTAACATACACATATCCAGGCACGACGAGACCCTCTGTCGAAGACGTTTCCATAAGCATTGAGACTGGCGAATTTGTCCTTCTTACTGGTCCCAGCGGTTGCGGTAAGACGACCTTGTGCCGCTGTTTTAACGGTCTCATTCCCCACTTTTACCAAGGGAAACTTGAAGGGGACTTGGTGGTTGCAAGTCTTAGGGTGGATGAGCATCCCATCCATGAGCTGGCCAGACACGTGGGGCTTGTTTTTCAGAATCCAGAAAACCAGCTTTTCGCCCTATCCGTAGAGAAGGATGTAGCCTTTGGCCTCGAAAATCTTGGGATGCCAAGGGATGAAATCAAGGAACGAGTTGACTGGGCTCTTCAGATGACTGGCATTGAAGACCTTCGCGAAAGAGCTCCTCATGAACTCTCAGGTGGGCAACAACAGCGGGTCGCCATCGCCTGCGTGCTCGCCATGCAACCGGAGGTCATGGTGCTAGACGAACCTACCTCCTTCCTTGACCCATTAAGCGCCCAGAAAATCTTTGAGGTGATTCATGACCTAAACAAAAAGCTGGGCATCACCGTCGTCCTTGTTGAACATCGGCTGGATTTAGCCTCGAAATACGCCAATCACGTTATCGTTATGAATGAGAGAAAGGTCGTGCTGGATGGTGAACCTCGAGAGATCTTCAACTCTGAAGGGGCCCGCTTGATTGGCGTCGGAATCCCCAAGGCAACCAGACTTTACCAACTTCTTAAGGAAAGCGGGGTACATCTCAACAGGGTTCCGGTGACATCAGAGGATGCTTCTCAGCTTCTGCGGGAGGTTTTAAAGCGTGATTGAAGGCAAGGACATTTATTTTACCTATCCCAATGGCGTCGAAGCCTTGAGAGGACTTTCTCTCACGATTCAGAATGGGGAGTTCGTCGCAATAATGGGTCAAAACGGTGCGGGGAAGACCACACTGGTGAAACACTTCAATGGGTTGTTGAAGCCAACGAGGGGGGAGGTCATGGTTGACGGAGTTAACATCCGAGAGGTGAGCGTGGCCAGCCTCGCCCGAAAAGTTGGATTTGTGTTTCAAAATCCAGACCATCAGCTCTTTTGTGAAACAGTTGAGGAGGAGGTTGCCTTTGCTCTCCGAAACTTTGGCTTTAAGGAAAACGCCATCAAGAGACGGGTAACGTGGGCCCTCAGTCTTTTAGGCTTAACCCAGTATCGCCAAACATCCCCATTTATGCTCAGCGGCGGAGAAAGAAAACGGGTTGCCCTGGCCTCGGTTCTCGCCTGGAACCCTAAGGTGGTTATACTCGACGAGCCAACCATCGGCCAAGACTATCAGCAAAAGGAGAAGTTGCGACAGTTTATTGTTCAATTGAACGCTCAAGGAAAGACGGTGATCATCGTCACACATGATGTTGAATTTGTGGCAGAGTGTAATCCACGCGTTGTGTTGATGGCTCAGGGAAAGATGGTGGCTGACGGCGTCGCCAAGAAGATCCTCACCAACTATGACCTTGTTGCAGAGGCTTCTATCGTTCCTCCGCAGATAGCTCAAATCTTTCTTGGGCTGGAGGACTTGGGGTTGCCAACCGACTTGATCGATGTTTATGAGGCCAGAAGGTTTTTACTGAATTCTTTGGGGGTCTCCTCATGAGCGTCTTTGAGGGCTTTAGGTTTAGAAGGGTTTCATCGCCCATTCATCAGCTAGACCCGCGAGTCAAATTCTTCTATGTTTGTGTGATGTTCGTGATAGCGGTTATGTTTAACAAATTGCTGCCCCTCATCTTGTTGTTCTTCATTCAAATGCCCTTCGTTTGGATGGCTGGCGTTCAACGGGAATGGATTCGGTCTATGAGGGGGGCGCTAACGTTTGCCGTTATAATTTTTCTGTTCAACTTCGTTTTCACATACCTTTATACGGAATATCCCCAGCTTCCGTCCATAACTCTTATAGAATATTCCCTCTCCATGACCCTTCGCTTCGTAGTGTTGGTGGAATCCTTCTCCGTCTTTTTCCTCACCACGTCACCAGACCATTTAGGCTTGGCTTTGGAGCAGAGCCGCGTCCCCTACGAGTTTTGCTTCGCCTTCACCACCGCCGTTCGCTTTGTCCCTGTTTTAGCCGAGGAGGCGCAAACCATCATGGACGCTCAGAAGGCTAGGGGGCTGGAGCTCGAGCGCGGAAACTTCATGAAGAGGGTGAGAAATTACATCCCCATCCTCATTCCCCTCATTGTGAGCGCCATCCGCAGAAGCCTAGAGCTCGCAGAGGCCATGGAGTCTAGGGCATGGGGAGCCAGCGAGAAGCGCACCAACCTCTACGTGTTGAAACCGAAAAGACCAGATTATGCCTTGGTTCTCGTCTCCGTTCTTTTCTTAATCCTCGCCGTCTACGCTTGGTATTTCCTTCCCGTTCCGTCGCTAACCACGTTCTTGTCCTTCTGACAGTCTGAAAAGTGCCAAGCTTGGCGTTGCTTAACGTTTTTGAGCACCCATGCTAGTAGGTTCTAATGAGACGAGGGTGTATCGTGGTGATCGGGCCTCGAGTTGTCGTTGACGAGCGTGAAAAGGCATCCAGGGTTCCTATTCTCTTGAGAGAGCTTGGTTTACAAATCGAGTATCGAATGCTGGATGTGGGCGACTACTGGGTCTTTCCAAGGTGCGCTGTTGAGCGTAAGGAGGAACAAGACTTTGTTAAATCGTTATATTCCGGCAGACTTTTTGAGCAAGCTCATCGCTTGTGCGAAGCCTACGATTATCCGCTGTTGATAGTTGAGGGAGATTTCCCCGTTTTCATCAAGAAGATGCAGAGGCCCCGAGCTTTCTGGGGCGCTTTAACCACCCTAACCCTACAATACGGCTTAGGCGTCTTTTTTACCGCCGACGCTCAGCAGACCGCGGATTTCATCTACACCTTAGCCAAGCATAAAAGTTTCACTCGGCCAAAAGGGCCTCTTATTGAAAAAAGACGTAAGGTAAAAGCCTCAGACAAGATGCAACTGCTACTAGTTTCCAGCCTCCCGGGCATCGGGCCCAAACTCGCTGATCGAGCACTTAGACGATTCGGAACCGCTCGGAGGGTTTTCTCCGCTTCCGTCGCTGAGCTTTCTTCGATGGATGGTATTGGAAGAGTAAAGGCTGAAAAGATAGCTGAGATTCTGGATGCTCATTATCACCCGATCGCAAGGCCGCCTCAACAACTTCGTTTTGGCAAAATGTGAGTTTTTGCGCTATCTTTTTGCCTTTTAAAAACGCAAGGAAGACTAAAACGCTAACAGGCTGTGTCACAAAAGCGCTAAATACTCAGGATCAATTTATTGATTGAGTTGCATATTGAGAGCGGGGTGGGGGAGATCAGAGGCAAAATCTGTGGCATCGAATACATCAACAGGATTAGAGATAATCTCCTTGATGTGAAAATGGAGAGCCTACTTCCCTTGTACGAAGACCTAAGATCTGCCGATTGCATAGTTTGTGGCGGTTCGGGCAGGTCTCTGCATTCATTAAATATAGCCATGAGTCAGATGGCCACGATGAAGGATTTTAAGGTTGTAATCACACCTGATGACCCCGGATTCCCTGGAAAGGACATGTACGATGCCGCGCCGAAACTGGAGAAAAAGTATGAGAAGATCTTACTCCTAACCAATTCTGGGAGTGGTGAGTCCGAGGACCCAAAGACCCTCGCTGAAGACCTTGCGAGATACATCGAGAAGACACACAGCCAAAAATTCAAGATGGGGTTGATAACCTCCAACCTAGGCTCTTCGATATCTAAAATTGTCCAAAGATACGGGCATGTAATAGAGCTGACAGGGAGGATAAAGGAAAGGCCCTCAGAGGAATACATCGAAACCGGCATAATGGGTGACATATTTGAGCTTGGAAGCCTTTCTCTTCTTCAAATGATGAGTGAAGCCGTCTTCCAAAATCGTTCTGTGGAGGGGGTCCAGGAAATGCTTGAGGAAGAATTTCCCGTTTTGGGACCTATGATCGATAACAATGTGGATTCCGAAGCCTACGACTTCTGCGTTGATCTCCTAGAGAGACACGGTGACGTGTTCTTAGGCGGTAAGGGAACAGCCAACGAGGTGGTTAAGATGACCGCCATAAGGCTGTTCCACATCAAAAGATTCCTCGGCGACAACGTTTACATTGCAAGAGGCGTCAACACCCCTCGCCCGAGGGCTGGGGACCTTGAGATTCTAGTATCATATTCAGGGGAAACCCGACCTGTAGTCGGCTGGTGCAACATCTTCAAAAGCTTAGGAGGAATAGTTCTTTCGATAATTGGAAACAGGGGCACACTGTTAGACAAACTTTCGGATCGTAAAATAGTTTTGGAGGAGAGGGTTAAACCCGGTCAGCCAAGGAGGTTTTACATGAGAGCAGCATACCTCCTGAGCCCTCTCCCCGTCAAATTGGCGGAAAGATTGAGTGAAAAGGGACTTAAACTGCCCGAATACATTCTAAACTGGTATCACTCTGTTATGGAATAACCAAACTGTTAACGCGAATCATCTGACAAACGGCGCCTTCATTTCTTATGTACTCACGACATGCATCTCGCCAGAAGCCTGAATGCGCGCATCCAGTCCTAGCAGGGATAAGCCTCGATGAGCTTTCCTCTAGTGGAGTATTCTCTTAATAACGTTTTTCATCGACTTTATCAGCAAAGTGTATGGGATGGAAAGCCAACGATGTGTTCTGCTAAGCCTTAGGAACCATATTTAAAGCAACTGTACGATTTTTCTCACGCATTGCCTCAGAAAGACGGAGAAAGAAACGAAGAGGCCCACTCGACATTGAGTAAACCTTAAAAGTTGCGCTTAACTACTGCGTGAAACAGAATTGGGTAAGGGGTAGATTGTTATCCGCAAGAAATGGAAGAAGAAGAAGATGCGTCGCGAAAAACGGAAGAGAAAGCAGAGACGCGACAGGTACAAGTAAGGTTCCGCATGCATGATTTTGATTGAACTTTAGACGATTTCCTCAGAGAACTTATATCCATACGCGTTTTACCTCTCTTATGATGTCGAAGTGGGAGTCGTCAGAGAGCACTTTAGCCCCTTTAATCGTGGCTGTTGCAGCGATTATGCAATCGCCCATTGGTATATCCCTGTATCGGCACTTTAACAGCCCGGCTTCCTTGGCGATGTTTTGGTTTAGGTCTTGGATTTGTAGTCCGCTCCTTATGAGCGACAGGTGGCGAGCCTCGGCCTCTTCCCTTCCTCTTTTTTCGCAAGTGACCCTAACGACCTCGCTTATGACTATAGTGGGCAGTATTCCCTCTTTGCGTTCCCTGAGTTCTCCCAGTCTTTTGGATGTTCTACGCTTTGTCTCTGCCTCGTCTGAGTAGAAGTGTTCAATGAGAAATCGGGTGTCTACGACTTCGCTCAAGCTAATACTCCTCTCTAAGCCTCTCGATCTCCCGTTTAATCTCTTTTGTCTCCCCAAACTTCGCGTCAACACCGGCTAAATCCTCAAGCCTCGGGATGACCTTGAAAAGCAGTCCTTCCTCGGTGGCTTCAACTACCAGCTCGTCACCCTCCCTTATCCCATACCTTTCCCTAAACTCGATCGGAATCGTAGTTTGCCCTCTTCGGGTCACCTTCACAATAGACCGCATACGTCACGCCATGTACACATCAAATATAAGTAGTACTTATAAATTTATTCCTACAAAAAATAAAAATAGGATTACTTATTTTCAGTTTCTGCTGCCTGACAAAGCAATTTTCAACACATACCATAACGTGCCACACATTACAATTCAGAGGAAAAGGAAGCGCCGAGCAAGAGGTACCAGCACATCGCAAACTTAATAGGTGAGCTTTTTCACTACCATGCTAGTTCATTTAACAGAGGAAGCACCATGCCTAGGTTTCGGCAGACGAGCGACATTCTCAAGTTGATGAGTAGGAAGGAGGATATTCGCGACATCGGCATAATTGCCCACATAGACCACGGCAAAACAACCACAACAGACTCCTTGTTAGCCGGAGCCGGACTGTTGTCTCCCAAACTGGCTGGAGAGGCCCTAGTCTTGGATTATCTTGAGG
>Ga0315314_1002160_pt1 | contig 16492 bp, 11 predicted proteins | sample TDP9_MG_FD_203631 | JGI IMG/M metagenome (GOLD analysis project Ga0315314, IMG submission 203631) | Freshwater sediment microbial communities from Lake Towuti, South Sulawesi, Indonesia - TDP9 | ecosystem: Environmental > Aquatic > Freshwater > Lake > Sediment | place: Indonesia: South Sulawesi...
TACTTTCAGTAAAGAAACGAATAGCTTCCTGACCCTGGGTATGTAATATGCCGAAGAATGAATCTTTCATTCCACTAAATGGGAAGAATGCCATCGGTGCCACTATGCCAACATTTATGCCAACATTACCACTGGTAACCCGGTATTGAAATTCCCGGGCATTCTTACCGCTTGAGGTAAAGATGGCGTTACCGTTACCAAATGGATTGGTATTAGCTATGTCTATGGCTTCATCCAGGTCTTTCACCCGCATAATACTCATTACCGGCCCGAAGATTTCCTCACTACCTATTTTCATATCGGGAGTAACATTCTCAAAGATAGTCGGACCGAGGAAGCAAGTGTCAGGATAGCCGCCAGTAACTTTAAACTTTCTGCCATCAAGCCTGAGTTTTGCCCCTTCCTTTATCCCGCTTTCTATGTATCTTACTACCTTCGCCTTCTTCTCCTCATCACGCAGTGGACCCATCTGAACTGACTCATCCAGTCCATAACCAATGATTATCTTGGATGCAACATCAACAACGGCATCGACAAAGCTGTTATAGAACTCATCATCTTCACCGGCAATTACCAAGTTGGCACCTGACAAACACCGTTGACCAGTGTTACCAAAGAATGATGTCATGAGTGATGGTATGGTGGCTCTTACATCGCAGTCTGGCATCACTACCATAAAGTTCTTGGCGCCACCCTGAGCAATAACCCTCTTACCGGTCTCACCACACCGCTTGTAAATGACATCCCTGGCGGTTGGTGTGGATCCAACGAAGGCTATCCCCCGAATGTCGGGATGGTCTAACATCCTATCTACCACCGTCCTGCCGCCATTGACCACATTCCACACACCCGGTGGGAAACCAGCTTCCTCTACTAGCTCAGCGACCTTCATTTGACTGACAGGCACTTCGCTTGAGGGTTTGATAACGACGCAGTTTCCGGTAGCTACGGCATAGGGTGCCGACCAGAGCGGAATCATCCACGGGAAGTTAAACGGACCTATTATCCCGAAAACCCCCAAAGGCACCCTAATCAGATATTCATCTATGCCGGTGGCGATATCCTCTAGATTGTACCCCATCATCAAGGTGGGAATCCCACAGGCAACCTCTACATTCTCGATTCCCCGCCGTGTTTCCCCCCTGGATTCGTCTATCGTCTTTCCGTGCTCCTGCGTCTGAACCCGACTAACCTCCTCAAAATGCTCCTCCATTAACTCCTTTAACCTGAAGAGACATCTTGACCTGGCAAGCGGGGTCGTCCGCCTCCAGTCAGGAAAGGCAGCCTTAGCCGCCTCTACCGCCGCATCTATCTCCTCTCTGGTTGAAATCGGAACCTTGGCAATCACCTCATACTTAGCCGGGTTCATCACATCTCTAATCTCACCCTTAGATTCAACCCATTCCCCATCAATATAATTTTTAACCAGTGGCACCCCTTTTATCGGTTCTTCTAAAACTCCCAATCTCACATCCTCCTTATATAGTCTTAGTGCCCTTTTATTGGCTCTTTCTAACGGCTTTATATCTCATGGTGTCGTTTCTCAGGTTAATTTACCACCCTTTGTCAAGTCAATGTTCCCACCCTTTTTCTGACTTAAGCCCAGCTAATATGGAATATAAAATATCCAAGGCTTTATCTACTTCTTGGGTGCTAACTACCAATGGTGGAGCAAAAGCAATTCTGTCACTTGGTGTAGAAGTAATCTCAGCCATACGTAAAAATAATCCCTTTTCCAGCGCCCTATCTTGTATCTGCTGCATTATATTCAATTTTGGGTCAAATGGTCTCTTGGTAGCTTTATCAGCTACTATCTCAATGCCGAGCATCAAACCAAGCCCGTTAGCACCACCTACACGCGGGAGCGGCTCAAAATCCTGCTTAAGGCGTTTTAAGGCATACTTACCTACCTTTGCTGCATTCTCAACTACTTTGTCCCTGACGTATATCTCCATCGCTTTAACCGCTGCAGCAGCACATACCGGATGCCCAGCAAAGGTATAGGAAACTAAATTTCTACCCTTGAGTGCTTCCCAAATCTCATCACTAAAGGCTACTGCGCCAAAAGGCAAATAGGCACCGGTGATCCCCTTCGCCATAGCCATTATATCTGGTTTAATCCTCCAGTGTTCTACAGCAAACATTTTCCCTGTTCTACCAAAGCCAGTCATAACTTCGTCAGTAATGAGTAGCACATCATACTCTGTGCATATCTGTCTCATTATTGGCCAGTATTCTGGAGGGGGAGCAATCATACCCCCAACACCCAACTCTGGTTCAGCAATAAAGGCAGCTATGCTTTCTGCTCCTTCTTTCTCAATAGTTTCGCTGAGGAAACGGGCACATCGTATGTTACAGCTCGGATATTCCAGACCGAACATGCAACGATAACAATAATATGAAGGTATATGAATAAAACCAGGCGCCACTGGACTCGCACCCTTCTCATAAAAACCCCTACCAGAACCGGTGGCAATTAATCCTCCATGAGCAGTACCATGATATGAATCATAAAGGCTAATAATTTTGCTCTTGTTGCCTCTACCTTTAGCGTCCCAATATAATCGAGCCAGCCTCAAAGCAACCCCTATACTTTCCGACCCCCCTGAGGCAAAGTTAAAGTGGTCTAATCCTGCTGGAACTAGCTCACTTAGCCTTCGACTGCACTCGATACTAGCTACATTGGAAAACCCATGAAATAGCATGCTATATTGCAGTCTTTCCATCTCTTTGTAGGCTGCATCAATAATTTCCCTTTGGCCATAACCTAGATTGACGCAGAGCAATTGAGAAGCACCGTCAATATACTCCTTTCCCTCTGTATCCTGAAAGTATATGCCGTGACTCTTATCGGTTATTATGCCAATATTCCCTCCTATACCCCACCTACTATGCACTATATGTTCTCGGTCCCACTTAAGAAGCTCTTCTGTTCGCTTGCTGCTCATTACTTTACCTCCTTATGCAGATTTAGTAGTCAAGCTCTTTAGCTAGTTTGCTAAGCACCTCATATTTCTAAAGCTTGCAGTATTCCTCGTTTATCTCCTTTATTGTTGATTCAAGTATCTCCATACCAGCATCCATTATCTCTTTCGAGATAATAAGTGGAGGGAATATCCTAACCCCCACACCCCCAGAAACCATTAGAACTCCTTTCTTAAACATCCTTCCTATAAACTCCTTACCATCTATGGGCTCCTTTGTCTTTCGATTCTTAACAAGCTCGATGCAGATTGCTAGTCCTTTCCCTCTTACGTCTCCTACAACCTGGAACTTTTTTTGCATTTCTTTTAACCTCTTAATTGTGTAGTCCCCAAGCTCCGCTGCCTTTTCCATTAGGTTTTCTTTGAAAAGTATATCAAGAAATGTTTGCCCTGTAGCACATGAAATGGGATTTCCTCCGGTTGTTGTGCAGTGTGCTCCAGGAGGTAAATCCATCAAGTCCTCTCTAGTCGCTACAATTGACAACGGAAGGCCACCTCCTATTGCCTTACCAAGAGTTATCATATCTGGAACTATACCCCAATGCTCTATAGCTAAGAACTTTCCAGTACGCCCACATCCAACTTGAATCTCATCGTCTATCATTAAAAAACCATACTTATCGGCAAGCTTCTTTAATCTAGGGAAAAACTCAGGAGGAGGAATTATATATCCATTCTCTCCCTGAATAGGCTCGAAAAGGAAGCCAGCAACCTCTTCTGGTGGTACAAACTTTTGCAAGACCCACTCATCTATGAAATCAACGCACCATAGGTTGCAATCCGGGTATTGAAGTTTGTAAGGGCATCTATAACAATATGGATAAGGAACCAAAGTTACGCCGGGCATCAAAGGGTGAAAATAGCATCTCTGTACAGGAGCTGTAGATGAAAAAGCCATTGTTCCAAAAGTTCTGCCATGAAATGAGCCAACAAATCCTAAGAATAATTGCTTTTTGGTAGAATGTCTAGATATCTTAAGGGCAGCTTCATTTGCTTCAGTGCCACCACTGGCAAAGAAATATTTGCATCGCATTGGCAATATCTTATTTAATCTCTCGGCTAATTCAACGGGCTCCCTAGATCGGAAATCTGTATAGGAATAATGCATGAAGCTCTTTGCCTTACTTACCATAGCCTCGATTATCTTTGGATTGCACTGCCCAACATTTAAAACGCCCAATCCAGAGTTCCAATCGATATACTCATTTCCATCAACATCGCGTACAATAGCCCCTTCTCCACCAGCTACAACGAGGGGGTAGTAGAAGGGTCTATTGTATGGAGCCATCGTTTCTTTATCACGCTCTACCCACTTTATAGCTTCTGGCCCGGGTGGTGTTGTTACAATATTTGGTATTCTCTTTGCCATGCTTTTCCTCCTTATGCAGCCTTAGTAACCAAGCTCTTTAGCTAATTCGCTAACTACTTCATCCACTATATCGATCATTTCGTCCAAATCAGTCTTAGTTACGCACAGAGGTGGGGTCAAAAGAATGGTCGACTCGAAGTCTCTAGCTAATAAGCCCTTACTTTCCATTTCCTCAAAAATCCGGTAGGTGATGTTTGATTCTGGGTTGAAGTATGCCTTCGTCTTTCTGTCTGCTACCAACTCGACTCCAACTAATAGCCCAATCCCTCTGATGTCGCCGACTATTGCATGTCGGGAAAGGCGGTCTTTAAACCCTTCGAGCAAGTACTCACCCATCTTAGCTGAATTATCTACTAGGTTTTCTCGTTCAATAATAGCGATATTGGCTAAAACACCTGCTGAAGAAACAGGGTTTCCACCCCAGGTAGGGAAGCTTAACAATCTCTCGTAGGGTCCGCTCTCAATCTTTTCGGCTATCTTTGTGGTTGTAGCAGCACCACCGGCGGGTATATAACCACTGCTCATCCCTTTCGCAAAGCATATTATGTCAGGAGAATAATCCCAGTGTTGACACCCAAACCACTTGCCAGTGCGACCAAAGCCAGTGATGACTTCGTCGTTAAAGAGAAGTACGCCATACTTGTCGCAAATAGACCGTACTAGAGGCCAGTACTCCTTTGGGGGGATAGCCACGTGATTAGAATGTGATACCGGCTCTCCCATCACCGCCGAGATATTCTCCGGACCCTCATTCAATATTACGCGCTCTATCTCCTTGGCACACTGTAGTTCACAAGCAGGATACGAAAGTCCGAAATCGCAGCGATAGCAATAAGGGTGGGCTACACGCAGTGCCATTGGCACCATAGGCTCAAAATATGAAAAGGAGTCCCGATAAACCCCTGCTACACTCATACATGCCCAAGTCCAACCGGCATATGAGCCCCTTCTACTTATAACCTTACATCTCCTTGGTTCGCCATTAGCCACATGGTATTGCTTTGCTATTTTCAGGGCGGTTTCATCCGCTTCTGACCCCGAGTTGCAGAAGGCTACCTTTGTCAAACCATTAGGTAAAATCTCGGACAGTTTCTTGGCCAACTTTGCCGCAGGAATGTTCGCAAATTCCGGTGCGATAATTGCCAAATCCTTGATTTGATTCCTTATAGCATCACCTATTTCTATCCTACCGTGACCCACTGCTCCGAATTGCCAACCTGCAGCACCGTCTAGATATGTTTTGCCTTCTGAATCCGTAACCCGAACCCCCTCACCTTTCACGATGAACTTCAGATGCCCTGGTTCACGGAACCAAGAGAGAGGTCGGTATGGCATAAACTGATGTTTGAATACGTCTTCACGCATTTCTTTGTTTTTCCTATCACTAAGCTCCATCTTTTATTTTCCTTCCCAAGGTTATGTTCATCACAACTATAGCGATTTCCCTTATATCATACGTATCACCTACTCTTATCATTACTACTAGCATATTGCGTTACGTTTGTAGTGGGCTAAGTGAAACTTCCTGCTAATCGCTGCCGTACTCTGCGCATCCAAAAACGGCGGTTTTCTTGTGCTCTGGTGACTCTAGACCTAATTCAGCGAGTTTGCCTTGGTTAGGAATACCATCAACCCACTTCTTTGTATTCCAATACTCATCCAATATGGCTTTCCACGGTAGTACTTGACCAGCCGCCCCCCCACTCTTGTGTGGGACGACTAGACGATCCGGCATTACGTTGTCCTTCTTGGGCACCAGCCCCATGGCTAGATTAAAGCTTTGTTGCAGGCATACTATGCGTTCGCCTATTTGCTGGGCCTCCTGTGGTGTCACATCCCAGCCAGTTATTGCGTTTAGCGCTCCAACTTGTTCCTTCAGTGGAAATTCACATAAGAAGTAGAACAAACACATGGTGAGGCTGTTCCAGAATTGTCCTAGGTCCATATACACAGCGCCGATGTATCCCTTTTTGGTAGGATCGAATCTATCTATTGCCTGGGTGATTCCGAGCTCGGGCACTACCACCCCCATCTCCATAGGCTCAACGAACCCATGCAGGTGACACGAGCCTCTTGTTGAGGCGATGGTGGTTATCGTTTGGCCAAAGGATGCCCTAGGGTCATGTGCTGGCACCGCTTGCCCCATGACTTCAATAGCATATGACTTGGAGTCTGGAATCCTCTCCACACACGCTTTCAAACCTTCGGCTAGTAAGTTACCCAACCCTTGTCTCTCAGCTATCCTCCTGGTCATTTGAACCAAGGCTTCACTATTGCCCCACTCTAATTCTAGTCCGCCGGTATTCTCCTTGGTTATTAACCCCTTTTCATAGCACTCGAATGCCCAACCTAGCACCCCACCAAGCTCGATTGTATCTATACCATAGCGGTTACAAAGGTCATTGGCTTTAACGATAGCACTGAGGTCTTCTATTAGCAGATTCGATCCGATCATTGCCAAGGTTTCATACTCTGGCCCCCCAGTCTCGCATTTATGGTCTGGACTGGTAATCCTTCTGTGGCATCCGATTAGGCAGTAGGGACAAGCCCAAGGTCTTATTTGGAGTTGCTCGGTGAACCTTGGAGTTCCTATCATTTCTACCTGGGGCCAATTGTCCTGTCTCCAATTCTTCATCGGTAGGGTTCCCAGGAACTCAGCAGGTACCAAATCTCCATGCTTCCGATACTGTTGGGTGAGGGGGGCCTTCTTAATCCTAGTCACAGCATGTTTATAAATATCATGAAGTCTGTAGATATCGGCAATGGGGGGCTCTAAAGTTCCTCTTACTACCAACGCTTTGAGATTCTTTGACCCCATCACTGCTCCTAACCCTGTCCTGCCGAAATATCCATGGTTATCATTAGCTATACATGCGTACCTTACCAAGTTCTCCCCGGCCTTACCTATAGAACTCACACCGGCTCTCTTGTCACCAGCTACCTCAACTAGGCGCTTTGTTGCCTCTGCGGTATCAAGACCCCAATAGTCACTAGCATCCCGGATCCCCGCTTTCCCATCGTATATCCATAAGTAAACTGGCCTTCTTGCTCGCCCTGTGATAGCTACAGCATCGAAGCCTGCTCGCTTAAGTTGGGGGCCAATTTTGCCTCCCCCGTTCGCCTCTCCCCAGATCCCAGTAAGAGGTGATTTCGCCGCAGCAGCACACCTCCCGGTCCCAGCCAGATTAGTCGCTTGGTATGGCCCAACAGCAAAGACAAGCATATTGCCTGCTCCCAAAGGATTAGTACTCTTGGTGACATGATCGGAAATTGTCTTAGCTGCAAACCCAACGCCTCCTAAGTACTTTCGGGCGAAGCCTTCACCAAAAGTAACTACCTTTGTTTCCTCACTGGAAAGGTCCACTAACAGAATCTTCCCCCAGTAGCCGCCTGGCAAGATCATGCATCCTCCCTTGCACATTATCTAGAGCCTAGATTGCGCGGGAACAAACATCCCTGTTTTTTGTTTGAATTTATTCACAGAGTTAATCTCAATATCCAGCAGTTTAGCAATATTGAATTTAGCCTCGATTCCCTTGGGGCGACCGGGAAGCTGGGCAACGCAGCCTAAACCAAGCTCTTCTCTCACTCTGGTCATCACCGTAGGATCAGTAAGGTCACTGACGGAAACCTTCAACTTGCTGGCTACATACTCCTTTGCCTCTTTAATCTTCATGTTGCGGGCCATCTGCATCCGTGCCACCAGATCTCCAGCGGTACGTACGCCACCCATGCCTGAGGCAAGAGAGTGGGTGATGCTCATACCGATCATGTCGCCGTCACCAGCCTACAACCCGTCTACCTTGGCCAACTCCACCACCGCCGTTGAACCCCTGCTGACCGCCTCTGAAGCTATAATACTCGCCATAGGGCTGCCACCGACACCCATCCCCATATTAGGATGAACTGGTATTTTGGCATTAGCTACACAGGCTTTCATCATAGTAACCAGACGGGCTACATTCCATGCACATGACCGAGTAGTATTAGTATTTAGCGCCGGGCCGAAGATATTAACTCCTGCTTTCGCTGCCAATTTAACCTGCTCATGGGGGTATAAACCGGCTAAGCGCACACCGTCATAGGTTAGCCCTCCATGTATTCCCAAAATAAATTCTCCAGCCATCCCCATCTCTATGAATATATCAGGATGCTTTTTCCTCAGTATCTCAGCCGCCCGCAAGGCGGCTAAAAAGTCGGCATCCCCAAGTGCGCCTGTAGTATCAAAATTAACACCATCGGCTCCGGCTTCATACATACCGCTTGCGATAAAAACCATATCTCTGGTAGCAGCCTCAACAATTTTTTCACAGGCATCCCTTGCCTCTTTAACCTTCCCTTCGGTTAGCAATACCATCGGGTTGGGAAAACCGCCCTCAGGTTGAGTATAAGCGCCCAGGTTTGGCATGGCACCATAATACACTGGAATTATGGTGCTCAACACGGTTTGTTCCATATCTTGCTGTTCATCAGCAAGGATGTTCTTTGCTGCCTTGAAACTGTAATCAAGAGGCCCAAAATCAAAAGTGTCAGCGCCTAATACTCTTTCAAAAATCTCGACACACATCCTATTGCCGATGTCTAGTCCATGGCCGGCTCCCCCCGACACCCCCGCGTTCAGTTTTAAGTTGCTGCCATCGTAACTGAGAATGACCTCACTTCCTGGCTCAACGCTGACAAACTTACGGGGGGAGGCATAGATCTCATACATCCGCTGTATTTCCTCTTCAGAGAGGGGTGGAATCTTAGCCCTTTCAGCAGCATCTTGGGTTCCCTCTACTATGTCCTTCTTCAAGCCAGCCTCAGTCATTTCGCGCAGATAACCATCCCCGAAGCGCTGAAATATCTTTGCCATAATAATCACCTCCTTCCTCGCCTTGGCAGAGAATTAAGTAATGGCAACCTCCTTTAAAAGTGTTTCGCGAAACTTTAGAGGAGCACCCATATTAGACATTTTCCTTAGGAACTTTATTGGCTCGAGACACTCGGGGCTAACTACTCCGTTTCCTGCGTCTCCTTCCACGCACATCTTTGCCCCTACAATCGCTGGCATAGCGACGTAGATATTGGTCGTGCCAAATCTTTTGTACATCTCCAGCCTTTCCCCCAGAGATGTAAGTAGTGGGGTATACGGGTATGATATCGTGTACTCTACACTTTCCCCTGATTTGACTCCTCTAACCTTAATTTCCATAATCTTGACAGAATCAACCGGGAGTTTAATAGTCTCCTCTTCAGTAAAGAAAGTGTTAATTGGAGGGCGCGCTAGACTTACTAACAAATCCCGCGGAACGACCTTGACCCCCTTCACGTCCACAGCTTTATCACTCGCTAACCCTAGTCTAATGAGACTGCCTATCTGTATGTCCAGCGGATACTTGAAATCTACATACTTAACCCCTTTGTCGATGAAACGTGGCAAAGTTAGTGGCTCTTCATGTTCATGGTAGCAAAGCAAGACTGTACCATGTGGGTCAAAATTGTATTCCTCGCGACCGCTAAAAGGAGAGCACCTCTTGAATTCTCCATTCTCGAATACTACAGGTTCTTCCAGCCAGTCACGAATGGCTGTTTCTGGAGACCATCCAGGGTCCCACGCACTGATTATATCCTTCGGTTTTTTTGAAATCTTACCACTACATCTAATAAATATCTCGTGTACGCGGTCTAGTTTGTCACAGACATACCTTACCATCACATTGGTGACGCCGGGGGTTGCACCGCAGCCAATGAGAGCTGTAAGACCAGCTTCCTTGAATTCAACGTCTAGTTCAAGGGGCTCGTGTTTGATAAGCTGTACCTCGAAAGGTACGGCTGAGTCGCAAAACGCTGTATCAACGTAGTGTGCGCCGCTTCTCAGGGCAGCTCTCATGATATTCATATTGAAACGGGGTAAAGTAAGATTTATAACAGCATCTGCTCCCTTAATGACTCTCTCAAGGTCATCAGCCTTCCCAGCATCAATCTTGGCAACTTTGATTTTGTCACTTTGTATCCTGCTTTTGACCTTACTGGCTAATTCTATGTTGATATCAGCCAAAACTACTTCTGATACATCCTTGTCTCTGGCAAGAATAGAAGCGCAGGAACTCCCCTGCCCCCCAGCCCCTGCTACCACTATTTTCCCCATAACCCTTTTCATACCATTGCCTCCCATAACTTTCTCATATTTATTATCTTATCACCTAATATTTAACAACCCAGTTTGCTTCCTTGCTCTGCGCCAGTCGGCAATCCTGCGAGGTAAGCTCTCCAATCCACCAGGCAGGGCGAATACCACTGCTATCAAGACAATACCATAGAACAAGGGCATATATTCTATTAAGTGAATACGTAACACCTCCTGGATTAAATATAGGATGATGACCCCCACTATAGGACCCCAGAAGGTATTTAGTCCGCCCACAATGACCCAAACGACAACATATAGCATGAAGGTCAGGCTGAACTGGGATGGACTCACCATGCCCATGTAATGGGCCATAAGAGCACCGGCAATACCGGCAAAGAAAGAGGCGGTTATGTAGGCCAGGGTTTTGTATCCCAGGACATTTATCCCCAGGCTTTCGCATAGCAAGTCCTGGGAATGAATAGCCACTAGGGCTTTCCCGATGCGGCTCTGGTCTATAAGATACATAACAGCCAGACATGCTGCCGCTATCCCCAGCGTTAAGAAGTAGTAGGGGAGAATGGTATCAAAGGTGAATGAGCCTAGCGAAGGGGAAGGAATATACAACAGTCCACGGTCGCCTCCGAAAGGCACAATCCACCTTTTCCAGCTTAATCTCACCGCTTCCCCGAGAGCAAAGGAGCCGAGGACGAAGTAGAACCCCTTCATTCTGAACAAAGGGTAAGCTGTCGCCGCAGCAAACACAGCTGCCACCAATCCGCCTAGGGGCGCGGTAACCCAAAAGGAAAAGCCTAAGTGCCGTGCTAGTAAAGCACTAGTGTAGCCCCCGATACCCATAGTTACCACATGCCCCAGGGAAATCTCCCCGGTGGTAGCCAGGAGACGGTAGCTTACGGCAACAATCATCCAGATAAGCATCATGAGTATGATGTTAATGTGGTATTCACCTAGAACAAACGGCAACGCTGCGAACACACAAAAAAAGACAGCCAAGCCGAGATAACCGCCTTTGATTTTACGCACGTCCCAATAGCCCCCTCGGTCTAACAACTAAGACGACAAACATAAGCAGGACGCCGGCTATGGTGGCCATGAGTCCATCGACGTAGGTGGTAACGAAGGAAATGAGAAAGCCGTAGATGAAGGAAGCCAGCAGGGCTCCCTCAATATTACCCATCCCCCCAACAATGGTTACCATAAGAGCAGTGATAATGGCAGAGTGTCCCATGTAAGGGTCAACCCGCATTATGGGAGCCATAAGGCCACCGGCTGTTCCCGCAAGCCCGGCCGCTATCGCCATGGCGATGAGCGCTGTCCTATCTATGCTTACCCCCTGGAGGGAGGCTACCTCAGGGTCCTGAGCTACGGCACGTAGCGCCCGCCCTTGCCTGACCCGCCTCAAAAAGAACCAAAGCCCACCGAGTAGGCTGGCTGCGACTGGGATTACCATTAACCTCTGTAGCGAAGCAGAAGCGCCGAAAACCTCCAGTGACCCTCTTATGTATGGGGGAATGTGCTTCATCAACCCAACATGCCACGTTGTGGCTACAAAAACCTGCAGGATAAATATCATCCCTATAGACGCAATAAGACCCATCATGGGGTTGCCTCGCATCGGTCTAAACAGACCCCGCTCTATGGCTAGACCGATACCAATAACCACAGCAACACCTACTATCACTGCTAGAGGGAAGGGCATAATACCTTGAGTATAGGTAAGCCATACCACGTAGGCACCAATCATATAGAGTTCACCATGGGCTAAATTTGCTACACCCATAACGCCAAAGATGAGGGTGAACCCTATCGCCATCAGGGCAAAGAAAACACCGAGCAGTCCCCCATTTACTGCGGCTTGTAAAGCAAGTTCCATGTTAGACTTCTCACAACCAGCCGAGGCAAGTGGCAATCCCTGTTTTGCCCCGGCTAGTTGCTACTTTGTCAGCTCATTCTCTTTCTATTACTTAAACGCTTCTGGATATTGTACTATGGCTTCTTCCCTGGTAAGTCCCATGAACTGATACCACATTACTCCATACTCTTCGCACTCCGCTATCATAGTCTCCCCGTTTCTCTCCCACCAGTCAAGCAGGCTGACCCAGCCCACAATGCCATTCTTTCCATCCTTAACTTCAACTACAGGCCATTTGCCGACAAGGGCGTTGTCCATGCCCCAGAGGGGTTTGCCCCACCAAGTACCTTCGCCAAATGTGTTATACATGGTGGGTGCCGCCTTCAATGCCTCATATACCTTCATGGGCTCAATAGAATCGGCTAATATTACACCTTGTTTCCATACATCCATAATTGCCTGATACTCCCACGACACTGCGGTCCAGGTGCCGGGATACTTCGCATTGTATTCGTTCCAGAAGTCTATCGGCTCTATGGTGGCGTATGGGTTCAGCGATGGGTTTAGCGCTGGGTCGTCGAAGTCGGGGTAAAGCGAAATATGCCCCTCCATGAACTCGACGCTTGTTTTCTCAATGACGTCCGGCAACAAATCAAAGGTAATTTGGTGGATCAGACCCTCATAACCCAGGTCGTAAGCTGCCACCATCATCAGGGTGGAAATGCCAGGGTAAGCATAAAAGGCTATGCAGTCAGCCCCCGCAGCTATCAAGTCGCTCATGACAGGGGTGAAATCGACAGCCTCAGCGTCATAGAGCTTGCGATACACCACTTCAATACCGGCAGCCTTAGCTGCGGCTTCGCCAGCCGCCATAAATTGGTGACCCAACACATCAGTTTGAGCAGTTAGAGCTACTGTCTTTAGCTCGGGCCGATTTTCAGCAAGCCACTCAAAGCCGGTGACACCGTAAAAATTCCATATCTCAATCGGAGCTAAGTGGTAGGGTGTCTCTGGGGTTATGTCCCCTGCAACTAGAGTGGTAGAGAGCATCTGCTGCTCAGTGTAGAACGGAGTACAGGCCATCGCTTCATCTCCACCCATATGCTGAACCATGACTACCTTATCCACAAGGACTAGCTTCCTAGCCCCGGCTAGCGCCTTCTCAGCGGAATACTCATTATCATAGGGAACTATCTCTACCAGAACCTGTGTGCCATCAGTCAGCGTTATGCCACCTGCGGCATTGAAGTGCTCAGCCCATATTTCGACCCCGTAAAGGCCGGGGAGTCCCCACCCAGCGACTGGTCCACTGAGCGGGGCGTTGAAGCCTATCTTGGCGGTGACCACCTTGGGTGCTTCTGGTGGTGCCTCCGGTGGTGCTTCTGGTGGTGCCTCTGGTGGTGCCTCTGGTGGTGCCTCTGGTGGTGCCTCTGGTGGTGGCGCTGGCAAACAGCCACTCAGGAGAGGCACACCTACAGCCAAAGCCACTACCAAACTAATAGGTATAATTGCTCTTAACATCTTCTTATTCATAAGTGCTACCTCCTCTTTTTTAAGATTCCAATCCATTCTCTTAAGTTTTAAGCCTCGTTACATTTTCACTCTCCTCCTTTCTTGTTGTTTGTTACCTAAGCAACAAAGGCTAACTCTATATTTATATCATTACCCATTCGCTCTTGGCATTACAATACCTTGCTGGTGTCTATAGCAATAGACTTCAGGTAGGTGAGGTCTTCCAGGACCCAGTGGCCACCAAGACGACCGTGCCCACTTTTTGTTCCTCCACCTCCGCCAAAGGGGTTCGTCGTCTCCCACCAACACGTTGTGTCATTAATCACCAAGTTTCCAGTCCGCAATCGTTCCATATAGTAGAAGCATCTCTTAATAGAAGAGGTGAACACCGCCATTTGAAGTCCATACCCAGTTTCATTGGCTATTTCAACCGCCTCTTCATCGTTTTCGAAGATAATAATGGGTGCCACCGGACCGAAGGTTTCGTCTGTATTCAGCAACATGTCACGGGTTACCCCGTCGATTACAGTAGGCGGAAAATAGAGATTAGTCGGCCAACCACTTTCTCGTTCACCTCCGCACAGTATTCTGGCCCCTTTCCTCAAAGCGTCTTTCAGATGAGCCTCTATTTTGAGAGCCGTCGGTTCATTATTAAGTGGACCCATGCTGGTCTCTCCCTTCATGGGGTCTCCTGGCTTCCAGTTTTTCACTTCCTCCATAATAAGGTTTAGAAACTCATCATGAATGCTTTCATGTACCAAAATTCTTTCCGTAGCAACACAGACCTGTCCTGAATTAAAGAAACAACCATAAGCAGCAGCACTGGCAGCCTCTTTGAGATTTGCATCGTTGCAGACAATTTGCGGACCATTGCCCCCACACTCCATGAGGGTTCGTTTAAGGCCTGCCTTGTTACAAATCGCCGCCGCGGTGACGCTTTCTCCCGTGAATCCGATGACGTCCACCCCCGGATGTGCGACCAAATAACTTCCCACACTTGCCCCGGGGCCGGTGATCAGATTAAAAATCCCCTTTGGAAATCCCAGTTCATCTAAAGCATCCTGGACACAATGGGTTATAAGAACGGCAGATAGAGGAGTTGTTGAAGCTGGTTTCAGCACTACGGGATTCCCAACAGCGAGGGCAGGCCCAATATATTCGGAGGGCATCACTGCTGGGTAGTTCCAAGGTGTAATAGCGGCCATCACACCTATACCCTCGCGAAAGCTAATGCCATGTTTATTCGGGTCTTGTATAGGGAAAACGGGGCTTTCCAGCCGACTGATATCTTCCGCGCTAAGTCGAATATTCTCCGCAGTTTCCTCAACCTCAGGAAGCGCTTCCCGTAAATATGGTTTTCCTTGCTCCATGGTAAGTACCTTGGCAATGATCTCTTTTCTTTCAAGAATAATTTCATGAATCCTACGCAGCAAAGCAACTCGTTTTGCAACAGGCACCAATTTGAATGTCTCTCGCGTCCTTCGCGCTGCTTCGACAGCTTTGTCGACATCTGTTGAATCACACTTTGGAACCGTTGCCAAGATTTCACCACTTACCGGGCTTCTGACCTCGAATATTTTCCCTGAACTGGCATTTGACCATACTCCTCCGATAAGATTGTTCTTATCTTCTAATTCTTTTGGGACAATAAATTTCTCCGACATTTTACACTCCTTACTAAGGGATTCGTAGACCTTTTCTCTTCAATGTAAAACCTCGTCTAAACTTTCTATTTTCATAGCATCTCTCAATTGTTGTTCACTCCACATGGCATCACCTCTCTTTTTATTGCTTAAAATCCCTTGTGGCGTCACTATTGGTGGTGGAGTGACGCCACAAGAAGGCAAAAAGGAAGGAGGTGAAGAAAAAAGAAGACAGGGCTGCAAGCCCGCCTACAGTTCTAACTGCTACAAGAGGGATTCTCTGCTTCTGCTTGAAAACCCACTTCCTATCTTGCATTTCTTATCCTGAATATCTTATTGCCACATACAGGACACACGCCTGAGTTGCTAACCTATCACCATTCATTTCGCTTTTGGCACGGTAACTTCTTCTATCCCTAAACTGCCACCTTGCTGATGATTCAAGGCCTCGCTGGACGCAAATGGGTACCAGTTAGTATTGTGATACTTGAGCGGCCTAATATGTAAGAAAGTTTCTACAGAACCGATTCCTGCTATGGTCGGGAGCTCCGTATTAACAAAATGGTCAAGTAAATCGATACTATGAAAGCGCGCAGCTATTATCAAATTGAATCTACCGATGGAGTACGAAGCGAGGTACACAGCCGGATGTTCAGTCAGAGTCTTCATGTTTTTGTGAGAAAACTGGTCATTTACAGTAATTCCCATCGTTGCCCAAGCCTCATATTCTAATACTTCTGGATTGGGAACGACGACTGTTTTGAACGCTCCATTATTCAGCATTTTTCTTATACGCTTGCGTATCGTGCTCTCCCCTATGCTTAGTTTAGATTTGAGACTTGCGGGTCGGCCGAGTCCGTCTTTCCGTAGAATGCCCAGTATCTTGCTATCTACTTCATCGAGTTCATAGACACTAGTGGCGCTATTGACATCAATATAATACTCTCCCTCGTCTTCGCCCTTCTTAAATTTGGGTGCTGGCCAACAAAAATTGTAATATTT
>Ga0315314_1002161_pt1 | contig 16488 bp, 20 predicted proteins | sample TDP9_MG_FD_203631 | JGI IMG/M metagenome (GOLD analysis project Ga0315314, IMG submission 203631) | Freshwater sediment microbial communities from Lake Towuti, South Sulawesi, Indonesia - TDP9 | ecosystem: Environmental > Aquatic > Freshwater > Lake > Sediment | place: Indonesia: South Sulawesi...
CTGAACCCCTGCAAAACCCATTTGTTATTGGCAGAGACCCCAATCTCCCTACGAACCTTCATACCAACAGAATCTTCAAGTTCAACACCGATGCTTCCATTGAAGGCCTCTTGTAGTTTTAGTTGAAAACTTAGGCTCGGATATTTATCGCAGTCAACTTCCATGTCAGAAGGAAACGTGAGAATGGCACATCCGTAATAGTCGGGTGTACTCGTAGTGTGCTTAATGCTGTAAGACCCTACAATCTTCTCTGCGCCGTCTAACGATACGCTTCCAGTTCCTGTTCCGCTGGTCCAGTCATTAGTTGCGTCGTTGTTAATGTCCAGAGTCTCGGTCCAAGCATCCTTGTCGCTCGGATTAGCTTTTTCTGCAGCCCCATAAACCGTTATCTTGTTTCGAATTCGGTGAATATCCTTTGAATAGCGGCTTTCTTCAATTACTTCGGAAATACTGACTGGCGACGTTTTGCTGTTTCTCGGAAAGAAGGCGAACTTGCCATCCCACTCAACTCTAAAATCGAAGCCAATCACACCAGCCTTATCAGCGCTTTCAGCAATGTACTTCAGAATGTCAAAGACTGGCGTATTTTCATATTCCAGAAGCGTATATGTTGTGTCCGTGTTTTCGACAAGCTCGACACCATCTCGAACATGGCTTAGTCCAATAAAATTATCCAACAAATCCTTGACAATTGCCTCGCCTTTCTGATTCTGATAAGTTTTCATCACTACTTTGCGGAAGATTTTCTCTCCCAAACAACGACCACGCACCCGAATGTAGTTCTCAACGGGTGTAGATTCAGGTTCAATTTCTTCCAAACGAAGTGTAAGGATTAGGAGACAGTTGGCTCCTCTGCCAATGCTTATGCTTCCGTTATCCCCAACATTAATGGGATAAGTCCCGCCTTGACTATACTTCTTGTCGAAGTTTTGGAGAAGACACTCAAAACTGGAAACCTCTTTAGTGCAGCCAAGATGAACCCTTAATTCGAGAATATCGCCTTGAGGAGGTGTAATGGAACCAAAAACAACCGCCACAACGGGAGGCTCTACACTCATCCCTCAATTCCCCGCCTTCTAAGTTCCTCTTCCTCCCCAGCCCGCTGAATACTACGAGTATAACGTGGCGTCTCAGCTGCTGCTGCATTGTAGTCTCGTAGGGCTCCAGTTGCGGCATGAGTCTGCATGGCCAAAGATGCCATGGCAGCAGCTGCAACAATAACCGCACCAACACCGAGAGTCAACAAAACGATCTTCGCTGCAAGAGCGGCGTTGAAAGCCCATGTTACGGCAGTAGCGGTCCCTGTTGAAGCAACATACGCTACCTTAGACGCTGTGTTAGCCACAGTAGCGCCAGCATTGGCGGTCTGGGCAACAGTGTTTGTTATAAAGGCAGTTGTTGACGCACCTGTTACAGCTGCTAAGTAATATTTTATGCGAACGAGGACCGCAACTACAGAAACCACTGAAAGTATTGTGCGGGCCCATTTTGCACTTTCTTTGTCAACAATCCCGAGATCTGAGGCCAACCCGATTATTGCGGAGCCTGCTGTTCCAACTGTTGCGACAGCCATACTCAAGGTTCGCATACTCACAGCGGTGTTCTCAGCCTGACTCTGAACATGCGTGAAAACTGGACTTGCTTGGTCCTCAGCGGTTACTGCTATTGCTATTTCATGAAAACTCAATAGGAAGCCCCCGTTTTTGCTTCTTCTATGGCGTGGTTGATTCTGTTGATGAGGCTCTGCATCCCTAGCTCAACAGCGTTGCTCAGAAAATGACGAGCTCGAATGTAACGGGTTCCAAACTCTTGATAAACCGCATAAGGTGCGGTCGCACCAAGTTTCAGAACCCAATCTTCAACTCTGTCGAAAATGGTTGACATTAGATAGCCTGTTCGAATAGAAGCGAGTTGCTGTGCTGTGCTCTTCATGGCTTCAGCTTCGAAAACCATAGCGTCATGAACCCGTCCTTTCATGATGTCTCTTAACCTGGCGAGTTTTTCCCGTAACTCTGGTAGACTCTTAACGTGGATTTCCATTTTAACGGACATGGCGACTTTGCCTCTTTGCTCTCTTTATTTCCTCCTCGGTCTGTCGATCCACCTCGGCTAGAATCACGATGAATTCTTCTATGGTTTTGGCTGATTGAGAATCAAGTTGTTTGGGAGTCCAACCGAACTCTTTGCAGAGTCGAAATCTTGTGAGGCTCGGATGTGGTTTTTCACGCTTCATCGCCCTGAGGAGTTTTTTGCCTCATCCGTGGTTAAGCCACAGAGTCTGTTGACCACCTTAGAGAACAGTTCGCCGAGTTCTATTGGGATGCCGCTTTCTTCGCTCAACAACTTCTCCAAACTCAGGGGCTGTGTGGGTGGCTGTTCCCTTAACGCAGCCCAAATAGTTTCTGCTTGGATGGCTATGTAGTCGCTGCTTAACACCTGTCCTGTTATTTGATGATATTTTGTGTGTTTCTGTATGATGCGACTGCGTTTCGCCCAAGTTATCTCTTGAAACACATAGACGCCTTTGTACTCTACGCCGAAGCTGTCGTCCAACTCAATTGTTTCTGTCCTCAAGTCTTTTTTCACCTTTAACTGATTGTCACGGATTTAGCTGTGAAGGGCAGTTTTTGGGAGACGAGTTCTTCTATGCGTGTTGCTAGGATGCTGGAGTCCCACTTGCAACCACTGAAAACGGCTTTGTGGGTTCCGCCTAATCCAAACTCCAACGAAAACGATGTATCGTTTATGATATCTTCTAACTCTTCTTTTGTCTCAAAATCGCAGACGACTTCGCCTGATGTCGTTCGGTGGCGGGCTGGTAGATACTTCAGCAGATGTCCATCAGTCGTTCTTATCACGGGTGTGCGTCTTAGGTTATTTTCTATGGTGAAGCGATAGTCTGTGACTTTTTCAAGAGTGGTTGCTCCCTTCTTAACGTAGGTTTCATACCAAACCAAGGGGACGTCAGAATAGTCTCCATAACTCGCACCGATTTTTGCGGTTCCAACAACCACATTCTGACCGATTAATTCAGCCGTAGCCTTCATGATTTCCTCTGCCGTAGCCTCAACGGTTAGTCGGTTGATTCGACAGCCCTTATGATTGAGAGAGATGATGCCACTAGATTTTTCGTAGAAAACCTCCACACTCATGGATGAGAGGGTGGTTGCGTGTTGCAGGAAGTTGATGTTCTGCAAGGCGTAGGTTACCTTCAAATCGGCTTGTCTTAAACCCTTGCGAATGTGTTGCAAGTCTCTGGAACCTATTCCTCGAACCTTTATTAGGTCTGGGTTTAGTGCTGGTTCGACTTCCTGAACGACGCCAACCTCTACCATTGCTGGTTGCCCTGTTCCGCTCGGTGTTTCGCCGTATGTTGTTTCCTCTATGAAGTAGACTTTGGCTTCATGCGAGCCGTAAATGGGTGTTGCCACTTTCTTTTTTCACCTCTCCTTTTTCATTTCATACAGTTTCGTACCTGTGAGTCTCTATGGTGAGGCTTGAATGATACAAAACGGGCTTAACGTCAACTCTATCCACGTCTACACAACCAGCAAGCTTCATCCAATTGAGTATGCCGCCTGGATTCCTCATGTTGGCGTTTACGATTCGTGTGACTTCTTGAATCGCTTTCCAACGCATCTTCTGGCCGGTTATGCCCGTTTGGTCTCTTGTCCAGACCCCGATTTGGTAGTTGGCGATGACTTCTCTTTTTGAGCCGCCTAAACTGATTAGTCGTTCTCTGTGGTTGGCTAAACCAACGGTTATTATGACCTCATACTTCTTCCAAAACTCTTCAACGAATTCATTGGCGACGAGAACGCTTGCTTTTGTTTGTCCGTCGTCCTTGTAAAGAGTTATGTTGTTTTTGATTAGGTTCTTCAGGGTTTCTTTTGGGTCTTCCACACTCATTTGATTATTCTCCTACAAACGGCTGTTCGATACATCAGTTGGTCTCTAAAGCGAAACTCCTCGACTGGACCAACCTCATACTCGATGTCCCTGCAAACCATCTTGTCTCTGTGAGCGATAGGAGAAACCACATAGATGCGGATGTAATCGTTAGACGCATAACCCGGCTCAATCAGAATCTCATTAGCTTGAGCTGGACTTAAAATGGCTAGAACAGTTGCGTTGGTAGAATACATAACCGTTCCATCGATCTCTTGACGACTGTAAACAGTCACCGATTCTCCATGGTCCCGTAATATCCTAGTGAACACAGTTGTCAAGGGAGTGTATTTTAGTAGGAGTTGAGCAAGCCACGAAACAGTCACAATAGACTTTTTCCTTTCTATTGGACTGAAATCGGAGAATTTTACGCCCCAGTACATGAATGCTTCCGGATTTGAGAGAATAGTGTTGACGCTCTGCTCCAAAGCCAAAGGATCGTGAACGTTTCTTATTTCATAGAGAATTCCAGCGGTTACGGCGTCGTAGTATTCGCATGCTGGCCTTCGATTCACAACATCTACGTAGCCCGCCCAACAAATCGCAGGATTATAATTGGGGTACTCGGAACTGGCACCTATGGAGTTTATGAATTCGTAAATCTTCTTAACCGAGGAACTCCAACCTTCATAACCGTAAAGCCTCAACAACCCATAACTGAAGTCGTCGTCATAAATCAGGTTCTCGGGTGAGCCAGTTCTGTGCCAAGAGCCATCGCCACTGGGAGGCGGAGAATACTTGAGATATAAGCCTTCGAAGCCGTTTCTGTAGAAGCCTAAGGCTTCATCAATCATTGTCTGGTACTTCGCCTCGCCAGTTCTGGTGTAGAGACTTTTCAGTGCTGTTGATCCGTAGAGGTCGATGACCCACATGTCCGCAACCCAGTCGTCGGCAGTGGTTATGGCTTGGGCGAAACCACCATAATACTTGTCGTGAACGCCCAACTCGCTTGGCTTGTGTTGCATGTTATAGAGAAACGTGCCGCCAGCAAGTCTTGCAGCATCATAGTATGCGGCTGTGCCTGTCAAATCGTAGGCTTCTAACAGTGCTGGTATGGCTCGGAGGGCGTCGATTGAATAGTAGTAGGTGCTGTCGTCTTTGCTCTTGAACCCTCCGTAGGCGAGTTTCTGATTGTCGTTGCATTGAATGGAGAGAAGGTAATCCGCTAGAGAAACGATTTTGTTGTAAATGTCCGTTTTTTCTGTTTCGAATTCTTTTGCGTTGTGTGCCTCTGCAAGAAAATCGATGGCAAAAGCGGCTGGAGCTGGACCTCTACCCCACTCTGGATCTACGGTTCCAGAGTCTGGCAAATAGTAAAAGTAGGGTGCGTAATCCATTATAAAATCAAAATAAGTTCTTAAGTTGCTCATTGTGTCTAAACTCTCCCAACATAGGGACGACGCAGTCTCTGGATGAGGCGCTCAACCTCCCGATACAGAATGTCAACGCTGGGCGAGTTGCTTAAAGCGTCAACCCGCAAGTCGCCAACACTGAAGTTTAGTCCTGCGGCAGAACCCCCAGACAAATAGCAGAGGAGATAGATGGCAGCAAGGTTCTTGATGACTGTAGCCTCAGCCTCACTGCAACTCGTGTAGTCGATGCTTAAGCCGGTTTCGAGTTCAATTGTGGCGGTGGCGTCCTCAACCATCTTCATCACCTTTTCGTCCTCAACATCATCCGTAGCTAGGTTCAAACGGTCACGAACTGAGTCGGCTGTTACATTAACCAAACCTTGTTTTCCCTCTTTTCTGAGGATTACTTGATAAAATAAGGAATATTTAAGAAATTTTTAACGAAAAAAGGTTAAAGTTTTCCGTATTTGAAATTTGCTCTCTAAATCTTGAAATAACAGCCTTGCAAAAAAATTTATTCTTTCTGTTTGGTAGATTCAATAGATTTCAGGTATCGCCATGCTATGTATCCGAAAAAGGATAACGCGAAACTGATCATCATAAAGATGTCTAACGTGAGCCATGGAAGATGGTTGTCGATTCGCCAGTTGCCAGTCCATGTTCTGGTAACGTGAATCGCTAACGTTCCATAGGCCACGATGATGAGCCCATAAATTGTGAGGGCTTCGGTTATTGCTATGAGCAGTTTGTGTACACGCAAGGGTAAGCCACCCCGATTAGTGGGTGATTATGTTAGCCTTTCGAGAAGAGTCGTCATGGCACTTGCAGCAAGCACCAACAACTCAAATATCTTGTAGGCTTCAATCATGTTTTTGGCAGTGTACTCTACGTTTAATCCATCCGTTCTGTTAACCATAGGTAACAATTCCGCTACGTCTGCAAAGTGACTCACCAAGAAGGTTATCCTCATTTTCACCGGTTTTTTCGCTTTCAATGGCTTAACTTTGTTTTGTCTGAAGTTGGCTACCGCTTTCTTAACGGCCTCTCTCAGTTCTTTCTCAATTTTTATCATACTGAAACTTTTGGCGGATACTCTACTCAAGGAGTGTTTTAGGGCTACAGCTTCTGTCCACGGTGCGCATTTCTCAACATCGTCTTTTAGAAGTTGGGTTTCGCCAGCAACCAGTATAACGGGCACATTCAAGTCTCCCGCTGCATAAGCGTTCAAGAGAAATTCGCTCACTGAGACTCCGTTCACTTCCAGGTTATTGATGCTCCCACCACTGTAGGTGTGGTCGAACGTGGATTTTGCGGTTCCAAATTTTGCGTGATATCCGAGGAACAAAGCGACGTCGCATCCTTCTACTCCAGAAAGCATGCTGACTGGTCGAGGATAGCCTCTGATGATCTCCACATATTCGGGTAAGTCGTCGACTAAGAGGTTGATCATGGGTCCGTGACTGTCGGCGATAATGATTTCGTCAAAGCCGTTTTTGTTCAGCTCTTCCGCCACGATTTTCGTGACTTTTGTAGCGATTTTCCTTGCCTCGTCATACAATGTGCCTTTCAGATTTAAGTGACCTGGGATAACGATGTATGGCATGCCTTCCAGATCAACCGAAATGAAAGCCTTCATAGAAGTTCACTCGATATAGGTCTATGAAAAATGCATTAAAGGATTTCCATTGACAAATCGGGCGGAGATCATGCTAGGTAAGTATGTGCTATGTTTCTACTTTCAATAAGATAATCAAAGCTAAAACCGCCAGTAGCAGAGTTGCTATGATCGCTGCCGTAAAGGGATTGTAGGGCGAAGCCTCGTAAACGACTCCCCCAATGTATGGGGCAGGAAAGGCAGCCACCAAACTCGCCGTTTGTGCAACTGCCATCCATCGTCCACGTGTGGCTTCTGGCGTAAGCGAGCCTGTGACTGCGCTCATTAAGGACCAGACCGCGAAGGAGCCACCCATCACGAAGGAGGCAAGGGCTAAGACTGAAAAATCGGTGAATGAGATAAACATGCTGATAGATATAAAGGTTAGCAGCAAGGAGACAAAGACAGCACCAGACTTCTTCCATTTATCCCCCAGTTTTCCGATTCCCAAGAGAAGAATGGTGGAACCCGCAAAAGTAACAGAACCCAAAACACCGATTTGAAACTCACTTAACGTGTACACGCCTTTCAGAAACAGTGTAACATATGGTCTAAACTGAGACAACACGAAAAAAATTGCGGCAAAGAAAGACGACCAAATTAACAGTTCCCTTTTTCTGAATGAAACAGAAAACGAAGATGACATTGAGGGTTTAGTTGCATACTGGCTTCTAACAAACAATATGAAAACTGTGGCTAGTGTATACAGGGCGAACGCCAAGTAAAAAACTAACCTCATTCCAAAAAGGGTGGCAATATAGCCCCCAATCCCGGGGGAGAAGATGTAGCCGAACCACCAAGCAGCAGAGAGGGTTGTGAACGTTGAGGCCATTTCTTCTTTCTTCGCCGAAGTTGCGATGTATGCGCTGCTGGCGGGTCCTCCTATGAAGCATCCATACAAGAAACTTCCAGGTATCAGGTGACTCCAATTCTGCGCCATGGAAAAGATGAGTGGAACGGGTATCCATATCAGCCAGGCAAGAATCATAAGTTTCTTCCTATCGTATCTGTCCGCTAAAAAACCGCCAGGAATTGGCGTCAACGCAGAAGCCAAACCGAGTATTGCGAAGATAACGCCCACTTCGGCTGGTTGGGCTCCAAGCCCTTGAATGTAAAGGGGCAATATGTAGAAATAGAGTCCGTCTCCAAAGGAGCCTGCTAGATTAGACAGAAAGAGAAACTTTAGGTCTCTGTTTAAGTTTTCCAAAAGAAAGTTGAAACGGAAGACGTTTGCAAACCTGAATCGAGACATATTAATGGTTGCCTTCTAAAGTCCATGAATATCACTCCTTCTAGCCCGTGATTTATTAACAGTTTGGTGTTATTGCTCTCAACTAGGAGAGAGCTTTTTGCAACTCTTTTCCTTTCTCTGTGACTGTCCAATGGGGCTTTTTGTTGATTGTTACGTGTTGGACGAAACCGTTTTCCTCTAGATATTTTAGGATGTAGTAGAGGCGTGGCGGGCTTCCACTGACCTGAATCGTCGCCTTCAGAAGGGGAGTCCATCTTAGGGGTTGTTGTTCCAGTTTACGGAGAATCAGTCTCGCCAATTCCATGCGCTTCTCTAAGGACCCGGTCGTCTTCAGTCCTTCCCTTTGGTTTTCTTTCTCTCAAGGTTCTCAAGTCTTTTCTCCAGTTCCAAAACCTTAATGGTCAACTCTTTGTTGTTGAATATCTCCTCTTTATTCACTGGTGTTTCACCTCGTCTGGTTTGACATAAAAATGGGGGTTGCAAGGTCTCGGTTGGGTTTGGTGTTGTTAGCAGTTGGTGATTTTGCCTATTGCCTCGGCTCTCAGTGTCGCGTATGCCCTTCGAGCGGTTACGGAAACTCCGGCTAAGTCCTTCACGGGGTCTTCGTAGTCTTCGGCGGTTATGTCTCTTCTTATGAACAGGACTCCGGCGTGTTTGCTGTCCACTACTAGGGCGGTTCCACTCGCAACCTTAGTGGAGAGCAGCACTCTCATCCCCAATAGAGTGGCGACTTTGCCAGATGGAGCCACTGCAGGTCCTCCCCACTCCATAGCCTTCTGGATGGCTGTGTCCTTCAACAGGTCGGCGAGTTCGCTCGGATGAATCACCAAGACGTCGGGGCTGAAATTGTCAATTAAGCATTCTTTAAGGATGTTAACTACGTCGCCGTAGGCGAGGGTTCCAGAAGTTGCGGCTGCCACACTGTTGCCAGCGTCAGAGATCATCTGAGAAACGATAGTTTCTGTTTCGAGGTCTGCCATGGCTCTACCAGCCTCAGCAAGTTGGTATTCGATGACATCCCATTCGGAATCCTCAACCATCTCCCTGCTAATCAATGGGCGAACCCCATACTTTTTCGGCGTCAAGGTTACGCTATCGTAGTCTTCTGTTCCAATTGGAATTTCTGCACCCTCTGCCACTTCATAGGCTTTGCTCAACTTTGCACGGGGAATCTTGATGCTTGGAGAGTCTTGAGCGATTACCACTGCGATTTCTCTTCCAATAAGGTTGGGTTTCGCTGCCTCCCAAACAACATCCAGCACTTTGGCAGTGGCTTGGCTGGCGTCCGAAAGCAAGATTTCTTGCAGGCGATTGTTTCTCAGAAGCTCTCCTATCCTTTGGCGCAATTCGTTTTGCATTAGAGAGATCGGTTTACCACTGAAGGTTGTGTTCAACTTCTCTTCAAGTCTTCTCACGGCTAAATCGGATTTTCGCATGGTTTCTCCTCCTACTTGCAGACAAAGACTAGAATCCAGTCGTCCGCTGCCGATGCCGCCTGCAACGCGATACCAGCCTTTCTGGCGTAGTAGATGGTGTAGGTTCCAGTTCCGCCTTCGTTTACCGCTTGGTCGCTTAATTCTATGGCTCTGGCGTTTGCGTCGCTTTTTACAGCCTTTCCACGGGTGATGGCGCCGCCAGCTTTGACCTTGCAGACTCCGTGGATGCAGATAGGTAGGTATTCGCCGCTTGTTGCGTCTTTCAGGGCTACTCCAACTGGGTCGCTATCTAAAACTGCTGGCTGAACCTCCAAGTCTCCTGTTAGGCGCACAAGTGTTCCTTTTGAGATTGCTCCGGTGGCTTTAAAGAGCGATACTATTTCGCCCTCACTGATTAAGCCTTCTTCGTTTGGCCACTTATCCGTCATCTATTTTTCCTCCTTTTTCGGTTCGTTTGTTACCAGCCTCTCGACTGGGTAACTATGAGCGATGCTTCATAACGTCGCGCAACGGAATCTTGGAGAAGTCAAGGGACTCGGGTGTTTCCATGGCTTCGAGTGCTATGATGGCTCTTCCAATCGGTGGCTGCCTTTTCGCCTCTTCAACCCTTCCCTTTTCAAGTGCCTCAACTCGCTTAACCAATGTCTCCAAGGCTTTGTGAAGGTCATCTATCTCCTTCTCTATAGAACTGATTGCCTCGTCTGACGTTGGTTTTGTAGCGAGTTTTTCCATGATTTGAACGTTGGTTTGTGGAACACCTGGAACAGCCACGAGGCTCAACTCTGCGTTGTGCAACCCGTAAGGAACCTTTCCGTCCAGGCTGTCCACTCGTTCGTAGTCCGCTGCCACAGAAACATGCTGAATTAAGCCTTTGCGAATCTTCTCTTGGGTTTCATCGTCGTAGATTTCTGCTTCGTAAAAGAGCGTTTTCGAGTCGAAATCCCATTTGGCGTCCACTACTTTGCCCACTGCAGAGATTGCGGAAACGTGTTCCAAATAGATTGGCGAGCCGACGAGTTTAGAAGCGAATCTTTCAAGTTCCTCGTCCACGTAGACATTAAGGTTTCGACTCACTCCAGCCGTTAAGGCGATGCCTCGAATTCTCATCGGTTTATCAACAATTTTCTCCAAAATCGGAGTCAAGCAATAGAGATGTTCATGGCTTGATTTTTGTTCATGTTCTTGGAACCATGCCTTTGCTTTCTCTAGGTTCCAGCCCTTCTCCCTTAAGAACAGGTAACTGACGACTTCTGTCGTGGTTTCGCCCCTTGGTTTACCAATAACAGCCTTAATCCCCTCTTTCTCACTGATCCAGATCGTTCTGAGACTGTCCGGCTCAAACTCGCTTGGGTCACGGTGACCCGAACGAACAAACCCTTGAGTTTCTTCCCATGGCAAATAACACACCGAAACTATGTTGCTAAGCGGGTTTTAAAAGTCAAAATTACAGAGAAAAACAATATTGTTCATAAAGATGTTATCTAAAAGCTGGCAAAGAATCCTTTGGTTACGTCTTTTATCGACTGGAACAGGGGATGTGTAACCTTTACAGGAACCTCAAGGTTCCTTAGTCGATTTACCCTAAATGAGACAGGAGGATGAGGCTCCCATCCTATCCATCTCTGTAGCCGATAGGACGGATATCTCTCGTACTGAAGTCTTCGAAACCCAATCTTTTCGAGAGCCTCTGCCAAAACCTTAGGTTGCCCTATCACCATCGCAGAGACAAGGTCACATTTCGCCTCAAAGAATTTCGCAATGAAGTAAATCAAAGCCATAACCAACCAGAAGTAGAGAATGAAGAAAACATAGGAACTAAAGATGACAGGAAACAGTGGGAGAATCACATAAAAACGAAACAGAAACTCCCCAGCCACTAACCCAAAGAGGACCAGTGGATCTCTGCTCTTCAAGTGACTAAACTCATGCCCTATGACACTTAGAATTTCATCTTCCTCCAACTGAACCAGCAACCCGGTAGTGATGAGTACCACTCCACGGCTTGGACTAGGCCCAGAAGCCGCTGCGTTTGGAATCATGGTGTTGGCAGTAACTACTTTGGGGATTGGGAGACTAAACTTCTCGGCGGTCTTCTTCACCAACTCATACACGTTTACAGTTTTTGTCGACAGATTCTCGGGTTTGCACTCGAATCCATGTTTAGTAAACACTTCTTGAGCAGTTTCACAGTCGATGTCTCTCCCCTCGGCCAAAGTCTTCTCGTAGATTTCCCTCTTGATTTGCATCAATTCTTCTCTTGAGTATTTTTTTCTGAACTCTTCATGTTCTTCAATTGGTAAATGATACTGTAACAGATGAATGCTGGGATTAGTTTGAGTTATTCGCCAATCTCCTATTCTCGCCACGATTCTGTTAGAATTAAGAACGATAATGAATTGGAAGATCATTAGAACGACTGGAGCAAGCCAGTTTAGGATTGAAAACAGAAGTATGCTGAGACTGATGAAGATTATAAAGAGGAATATCTGAGTTTCGAGGAAAAGTCTGTTAATGGTTTTCTTCTCTTTTCCACTAATCTTTTCGGGTACAATCTCCTCGCCTTCTCTCCAGGCAAAGTATAATGTGCTCTTTCTAACCTGTTCCTCAAAAAACTGAACGACGATAAATAGGTCCTGTTTAACTTCATCTATCCTCTTCTGAGTCACTGTCTCACTAAGTCGAGCAATCTCCACCTCAATTGGTTTACTACCCTTAACCTTAACACTCAGTTCTTGTTTCCCATCTGAACCTAGAGTGACGAAAGCGAGTAGAGGGTAATCGTTAACGGTCACTCTGGATACATCTGTGAAATGTTGCTGGTTGGGTAAGATGTACTTGTGATAGATAAAATCCAATAAATTGTTCACGTAGGCTGAGGTTACTTCGGTTTCAATCACGTAAGAGAAGGTTTCTTCTGACAATTCTCCGCCTCTAAAGTTAGGGTTCCTTTTCGTGTTATCTATGTCTTTCGGCAAATCTTATACGGACAACAGACAAGATATTGAAGTAGAAATGAAGACTTTTGACTCGAATCTAGTGAAAATCTTAGAAGAAAAGTACGGTAAGTACTGGTGGCCAGTCGAATACCCAGAAGAAATATCGAGAGATCCATTCAAAAACCTGATAATCACGGTTCTGTCCCAAAACACGAGTGAAGCAAACTGCGTCAGAGCATACAAGGGGTTAGCAGCCAAATTCGACATAAAACCCAAGATTCTGGCGAACGCCGATCAGAAAGAAATCAGAGAAGCCATAAAATCTGGTGGCTTATACAACGTCAAGTCTAAAAGAATCAAAGAGGTGTCCAGTGCAGTTCTGGAAAAGTTCGGTGGCGACGTCTCATCTGTCCTTGAACTTCCCAAGGAAGAAGCAAAGAAGAAGCTGATGGAGTTGCCTGGGATTGGAGAGAAAACGGCTGACGTGCTCTTGGCGAGTCGCCACGGCTATTCAGAGGTTACGGTTGTGGATACACATTTTGATAGGATTGCCAAGCGTCTTGGTTTGGTGAAGCCAGATGCGAAATATGAGGAGATTCAGCGAGCAGTCCACGATTTCATTCCAAGGGATGTCGGGGAGAGAGTGGGCGGCTTAATCTGGCTTCTCGCTAAATACACGTGCAGGGCGCCAATTCCCAGATGTTACGAGTGCCCCCTCATTGAAATGTGCAAGTACGAAGACAAACGCTTAAAATAGAATTTATTATTTGTCGCGCAAGAACAAGACGCAGTGAGGCCATTTACTCTTTAACTCGTTTGTCCACTTCTCTATGAGCTCTTGTTGACTGGCACCCTTGGTTTTGTTTAAATCTTCTTTTATCTTAGGATAGTGTTTCTCTAAATCTTCAAAATTTTTACAGATCATGAGTTGGTCGCATTTGCCACAACTGACTATACTTTTCTTTGAGGCGCAGATTCTAACCTTACAAGTTGGGTTGCCGCCGCCCTTGAAACATCCTGGGCAAAGAGGTATGTTTTGTATGGAAGCTAATCCCTTCATGAATTCTTTGAAATCGAATGTTTTGGGAGCCCACTTTTCTAGATTTCCCTTCTTGACGAACTCCTCATATCTTTTTGTTAACTCTATGCTCACTCCGTTCCCTCCTGCACAACTGCCACACCAGATTCCACAAAAACCTATCTGATTCTTCACGTTCTCGAAGGGTTTGTCCGTCATTTCATATACCCCCATGAAGCGTTATCCAGCGTGAAAGGCAAAGATAAACTTTCGGTAGATAGAGTTGTTTTCCGTTCCTCTGATTCACATCTTCTTCTTAAACACAGCTATCCAGGAACCACCAAAGTGTTTCCTCTCTTCTTCAGTGGTTTTTCTGTAGTCTTTGAACTTGCCTTCGCTGTATCGTGTGAGAGGTTGGAGCAAGGAGTGAGGTTTTTGGGAGTAGAAGTCTAGTCGATTGGAGAGATAGGTGGTCACTGTGTATCTTCGCTTCTCGCCGAATTGCCCAAACCGCTCGACTAATCGTTTCCAGTCGTCCGAATATAACGCTTTGAAGACCTGGATGAAATCAAGGACTGTAAACGAACTTTGCGGTATCCTCCTGATCGTCTCCTCGATCTTTTCCTCCTTCAGAAGAGTCTTCATAGTAATCTCACTTTTTTGCATTATCAAGTGTCGACCCAATCCTTTTAGACGCACTTCTCTTAAACCTTTCAAAGGATCTGTTAACTCTTCGGGATTTGAATGATGGGATTTTTAAGTTATAAATACAACTTGAAATGATACAATAGACGAAGGGAGGTGATAAAATGTCTGAAAAGGACAATGAGAAAGCTGTTCAAAAACTTTATGAAGAATACACCCGTCGCAACTTGGATGCCGTAATGGACTTGTTGGCCGACGATGTTACCTATGTTGACGTTTTTGGGACTACATATGACAAGAAAGGTATGCGCAAGTTCTTTAAAGAATTTTATTTAGAGACTTTTTCAGATCAGAGATTGCGTGCGGACCGTATAGTTTCTAAAGGTAACACGGTAATGGTGGAGTATACTTGGTCGGGAAAACATGTTAAAGACTGGGCTGGGATACCAGCGAAAGGCAAAAAATTCGAGGGACATGGTGTAGAGATCTTTGTCTTCGAAGCTGGAAAGGTCAAACTCTATAAAACTTATGCAAATCCTGACATATTGATACAACGTCTTCGCGAATAGAGCACACCCAACCTTTTACACTAAGCCCTAAGAGTTAACAGAACTTTTCAAAGAGAAATTTATTAGCAACGGTAATTTAGAGTCTTCCTTAAGTCCCTAAGAGATACGATACCCAGAACTTTTGCGAAAGGGAGTTGAAGGTACTAACAAGGATAAATCATAAAACTGAAACAGAAGCCATAGCGAAATGGTGATAGAAATTGCTTGAAGGTAAGAACGTGAATTTGAGGGTCATGGAGAAGGAGGACTTGCCGCTACTTGCAGAATGGGCTAACAAGCCGGAGGTCCTTGGTGAATACAATCCTCTACGACAGATGTCCAGAACAGAGGTAGAGAAGATGCTTGAGAATCCATCTGACCTTAAGCCATTCATTATAGAGAAAAAAGACGGAAGCAAAATCGGTTTTATAATCCATTTTCACGTCCTGCACTTAGGACTTGGAACCAGGCAACTGGAAATTGGTTATGCTCTGGTTCCTAGTGAAAGAGGGAAAGGCTACTGCACCGAAGCCGCAAAGACCATCGTAGACTACTTGTTTCTATCGAGAGAAGTGATACGTATTCAAGCCTGCACAGATACAAGAAATCTTGGTTCTCAAAAGGTTCTGGAAAAAGCAGGTTTCAAGAAGGAAGGAACAATGCGTAAATACCTTTTTCTCAGAGGAGAATGGAGAGATGCCTATTTGTATAGCATCCTCCGAGAAGAATGGAAAGAACCAAAAATACTAACAAAAACAGCTTCACAAAAATAGCAATGCTAGCAATAATCGATTCAGACCAAGCTTAGTTCCACAATTCATGAAACTGAAGAAAACATGCAATGGGATGATGTAATTGAGAAGTATTAAGAGACTCGAAAAGTTTTGGCGCAACTTAGTTCTAGCGTTTCCTTTCACCACTGATTTGAAGGAGACAGTCGTTATCTATTACCCCGAAGTTCCCTTTTTTGTTTTAAATCATGCCGCAGACATTAACGTTAACGAGGACGAAGCTGAAAACTTACTGAATAAGGTCACAAAATACTATAAGTCAAGAGGGTTTCCATTTGTTTGCTTCCGAATTTCCCCGCTAACTCGTCCAAGATCATTTGCTTCTCTTCTCAAAAGGTATGGATTTGAGAGAAAACATGAGGATTCAGTCATGGTGTTCAAAAGAGAAGGCCTGGAAGATAAATTGAACCCAGAGGTCAAGATGAAAGAAATATCGGAAAATGGAATAGACCTGTATAACAAGATCCTTATCGCAAGTTTCGAAATGCCGGTTGAATGGAAAAAGGGATGGGATAAGTTTATTCTAGAATTTATGAGGAAAGGAGGAAAATGCTACTTGGCTTATACGGATGGGAGACCCGTGGGCACCTCTGCTGTGTTGTCCTTAGAGAAAACTGGCGGAATATTCAACGTTGGAACCTTGAGAGAACACAGAAGACGAGGTATCGGAACAACTCTAACAGTTCATGCCCTCATTAACTCTATCAAAGAAGGAAATACTCTTCATACACTACAAACTGATAAGGGAGGTGATGCAGAGGGACTTTACAGAAATATTGGGTTCGAAATCGACCATACGATTTCATGGTTTGTCAAGAAACTCTAACAGATTGAGGCTCCCACCATTCATGTAGAATTTCTTCAGTCCAACTTATTTAGGGAGATATGATGCCTGGAACTTTTGGGAA
>Ga0315314_1002162_pt1 | contig 16474 bp, 23 predicted proteins | sample TDP9_MG_FD_203631 | JGI IMG/M metagenome (GOLD analysis project Ga0315314, IMG submission 203631) | Freshwater sediment microbial communities from Lake Towuti, South Sulawesi, Indonesia - TDP9 | ecosystem: Environmental > Aquatic > Freshwater > Lake > Sediment | place: Indonesia: South Sulawesi...
CCCTGTTATGCTATAATAAAAACAGGGCGTAAGTACCGGCAGGGGGAAAGTATAATATCAGGGTGGATATATGTGGATGAGAAAATTGCGCAGAAAACAAGGTGAGTTCTTCATAAACATCCCCGCCGCGCTGGTTACTCAGCATGCGGCGAAAGAAGGTGACATCTATGAGATTTACATCGGGGAAAAGGGAACAGCCATCATCGGACGTTCTATACAAAACGAAACAAGAAACAATCGTCTCCCCGGCAACAGTCCAACTAGCACCTCAGGACCAGGCAGCCGGCGAGGAGTATAAAGTTATCCCGTTAATTGACATCCTGCCACCTGAACACACATTGAGACAAAATATTGACCAGTCCGCCTTAAATGAGTTGATTGCGGATATACAAGTGAGGGGACAGCTCACCCCAATCCTGGTCCGTCCCATAAATGGCGGAAAATATGAACTTATCGCGGGATTGAGACGGTGTATTGCCTTAGACACGCTTGGACAGACAACTGTAAAGGCGATAGTTATGGCCGTTGATGCGGTGTGCGCAGCAGAAACCGCGCTGGTAGAGAATCTGAAGCGTTCTGACATAAATCCCGTTGATGAATCTCAATATTTTTATACACTGCTAAACATATACATGCTCGTACCTCAAGACATAGCAACCAGAATCGGTAAATCTCTCTCATACATCGAGTCCAGACTTGCGATCCAGGTATGGGATGTCTATTTGAAAAACGCTCTAATCTCTGGTATACTTAATTTGACCCAGTGCTCCGAGATCTCAAGAGGGTCAACGGAAAGGGTCCGTAAACAACTGTATGACTGGACCATAGAGATGGGGGCGAATGCAAAAAAGATAGGTGCATGGAGAAAAGAGATAGACACACAAGTCGCCGCCCACGTCGCCGCAGGTGGGCAACTACAAACTTTCATCCCCCCGGCAGACGCCCCCGAAATCACGTTTATTTGTGAGACATGCTACGTAAAAAAACCGTTCTCGGAACACCGCGTTTTTGCTATTTGCAGCGATTGTTTTAATCTAATACAAGAAGTATCCCGTCAGGGGTACTTTGCACGAAAAGAGTAAGCTATGAAAGAAACAGAACCTGTAATATACCCGCCGAAACAAAGAAAAAACAGCTTTGATTACGTATCTATAAAAAAGTCCCTGAAGGGTGTCTTAATAGCTGGGTTTGGCGTCGCAGTGATGTACACCCTGGAAGCCCTACCCGGAGTAGATTTTGGCAAATATTCGCCGGTGGTCGCGGCAGGATGTTCTATAATCCTGAACACTATCAGAGAATATCTAAAAGGCGAGGAGAAATGTCATGATTGAGTTCACTATAACAATAACAGGCGCGTTAGAAGATTATACAAGTGTGTCTATACTTGCAAACCTCATATATGATAATTTAGTCTCTCTGTACCCAAACATCAAGGTACAGACAAATACAGTGGACCAGTATCCGCCAGAACCTGTAAAGGAAAAGGCACAATAATAGAAACTGACAATATTTGGTTACCCTGGCGCTTCCCTGAGCGGGATTGGCAGCACAGAGCTAGGGAAAAAAGGACAATGAACTGACACAATGTGAGGTAAAAAAATGGAATTCCCATGGAGCCCGGCGCTCAATACGCCCGGTCACGTTTTTTCTGTCATTCGAGAGCTTCAAGCTACTACACTTCCGATACAACTCCAAAAAGAAGTACTTATAGATTGGTGTAAAGAAGTGAAATACTTAACAACTGTAGACCTTTATAAGCTTTTGCGGAAAGAGATAACAAGCAAAGAATACAAAAACGCAGTTAATCAAAATAGGGACTTCTGGCTTTGGTTTGTTGAATTATCCGAGGAAGACCACCACGCATGGAATTTCGAGGATTGAATGATCACCTGGGAAGAATATAAAAAGAAAAGCCGCTACCCACACATGGGCGCTGAAGACGCGGTTTTGTGGAATAAGTTTATTGATAAGTTCCCGGAACTGTTTACACAAGTTGCTTATGATGTCCGTGTAGGCGACGGCACACCCCCTGCACCTGATACGCCAGAGAGCTACGCAAAAATGCAACTAGACTTGTCAAAAAAACGTATCGATGTAGTAGGGCTCGAAAGAAATCGCGCTACCATCATCGAGGTTAAACCCTACGCTGCCCTTTCGGCGATAGGACAAGTCGAAGTTTATGCCGACCTATTCAGGCGCGATGAACCTCGCTATTTTTCCCCTCGTAAACTTATTATCTGCCAATCACACGACCCTGACATCACCCTTTCCTGTCGAACCCGCGACATTGAAGTAGTTATCGTTTGACGCGGATTACCTTGACAAATAATCAATGTTTTGCTAAAGTATGTATGGCAGCATCATCCTCAATACTGGATACCAGATACTGGATACTGGATCCAGTATCTGGTATCCAGTACCCAAACTTTTTAACGAGGTGAGAGAAAATGGCTATAACAGTGAAACCAGTGGCTCAGGTTGTTGACAAGTGGAAAACCCGAGCTGCGCAGTCAGCTAACTTTTACGCCGCCGGCACCGTGGGCAAGGGCGCTGCATGGCAGCAGGGGGCTCAAGCAGCCGCAGGCGCATGGGCGCAGGGCGTCCAGAACGCCGTGGCAGCCAACGCATTCGCATCTGGTGTTTCTGGTGCTAGCCCAGCCTCCTATGACAATGGTGTCAAAAACAAGGGCGTCGCACGGTGGGGTCCTGGCGTCGCCGCGTCAGTTGACAAATATCAGAATAAGATGACCAGCGTTTTGAACGCGATATCAGGTGTGACACTGCCTCCGCGCGGTCCACGCGGTGACGCGGGTAACTACGGCCGCGTGCAAGCTATCGGAACAGTGTTGCATGACCTGAGACGCACCGGTCAGATATAAGCTATGTACCGGTCATCTATAAACTATCATGAATAATCGGGAGGTGAATACTGAATGAACTTTCAGTGGGTGAATATTTACCCTGAAACAACTATAAGTGCTGACGGCAGTGTCCCAATAGATATGCAGACCCGACCTAAAAGCGCGCTTGCTATAAGGTTTTCTTGTCTGAACAATGCCGCGAAGGCTACTTTTGCTCAATTGCTCGGAGCACTGGAAGCAATCAAGGTAGAATTGTTTGGTTCATCTTTCATAAACCTTTCCGGGAATGACCTCGCAGCGCTTAATCAATTCCTGCTCGGTCGGGCGCTCATTCAAGAAAACGTCATTGATACTGACAATGCCACCCGGTCGTTGGTCCTGCTTATCCCTTTCGGGCGCAGGCTGGGCGACCGCGAGGTAGGGCTTTGGACGACTTCTCCCGAAGAAGCTAAGCTAGTCATAACAGTCGATATAGCGGATACAGGTTATGACGGGTTAATCCTGAACGTCGCCGCGCTCGAAATGCCGGATGCTCGATTCACACGTTGCTTGCGCACGGTCACGTTATCCAGTACACCCACCGCTACCGGACAGTGGGATGTCGAATTGCCGAGGACCCACCCAACACTGGCATACATACTTTTTAGCACAACTGTGCATACCGGTACCGCATGGACAACTACTGTGGATAAAGTGGAGCTTCTGGAAGATAACAACCCGGAACGGATCCTATCACTTCATTGGGAATTGCTGCATGGTCTTTCAGACCTTTACGCAGAAGATTTCGGAGCTTATAACGAGAAAATCCACTTGGAAAACTCAGCAGCTAACTATACGCAAAACGCGGATACGGCAGCAGAGGAAGCCGTAGATAACTTTATCGAGAACTACGCGTTTTTGGATATGTGCCTGGACAACAAGGAATGGATGGATACGTACGACCCGACCAAATTCACTGATCTGAAATTGCGTGTTACGGCGGGTGATACGAACATACTAAGAGTTATCCCCCTCGAGTACATGTTTCCACGGCGCTGAAAACGTCAGGCAATAGTATGGGAAGAATGACCACGTTGTCTTTTCAAGACAGCGTCCAAGCTAATAGTGTTAAAACTTTAACCAGCAAACTTATCGGACAGCCTTTCGCTGTCCGATCTGTGGAATGCGAGTTCGCCCTTGGTCAGAACGGGCTGGTCCAACTAGAAGTCGCTATAGACAACGATGACAGCACACCCACAAACACATCCGCGGACATTGGTGATAATGTTTTCCGCCCTTACAGCCCAAACTATTACATCAGGGGTAACAACACTGTTAGGACCTTAAAGCTCGACATAGTAACACCGCAGCTTCCCGGCTGGATTAAGCTGCGCGCCAACAACACCGATCCAGCGACGGATCACACTATTAACGTTCTGATTCAGGTGGAATTACTGTCAGCGGAAGAGTACGAAGCGCAGCGGTTATTTTAAGCCCATTCCCCGCTTTTGCGAGGACAAGCGAGATTATCAGTGAGGATATCGCCACAATGCCTAAAGAGTACTTGCAAGAAATATCATCCATAGAGCACTCCCTTCCTCAGGGTGGAGTAATCTACTATGATGACTTTTCCCCTCCCATCAGGTTTGTCGCTGTAGGAAGTCACGCCGACTACGTTTGTGAGTTGTCGCGTGAGATAGTTTTGCATGGGAAGTACTCGCTGCTTCTGAAATCGCCCGCAGTTGGCGGCGCGGGGCGGTATGTTTATGCAACATCTTATATTCCTATCTATGGCAAAGGTATAGTTGATGTGCAAATTACCTTTACACAGGGTGTAGCCAACGCGGTAACAGGACTTGCAACGTATTTATATTTCGCCGACCCTGACTTGAATTACATTGCTGGAACCCGCTATGACTTTGTTAATAACAAATGGCAATATTACTCAAGCAGCGGTTGGACGGACATTTCTGGTGCTTCTCAAAATCTGGCGGAGGTGTACTGGCACGCTGCAAATTGGGGTATAAATCTTAGCACGTGGAAATACACCCAGTTGCGATGCGAGGACGACGTTTTTAATTTATCCTCCCTTTCGCCAGACACATCCTCAGGGGCCGCACGGGGGTCATTTCTCAGTATATATGCTTATGACATTTCAGGGTCACAGGCATACGCTTACATCGATAGCATACTGATTACACAGCGAGGGGTTTAACCTTGTCCTCGCGAACGCGGGGAGGAGCAATACCATGCCGGGACAGGGCTCAGATGTCGGTAAGATGCAAACACTACTCAACGCAGTAGTGTTTAATAACACAAAGCAATCAGAGCAAAGTGCAGAAGTGCTTTGTGTAGGTTACCGAAAGGTTACATTTCTCGTTGACATAACTGCGGCAGGCACAGCAGATGACACAATAGAGACACAGGTCTATTTGCAGGTTTATGATGGGTCTAACTGGTTTGATGTTGTTGACGGACCCTTCGCCAGTTGGGAATACGACCACGCGCAGGTTACCAATGCACCACGCCCGGGCTCAAGCCAACTAAGAGAAGCGTTGTCCTGGGAAGTGTCCGCACCAAAATTCCGCCTGGATGTCCGTTCCCCAGAGACCACGGCGACCAAAACTCTCACTGTCACAATAAAAGCGATAGGTGTAGAATGACTCCGACATTAATATCTGAACTACCATCCCCCAATTCAGTCCCTTTCGGTATTTTTGTTGATGGAAAATATCTCTGGAACATTGATCCCGGGATTGATTTGTTATATAAGCTAGATAAACGAACAGGCACGATAATCTCAAGTTTTGCATTGCCAAGTTATGCCCCATACGGTATTTGTTGCGATGGCAAGCATATTTTTTATTCAGACACTGATACAGATTTGATTTATAAACTGGACAAGAAAACTGGCACTTTATTATCCAGTTTCTCTACGCCAGCAGGCTTGACCTATGCTCTTTCTTTCGACGGAAAGTATATTCTTGCCCTTGATCTTTCTACAGCTTTAATTTATATTATGCACCCCGGGACAGGTGTTATAATTTCTAGTTTTGCCATTCCATCGGCTAGTTGCATTGCAATGACTACAGATGGAAAACATATCTGGCTTTCTGATTATATTGCTAGCCTTCTTTATAAACTTCATAAGAGAACTGGTGCAGTACTGTCCTCATACAGCACATCCGGATTTGTTTCGTACGCTCTAGCTTATGATGGGAAATACTTGTGGTCCACAAACTATGTCACTGACAAGATATACAAAATAGCGGCATGAAAATATGGGGAAAATCCCCCATACCCCTTTGATGAAATATACATTAAACAAAATAATTAAGAAGGAACTGACTAAAAAAAGGATCAGAGCATTTCTTGAAAGCCCTGATTTTCCAGATTATACTGCGCGGGAGATAGCTCACCACTTAGTTATAAAAGAACTCGTGGTGCAGGAGCTTCTGGACGAACTTGTAGCAGAAGGAAATATAGATAAGGTGTAATTACAATGTCAGTACCCACAACCCTTCCAATCCCTGCAATGAACCCCGACATTCCCAGGTGGCGAGAGAACTATAACCAGGAAATGGCTGTTTACTTAAGATATACAATCGCTCAGATTCAAGCTAAAATTGCCGCTATAAAAAGCCAGTTGCCTTTGTTTACTGGCGATCCTAAGTTATATCAACAAGCGTTATTGAATGGTTTAGAAATACTGCTTAAACAGATTTTAATACCATCCACCCCGCCACCGCTAGCACGCAGCTTATTTTTTTATTGCACCCCTTCTTTTACGGAAGTCACTGTGGATAATGTGCGCCTGCCCGGGCGTACGCCCTACAAGGTTGGCATCGTAAAAGATTCCCCAAAATTGCCTGAGACAATTTCACCAGGTCGGCATACATATACAGCCTTAGCTGGTGGATACGATGCACTCACACAAACATTCCTCATACCACCTGACCAGGATATATCCCTCTACATAAACCTGACCGAGCTCCCTGAAAAGTATTACAAGGTGAATTTTACCAGTACTCCATCAGGCGCGCGGATCTTGATCGATAATAAAGACGCCATGATCGCCACCCCTGCCAGTTTGAAATGCGTCGACCGGAAGGATATAAGCATATCGTCCGAAATCACACCAGGTCCTCACACAGCAACATTCAAACTGTCAGGATATAAGGATGTAGACAAAGCCTTCACCGCAAGCTTAACAAAAAATGTGGATGTGGCAGCCACGATGACCTTAGTCCCGGCAGAGGTCTATAAAGTCAATATAACCTGCAACGTCAGCAATGCGAAGATATACGTTGATGGGGTCTATACTAACCATTATGCCCCTGAAACATATATAATCGGGGCAGGCCCTGTCACAACGCATATCCCGCCCGGGGAACGTAAAATCAGGCTTGACCGCGCAGGATATGTCCCACAGGAAAAAACCGTCACAGTAACCTCTACAGCCAATTTAGCCATAGATTTTGTTCTCCAGCCAACCGCTCCACCTCCTCCACCGCCGCCGCCGCCACCGCCCGTGACCATGGATTGGAAAAAGCTTGATACTCTAATAGCTAATGTTCAATCTCACCTCGATGCTCTCGAAGCATTTTTGGCACAGTACAGGAAGTGATTTTTTTGTTGGAAGGCGTCGAAGAAAGACATGCTGAGGTAGTCGCATTGAAACGTCGCGCCGAACGTATCAGGAGTCTGCTTCCTGCTTTACCTGGTCCCGCCACTTCATCCCTGGCGTACCCTATGCCGTCGTCCTTTCTCACACTCCAGGGCAGGCAATTTGTACGTGAAGAGTATATGTGCATAGCACAATATCTCGAGTACACCGCGGGCGATGTAGAGGTAGCGCTCCGCGCATGGTACTGGTCAGGACTTATCCATCTCTGGAAACCTTCCACAGCCCGAAAGATTTTGAATACCGTCAGTTGGAATACTGTATCTCACAGATACATCCCGGCACAAGTTTTAGCCCTGGCAGCTCCAGGGCGTGGGCTCTGGCGACCCGCTGATGTGAAATATCCACACCTCGTCGCCGCCGGCCAACTGCTCATACATTTTATTCCTCAGGTAAGAGATAATCCCGGACTTCAATTTCAGGTCTGGGACCTAGCCTATCAGGCAGCCAGTGCGGACATGAGCGAGAAGGATGCGGATTCGTGGTTTATTTTACAAATCAGGCATCTTCTTCACCCGACAGAGCCCTCAGAGGAGACAATCCAACGATGGTTGCAGACAGCGCGCGAAGAGCTAGCACAAGAATACAAATGGGGATATGGGCATTTCAATCCTGACTTGATTGAGCTTGCAACTCTGAAATTTTTCGGCGACCGAGTCGATTTGACGGCTGAGCAGAAGAATAGAATTTACCTCAGCGCCATCCCCAAAGAGGAGGCTCATAGACGCGCTTCGGATTGGTATAAACCCTCGTTGGACCTTCCACCGGGGCAGTTCACTAAATGGCAATCAATCGACGACGGTGTTAATGCAGTCTGGGACACTTACGCTGCAATTTCTGGCACGTATTCGGACGAATATGATTATTTTTCCAACTTTGTTTTAGAGCTTAAACGGACAAAGGATATCTTCATGCCAGATGTAAAAGAGCGTTATTGGCGAGACACACTTATTTCAATGCCAATGATAAAAGATGTTGTTGAGAATTTGCGGTTTGAGGTATCAGTTGAAAAACTACTGGAACTGGAAGGCGAGGCTGCCGGGTTGAGGTGTTTCGCTGCATACTTTCAAGCTTGGGACTTTCTTATCGGCACTTATGGCGTCAGAGTCTTTAAGTTAAAAGAAATAGAGGAAGCGCTGTCCAACGTACTCACAGAGTACGATCTTTGGACTTACATTCAGGATGTGGAAACCTTTCGACGTATATATTTTAATGTCCACACACCTGGTGATATTCCCTGGGTACGACCAACACTATATAACTGCAAACGGATATGGAGGGAAATCCGTGAACATTGTACTAGCATCGGCGTCAAACAAGCTGAGCCAATCGCCAGGGACCCTGTTACCTATGACGCCATGAAGAAAGCGTTGGAGAAACAGGGCGTGAAGGTGAAAAAAGGGCTTGTTTCAGATGTCCTTGTCGGCGTAGCAATAGCTTCAGCTATTTCCGCCGCTGCTATCTTCATGACGCAGATAGACCTTCCTGGTAAAAAGCCAGAACTAACACCCCAGCAGAAACAGTTTATCGACACCATAGACAGCGAGACCGACCGGCTTCTTTGGACACAGGACTTCCTTACGCTTAACGCGTATCTTGCCCAACTACTAAAACAGGGCAAGATTTATGATCCCGACGAACGCAAATTCAATGTTAGCCCCGAGAGACTCGGATTTGACAGGAACTTTTCTGAAAGGATCATATTCCTGAAGAACGACTACGATTATCCTGTCTGGTTCTGGATATATGCGCCATTCCCATTTTATGTTAAGCAGGCTAGAATTGATAAGGTGGAAGCGCGCACAACTAAACAGGTATCCATATTCAGAAGAAGGACAGTACCGTCCGACTACATTGACCGTGCTATGGACATCATAGTTTATAATTCCGTTAAACCAGTTGCCCTCACTGGCGTAGTCACAAACTTGGAGCCAAAACAGGTAGAAAAATCATATCTATCCCAGACTGCCCGATTTTTGCCGCTGCAATTTTTACGCACTCATGATATGCCATCTTATGTGCCACCAATGTTTTTAGAAGCATTCAAGTATGTGGTGCCTAAGGGCGAAACAACTTTCACCTGCACAATACAAAACACTACAAATGATGAGATGATTGTCGATGTCCCACAAAATGGATTACATGTGAGATTCAAGGCTTATCCATGGACATTAAAACCAAACGAAAAAAGGGATATAGCCGCAGAGATCTGGCGACCTGCAAAGTTAAAAGAAGGACAGGATTACCTTTTTGACATGATTGTTTTTCGGTACGACAGGAAGGAGCTTTCAGGTTATTGGGTTGTTGAGGTAAAATGATTTGAATCTTGTCCTCACGAAAGTGGGGAATCGAGGAAAAACTTATCCGGCTTACCACCCTTCACGCCGAATCCCAAGACTATGTGATCGGATTCCACAGGACCAAGAGCTTCCTCTGGCTCCACAAATGACATTCAATACTGACGCCACTCCACAAAACCCGACTTTTTTCTTTACAATAGCCACATACTAACTATATGGTTAGGTATCCCTGATACCATGTAAAAAAGGCGTCTAACAGCACTCAGCAATCAGACGCCCGTTGTCTACCACCTCACCCCCCGTGCAGGGGAGAAAGGATTTTTACTATGAACACTTCCAATAATACCACACATAACAATTCAAGTCAAAAGGAAACTAGTGTCTCGTTTTGGAACACTATGCTCATAATTCGTTAGTACTCCCTAACGCATGTCAACAAACAACGGCAAATTCCTTGCAGAAAAAAATAACCAGGTAAAAACCCGCATCAGGTGACACTTACAAACGACGCCAAAAAAAGTTATCCACATGTTATCCACAGCCAGTCTGCAAATTATCATATATTATGAGGCATTGTGGAAAACACACCCGGACACCAATAAACAAATAAAAGGCGACCCTCGTCAACTTCTTGACCTTATTTAACGAAGGTCGTCAAAAAGAAAAAGTGCTTGACAGAATTTTTTGGCAGGCGTATAATGAAACCCGCTGCGCCATTTAGGCTTGCGAGTTTCAAAAATGCCCCCCGCCGGACGTTTCACCCATAAGCACAACGCACTTCAATTTCTTTATCTTAACATCCGTTAAGGCGTACCCCATCCTTCTTGCTACCTCCACTAATATCTTTTCCGCGCTGTACTTATCTACCTCCTGAGGATATATCCCCTCGAGTAAGCTTCTTGAGCTTCATAAGGACCCTCCCTGAATTTTTTTGAAAAAAAAAATAAACCAGGGACCTAAATTTTCAAGCCAGCCAGGGGAAGAAAAAACGCGCGCTTGATAAATCTGAGAAACGCTGTCCACAAGCTAAATCTTCTTTTTTCCCTTTTTCTTCTCAAATACAACGTGACTGTCAAAACGGATCTCGAGACTGATAACCCGCTCAGCAAGATTAGCAACTTGCGTGGTAAGCCCGCGCACCATCTTCGAAAGCATCTCAAGCTTCTCCTCACACTCATTCAATCTGTCAATACCGCGAGGAACTTTCTCGATCCTCGACATGTCACTGTGCGAACGCATAAGCTTTCGCACATTTTTCTCAGACCATTGTTTTGCTCGAACCATACTTGATACCTCCATAGGCGCAGAAAACCGACTCGAATCCCCATCCCCTGTAACACTCACATTTGCAGCATTTCGCAATATCCTCGAGGGTCCCGGTAAGTGGGCATAAGAGGGCAAGCACAGGCAGTCGGCTTTTTGTGCTTGACCGGACCAGCTTCATTGGCACTGGCACTACGGTTTCTAGGAGAGTTTTGTAGGTGCAGCAGACTTTGTGATCTATCCCCTGTATGCCTGCATGGTTGTCACATCCGCAACAGTCTCCAACCCACAGCCTTTGCCTGAAACGAAGGCAAAGTATATAATCCTTTTTTTCCTCGGTATATATTGGTAGTAACATATTGATAATCCTCGCTTTCTTTACTTGCCCTCACGGAAGTGGGGAAGTGTAGGTGCAAGCCTCAATACAGCCAGATTACATTTTGAATTTTGTCGGGATCATCGTCGGCGTGAATAAACCCCTCGGCAATCCCTATTCTGGAAAAGCCGACTTCTATTAACGCCTCGATCAGATTGAACCTACTCCTGCTCCCTTTACACGCAATATCCGCAGCATGCCCGAACAAGTGTGGACTGTCAACCTTGCCCCCAACTTTCTTGTTATGCCTGGCACATCGCCAGCCTGACACTACACTTATCTTAGCATCAAGCAGATCCCGCAGAGACTGGAGCTTATCAACAAACCCCTGATCCATCTTCTCACGACCACAGCAAGGGCACTCAAACTCCCTTGCCGTGAAATTCTTAGTATCCTGCACTCACATCACCCCTTCCCTCTGAGTTTTATTTCAGGAATTAATATCCGGTTAAGAGGGGACACCTCCGCCTTACTTGCAACCATCTCCCTGATCTGAAACGCGAACTGGCAGGAATCTTCTATAGACCTCGCTGCCTGATCCAAACGTGCAATGATCTCGTAACACTTAGACAGCTCAAGAGCTTCCCCATGAATTGTCATATCAAATCCGAACTTCCTCTCCCTCATTTACTCACCCCCTGACCAATCAGACCACTCCCCACTTTCGTGAGGACAAGAGACTACAGACTCTCCAGTCTCCTGTCTCCTGAGGCTCCCACTCATCCTCGTATGGAGCTCCTTCATCATATACTCCAAACTCATTGATAAAACCACAATACCTCCAGTCGTCAATTAGTTCCCAGCATCCGTTCACATCGTCCCACTCAGGACATCCCTGACAAACGAATGAATTAGGGCAATATTTGAAAAAATCTCTTTGCAGATTCATTTCAACACCTTTCCTCACTTTCGTGGGGACAAGTTTGGCATAGCTATATGAGAATCCCTCGTCACAGGCTCGTAAAAACTGCCACAACGGGGACATCTCGAAGACCCTCCAAGATAAAGACGGCACATTTTACAATACATCGGCAGAGACTTCTCTAATTTTATCGCCTGCCCATTACTGTGAACCCACCCACGACCCCTTATAAAATGTATCTCTTCATTACACCATGCACATTTCATTACAGCGCTACCTCCCGGGCAGAGACTTGAGACTTGTCCTCTCCCTCATTTACTTACCCCCAGGTCCATAAGTCCAATGGGGAAAATCTCCCATACCCCTGTAGATCAGTCATCTTCTCATCTTTCCGCCGCGCGTAGAGAACTTCCCATTAACCCGGACTCACCCAGATCGCCATCGAGGCGATCTGGGTTCGAGCTGGCGCCTTGATCACACCGTGTTGGTGAGTACGAGGTTATGGTGCGGTTTGTGTAACGACCCCTGTCTTACATAAGCGTAACAAGGTAACCAGCATAAGAACCTCTCACTTTCGCCCACACCCGGCCTTAAATATGAGACAGGGGTCATTTCCACAAACCGCAGAATCGAGCTGGTTTTGATGACGTGATACAAGCGGCACCTCGTTATGGCAGCGAGGTATGAGTTTGTGCATCGGTCTCGAAGCCAACCCGACCGAGCAAAACTCATACCTCGCGCCATAACGGGCGCCGGACGCATAACGTGGAATTATGCAGACTCCCAGAGATGCAGAAATCCACTGTCATCATTTTTGCAATCCCCCAAAAGCGGTAACCAGCCCGCGTTACCTGATCACCCGAACCCTGCTTTCTACAATTATATACAAGCAAAAATGACGCCAGCGGATTTCCACATCTCCAGGTTCTGCATAATTTGACGTTATGCGCCCACACTCCATACAAAACCCAGCCGATTCACCGACCAGCGTTATCAAGGTCACTATACCCCAGCAGTACTTCCTTAATCTGCTGTGTCTCGAGGACTCGAAAGTGAGTACACCTGAGACAACTGTAAAAATACAGTTTTCTCAGACTCTTTCAAATCCGCCTGCGAGAACCTGAACGGGTGAGTCTCCCAGCCCTAACACGCCCTCAACAAATATAACCAACTCCACAATTTGCACCCGTTCAGAACCTCGCAGGTTTAAAATCTACCAATCTTCCCTCGCGGTTAAGCGAAACTTTCTAGCCAATCGCTTGTTGACTCCCTCCCTCAGCAATCCTCTCTTTTTCTTCTACTATTACGCTTGAGAGTTTAGCTTTGTTTTTTTGACTGTTTTTTTCAATTTTTCAAGATTATAGTATAACTAAAACGGGACACCGTCCTCTTCTTTTTCATCCTCCATTTCTTTCCCTGCTAGTATTTCAGGAACAATGAAATCAGGCTTATTAACCTGTACAGCTATAGATTGCAACATTTCTGGAATTACGTTAAATACTGACGGCGTTAAATCCCACAGCCTGTTTATGCCAATCTTAGCCTTGAATATTTTGTAGCCTTCCGCGTTGAGTTCACGCAACGCGCGTACCAGCGCGGAGATTTTATCTTTTTCAATACCATTTGCCTTGAGCGCATCCCGCCATTCCACAGCGATTCTAACGCGTTTTTCTAACGCAACTCGTTGCGTTTTATCCTTAACTGCAGATGAAAGCTCATCAATAATACGTTGTGAAATGTGCACAGGAAGTTCCTCAAATTTGTCTATGAGAAAATTTGTGAAGAAATAAAAATACAAGTCATCCTGAACCATACCGGCACTTACGAGTTTGTACATTTTATCCGTCGCTTGATTAATAAGGCTGATATCAGGTGACGGGCTTGCTTTCTTTTCTTCTGGCTTTATATTATTTTTTGGAACGGCAGCGTCTTGTGACACCTCTTCAGCCGGGCTGGTTTGATATCCTGCCAGGACAACCACCCAGGCAAACGTATTTCTTAGACATTTGACGCAAGCTCGGGTTTGAGCCATGCTGCGCAGTTGAAATTTCGGTTTATTCTTCCAGTTCTCTTCATTATCGAGACACATCGCGTCCGCGGAGGAGATAATCTGAGATGAGGAGACGTGAATAGCATCTGCTACAGCCTCGTACCCAGTTGCGTCGTCCACCACGATAGCGCGTGTCTCCCTGACCTTCGCGGTAACCCCGTAAAACCTTGCTACCGTCTGCCAGTCCTCGAATTCCAGATATTGTTCTCCTTTTATTATCACCTTCTTTGGTTTTTGTTCAATAACCTTTACGAGAGCTCTTGCCGCTCTGGACGCTTCCTCAAGAACCTGGTCCGGATCCCGGTATATCTTAAGGTCCACTATACCCTCCAACTTCAGAGGTAGAGTCGTTGTTATATCCGGGGTTTCCGAATCGGCGAGAACCTCACCAGTTTCACGATTTACACGCACATTGTTTTTGTTATTCATTTACTTAGTGACCTCCCTTTCAATTTTTGTTTGTAAGTTTGGCAATTCTGGTGTAGCTTGACTGTATTTTGCATATAGCTCATCAACAATATGACGTATCGTCTCAGAGCGTGTTTCACAGTTAAGCCACACCTTCAGAACGTTCAACTTCTGCAACGTTCTTGCATTCATGCTAACCATTACTTTCATCTCATCACCTTAAGTATGATAACGGTTTGAGAACATACTCTAAATACATATACTTCTTTCTGTAACCGTTCCCGTATTTGTTGTAGTTCCGCAAAAAATCGATGGGGTTATGTCCATCGATCCTCGCATCCACCATTGCCGCGAGGATCATCCGATCCTCATCATCGCCATTTTTCCACATTTTGTCTAGTTCTGGGATTGCATGATATATCTCCATCCTGGCATCCGCTTCCCCTCGCCATGTTTGAGGAAGATTTTTTACCTCTTCCCACCAATCCTCTGCATTGAATTTCATTTTATTTCTCCTGCCGGTCGCCCGGCTGTGCATTCAACCGCCGGCTTAGCCTGCACCATGCAGATTTTACCGGCACAGGCGGCTCACGCCGCCGTCACGCTTAGAATGTTATTACTCTTCCTCGTCCCCCCAGGTGTTGGGAGCAAAGAGCTCCAACACCTGATCCAAGACGTTGCACGTCCCGTTGAGGAAAACAAATTTTTTCCTCAACTCCTCTCGCCAGTTCTCCAAAAAACGCAAACTATCCTCCCTGGTGGCAGGGAAGGGATAGTTTGGGAACCGCTGCGCGAATTTCACCTGCAGTTCTTCCTTCCACGCTCTGTGGAAGTCAATTTGCTGGTCGAAGTACTTTATGGCTTCGACCAACTCCCTGACGCCATCAACGTCCGCTAGCTTCATGGGGTTACCCTCCGCATCAATCTGAATGTCCGCTGTCATTTTTAATTCTCCTTGCCGATCACCACCGGCATTTGCGTTCACCTGCCGGCTTCGCTGACACCATGCCAGCCTACCGGCACAGGCGGCTCATGCCGCCTTCACGCTATTTCCACTCATGCCCCGTCTTTTCCTTAAACTCAGCCGGCGTTATTTCCCCCCTCGACGCTTTGAAGCACTCGTCGAGGTACTTTACAGCCTGACTGACACTGATTCCTAGGCGCTCACCAAACTTTCTGGCGGCGTCAACCTGCTTTTTTGTTGCTTTATTGAATTTCATTGACGTTCCTCCTTGCCAGGTCAACCCTGGCTTTTACTTCCACAAGTCACTTACTTATCTTCTTATATAGTAATTATATCATAATTATATAACTTTGTCAAATTACACATCACTGTAGAACCGCGCCAGCATTAGTGTTACACCCTATTTTGTAGATGCACTATCTATGAGGTTCTATACCGCATTTTTCTTGTGCTTGTAAACGTAATGTTAATGCGCTTCTAGCACGCCACCGCCGGCGTCGCCATCTTTTTTTTGCGCTCTTGTTTGTATGCTGCCATATCTTGCAGTTTCCACCCTGTTATGCTATAATAAAAACAGGGCGTAAGTACCGACAGGGGGAGAGTATAATATCAGGGTGGATATATGTGGATGAGAAAATTGCGCAGAAAACAAGGTGAGTTCTTCATAAACATCCCCGCCGCGCTGGTTACTCAGCATGCGGCGAAAGAAGGTGACATCTATGAGATT
>Ga0315314_1002163_pt1 | contig 16472 bp, 14 predicted proteins | sample TDP9_MG_FD_203631 | JGI IMG/M metagenome (GOLD analysis project Ga0315314, IMG submission 203631) | Freshwater sediment microbial communities from Lake Towuti, South Sulawesi, Indonesia - TDP9 | ecosystem: Environmental > Aquatic > Freshwater > Lake > Sediment | place: Indonesia: South Sulawesi...
GGTCTTTTCGATGTGGGATTATTATCTTTACTCGTCCTTTCTTGTCTAGCGTCACTGATTCTATGTCTTTGAGTGGTACATCGAGTGGGATCACGCTCTGGAAGAGGAAGCCTAAGCTCCCTCTGAGAACGGGATTTGCCTCCACAACATCTTCTAACTCTTTTTTGATGCCCTCTTTTAGGTCTACTTCCAGCAGGTTCGAGTGGAGCTTGATTGTGAAGTGGGGTTTATCGATTGTCATGACTAGGTCTTTGTTTGTCATCTTGGGTCGCCACGTTTACTCTTGTGTGGAGTGGGGAATTAAAACTTGTTGCTTATTGATGTCGAATGAAGTCTTGGGAGGGTTGGTTAGGTGTGTAGTGAGGCAGAGAGACGGGTATAGGTAGGTCTAGAGGGGGTTGTTGGGCTGGGATAGGGTGGGTTTAACAGTGTTGTGTTTTTGTGCTGTGTCTGTTTGTTGAGGCTGTTTTCTGTGTGTTCTTATTCAATAGAAGATTGTTTCTGAAAGCTTAATATTGTGATTGGCACCTTAATAGTGTGCGGAAAAGAGAGGAGTGGGGATGAGAAAGAAAGTAGTTACCGGAATGTTGGTGACATTATTAATTTTGAGCATGTTAACATTCGTGTTTAGCGTTCGTCAAGTTGGGGCAAGTGGAACTATTTACATTAGGGCTGATGGAAGCGTTGATCCTCCAACAGCACCTATTCAACGAGACGGAGACGTTTACTTTCTCACCGACAACATTTATGATGAGATTGTGGTGGAGAGAAGTAGCATTGTGGTTGATGGGAGGGGATACACCGTTGAGGGTGGAGGAGAGAGAACAGGAATATACTTGCGCTCGTATGCAGATAATGTAACAATCAGGAATTTGCAGATTCAAAACTCCTACTACGGCATCGATGTTGCCTCCTCTTCGAACATCATCCATAGAAACAATATAACATACTGCAGTGTTGGCATCTTTATGGCGGAGGTTTGGAACACCAGTATAACAGAAAACAGGATAACATACAACGATTATGGCATCGATACTAACTCGGTTTTTAACCTCACTATCTCTGGAAACAACATAATAAACAACGACGTTGGCATCCAGTTCTACTGGGCTTTCAATAGCGTTATTTCTGGAAACAGCATAACAAGCAACGGGCGTGGCATCTATCTTGAGAGTTCCTCCAACAACACTATTTCTGGGAACAGCATAACAAACAACTGGTTCGAGGGCATTGTTCTCGGGGCTTCTTCCAGCAACATTATTTCTGGAAACGGCATAACAAACAATGGTGAGCTTGGCATCGGGCTCGTTTATTCTTCAAACAATTATATCTATCACAACAATTTCATCGATAACCCACTACAGGTATACATCTCGGCATCCAACAATGTTTGGGATGACGGTTATCCTTCTGGCGGAAACTACTGGAGCGACTACATTGAAAGATACCCTGATGCTGAGGAGCTGGATGGTTCGGGTATATGGGATACACCTTATGTTATTGATGAGAGTAATCAAGATAACTATCCACTCATGAGACCTTGGACACTCACGCCTTCCACCAGGTATCCTTGGCCCATGTTCCATCACAACCCCAGACACACGGGCTACACTAAAAGCCCAGCGCCAAACACAAACCAAACACAATGGAAATACACAACAGGCAACTATGTGGGTTCTTCTGCCGCTGTTGCCGATGGCAAAGTCTATGTAGGATCAGATGATGGCAAAGTTTACTGTCTCAACGCTTTAACTGGAACGCACATATGGAACTACACAACAGGCTTCCCTGTGGATTCTTCTCCTGCTGTTGCCGATGGCAAGGTCTATGTGGGATCATATGATCACAAGGTTTACTGTCTCAATGCTTCAACTGGAACGCACATATGGAACTACACAACAGGCGGCGGTGTGTTTTCTTCTCCTGCTGTTGCTGATGGTAAAGTCTATGTAGGATCACATGATAACAGGGTTTACTGTCTCAACGCTTTAACAGGAGCACATATATGGAACTACACAACAGGCTTCCCTGTGGATTCTTCTCCTGCTGTTGCTGATGGTAAAGTTTACGTGGGATCAGATGATAACAAGGTTTATTGTCTCGACGCATCAACTGGAGCCCACGTATGGAACTACACAACAGGCAACTATGTGATTTCTTCTCCTGCTGTTGCTGACGGCGTGGTCTACGTAGGCTCATATGACGGCACTGTGTACGCGTTTGGAAATGTTATTAGGGTTCCAGAAGATTTCCCGACGGTACAAGAGGCAATCAACAACGCAACTTCAGGAGCCACCATCATAATCGCTCCAGGCATCTACTACAACCAGTCTCTGGTCATCAACAAGACCTTGACAATAATTGGGTTACCGGGAAGCGCCCCCATCTTCGACGGCGGTGGATCAGGAACCTTCGTTACCCTATTACCCGGCGCCTCCGGAACCACCATCACAGGAATCGTGATAACAAACTGGGACCAAGGCATATTCATCGTCGATTCTGGCAACTGTAAGATTTACGGCAACATAATGTCTCTCATGGGCGACAGCGGAATCGTCCTTCAAGGTAATAACGCCGCCAACAACTGTATCTACAACAACATATTTCAAGGCAACAACATCGCCATCAACTTAACCGAGTCTTCAACCAGCAACATCATCTACCACAACAACTTCGTCGGCAACATCCATCAGGTATACGCTTCACCAGAAGTATACGTGAACATTTGGGACAACGGCTACCCTTCTGGCGGTAATTATTGGAGTGATTACACTGGAACTGATTCTAACGGAGACGGGATAGGCGACACTCCCTACGTTATTAATACCTACAATATCGATAGATATCCTCTGATGAAACCCTTCCTCGGCTTAGCAATAACAAAGATTTCCACATCAAAAACTGTCATTGGACAAAGCTTCACGTTAAGCATAAACGTAACAATCCTAAACCACGGCGTAGACGATGAAGTCTCTACCGTAAATATCTACGCCAACACAACCATCAAAGCCTCACTCATAGTCACCCTAACAAACAGAAACTTCACCACCATCACCTTCACTTGGAACACTACTGGCGTGGTTAAGGGCAACTACACCATAAAGGCTGAAGCCACGCCAATCCCAGGCGAAACAGACACACTAGACAACATCTTACCTGATGGTTGGGTTTTCGTCACTATTCCAGGCGATGTTAACGGCGACAAATATGTTAACATCAAAGACGCTGTGATATTAGGTGTGGCTTTCGGTTCAAAGCAGGGAGAACCAACCTACAACCCTAACGCAGACATAAACTGTGATGGCTACATAAACATCAAAGACGCAGTAATCCAAGGCGTAAACTTTGGAAAAAGCTGGACCTAACCAAAAAGCCTTTTGTCTTTTTCTAAACGAGGATCATAAAACCCAAAAACAACCCAAAATCAACCCAAAATTCTTGAAAAAATTCCGAGACCAGGTCAGGAAATCTCAGTCGTTTCGTTTTGAGAGGTGCATACTCTTTTTTCGGTGTCGATTCCGCTTTTGCGGGTTTAACCCCTAAAAACCGATTTTTAGAGCAGAAGCGGAAGTCCCGCAAAAACCGAAAAATCTTGAAAAAATCACCAGACCTATTCTGGAATTCTCAGGTTAACCGACGCAGCAAACCATACTTCTGAGGTCACAAAACACCCAAAAACCAAACATCTCATCATCTCACAGTTCTCACGGTTGGACGAAGAATATCTAAAAATTGGAAAAAATCTACAGGATGCCGAAGAACGTGAGATGTGTGAGAACTTGAGAAGTTTGCGGGAAAAAGCGGAAGCGGAAGGAGGCTCTTTTTCCCTTACGGATTAAGTTTGAAGTTAATCCGTTAACCTTTTAGGACCCTCCTAACCTTTCGTTTTTACGTTAACCGACAGCAACCAGATTTTAGGATGATTCCTTTTTTGGGATTTTACGACTTAAAACATAAAGGAAACATCAACTCTTAAATTGATATATCATTGGAAACGTTTAGAGAGTAATGTAAAAGGATAGAAAATAAAGGTGCACATGTACGCGTTTAGTAGCAGCGTATCTTCCAGTGAAGGGTGAGCCAGAGGTGATGCGGGGAGCGTACATGCGCACCTTTAAACCATAAGAACTGAATGTCTGAGTCCATCGGCTTTTCCTCTTGAAAATCTAATTAAATATGGTTGAACCGATATTTAAGGGTATCTTAAGTAATACGAAAGCATACATCTTCTTATGGACTTCACAGATCTAATCGCACTAAAACATATTCAGGACTCAATTCTTCTTTGACGTAAAATCCTTCTTTCAAATAGAATTCTAGGGGTCCAGAGGGGTTGTTTGATGAATCCTTTCTCGCAAACGTTTCAATAGCTCTGAATTTTCTTTTCTTTGAGTCGTTGATTATATATTTAAGCAACCGTGTGCCGATTCCTTTTCCTTGCATTGATTTATCGGGGATGTACAGGCAAGAAAGAAAAATCACTTCTTCTGGTTTTCCGAGACACTTAGCCTCATAGTTTTGGGCTTGAGGAAGACGAGTAAACGGAGCATACTGGGCATAACCAATGGATCTGTCGTTATAATAGACAATCTCACCGCAATTTCCGAACTCCTCAAGAGTTTTGATAAACCAGTCCTTCTTCTTTCCCACGCAGAACTGGAGTTTTTTGTTTTGCTCCATAACTCTTGCTTTTTCAAAGTCTTCAGGAAACTCCCAGTAAATACAGCTTCTACAGCCTTCAGGAATGCCACTCAAGTTTTCAGGCGTAATATCCTTTATTAGAACTTCCATATGGGCTTCAAGTCTCCTACAGCAACTCTTTCTCTTTCAACAGTTGAAGCGCTGGCTGACCAGCCGTTGTGCTAATCGAAATTGCCTCTGAAACACATCGGATCGCCTCTCCATACTCTCTTGAGCGAGTTCTTTCTGTAGCCTCCCACACCTTCATGGTGGCTTTTTCAAAATTCTTTTCTTTAGAAACGTTGTAGGCGATTTGAGTTTCACCTTGCAGAGCGTTTAAGAATGATAACACAAGTTTCTTGGCACCTTCGCCTTCGTTTTCTTTAAAGTTTTGGATTTCTTCCAAAAGCCTGGCTACTATTATTAACTCTGACTTAATCCTCTCCACATAAACAAAAATCGTAACTGCCTTTTTGACATTAAGTGAAAGTTCCTTTTCAGTCATCTCATTTCACTTCTGGCTAGTGTGCCCTATAGTAAGCTTTCAGCTCCTCGGCTTTTATGGTAGATGTCCAAGTGAGCAGTTTCAAAGCAAGGACAGTATAAATTGGGTCGCTCTCATTTGACCAGAAGGGGCGCCATCCACCATCTCCACACTGTGTGTTCGCAATTGCTCTCATGATTTTCTTTATTCTTTTGTCATTCAAATCGCAACAGGACTCAATTCTTTCTTGGGTATCAACCAACGGAGATAGAAACAAATGGGTCAGATGATAAATATCATTTGTTCTTTTCTCACCGTTCGGTCCCATATAAAATCCTCGCTCAGCATCCTCCGCGACTTTGTCCAGAGATTTCTCAGTCAATCGCTTACCCTTAAGATAGACCGCATCATTTTCGCCATAGACTTCTTTCATCAGAAACGTAATCCGAGCTGTGGAATCTGGGTCCGAACCTTCGAACCCGCTTCCTTCAAACATGAACCACCCACCATCTTCGCACTGACACTCCCTAAGCCAACTCAATGCCCTCAAGCAAGCTTTTTCATATCCCAATCCCACCTTTCTAAGCAGACTAATTACGTCTGCGGTTATCCATGTCACACTTGTCTCGTTGCTGAGCCCCACGATTTCCTTTGGTATGCTCAATTCTGGGTTTTCACTCCAACCCCCGTTTTCTCTCTGATGTTCCAACAGAAAGTTGACGGCTGCTTGAATGTTTAATTTGTCGACTGGAATTCCACATCTCTGCAGTAGAATTGAAGTTCGACAAGTTTCCCTTATGCCAGCTATTTTTGGATTAGATCTGCTTGGAAAACCGCCATCAGCCATCTGAGTCTTCAACAAATCCAAAAATAATTCCTTAGCTTGGCTTAAGTGAAGCAAACCAAGAAATTCCAGAAGGTCTAGTTTTGTTGTTTCGTCACTTTTTTCTAAGACAAAGCTGATTGGGTTATACTTTAGTTTCATTGCAGTTTCACTTCTGAAGAGACTTTACTAAGAGTGTACAAATTTAAGAATTTGTTTAGTCTCTGTTGATGATGTTTTCAAAGAAAAGAAGGGAGATTTTGCAGATTTTAGACTTATCCTTTGACAACCGAAATGGGAACTAACCTCACCACTTTTGTGGCGATTCCCACTCTATCGCTTACTTCGACTACTCTGTCCACATCCTTGTACGCTGGGTCAGCTTCCTCAGCCAGAACCACGGCGCTTGCAGATCTAACAACGATTCCGCGCTGTTCTAAAGCCTTCTTTATCTCTCCGCCCCAAAACCTTCTTTTGGCGGCTGCTCTGCTCATCATGCGACCTGCTCCGTGGGCTGTGGAACCAAACGAAACATCCATGGCCGTTGAGGTGCCCACCATCAGCCATGAGCTGGTCCCCATGCTTCCAGGGATGATCACTGGTTGACCAACCGCCTTGTAATCTGAGGGAATCTCTTCGCGTTCTGGTCCAAAGGCTCGGGTTGCGCCTTTTCTGTGGACCCAGACCTTCATTGATTTTTCACTCACTTTGTGTTCCTCTACCTTCGCGATGTTGTGGGCTACATCGTATATTAGTTTCAAACCGAATTGGTCTGCAGGTTTTTTGAAAACTTGCTCAAAACTCTGTCGCACCCAGTGAGTTATCGCTTGACGATTCGAAAACGCGTAGTTGACAGCACAAGCCATAGCCTGATAGTAGTCTTGGGCTTCGTTACTTGTTCCGGGCGCGCAGGCAAGTTCCCGATCTGGCAAAGCAATTTTATACTTATGAACCGCTCGCTCCATGACACGCAAGTAGTCAGAGCATATCTGATGCCCGTATCCACGCGAGCCACAGTGAATCATGGCAGTGACTTGTTCTTCACGTTCGATGCCGAAAACCTTCGCAACCTTTTCATCGTAGATTTTGTCGACCTTTTGAATCTCTAAGAAGTGGTTTCCAGAGCCTAATGTGCCGCATTGGGGGAAGCCTCGATTCTTTGCGCTGGTTGAAACCTTGTCTGGATTGGCAGCTTCCATACATCCATTTTCCTCACAGTGGTTGGCGTCTTCTGGCCACCCTAATCCTTGTTCTATAATCCACTTTACGCCTTCGGCGGCGAGTCGATCGAGCTCGTGGATTGTTAGGCGGAAATCTTTGCGGCGGCTGCCGAGACCACAGGGAACATTGTCAAAGATTGTGTTGGTGAGTTCGGCTAGCTTGGGGCGAACATCTTTTTCTAATAGGTTGGTGGACAGAAGACGAACTCCACAGTTGATGTCGTAGCCCACTCCTCCGGGGCTGACGACGCCTTCTTCGTAGTCGGTGGCTGCGACGCCACCGATCGGAAATCCATATCCTTCATGACCATCGGGTAGAGTGATGGAGTGCTTGTAGATTCCAGGTAGGTGGGCGACGTTTGCGCATTGATCGAGGGTTCGATCTGTCCTCATCTTTTCGAGAAGATACTCGTCGGCGAAGACGATGCCTGGCACTCGCATGCCGTGCTTGTATTTTTGGGGGATTCGCCAACTGTACTTGTCGATTTTTTCTAGTGGGACCTTTGGTGGAGGTCCACGATATTCTCTTTCTTCACCCATCTTGAGTCACCGTTTTTACGCAAGAAAAGGGAGACGAAGACATATAAACAATTTTGGTGTTTGCACCAAAGATTGCTTTTCAAACAAGATAACAATGTTCTAGCTTGCTCTCTAGACTCTGTAACAGAAAAAATATTTTTCTTCTTCTCCTTCACCATTGAAAATGTAACTAGGTGGAAGTTTTCTTGAAGTATTCCATGAATCCTTGGATGTTTTGCATTAGTATTCCTCTTCTGAATATTAGGTGGTTTTGTAGGAAGTCTGAGACTGAGCTGATTTCGGGGTCTCTCATCAGAATTTTCTGGTAGATTTTGTTTGGGTCGTCCTCAGTTTTTATTTCTTCACGAACAACCTCTGCCCATAATTTGAGCCGTTCTTCGTATGCTTCAAGTCTTCTAACAGCATCGTCAACCTGACCAAAATGCGTGTAATACAGGTTTTTTGGTTTCATTTCGGCTAGTCGATTAATTGAAGCCAAGGTCATTTCTAAATTCAAAGGCGCAGAAGTTGTTGGAACTATTACGTCAAACTTATTCAGGTATATTCCAGCAGCGTCTCCGAGAAAAATGCCATTACACTTACTTTCGTAGAAACTTAAGTGGTGTGAAGCGTGTCCCAGCGTTTCGATAACCCTTAATTCAACATTCTGACCCAAATTGATTTTCATTCCATCGGTTGCGATGATGATTCTTTCTTTTGGCACTGGTTTGATTTCTTCGTAGAGTTCGGCTACTTCTCGGAGAACCTGCTTTGCCTGTGTCCACAACTTTTCGGGGTTTATGAGGTGTGGTTCTCCTCTTTCGTGAACCAGTAGTTTTGCGTTTGGCAGATGAGGTAGGAGGGTTCCTGCACCGCCTGCATGATCTATGTGCACGTGTGAAACAGCTACGTAATCGACCTCTTCGGTTTTTACGCCGATTCTCTCTAACCCATCAAGCAGATTTCCGATGGACACGGTTGGTCCAGTTTCAATGATCGCAACCTTGTCTCCCCGTAGAACATAGGAGGCGATGGTGTCTTTGATTCCCCTGGGCTCTAAATCGATTTGATGTAGAAAGTCGTTGAGTTTCCTGATGTCCATTAGTCTTCCCGTTTGAATACACGGAATCATTGCATGACATTTATAGTTAACGCTAATGCTCTGAGGATTTGTTTCGTTTCTTATCCTGCTTCAAAAAACGACTGGCGCCACAATGAATGCGCATCCATCGTAGTCTTTTCCCATCTCCTTGGCTCTGAACAGAAACGGGTATGGTCTTTTCTTTACCGCAAACACATGGGCTTCGCCGAAATTGCTCTCCAAGAACTCGCAAACCACTCCCAGCAGCCGAATTGAAAGATAGTATTTTAAGTCTGGGTGGCTAACGACTAGTTCTTTAACCATTTTTCCCTTTTTCTCACATTCTTTTAGGCAAAGTTTGAAGCCCTCGATTGTGATTGGGTCGTATTCTGCGAAGAACTCTTTGTTGCAGTCCTCTTGGGCGATGAGACCTATCACTCTCCTTTCGTCCGTGATGAGGTCCATTCCATGGAATTTTGAAGTAGCCTTTTGCATTTTTGTTCCAGTCTCCTCCTCAAACTGTTCCGCACAACTGAATATACTCATATGCTCACCTCGCAGTGTTGATTCGAGTTTGTTCCAGTTCTGGTCGACATCTTTGAGAAACCTCGCGATTTCCAGTCCTTTCTTTGTGAGTCTGTAGACGATGCCGTCTTTGGTGATAACGGAGTTCTCTAGCAGAAAGTTGAGGTGATAATTGAAGTTGCCTGTGCTGGTTAGGTGTCTCATGTGCTCCACGGAGTCCAGTAAGTCGGAATAAGCTGCTTTTCCAGCTTCGCTCAAACGTCTTATGATGCTGTTTCTCGTTGGGTCAACAATGATGGAAAACACATCGCTCTTTCTCAAAGATGTCACCACCAACCTGTAAATCAATAAGTATGTCGAATTTAGCGTTTTTTGACTATGGTATAGTCATCATTCAAACAAACAAGGACTTTGAGAGGACCATTCAGTCATGCAAAGTTTAATTGAACACTTCGGATACGCATAATCATAAAGCATGGTGACAGAGGTGTTGGTCAGAATAGTTCGAAGATTAACCCTTGAGGAGATAAGCAAGCGCATTGAGGGTTTTGAGAAAAAGTGGGGAATGAGCTTTGACGAGTTTGAGGAGTCGTTCTTGAGCAGGAGAATTGACAGGAGTGCAGTTGATGTCTATTATGAGTGGGCAAGTCTCGTCCACGCCTACAGGGGCTACATGGAAGGGGGCGAACTCGACTATAGCGTAGAGGAACTGCGTGATTTAACCCCAGAGGAATTGGGGCTTTTGACTCCAAAGCGACTTGAACTGCTCTACAGTCTCAGTGGACAGAGAACAGAATCCATAAACGATTTGGCACGAAAAACCCGAAGAGATGTCAAGAACGTCTATCAAGACCTTCAGTTGCTTAGCAAGTTGGGATTTGTTATTTTCAAGAAAGTGGGCAAGAGAAACATCATCCCAGTAACGCTCATTGAAGAAATCACGCTTCTAATTCGGTAGATTAACGTCTTATTAGTTTCTCCAGCCATTCGATTCTTTGGCTCTCTCTTCTCCAGAACAAATCTTCAAATATGTAGTGGGATGCTAACATTTTCCATTCTCCCCATCTTCTATCTGCTTCCTTTAGAATAGTTTCTGGAGAAACAATGTCTTTCCCAAACAGTAGTCTCGAATAGATTTTTTGCTCCCACGGAAACACCTTGTCGAAGGCATCATAATGATGAAACAACTCAAACAATAGGATACCAACAGATGCTGGACCCACACCATATAGTTTCAGAAGTTCCTTCCTCACCTCTTCCTTACTCAAGGTTCTCAACTTAAACTCGTCGATTTCCTTGTTTGCGAAGGTTTCGGAAATTCTCTTTAGGAATTTGGCTCTGTAACCAACCTTCAAAGCTCTTAGTTCTTCCTCAGTTGCTTTGTGCAGTCCTTCGGGTTCCCAGAACGCATAAAGTTCTTTTCCGTCAAATCGCACTTTGGTTCCATATTTTTCAAAAAGTGCTTCCATCATCTGTATGGACCTCCTCACCACTGCATTCTGTAGCACAATTGATATGATTAGAAGTTCGTAGAGCGAATAGGCGCAGCTGACTCTCATTCCACGCCACTTCTCCAGTATGAGTCCAAGCAGCTCGTCCTGCATAAATTTCTGACAGAACAGTGAAAGATCAGCGTCTAAATCAAACCTCCACCTAACTTCTCGGATCAATCTGCTCATCTGTTGGTTTGCTAAAGGGTAAACTGAATAGAAAGTTGCCCTAATTAACGGCATATCTATGTTGCCTAGAGTTTCCATTTTTAATCCAAGGACCTGACCCTCAAACCTAATGGTTTGCCAGTAGACGCCTTCTTGATAGTAGTTGTCGGACGTTGGGAAATGAGATGGTTTATAGATTGTGGCGTCAAAGTTGAAGGGTGGTTTTGGTTTAATTCTGGTCGAAACTTTTCGGTTTAATGATGCCACTTCTGCCATTGAAAATCACAGTGGATAGTATTGTTTAAATGTCAAGAATAAATCTCACGGTCACAGCCTTCGGTTTCTTCAGAATTTCCATTTGATGGTAAGTTACCGCCTTTATTCCTACCTTTTGTGGGTGTTTGTCTGGGTTGAAGGGTTCTCCCCAAATCTTTGCCTTCATCTTCAAACCGTTGGCTCTCTTTTCTATATGGGAAATTTCGAAGCGAGAATACAGGTTCTCGGTTGTTTCGAATCTGACAATGAGTTCCTCTAACCAGTTGTAAAGAAGCGATTGTTCATCGTGTCCCTCGACTTCTATCTCATCTTCAACTTTTGGCTCAACCTTTTTGGTGTCGGTCATTGTCTCAAAGGTTGCCAAGGCGGCATTCTCGAAGGCTTCTTCTAATGTTTTGCCATAAGCCGCCACATAAACATCAGCCGTATGCTCTAGGAATTCGAACCGCTTCTTTAAGGACACATCAGTCACACTGCATGTTCAAGTAGTTGATCTGCTAACTTATTGTTTTCTACAACTTTCTATAGCCAGTAACAACATTTTATTAGTAGGTTTATCTGGGTATGATATTCACATAGATTGCGGATAGTGGTTAAATGGAGCATTGGGACCTGATAGTGATAGGCGCTGGACCCGCCGGTCTCACAGCAGGCATATACGGCGCCCGCAGCGGGCTCAAAACACTGGTCATTGAAGGGAAAACCCCTGGTGGCGCAGCCACTCTAACTCCCCTCATAGAGAATTATCCAGGCTTCGTCGAAGGCATAAGCGGACAAGACTTAGCCCTAAAAATGGCGTCTCACTGCAGAAAAGTCGGCGCCGCCATTCAAGAATTAGAGAAGGTTAGACGACTCAACCTCAAAAACAAAGAGAAACTCGTCGAAACAGACAGAGCAAAATACACGGCATCTGCAATAATTATCGCCTCTGGTTGTGATTATCGAAAGCTCGGAGTGCCAGGCGAAGAAGAGTTTGCTGGCAGAGGAGTTAGCTACTGCGCAACATGTGATGGACCATTTTTCAAAGGGAGAAGAGTTCTGGTTTTAGGGGGCGGAAATACGGCAGTTGTTTCTGCCATATTCCTTGCGAACCTCGCATCCAACGTGAAGTTGGCTCACAGAAGGAACCAACTAAGAGCGGAAGAGGCGCTGATAAAAGATTTGCACACACATAAGGTAGAAATTCTATGGAACACAGAACTCAAACAAATCAAAGGAGACGTCAAAGTAAAAAGCGCGGTTCTGTTTAACAACAAAACTGGCGAAACCGTGGAGATTGGTGTTGATGGAGTGTTTGTTTTAGTTGGCGAGGTTCCAAACAGTCAAGTCGCTAAAGAGGCTGGAGTCAAAGTGGATGAGGAGGGCTATATTGTCGTTGATGAACGCCAAAGAACAAACATTGAGGGAGTGTATGCTGCTGGCGACGTGACTATAACTCCTGTCAAACAAATCGGAACAGCTGTTGGACAAGCAATCATAGCTGCGGTAGAAGCCTTTGGATACATCAAAAGACCATACTACTATAAATAACCAGTCATGTCCACTGGATTAAGTTACTTATTCGTTGCCTTTTCTTTCATTAGATATTCATGAATGTTTTTCGCCGCTCTTTTGCCAGCACCCATAGCGCTGATCACGGTTGCTTCACCTGTTACGATGTCGCCTCCGGCGTAAACTCCCTTTAGGCTGGTTTGTCCAGTCTGTTCGTTAACGATTATGGTCCCCCATTTTGTGGTTTCCAATCCTTTTGTGGTTCGCTGGATTATTGGGTTGGGAGTGCGTCCAATAGCCACAATCACCGTGTCAACATCCATGATGAATTCTGAACCTTTAATTGGAACTGGTCTTCGCCTCCCCGACTCGTCTGGTTCACCTAGTTGCATGGCTATGCATTCCATTGCCTTCACCCAGCCGCTCTCAGTTCCCAAAAATCTGATAGGTACGGCTAGAAATTTGCAGATTATGCCCTCTTCTTCAGCGTTCAGGATTTCTTCAAGCCGTGCGGGCATCTCTTCTCTTGACCTTCGATAGACTATGCAGACTTGTTCTGCGCCCAGTCGTAGGGCGCTTCGGGCGGAGTCCATGGCTACATTGCCGCCACCTATAACTGCCACATGCTTGCCAACACGTATGGGGGTGTCAAACTCTGGAAATAAATACGCCTTCATAAGGTTGACACGAATCAGGAATTCGTTAGCCGAATAGATGCCGCCCAAGTTTTCGCCAGGTATACGCATGAACTGTGGCAGTCCGGCACCTGTTCCGATGAAAACGGCGTCAAATCCTTTCTTAAACAACTCGCCTATGGTGAATAATCTTCCCACTAGAGCATCGGTTCGTATTTCCACCCCCAACTTTCTGATGTAATCAACCTCGGCTTGAACTATTCTTTTGGGCAGCCTGAACTCTGGAATGCCGTAAACGAGGACTCCACCAGCCAGATGAAGCGCCTCAAAAATCACCACCTTGTGGCCAAGTTTGGCTAAGTCGGCGGCTGCCGTGAGACCGGCGGGTCCAGCGCCAATGATTGCCACTTTTTTGCCAGTTGAATTTGATGCGGGTAGATTTGTGACTCCTTTTTGTAGTTCGAGGTCAGCCACAAAACGTTCCAGCCTTCCGATTGATACGGGTTCGCCTTTTTTACCCATAACGCACAGTTTTTGGCACTGTTCCTCTTGCGGGCAGACTCGACCACAGATTGCGGGTAGACTGTTTTTTTCTTTCACTTTTCGTATGGCTTCATCATACTTCTTCTCTTTAATGAGTTTGATGAAGGCTGGTATGTCGAGTTCTACGGGGCAGCCCTTGACGCACTGGGGATTTGGACAGATTATGCATCTTGAGGCTTCGGCTAAGGCTTGCTCTTCAGTGTAGCCCAACGCAACCTCGTTGAAGTTGTGGACTCGTTTCTCTGGCTTCTGCTTTGGCATGGAAACAACGTGCCATCGGTCTTTGGGATGCTTTTCAGCTTTCGCCTCTGCCAAGTCTAATTCCTCCCTAGCCTTTCATGAAACATTGCCGATAGCCTCTCTTCTGGTAAGTACATTTTCTGCCGTCTCATCAGTTGGTCAAAGTCAACTTGGTGCCCATCAAATTCGGGTCCGTCAACACAAGCAAACTTGGTTTCTCCAGCAACAGAGACTCGGCAGGCGCCACACATGCCCATACCGTCAACCATGATGGGCGTCAACGTGACTATTGTCTTGATGCCCAAGGGTTGGGTCATTTCAGAAACGGTCTTCAACATAACAACTGGACCCATGGCTATGATGCGATCAATTTTTTGCTTCTTGAGTATGTCTTTGAGAAAGTCTAGTCCCTTGTAACCCTTCGAACCGTCGTCTGTGGCAACATAAAACTCGTCGCTAAGCTCTCTCAGCTCCTTTTCAAAAATCAGCAGGTCTTTGATTCTCGCACCTATGACCGTGATGATCTTGTTTCCAGCCTTTCGCAGAGATGAGACCTGAAAAAGGATTGGGGCTATCATGACGCCTCCGCCAATGCAGAGAACGGTTCCGAACCTCTGGATTTCAGATGGGTTGCCCAATGGACCGGCTATGTTGGGAATGTAATTGTCTCGATTTAATAGCCCTAGTTGGTTAGTTGTTTTGCCAACTTCGTTGAAAACCAACGTGATTGTGCCCCTTTTGGGGTCAGAATTTGCTAAGTTGATTGGAATCCTTTCGCCTGTCTCAGATACTCTCAGAATCACAAACTGTCCAGGGTTAGCCTTTGCAGATATTTCTGGGGCAGAGACCTCAAACAGTTTGATTTTCGGGGCGAGTTCCCTTTTGGCGACTATTTTGTACACGGTTACTGCTCCTTTTCCTTCATTGTCGGTGAAGAAGACACCTTTCCGAGGAAGTTTTTCAGTTTCGAGTTGAAGTCACTTATGTAGCGCGGAGAGGCGGTGCATATCTCGAATCTGTCTTCTAGGCGGAGATTGTTCAAGGTCTTCCTCAAAACTGCCGCATTAAGTTCAGCTGTTTCTACTCCCTTCTCGAGTTTGCAGTCTTTCTCAGCGCATGTAACAGCGAGAACACCGTCGAAGCCCGCGTAGAATGCCTCGACAACATGAGCAGGGTCCAATCCCTTGGAGCACGGAACCTCGAGTACCATAGCGTTCTTTGTCAGAGAACTCGAATTAACCGTGTCTAATGCCGAGAACTCCGACCACTGGCAACAGAAAACCAGAACGACTGGTTTCACACCCTCAGATTTCAGTTTCTTGGCTTGGGCACCTAAGTCCACTATCATTTCTGAAATTGGTTCGTATTCGAAACCCTTGAGTTGAATCGCAAGGTGGGGGCAGACTAGAGCACAGGCGCCACAGCCGATACACTTCTCTTGGTCTATTTGCGGTGTGGCTAAAGACATGGCTTCTATGGCTTCGTAAGGGCATATGAATGTGCACTTGTCGCATCCCACACACTTTTGGGTGTCGTAGATCACCTTGTTAGAAATTTGGATAAAACCTAGCGTGTCGTCTCTGAAGCCCAGTTGATTGAGTGTCGCCTGTGTCAAAACAAGTCTGTTTGCGTTAACCTCGCTGCCCTTCTTGAATCGGCAAAAACCTTCCTCACACTGCATGACAACTATCTTGTTTGCGCCTTGGACCAGTGTTCTCAGCAAAAACTCGGTTGAAACGCGTCCGACACACGGCAGGCGCAGGGAGACAAAACTTCGCACGCCTTTTTGCTTGAGTATTTCAGCCATTTCGCAAGGGGCGGGACTGTTTCCTCTGCACGTCAAAACTAGGGTTTTAGACTTTTTCTGTTTCATCAGTCTCTCGGCGTAGGCGATCAATGAATCGTCGTCGTAGTACACTAAATCTATGGCTTGAGCTGGGCAGGCGCTTGAACAGAGTCCGCAGACTTGACACTTTTCGATGTCTATTTTGATTTCGCCAGTGCTTTCTTCTTTGAAGATGGCTTCGTATGGGCAGACCGAGCGACAGACGGTGCAACCGCTACAAAATTCGTTGTTTATCTTAATCGCAACTCTGAGGCTCTGCGGGCTTTGTCTTTGCACTTGTAAGCGTCCTTTTCAGAGCGGTGTGGAGTTTCTCCAAAAAGAAAATATTGTGTATAAAGCTTTCGCATGCATACATGAAACGCAAGTTTCTGATAAAGAGCTGAAGAAAACGAACGATGAATGGGAGAAGACATAAAACGTCGATAGTACGACTTGGCGTGGTTTCAAGTTC
>Ga0315314_1002164_pt1 | contig 16465 bp, 27 predicted proteins | sample TDP9_MG_FD_203631 | JGI IMG/M metagenome (GOLD analysis project Ga0315314, IMG submission 203631) | Freshwater sediment microbial communities from Lake Towuti, South Sulawesi, Indonesia - TDP9 | ecosystem: Environmental > Aquatic > Freshwater > Lake > Sediment | place: Indonesia: South Sulawesi...
ATAGGAATATGTATGTAGCGAATATGGATAAGTAGCTTTTATCGAGTAAGATAGCTAGGAAGTATAGGGCCTTGTCAAGTGTTATGTCGATTGGCACAGCATAGTTTTGTGGGGCTTCTATTGTGATAGGGTCTGTTTCCAAGAGTAGGCTGTTGGGGTAGCCTTGTCCGTCGCTGTCGTAGATTCCCAGTCTTATATGGTGTGGTGGGTCGCTTAGAAGGTTGACATGGAATCCTATCTGTGTCCACCTCATTCGGCGTGGTATTGGGAAGGGAACGCCTGCTAGTTGGTCGGCGAATAGATTTCCAGCTTCCATTATGCCTCCTCCCCAGCATCCTAAGAGGCTGCCGTGCCATCTGTGTCTCCACAACTCATGTAAGGTGCTTATTCCTAACTCTCCAGTGGGGGGTGCTGGCGCTGCGGTTGTCTTGCATCCAGAGAGGTTACAAACCGCTGAGGTTAGTGCTGCGTTTAAGCCTCTGTTAGTCCATAGGGTTACTATGCGTTGGGCTTCTGCGTCTCTTGTGGCTTGCGTAAATTTTCTGTTGATGCTGAAGCATTTGCGGGCTACGTTGATGTAGTCTCGGACTTGAAGAGTAGACACGCCCTGTGCTTCACAGAGGGCTTTCACCTTGTCCTCAAGCATGGCTATCTTGGGAAAATAGGTCTTCTGCTGCTCCACCATTAAGGGTTTGAGGTCTGAGACAGCTCTGCCCACTCGTTCACCGCTCACGCTTTCCTCATACTTGCGTGTTCGCCTTTCTGCTGACTTCACCATAGGCTCTCCCATCATAAACTGTTTAATAAACTTAAATGGTTTGCTCTGCTGCGCTTTCTTGTGCAAGAGAAGGCTGAAACGGGCTTGGTTTCCTCTATTAAACAGTTTAATAATGGAGAAAGGTATCACTAGCAGTTGGTTTTATATAATGAGGCTATTTCCGTTGGTTCTCCGTCACCATGCCTTTGAAGGCCTGCTCTGCCTCTTCCATGTAGCCTTTGTATTCATTGTATTCCTTCCATGCTTGTTCTAGGCGCCTCAAAACTGTTAGGTCAAACTTTATGAGGTTGGTTAGGTTCTCCACTATCTCGGTGTCGTCATACTTGATTTTGACGTAGCCCTGGTCTGCGGTTAAGCCGTAGGGCTGCTCCCTCTTGAAAACGGGGTCTGTCACAGTCACGGTGATGTCTATCTCAGTAACTATAGCCTTCTGCACGCCGTCATCTAGGTCTGCGTAGATGAGGACTTGTCCACGTTTAACGTGTTTCCACTCAGCTTCCTTCATTCTTGAACCCTTCCTTCCACGCCACACATAGCCGAAACCATGTTTCTATAAAGTCGTCTATCCTCTTCTCACGGTAACCTAGAGCTAGAAGGTGTGGTTTCACCTTCTTTTTTATGCTCTCCATTGTCTGTCTAAACTCTTCGCTGTTAATGAGTCCTTTGTCATAGAGGGCTTTAGCTGCGTTGAATTCCTTAATTATTTCTTGCGTTTCCATGTGGTTTAAGCCTTCTTCTCCTGTTTGGGCTTCATGAAGAAGTAGTAGTGGTCTCCTGCCTCTTGCTCTGGCTCCTCTATGGTCATGTCTGGAAACATGCGTTTAGCCGTAGCTTTCAAGGCGTCTTTGAACATGGGAAGGGTGTGGAGTTCATGCTCTCGCCTTATGACTATGGGCTGCTTGCTCTGGGCGCCTCGGACTATCACGCATAAGCCGTCTTTGAACAAGAGTTCATGCTCCATTTCTGTGCCCTTGACGGCTGCCTTCACAATCTCACAGAGGTCACACGTGGTTGTCAAGCCTCTTTTTGATGTCTCTGCATGTTAGCCATGAGATATAACCGTTGTTGAGAAGCCATTTCAAGGCTCTGAGTAGGTTGTGCTTGTTCATTCTAAATCCTCTAGGCTTGCGAGTGGGTGGTATTCTATTTGTGTGTGTTCGTTGTTCCATTCTACCGCAAACAGAGGCTTCTTCTTTTGGTCTATGCAATTGTCACAGAGAATAGCTACTGCTTCAATGGGGGGCTTCCCTAGAAGAACATTCCCTGCAGTTGGATACTTCCATGTTGCCTTTTTCCCTGTCTGCACAAGGTTGATGTACTTGGAGGTTTTGAGGCTGTCTCCACAGTAGCAGCACTCAATGTTTTGTTTAATCCATTCATCACTCATCTAGTGGTTTCTCCTCTGCCTTCTGCGGTGCAACCACATGATTATAACGATTGCCATGCCTACGAAAGGTAGAAGCCTAATCATTCAGTATCCCATTCTCTTAATTTCTTTATCTAGCGCAACTAGCTTTTTTATTACGTTGTAGGGTATGTCTCGACCCTCAAGGCTTGTCAAGAACTCTCTGATGTCTTGAAGAACATGGGTTTGCTGTCTATGTAGCTTGGTTCTGTGGGCTTCTCGATACGCCAATGTCTCACTCCTCAAACACTATCTTGGCTGTCTCCAGCTTTTTTAAGACTTCTGCCTTCTCTCGGTTGATTTCCTCTAAGGTCTCATCCCAGAGGTCTCGGTCTATATGCTGTGACACAGCTTTCTTGATGATGTCTTGTAGCATGGTCGGTTCTATAGCGTCTAGCTCTACTGCGTATTCCATGCCGTAGACTTTGGTGCGAGGGTCTCGCTCTAGCTTAAGAAGAGTCTCTGAGTCTTCGGGTCTAGGCGGAAGGTTTAGCTCTTTGATTTGGGTTTCTGTTAGGGCTATGCGCTCTACCGTGATGTTTTCTGCTCCATAGTCGTTAAGTCGGTCTGTGAGGTCTCGCTCTATGTCTCTTCCAGAGGGGTCAAAGTCGCCGAAGTATAGCACTATGGTTTCTTTGTCGCCTTCGATTCCTTCAGCCATGTTCTTGACATAGGTGAAGCTCCCGTATCCTCTGGTTGGGAAGACTTTGACTCTGTAGGGGTCGGTGACTTCGGTGAAGAGTCTGCTCAAGGCGTCTTTTTCCAAGGCTACTAGCACGGTTTTGTCTTGGTTCTCCCATAGTGGCTTTGTGTAGTAGTCTCCGCTCTGCTTGAAGCGTCTTTCAAGGTAGTCCATAAACTCCTTGATGTTGCTGAACCCCCAATCTCCTGTGCCTAAGACTTGTCGGCTGCGGTCTTCTATCCTTCGCCAATCAATGTGTCCTCTCTCTCTGGCTCTGACTAGAATTTTGTCGAGTCCGCCGTAGCTGCTGCGTGTGTTTGGGATTAGTAGCTTGGAGACTAGACGATAATAGATTTGGCGTATGGTCAAGCGTATGGTGTATTCGTTTAAGATGCTGTTTACCTCTCTAACTACTTGTTGGTATTCCATTCTTGGTTTGCTCCTCTTCTGGTTTAACTATAGGCTAAACCGCCTTAAAAAACCTTTGGAGTCTAGTCTCTCGCTACGCTAACTCTGCTGCTTCCGTTATGGTTACTTCATCGTCTGTATCAATGACTTTTCGCTTCAGCAAAATCTCTACTAGCTTCCAAAAGACCTTTCCTTGTTCCTCTATCTGTTTCTCTAACGCTTCTATTCTCGCTTCCTCTGACATGCACATTCCCCCTTTTCCATGTATGCCTTATCCATTCTTACGGCTGTGTCACTCAGCTTCACAGGGCTGAACACAAAAAGGAAGCGGTCAAACTCTCGTAGCTGCCACTCACGGGGCTTCATGCGTCCCACTTCCTAACCCATAACCAGCACCACGCCACGCCGAGGCTGAGACCGTAGAAGCCTAGGCCCACGATTGTTATGCGTGGGTCTCCCTGCTGCGTCAATAGCGCATACGGGGGCGCCACAACGCCGATCACCGCTAACGTTGCCTTAATCAGCCCTAGTTTCAAGCCTTTCATCGGGCTGCGCCCTCTAGGCCTGCGGTGTGGTTGCTTGGATGGTTGTCTGCGTGGTGGGCGCCTACTGTGCGCCTTCACCTGGACGGTGCGCTCTCTCTTGGCATACTCCATAAACGTCATGGCTACTCATCTACTCCTTTTCAACCCGACCCAAAAAAAAGAAGGGTTTCGCCCGAATAACACAGGCTCATCAGGGGTTATGCAACTGTTGGTAAAGAAAGTTAGCGATCTTAACGCTTACTGCAACAACTTCACTGTGTCGGTCTGTGGCTCCTGTGCAAAAGTCGGCGATGTCTCCCAAAACCACTTTTTGTAGTCTGGCTTCTACGATGGTCTGGGCAACTCCATGCACATCTTCTGCGAGAACTAGCTTCGCTTGTTTAATCATCTTTTCAGCTACTAAGTCAAGGTCAACGCTGTCAGGTTGCGGAGTAATGTCCCACAGCAAGCCTTTGATGTAGTTTTTCCTCATCTCCCCTGTGAAGTAGTCTTTTTCCTGCTCATCTATCCATTCGCTCATTCTTTCATTCACCTCCTTAACCTATGGCCTTATCCAACACACCTTACACTCCTGCCTGCTCTCTTCATCGCAGCATGAACCACACACAACACAACAAGCAAACCCGCACCAAAAACAAGGGCTGCCATAATAGTGTTCTGCAAGGCATAGCCAAACTCCACGTAACTCATACACCACACCACAATAAACACCTATAGTTAAACCCCCTTATAAACCTTTAGGCACCATTGTTCTACACAACTACACTACCTTAATGCTCTACACAAATACACACGCCATTAGCCCAGAACCTTCAACAAGGCTGAGTAGTAGGTAACGAGAGAACTTGGCGACTAACCTAAACGGGTTCTCGCTCTCTCTCCACGCTTGACTCTAGACCCGTTGCTGCTGCTCTCTCTCCACTTGGGTCTGCTTCTGATCCTACGAGTTGTTTCAAAAACAACCCTACAAGCGAACCATAACCACTCTAAAACCCTTGGACAACCCCATTCATGACGCTGGGGGTGTGGGGGGGCATCGTGCCTCGGAGGATCCCCCACGAAGGAAGAGGGGTTTGGGGAGAAACGCATCGTGTCTCCCCAAGATGCGGGGCTGATGCGGTGATTATGGTCGGCGTGGCGGACTGTTCAACAGACAACCCGCTAGCTCAGACTCCAACATAGAGGCTGGAGACAAAACCCAGAGCCATGTGACCTTTTTTTGCATGGGACACTCCGTCTGTTATTCTGTCTCTATCTCTCTCTCTAACTCTATTTGATTATTTGTTCTCTCGTTACCTACTACTGATGGGTGGTTGTTTTAGGTTTTGAAGTGTATTTCTATGTGTAGTCCGTTGCCTCTTTGGAGGATGGTTATCCATGTGTTCTCGTATGGGCGTTGGAGTTTCTCTAAATAGGTCAATGTTGTAAGTAGGGGTTCTAGGTCTTGTTTGTGCTTCTCTATGATTCTATGCGCTTCTTTGCTGATGTATATGGTTATCACCTCTTTTGTGGGGGTTTAGGGGTGTGGATGAAAAGGGGGAGTTAGGCTTCCGTTATTTGTAGGATGAGATGGCATTGTTTGCAGCGTAGCACCTTATAGCGGGTCTTTCTGCCCCATGTGAGGTCTTCTGTGTCTGTGTGGTTGCATTTGGCTGGCGCCTGTTTTTCTAGGCTGGTTTGTGAGGTATTTTTGGCGGAGTCTCTTACAGATAGGGTTTTCATGGTGTGATGCGTGTCAACCAGCTTTCTAGGTTAGGGCCAGCCTGTGAGGTTGATGCCGAAGAGTCGGGCTATGCCTATGAGGTGTTGGGCTAAGCAACCTCTGCGTAGCCATTTGTTTGCTTCTTCTACTGCTTCCATTCTGAGGGTTTCCATTGAGAAGGTTCTGCTGAGCGCCCAGAGGCGGAAGCCGTAGTTCATGTAGTTGTGCTGTTGGATTCCATACATGCCTATTGCTTCCATGTAGGCTTTCATCTTGTTCTCGTAGAAGGCTTGTTCTGCGTAGCGCTTGTTAGTCTGCTCTACCATGATGTTTTTGAGGTCGGTGAAGCGGGTGTTCCACACGCTGCCTCTGAGTTTAGCGTCGTATTTGGCGCTGCGGGTTGCTGCAGCTCTAACCATGCCTTAAGCCTCTCTAGATTAATGAATTGTTTATGATACAAAAGGGTTGTGGTGTATGATGTTTGTGTTTGTAGCTTAAATCCGATATGTTGCTTTTAATCTCTTCTGCTCGTTGCGAACTGCATACTTGATTGTTATGGCGAGGGGGATGAGGCCTGCTGGAGGACAGAATAGACACAGAGCTATCAGTAGGAATGGAAGGAGGGCGAGGAATATCAAAGGCGCCATTATAGTGAGGAAGTCTATGAAAGCGCAGTTGTGAAAGCCCAATCCGCCAAGTTTATCCACGCCCAAAAGACGATGGCGAGGAAAAAGGCTTTTTTTCGGTTCGTGCTATCACCTCCCTTGTTGCTTCACTAGGAGCTTGCCCAACCCTTCTATCTTTGAGGGCATAACCACGATTTCAACCTCTGCCTTCATGTCTTTGAAGGGCCATTGACTGTCTTCTATGAGTTCCTTTGGGATGTAGAGTGCGAAGATGCCTTTCTTCAGCTTGTAGAAGCGGGTCTTAGCCTTCAGCGTCAAGGCTACTCACCCACCCTGCTGCGGTGGTCTCTTCGCCTTAACCTCACGCCTATACCACGCCCAAAACAGCGCATACTCCTCTTCATTGAGCCACAACGTGTAGAAGTGGCTGAGGTCGTTGCGGTCTTGAACCATCACCTTAAACCCTTTCTCCTTGCTCAAGTCTAAGTCACCAAAATAAACTTTAGGTTAAACCTTTATATAAAACTTTCTACACTATCTAAACGGGTTACTAAGGGATTCTCCCTCTCCCTTCTCCGCTCTGCTTCTCCTTTCAGACGGGTTTTTCTCGTTCCAATCTGTGCTGCGAGTGGTTACGCTATTCGGCTGAGTCGCTTCTGAAAAACCCCTGCTATTTCAAGCGGGTCTGATGCGGTTTTGACAAGGATGACTCCTGGGAGTCGTGGCTCTTGTCCGAGAAGTTTTGCAGAGTGACTGTGCATAGATTTATGGAACTTGATTTCTCTCCATTAGTTTTGTTTTACATGCTTGTGCGAAGGCTCTGCTACATGGCAAAGGAATTTTAGCGAAGATTGCGGATTGAATCAATCTATTATGGTGTTTCGGAGGCTCAAGATATTTCATTGTCGGTTGGTCCCTTCCGTTTTTGTTGGTATCCCTAATTTTGATTCTCATGTCACGTGGCATTAGGAAAAGTGGGTAGTTACCATAGAATACATGCCGTTTCCCATATGTGATGAATCCTTCGCCTCTTGGTTTTCTTTCTTTCCAGAATTTCTTTAAGTTGGCAACATTTTCCATTATCCAATAGTGCGGTTGAGCTGCTGAGACAAAGCGTATAAAAGCATTAACTAATTCTATGCCTCGTTCTGGTGACGGTGGTTTTTTCCATCGTTTTCCATATAACAAACCGATTTGCGAGAAATCTCTGCACGGTGGGCTTCCCCAAATCACATCAAAACCCCTAAAATCTTCCCCTCTCAGCCTTAGCATATCCGCTTGAATGAACCTGTGCTTGTAACCCAACAGTTTAGGCGCATCAACAATATCAATGCCCGTAACATCGAATCCTTCCATTGCGAATCCATCGCTAACTCCACCCATACCACAGAAACAGTCAAGCATTTTCAAGGAATCAGGCATAGGTCTTCATCGCCTAGCTAGGCACTAGACACCTTACCTTCTAATTTCCCATAGGCGATAAACATCTCGTGAAATTTGAACAAAAGTAAGCATACGTTTAAGGTCTATGAGCCTTCTTCGGCTACTACGAATAATTCCTTTTCTCTCCATCTTCAACAAAGTTTGATAGGTTTGTCTCCATGAGATTTGGCAACAATGAATAATATCATTGGAGCAATCGCAAGTAGGATTTGATGCACCACCATAATCACCGTTTTTTCGTTTTTCTGATGTTCTGTGCTTGTGGCAAAATTGTCTATTTACCTTATCATTCAATAGCCTGCAAATCTCAAAAGTGCTAATTCTCACATGTTTACCTAATGGCTCTGCCTGAAGAAGTAGAAGGATTTTATCCTCTATTTTTAGGTTCATGAGTTGACGACCCAAAAAGTTTATCTTCATGTCCTCATCGCCTTTGCTAGCAAGGCACAATTAGGTGGCTCTTGTTCGAGAAGTTTTGCAGAGTGACTGTGCATGTGTCTTCATCGCTTGCGCAAGCACAAGTATTAAAGCTCAGACGAGATAAGACTTGTGGTTCAGACCCTTAACGGTTTCGGTGAAGAGAGAGAAGGGCGAAAGTGAAGGTGTTTGGTCTAGGTTATGGGCTTAGAAAGGTTAGGTCTTCTATGTGGTTTTGTGAAGTGTAGAAGGGATAAAATGACGTTTTTTATCTAGTTTTCGTGCAAAAGACTTAAATCTTCTCCATTGTAGTTTATATCGGGGTTAAACGTGAAGGTCATCGGAAATTGGCGACAAGGGTTGCGCTACTTGAAAACTCTGGAGCTGCTCGCTGAGATGAAACGTGAAGATGTGGCTAAAGAGCTGGGAATCCACATCACCACCTTGAACAAGCGCATAGAACTGATACGCATATTCTCCATGAGGGCTGACTTCTTTGTTAAGCAGAGAAACAACTTGATTAAGCGTAGCGCCTACATCGGTGGCCTTCTCGCACCCCAAAAACCCGAAGAAATAGAAGAGATAGAGGAGGAGTTGTAACTTGGCTAAACCCGAAAAGATAGAGTTCATGGTGATTGCTAGAGACAAGATGGAGACAGCTAAAGGCGAAGTCTACTCGGTGAAGTTGCAGAGCAAAGGAGGACATAGGCTCATCTTGAAGGCGGAGACCTCAGCAATATATAATGGCTACGGCATAGGCGACAAAGTAACCATAACCATCTCGAAGGAACAGACTACGCTGGTGAAGTAGCATGCGTGTTCAAGCGTGGGAAGACAGAGCTAAACGCTTCACAAAAGAATATATGATAGTAAAGGTTGCGAAAGGCGATTGCCCTATAGAAGACTGCGGACACAGCTTTGAGTGCAAGGATGGTTTACGAGGACATCTCTATAACGAGCATAGAAAGAACGATATAATTGAGGCCTTGTTGACGTTGCTAGGACTCTAAGTTTCCTCTTTTTTTAGGAACGTCATGATGTAGGTTACGAGTAGCAGTAGTCCTAGACAGAGGGTTAGTGTGAACTCTTGGAGTGTTGGCATACGGTTTTGGCTCAAGATTTCTATGAACTTCACTAGAATTAGCTCTGCCATCATTAGAAAGGCTATGGTGATAACTCTAACTAGCTTTACGTTTGTGTTCAATTTTATCTTGAAGCCCATTCTTCATCGGATAGTTCTTTGCTCTCTAACCTTATAAGGTTTAGTAGTAGCCGAAGTATCCTTGTGCCTTCTCCGCTTCCACTATGAGGTTTGCTTTCTCTTCTCTGATGCCTAAGTTGATGAGTTCAGCTAGGTAGTCGTCTTCTGTGATCCAAGCCATGCGGAAACGCCACTTCAATATGTCCATCTGCTCAGTTATGAGTTCATCCTCATACTTGTATTCGGCGTAGTCTACGAGTAAGCTTTTCTCCGTTGTGCCTATCGGCAACTTGTCTAGCTCAGACTCCAACTCAGCCTTTATGATTCTGCCATGTTCATAACGCCAAACAAGCTGGTCGGTGAGGTTGCGCACTTCCTCTCGCAAGGGGCGGATTTTTAGGTGATTGATGATTTTGGTTATGTCCTTTGCTCGTAAACCTCTCTCTTGCAGTAGTCGTGTCGCCCAGATGAGGTCTAACTCCTCATAGTCTGCCATGCGGATGAGGTCGTAGAGGGTCGGCACATAATATTGGTTTGTCACGATGTCTACGATGTCGGCGTCTGCCACTCCGTTAGCTCTGAGGATGCTGTCTCTTTCGCCTATGTTTATGATTCCACGTTTCCACATGTAGAAGGCTTCAGCTATAGAAGGCGTGTAGAAGAAGTTGCGGGTTACCTCTGCATAGAGGTCTGCTGGGATGCCACTAGCAGCGTAGATTTTGTTACGCTCTGCTAAGTCAATGATGCCTTTACGCCACATGTAAAACGCTTCACGGGGACTTGGCTGAACATCATAGTTCTCCGTGATTTTGTTGTGCATGTCTTTGGGCCAGCCTTGACCCGTGTAGAATTTGTCTCTAGTATCCTTGTCTATGATGCCTTTACGCCATAGGTAGTAGGCTTCTTGGCTGCTGGGCCACCACTCATAGATTCCAGCTATTTTTTGGTCGAAGCCACTTGGCCAACCTTCCGCTTCCGCATACTTCTTGAACTCTTCGTCTGTTAGTTGTCCTCTAGCCTTCATGCGGAAAGCCATGTGCGCTGTAGGCCACGTTTCAAAGCTGGTCTTCAACTTGCCACTCCATTCATCGCTGAAGCCTTCGTAGCTGGCTAAAGTATTGTATGTCGCTTCTGTTATGAGTCCTCGTTTAAGTAGTTCCCATGCCATAGAAAGGTTAGGCAAAGTCGGTCTGTAGACACTCATCCAATGGCGTTCCATTTTCGGGGTTATGGCTATGCGGTTTGCTAGGTGTTTATACGCCCATAGTAAGTCTCCCGTTCCCATAAAGTTCTCCATTGAGGCTGCGTAGACGTTGCCTACTCCATGCCAAATTCCAGCTTGCCAATTATCATAGTGTCCTTTGTAGTCTCGCTTTAACGCTTGTAACACTTCGTAGGCTACATCTGCACCTTCTTTGTCTTTTAGTGTTAGTCCTAGGCCTAGGTCATGTGTTATCAGACTTGGAATGGCTGCCTCGATTGCCTCTACGTTGCCTGCTTGAAGCGCCTTCATCGCTAAGTCTTGTATTGTTTGTGATGCTGACGCCATAGCGAAATAGAGGGTGGCGCTTGTGTAGCGTTGCGCTCTTATACCTGACTGAACAGCGTTGAATCTCATTAACTGTGCTGCACTCTTGGCTATCTCAGCCTCCAAAGCCATAGTTCACTACTTCCTTATGCCTAGTTCCTTCTGGTTCTTTTTAGGTGGCTGTAAGAAGTCTGTCTTAACCTTACGCTTCTTGGCTTCTTCTAGGTCTTTTTCGCTTGACATGGTTTCTCCCTTACACGCTAGTTAGGTAAAGGGGTCTTCTGTTATATAATTTTCACCTATCGCAAAACAATCCATGAAGATTATCATTGGGGTAGCTCCTCCCGCTCCATACCAATTCATTATTCCAGCGTCATGCTCGCTGAAGTCGCTTCCGCTTGTGTCCACGTTGTTATCGTCTGCAATTTTGGTGTTGTCTATCCATGCGTGGAAAAAGCCTGTGGCTGGGTCTTGTTTGCAACCTATTTCCAGTTGATACCATTGGTTTAGGTTTGGACTTGGCGTATAGTATGTTGTGTGTAGAACACCGAAGGAATCCCAATACGCTGCATACCAATGGACAAGGTTATCTCCGAAGATTAAGATGTCCTTGATTACGCCTATTTCACATGTGTTCATGGGGAAGCCCCCTATCGTTAGCAGAGGAACCATAAACCAAGCTGCGTTGCTCCATTGATTGAACCTCACATATCCAAGGAAATAGAGTTTTGTGTAGCCTACTAGGTTTTTGTAGTCGTATGAGTCTAGGGGTAGCGTTCTGCTTTTTCTAATTGCGAAGTTTCCATGATGGGTCGGGGCTGCGACTATGCTCTGGCTTGCGGGGTCTACTTGTCCATCCCATTCTGAGAAGTCACCTGTTTCAACTCCAGTTTTCCATAGGAAAGGCGGAGTGAAAGGTGGAAGCGGAGGCATGTCTGGGCGGTAGATGGTGCATTTCTCTAAGACAACATCCGCTACAGCCTTCAATGTGTCCTCATCTAAGCCTCTGAGAACAAACTCGTTTATGAGAGTGTAGGCCTCTTGGATGGCTGTGTCATACCAAAAACCCATGAAGGTCTCGTAGACTCTTTTGGCAAAAGCCATGTAGTAAGGCCACTCGCTCTCTTCCACACCTAAACCTTCTAGGAGAGCGAACACTTGAACCTCAAGATAGTCTAGTTCTATGAGGACTGTCTCGATGGATGCGCTCATGGGTGGTTGAAGCAGCTTGAAGCGGATAGGCACAGTCTTATGAGTCCACTTCTCAGCAAATTTCCTCTTTCTCAACCATGCGTAGCTTCTTCTTGGTCTGCCTCTACGCCTAACCATGAGCAACCCTCAATTATTAAATTGTTTAATAGACTAGGAAGCCTTAATGATTTCTGCTTTGGCTTTGCAGATAGGCACTAATTGGTCTAGCGTGGCTGAGTCTAGAAGGCGAAGGATAAACTCCTGCTTCAAGGCTGTCACTTCATCCTCCCCTGTTGGGTCTCCGAAGTGCAAGTAGGCTTTGAAACATCGTTTAGAGAAAGCCATGTAGTAGGGGTAAAGGTCGCTTGCCACTCCCAAATCGTCTAGCTTGTCATAGATTTGGCGTTCCAACTCGTCAAGGTTGATTAGCTCTGTCTCAAGAAGCTCGTTCATGCGTGGCAAATAGACTTTGTAGCGTAGGGGAACAGTTCGGTGCTGATACTTCTCTTTAAACCGTATTTGGCGCCTAATAGGGTTTGATTTTCGGGCTTTCGGCACTTGTTTCGCCTACACAAGCCTATTCTGCAGTTCTTTTTTATTAAACTGTTTATGAATCATGGAAAAAGTGATAACTCTCAGTTGGCTCTATATAATGGGGGTTCGCTACATCTTGACTAATGGAGTGTAGACCTTCATAAAGTCAAAGGCTAGGCTGCGTTTGTAGGCTGCCTCTGCCTTCGCTTGGCTCTCATCCTTCTCAGTCATAGCCCACTCCATAGCATAGGCTAACGCTTCTGGATCGTATTCGTGTAGTTGGGCGATTGAGCCGTTGTCCCATTGTTCCTCTCTGATTTCGGTGTAGGGGTAAAGCCACGCTTCCTTACACCCGACTATCTCGGTCATCGGTGGGCTGTCTAAACAAACTATGGCTCGCTTCGCTGCTGCTGCCTCAAGAATGGGTAAGCCGAAGCCTTCAAGCAAGGATGGATGCACAAAAACATCGCATGAAACAGTTTTCTCTGCTATGGCTCTGAAGGGTAAGCGGTTGTAGGCGTCTTCCACTAGAAGGTTAGGGGTCTTCAAGAGATTAGGCTCTAGCTTCAAGGCTTGTGTCTTCGCCGTGTGCAGTATGAAAACAAACTTGTTAGGCTGGCGCCTACTGAGTATCTCTATGGCTTTGGCTAGGTGAGGCAAGCCTTTACGGTGAATGGGGTTGATGTTGCTGAAAAAGATAGTTTTGTTGGGATGCTGCTTCCTCAGTAGAGCAAACCTTGTGTAGCGGGCTTCATCACTAAAGTTGAAGTCGTTGTGGTCTATGCCATGAGGAACAACCGCTTTCACCTTGATCTCGTTCCTACTCATCATGTCGGCGCACCATTGACTAGGAACCACAATACGCATGTTGTTCATAATGCCAAACAAGTTGATGTTAGTCTGGTAGGGGCCGTCTACGGGGCCGTAGATGACATGGCTTCTGCTCATCCAAGGAGCCGTCATCCTAACCATTTCATATATGTATCTGGGCCAGAGGGGGATTAAGGCTAAGAGTTTATCCCAATGTCCTTTAGGTGGGCCCACTATGTCTTCTAGGCTGAGGTAGTCTACTTCGTAGCCCTGGTTTGCTGCGACTCTGTAGAGTAGGTCTGCTTGGTTGCGGAAGCTGGCTGCTTTCCGTAAGGTTAAGAGAGCTAGTTTCATGTTCTCAGCTTCGTGCACACTACCGCTTTGGGTAGGGGGTAACCGACCATTCCTCTCGCTTCTTCTTCTTTGCAGAGTGTCCATTGTTTAGGTGCTGCTTCCTTATAAAATTCCTGCACCTCGATAGTGAAGTTTCTTAGCAGCTTAGAGAGTGTTTCTGGGTTGTAGATTCTTAGCCAATAGTGCTGCCCTAACCCATAGGGCAAGGTGATGATGACAGAGCCTTTCTGTTTGGTTACTCGCTTCATCTCTAGAAGGTTTAATCGGTCTCCGTCTCCATGCTCAATATAATGGGGATATTGCTGTTCTAAGCCATGTCCTCTCAAACCGACATGCTCTGTAGTGCTGATGCTTAAAGATTGGTCAAAACACTCAGTTTTGAAGGGTAACCTAATAGCGTCTGCTAGCGTGAAGGCAAAGTAGGGTTGTTTACAGAGACGTCTCAAGTCCACGCCTATAACCTCATAGCCTAGCTTCGTGAGACCTATTGGGAGTAAGCTATCAACTGAACCTATGTCTAAGATGTGTTCTCCTTCGAGGTGTCTGAATGTAAAAGGGTATTCCACTAGGCGTTCTCTAGTGTGTTCTCCAACAACCCATTTTAGAATTGCGGTTTTCATTTCTTCGCACATTCTGTAACCTTGCTCCACACCTTATCCATAATGTTTCTCCAATAAAACCGTTCTAGAATCTCGGTTTTGGGCTGAACCTCTATTGGTCGTCTGAAGATTTCCATGAGTTCCTGAGTTAAGGTTTCTACATCTTTGTTGGGCACGAATATAGCGAAGTCCTTAAAGTAGCGTTCTGTCGCTGCATGCTTAAAACAAATAGGCTGCGCTCCACATGCATATCCTTCTATAATGGGCATTTCATAGCTTGGTTCTCGCCTCATTCCGCTTACGAACCTTGCTTGATTGTATAGTTCTCTGAGTTGGTCGTCTGTCTGGTTCTCGAATCGGGTGAAGGTTGGAGTAACCCAACAAGGGTCTAGCTTTCCGCCTACATGCACCATACTTGTCATGGTGCTATAGCACGCTTTAAAAACTGCGTCTATGGCTTCTGAGCTTGCTACGTAGCCTGTGGTTAGTATGGTGAAGCGTTTTGGCGTGTTTGTAACATAGAATGTTTCTGGTTCATAGCCCCAAGGCACTTCGATTAGTTGGCATGGATAGTTTACAAATTCATGTGTATGCGTGATGATGAGAAGTGCATTTTCTACAAGTTTCCGATAATCTGCTTCATATTGTGGGTAAAAGAAGTTGAAGAAGTGCTGGAAAATGATGTATCTTGCTGTTTTAGGTAGCGTTGGAGTGTCCATGATGCTGCCAAAGATTTTGCATGTATCCTCTCTAGGGTTCTGTCCTATATAGTGGATGCAATGAATCGTGTCTGCTGCTGGCTCATTGACAAACTCTGTTCCTTGCGGTGCGTATTGAATGAAGGCTTTTCTGATGCGCTCCATAGCCCTCGATATTTTGCGGTCATAGGGAAAGTAGAAGCGCACAGTCCACGCCTAGCCTAGTATTGGTAGTAAGCCCAGAGGTCAATATCACAGAGCGCTGCCAACTGCACGAGAAGGTTACTGTTCAAGCCCTTCACCTTCCAGCGCTCAAAAGCGTTGTAAGCCTCATTCTGCCGAGTGATGCTTGTGAAGTTTCTGCTGATTCTGCAGAACTCTCTCATGGCGTTTAGGTAGAAGGGTATGATGTTGACGGCTACGCCTGCTGGCTCTAGAATTTGGGTTTTAGCGTCTGTCTCTTTCTCCACTAGAATGGTTTGCATGGTTGCGTGCAAGGTCTTCATAGTGGCGCCGTATTGGTCTATGCGGTCTTCAGCTACGGCGCCATCTACTTTAGCCTCAAACTTTTTTCGGCGATAAAGCTGACTTCTAACCATGACAGTTCACAGAAAAAGAATAGGGGTTGAGGCTATTTGTGTCTTGCGCTATGGCTATGGCGCTGGATAGTCTGCGAGGTCAACACCGCATAGGCTAGCTATGTCGGTGAGGATGGCTGCGTTCAAGCCTTGATTTAGCCAGTATTGGTAGCGGTAGTAGACTTCGTTGATCCTAGTGGCTTGGCTGAACTGCTGTCCTATGCGGTAGCATTGGCGGGCAAAGTCCAAGTAGAAGGGTATCTGCGTGATGCTGACACCAGCAGCCTCAAGCACACTCTTCGCCTTGGTCTCTACGAGGACAAGTTCCGCAAACTTGCCCTCTATCTGGTCTACCATTGCGTCTTTGTGGTCGGTGAACCTCTGAGCGATAGAGGTGGCGTTGATTTTCGCCTCATACTTTTTGACTCTGAAGACTTCAGAGCGAACCATACTTTCACGCTCAAGTCTAGAGTTTTTCATTCATGTATATAAAGTATAGAAGTGCCTTCACTTTTATATAAGAAGCGATTTGCTACTTAATTGTTCTCTCTCTAGCTAACATCTCTAGAGCCTTATGTTTCGCAAGGGCATATCTCATTCTTCTTAATCGGCTGATGTAACCTTGTATAGCCATGAGGTTGTTTTCTACCGTGTAGCTGTCCACATCGTTGTATTCTAGCTTCATCACCATCTGCACAGACAAGAGGGCTATGCGTCTCGCCAACACCGTAGCGTGTTCTCTGCTCAGAAGGGTAAGCTCACCTCTCGACCCCTTCATTCTCTTTTTAAATCTTAGTCTTAGAGGTTCAACTGTTGGCTTGCCGTTAGCCACGATATATCACTACTTCATCTATTTCGTCTAGGATGGCTGCGCTCAAGCCTCTGGTTTCCCAACGTTGCCTCAGAATCACATGTTCCCTTATGAGGTCTACCATCCACTCCATTTCTCGCTGAGACTTGTCTAGG
>Ga0315314_1002165_pt1 | contig 16463 bp, 14 predicted proteins | sample TDP9_MG_FD_203631 | JGI IMG/M metagenome (GOLD analysis project Ga0315314, IMG submission 203631) | Freshwater sediment microbial communities from Lake Towuti, South Sulawesi, Indonesia - TDP9 | ecosystem: Environmental > Aquatic > Freshwater > Lake > Sediment | place: Indonesia: South Sulawesi...
TGTTAATTTAGATAGATTAGCATATTTGCATAAAATAACATCCCTTCTAAAGGCTTTTTTACCCCTTCGGTATACCCGCTTATCTTTAGCCTTTTTATCGGGCCTTCCCATCTTTAGTCCGCTCGGATGTAGTCCAACAATTGTGGTTGGGTTAAGGGCAATAAAATTATAATTACCGCCAGCTATTGGACAAGTTATCTTGCGATTCTTCGGATTCGAAGGCGGGCTTAGCAAAATCGCAACTGCTTGAAAACACAACACTTACGAAAAAAACAAACAAGACTTGGTGCTCTACTTGGCTGAGCTTATCAGAAAGTATCCTGAACTGGCAACGCTTATTGAGGCTTGGCCCAAGCTTTCGTACAAGAAGAAAGAAACTATCTGCACAATAATCAGCAGCTTTCTAATGGAGCGGAACCTGGTAGTAAGCAACCCACAACGACTGACATTTTTTGACACCCAATCTACTGAAAGCTTAGTTTTCGCGTTGTTGCATACGTGAATTTACGTATTTTGGGTTTTTTGGGGAAAATCTTGAATCTCTACTTGACAAAAAATGGCTAAAATAATATAATACACCTAATTCTAATGGGTGGCGGGTAGGAGGTTCATCCAGCGTTGTCGAGGAGTGTAACACAAGATATATGAAGAAAGCATATATATGTGCGCTCGTGATACTACTTTAGGGCTATATCGTTTGCTATATAAGAGTACACGTGAATATTCTACAAAGCTGATCAATATGTCTGGGCCGTTTGGCCCGAGATGTTGTATAGCGAGAAACCCCACCCGATATGTAGCGCAGGTGCAAATGAGCCCTATTCTTAAAAATCCCATATGATGCGTGCTAGGCATACTACATATCCGATATTGGGCTTATTCATTGACAAGACCAGCGAAGTGAAAGCAACGCGGTTTTTGTGAAATCAGATGCATTTTTTGAGAGTGAATTGAGTCAGGCCGGCGAAGACCACAATTGAATGTGGTGCTATAAGAGGCCTTATTAGATGAGGTTACATCAATCTTTTAATGCAACCGACGAGGACAGCGTCTGAATGTGTCACATCCCTACAATGATAAAGTGCCATCGAGACGCTTGGCTTAGTTCAAATGTTCGGAATGAAAAAAGGTTGGGTATCGGCAATATGGGACTTGTATGGTAGGAAACCCACACGGAGGAGACACTTCTAAGCACTTCTACAGGAGGAGTACTTTTTAGGATATCGGGGGTATTTTTAAGGCTTTGGAATACCACTATGAGACTACCCCTTTTGGCGTGTGTGGTTACTCCAACGTATATAACGAAACGATCTAAAGCATTCTATTCGATGTATACACGAACAAGCAAAGTCACAACATGGTTGGTTTGGGGCTTAGCTATTGTGTTACTAATACTGTCCGGCGTAGCCTACAGAGTTTTGGCGTCTCGCTTGCAACTCATTGTTGACAAACCCGTAAGCTTACCTGTGCCGCTAAGCGCCTTTCCTTCAGAAATCGGCAATTGGGTTGGCACTGAACTGCCTATTCCCACTACTGCTCGCGAATATATGGAAAAGAACTTCGCGGATGATTTCTTCAGTCGACGGTACATTAACAGCGTAACCAAGGCCTGGGCTGATGTTTATGTCGTATATTGCTCCTCTCGGCCTGGCGGAATCCTGGGTCATCAGCCGCGAGTCTGCTATCCCGGATTTGGCTGGATACATGATGGTACTGAGCGAACGCATTTTGTCTCGCGAGTTGGCCGGGATGTACCTTGCCTGATTCATCGCTTCCATAAACCCGCTCCGGCATACGAACAGACAGTTGTTCTGAATTTCTACATCTTGAACGGCCAGATTACCGCTGATGAGAGCGATTTCTCTGGGCCATTTGGTCGCAGGCCGAATATCGCGCGTGATCCAGCGCGATACGTGGCACAGGTACAGATAAGCTCTGTTCTGGAAAATTCAATAAGAGCAGCAGCCGAGGAAATAACAGGCTTGGTACTTGATTTCTTGCCCGATAGAAACGGCCAAATCAGGCGTACAGCAGAATCAGCGTACAGCGTACAGAAAACCGAACGCTGAACGCTGAACGCTATACGCTGAATGCTGAACGATGGAGTTACATTGAATTTTTCATTGCAAACGACAGAGATGGAGTGTGTCCATTGGAGACCAGTTTCAGTAAACGGCCTATGAAGCATTGGTGCAATGTGCAGCAGATTCTGATTTATTTGGAGCGGATCAGCAAATAGAAGAGATTAAGCGTGTCAGATAGTGTTGAATGAGAACGTTAGGAATCATAGGACATACCATCAAGAAAACCCTCCATTCAGCGCTCAGAAAAAACCATTACCGCCAAGAAATTTATGGGCGATTGCAGTGAATCGGAGGTAGCGTTTTTAGCTAACGGTATATGTTTGAGTTATCGCTGGGAATAATTATTACGATAATCGCACTTGCTTTTTTGTGCGAATATGTGGATTCAACCCTTGGCATGGGATACGGAACGACCCTTACACCCGTACTGTTGCTTTTCGGTTTCACCCCCATACAAATTGTTCCAGTCGTTTTATTATCAGAATTGGTCAGTGGACTGTTGGCAGGATTTTTCCACCACAGGGAGGGAAACGTAAATTTAAAACCGAAGTCAGCTAATCCCTCTAAAATCCTGAGCAAATTAAAATCCTTAGGCTGTGTTGAGAGTTTTAAACGCGGGATTCCTTTAGACCTTAAAATTGCTCTTCTTTTAGCTATGTGCAGTATCATCGGTACAATTGCCGCCGTTCTTGTCGCCCTTAATATCCCAAAATTCTGGCTCAAGCTCTATATTGGATGCTTAGTTCTGTCAATGGGAATAATTATCCTTGTGTGTCTCAATAAGGAATTTAAATTTTCCTGGAAGAAAATTATTTTTTTAGGTACCATAGCTTCATTTAATAAGGGAATGAGTGGCGGAGGCTACGGTCCGGTAGTAACCGGCGGACAAATCTTATCCGGCGTTAATGGCAAAAATGCAGTCGGAATTACTTCACTAGCCGAAGGGCTAACCTGCTTAGTAGGTGTAATTACATACATCCTTGTCTCAAAAAATCCCATTGACTGGAAGTTAGCTCCCTGGGTTGTCGCTGGTGCAGTATTGTCGGTCCCACTGTCTGCTAAAAGCGTAAAAATAATAAGTACAAGAAAGCTAAAATTAGCAATTGCCGTACTTACCATCATTCTGGGTATAGTCACCATCACTAAAATCTAAACAAGATCTCGATCAGATTGAATTGCTCTTTTAACCCCGACAAGGAACATTTTTAACCGGGGCAGTTCAGCGTTCAGCGTACAAGAATCAGAACTCTGCACGCTGTCCTCTGTCCGCTAAAACAGACATGAAAAAAGTCAAGCTTTTGAAGCAAGCTGCCAGAGTTTTCACGGAATCCCTTCACGAGTTTAGTTAAAAGTAAGGTTCAATGAGACGAGAATAACAATGCAGAACTATCTTATTATTCCACCCCATGGAGGCTCACTGGTCAATTTAGTAGTTGATCAGGAAAAAGCCAAAGAGCTCAAGCATCTTTCCCGAGATTGGCCATCTTGGGACTTAACGCCTCGACAACTGTGCGATTTTGAACTTCTCGCAAACGGAGGTTTCTCGCCATTGCAAGGATTCCTTTGTCACAAAGATTATGATAGTGTTTGCGAGAAATCCAGGCTGGCAGACGGGACTATCTGGCCTATTCCAATCGTGCTTAATGTACCCGAGGAAGTAGCAAGGAATCTGCATACCCATTCGATACTGGCACTACGAGACCCAGAAGGTGTTATGCTCGGCGCCCTCTATGTAGAAGATGTTTGGCAGCCTGATTTAATGCAAGAGGCACAGCAGGTCTTTGGCACGACACACTGCGAGCATCCCGGTGTCGCTTACCTGATGAATAACACAAATCAATGGTATGTGGGAGGTAAAATCGAATGCGTGCAGCTTCCTAACCATTACGACTTTTTGGAGTTGCGGCTTACGCCACGGCAGTTGCGAGAGAAATTCGCGATCATGGGATGGCGTCGTGTTGTTGCCTTTCAGACACGTAACCCCATACATCGTGCCCACCAGGAGCTTACTTTCCGGGCGGCAAGAGAGCTGGAAGCGAACATCCTTATTCATCCAGTCGTCGGAATGACTAAGCCCGGTGACGTGGATCATTACACGCGCGTGAGATGTTATTTATCAATCTTGAAACATTATCCACACAACACGGCGATGCTAAGCTTACTGCCTCTTGCGATGCGACTGGCTGGACCACGAGAGGCAGTGTGGCACGCGATTATGCGCAAGAACTATGGGTGCACCCACCTAATAGTCGGTAGGGACCACGCCGGCCCAGGCTCTGATTCTCATGGTAGGCCATTTTATGAGCCTTATGAAGCTCAGGATCTTCTGAACAAACATCAGGAAGAATTAGGTATCAGAATGGTACCGTTTAAAATGATGGTCTATATTGCTGACCAAGATGCGTATGTACCTGACGATGAGGTTCCGCAAGGCGCTAAAACATATTCGCTATCCGGCACAGAGCTACGAGCCCGATTAGCTGATGGACGCGAGATTCCCTCCTGGTTTTCGTTCCCCGAGGTGGTCAAAGAGCTGCGTCGTACTTATCCTCCACGAAGCAGGCAGGGCTTCACGGTGTTCTTTACAGGTCTGCCAAGTGCCGGTAAATCCACGTTGGCAAATGTCTTACTGATAAAGCTTTTGGAGGCAGGTGGAAGACCAGTCACGTTGCTTGATGGCGATATTGTTCGCAAGAACTTATCCTCGGAATTGGGTTTTTCCAGAGAGCATCGGGACCTTAACATCCGCCGAATTGGTTTTGTTGCCTCGGAAATCACAAAAAACGGTGGCATCGCAATCTGTGCTCCTATCGCGCCTTATGACAACATTCGCAAAGAAGTAAGACATATGATCGAAGCAGTAGGCGGGTTTATCTTGGTACACGTCGCAACACCTTTGGAAATCTGCGAACAGCGTGACCGCAAGGGTCTTTACGTAAAAGCGCGTGCTGGCGTTGTCAAGGAATTTACGGGAATATCCGACCCCTATGAGCAGCCAACGGATGCAGAAATGACTATTGATACCACTAATGTAGCACCAGAGCAGTGCGTACAGCAGATTATCTTGCACCTTGAAAAAGAGGGCTACATAGGCCCAAACAGCGACCTGATTGGAAATTTATAATTGGTAATTTCCAGTTACCAGTTTCCAGTTGAGACAAAAAACAATGGATAATCTAATTCGAGATTTGGAAGTCTTGAAAGACCGCGTGCTACAGGCTGGTCAGGCCATTTACCAAATGGCTGAAAATGGATTCGAGACCGCGTATAAGGAAAATAAAGATCCTGTCACAACGGCAGATATTGAAGCGGAGCGTATCTTGAAGAAAGGTCTGCTGCAGGCTCTACCCGAAGCCGGCTGGCTTTCGGAAGAGACCCGTGATGACCCGGTACGTCTAAATAGAAAGCAGGTTTGGATTGTTGATCCTATCGACGGCACAAAAGAGTTTGTTAGTGGAATTCCCGAGTATTCGATATCTGTAGCCTTGACCGAGAACGGGCAGCCGGTGCTCGCAGCGGTTTACAATCCGGCTACCAAAGAGTTGTTTAGCGCAGCCAAAGGGCGAGGCGCTTGGCTAAACGGAGAATCGATCAAAGCTGATTACGCAAACAGTAACAAGCCAGTAATACTTGCTAGTCGCTCAGAGATAAAACGCGGCGAGTTTGAATCATTTGAGCCTTTCGCTGAAATACGTCCGTGTGGTTCTATCGCTTACAAGCTTGCGCTCATTGCGGCTGGCTGTGCCGACGCCACGTTCAGCTTAGGTCCCAAGAACGAGTGGGACATTGCTGCAGGCGTCCTTTTGGTGGCTGAAGCCGGCGGAAAAGCAACAGATAAAGCCGGCATACCATTTATTTTTAATCAGAACCATACCTTGGTCAATGGTATCGTAGCATCCAGTAGCAGAGCTTATAATCAAGTGCAAATACTGATAGAGCAGGTCACAAGCCGGGGCTAAAGGCAGTTAAGGTGCGAAAAAAGGGTAGAACGATCACATCTTGAAAGAAACGCCAGATCCATTTCTCGATTCTCGATCCTCGTTTCTCGATGCTCGTCGAATATCGAGTATCCAGTATCGGGCATCAACTAAAAGAATAGAATGAAATCTGCCAACAACTTTGCGAATCTGATGAAGGCAATTGAGAACCTTGTAACTGGAAAGTCAGTAAACCAGTTAAAGGCTTGGTATGACCCTCGTTATCCTCCCACAAAATTCCTTAGGCGGAACCTGCACAGAATAAAGATACAATGTCTGATGTCCGGTTTCCCCCGCACCGGCACTCACTGGATAATGAACGTTGTAGAAAAGAGTTCTGGCATGAAAACCTACTCAATACAGGAACGAAGGATCACACCAGATGATAAGAACATTTGTATCCTCAAGATTCATGCCAGAAACAAAATTATAGCCCGTGCTAAAGCTTTATGGTTATTACCACCACATGATTTTGGAGGCAAGTACATCTACGTCTATCGCGACCCTCGCGATGCGATTATTTCTCTTTACGAATTTTATAAAAATGCCAAAGGTCTGACCAGCCTTGAACCGGAGGATTTCTTGAAGCTCTATGACCCTATAAGACAATACAGATGGGAGATCAACGCCTGGGTATTGAAGAATCCCAAAGATGTTCTGTCGATTAAATATGAAGATCTAAAAGCAAATCCTATTGAAGGATTTAGAAATATATTTGATTATCTGGATATAAACGCTCCTTTAAAGCCTGAGTGTATTCACGAAAAAGTTCTTACCATCAATTCAAAAAATAGGCCCCGAGCAACTGCCTATGGCTGGCAACATTGCCCGCCTGAGTATCAAGGCATTATTGATTCGGTCAACAAGAACCTCTGCAGAGAAATAAAATTGCTCGGGTACGAAGATATATAATCCGCCTGCGCAGAGGCAAGCTTGCCTCTGCAGAAGCAGAAGTTTCATGAATTTTCTTAATAGGGTAAATAATGGTTATGACCAAAAGCAAGCATTTTCTTCTGATGAAAAGGCGGTACTACCTTAAGAAAATGCAATATCTCCTGATGCGTCATGCGATTCCGCTAAGTCCAAGAGACTTAAGGGCATTCCGCATTGGGCCAAAGGTTTTCGCCAATAGCATACCAAAGGCAGGCACGTTTATGGTGCGGCGAACCCTAAGTCTGTTACCCTGTATAGCGCCACGCTGGACCTATCACCTTGACTCAGAGATACCAGGATGTTTGGACCAGTTGGACACGGTGAAAAACGGTCAGGTAGTAACCGCCCACCTGCCATGGAGCCAGTCCCTTCTTGAAATCCTAATATCCAATGGGTTCCGAATTCTCTTCATTATCCGGGACCTCCGGGACATATTCGCTTCGAGTATTCATTACATGGTGCACAAAGCTCCCGACCATCCCCTGCACCGGTACCTTAGTTCGCTTTCGTCCGATGATGAACGCCTAATGGTTTGTATCCGTCACGTGCCCGCACATTGCTACCCTGGCGGCGTGCGGCCCAAAAACATCGAAAATTATATAGAATCTCTCTTACCCTGGCTGGATGATCCCAACTGTCTGACAATCCGTTTCGAAGACCTGGTCGGAAGCGCTGGTGGCGGTAGCGATAAAAAACAAATGGAGACAGTAGCTTCGATTGTCAAACATTTGGGCATCGAGCTATCTGAACAAGCTTGCGAAGAAATCGCCGCAAAAATCTTTTACACAGGTACCCGAACGTTCCGAAAGGGACAAATCGGTGACTGGCGTAATCATTTCACTGAGGAGCACAAGCGAGCTTTCAAAGAATTCCATGGAAATGCCCTAATAAGGATGGGTTATGAAAAGGATTATGATTGGTAAATATAATAACCAAGCTGATAGATTTTTGAGTTATGAATCCTCGATTCTAGATCCTCGTTGCTCGATGCTCGTCGAATATCGAGTATCCAGTATCGAGTAGATAGCTCAATTCACAAAAGGGGAGCAAATTGAGCTTACTGGACATAGCTAACAAAAAAATTCGTGAGACAATAGCTTTCGTGCAGAAGCCTACTTTGAAGGCAAAGAGTCTGCGAGGAATCGCGCTGTTTGGTATGGGGACCGCTGGCGAGCGCGGAGTTAGACTTGTGCGAAATATGATTCTCGCTCGTGTGCTGGCCCAAAGTCAATTCGGGCTAATGGCCATCATCCTAACAGTCACCAACATATTCGACGCCTTTACAGAAGTGGGCGTTCGCATGTCTGTAATCCAGAACAAGGATGGAGCAAATGATGAATATCTCAACGTCGCCTGGTGGCTCCAGGCTGTAAGAGGAGCAGCGATGACCTTGCTTGGGATTCTCGTAGCACCTGTGATTGCTCATTTCTACCGAAAGCCTGAGCTTACAGACATGATGCGACTTGCATTTCTGGCACTTTTTTTCAGAGGACTGGTCAGCCCAAAAATGGGTGTTCTTCTAAAGCAGCTCAAATATGGAAGGGCTGTGCTGCTGACGGTAGGAAGCCAAGCAATAGGAACGTTCATAGCAATAGGTTTAACCCTTGTACTAAGGAACGTTTGGGCGCTGGTGATAGGTTTTGTTGTGGAACAAGCTATTCTATGTTTTCTGTCACATATAGTGGTCCCATTTGTGCCAACGCTGCGAATACATAAGGACAGTCTCTCCAAATTGTTGAAGTTTGGCCGGGGTTTAGCCGGCTCACCGATAATGACCATAATTTCATTTAGCGCTGATGTCATGGTGCTGGCGAGAATGATCTCAGATACGCTCTTGGGAATGTACAGCCTCGCATCAAATCTTGCACATCTTCCTATGGCACTATATAGCAAAGTTGTCAGCCCTGTTCTGCTGCCTGCCTTTTCGAAAAAACAGGATGAACGACAGGCACTCTGCCGCGCACTGCTTGCGGTCTCACGTATCGCAGCTATACTGGGATTGCCTTTTTTTGTCTTTACAATCATCTGTTCGAAATCAATCCTAAGGCTCGTTTATGGACCCGATTACTCTGCCATTTCGGTTCCTTACTCTCTATTAAGTGCCTGTATGGTGACTCAAACCCAAGTCGCACCCTTTTCGCAAATCTATTTAGCACTTGGCAAATCGTATTTACACCGCCGCTTTGTTGCAATGCGAGTGGCAGTAATCGTTTGTCTTATGTATCCTGCGATTGTAGCGTACGGAACGGTTGGCTCGGCCTTCGTGATGTTGCTTGCCTTCTTAGTAACTTTATCGCTCCAGGTCATTTTTGCAAAGAGATTAATCGGCCTGACAATAACTTCCTACCTTATCTCATGGCTGCCAGGATTGCTTGGATGCGGCATTGTATTAGCCTGTGCAATTTTTTTACAAGCTCTTGGCGTCAAATCTGCACCAACGAAAGTTGCTGCAGCTGGATTATCGTGTATTCTGGCATGGGCGATTGTTTTCCTTTGTCTTCAGTCTAAAGGCCCATTAAATTCAAAAAGAATATCGAATATCGAACAGAGAATTTCGAAATTCAAAATTCCTTGTTCATTATTCTAAATTCAATTGTTGAAAAGAGGTAAATTTCCTATGTTGCCTAATTTCTTAATCGTTGGTGCAGCAAGATCTGGTACTACTTCGATATGGCATTACTTAAAGCAACATCCTGAAGTCTATATGAGTCCTGTAAAAGAACCAAGATTTATGACAGCACAATTCCTAAAATTCCCTTTTAGAGGAATAGGAGATGATAAAGTTGAAAAGTCTATTGTAAAGAATTTTGATGAATATAAGATGCTTTTTGAAAAAGTTAATGATGAAAAGGCAATAGGGGAAGCGAGTCCTGATAATCTCTATTTTTATGAAGATGCCACAAGACAAATAAAAAAGCACTTGGGAGATGTGAACTTTAGCCATTTTGACATTAGCGATCGCCATTGTTGACTTGTTTCAATGAATTTCATGCAACTCGACCTTTTGATATGGAGTTGCCTTTAATTTCTAAGTGCTTGAAAATAAAGAGCTTAATAGCACAAATTTTGGCTAAACTTCACGAGATGTAAAAATAATAATTATTCTGAGAAATCCGATAGAAAGAGCTTTTTCCCAATATACAATGTTCGTCAGAGATTCAAGGGAATATTTGGCATTTGAAGATGCTTTAGAAGCAGAAGATAATAGAAAAAGTAAAAATTGGGCATTTGGCTGGCATTACAAAAGTGTTGGCTTTTACTATAATCAGGTAAAAGCATATCTGGAAAGCTTCTCTGAGGTCATGGTTTGCCTATACGACGATTTGAAAAACGACCCTATGGATTTAGTCAGGCGCATATTTATTTTTTTGGGCGTTGACCCTGGTTTCACTCCCGATACAAGCGTTAGGCTAAATATCTCTGGAATTCCTAAGAGTAGATTTGCACATAACCTATTAACAAAACCGACACTGCTAAAAACTACAATCAAGGTAGTAACTAAGCCATTGTTTCTTAAACCAAAAGCACGAAAGTTAAAGGATACATTGATTAGGAAAAATCTAAGAAGACCAGAAATGAAAACAGAAACCCATGAATATCTTAAAAATTTATATCGCGAAGACATATTAAAACTTCAAGATTTAATTAATAAAGATTTATCACATTGGCTGAAATAAGATTAAATAAAGGTTTGCCAACTTAGCCTAATTCATGAGTTTTCAATAGGATAGATGTTTTGATAAAAGGATAGCTAAATGGATAATAAACTTCCTAATTTCTTAATAGTTGGCGCTGCAAAGAGTGGCACCACATCGCTTTATCATTATTTAAAGCGGCACCCAAATGTTTATATGCCAGATAAGATCAAAGAAACCTTTTTTTTCACAGGTGAAAATTTTGAAGATATTAATCCTGTGGGGGGAAATTATGGAAGGGGAGTAATAACCTCTTTAAATGAATATAAAAAACTTTTTGAAGTACCCGAAAATACAATAGCTATAGGTGAAGCTTGTGTTGGTTATCTTTACTTTTATAAAAAATCAATCAATAACATTAAACAAGTATTATCAAATCCTAAAATAATAATCATTCTGAGGAATCCTATCGACAGAGCGTTTTCAAATTATTTACACCATGTAAAAGATGGCTTTGAAGAACATACTTTTGAGGATGCTTTGAAATTGGAAGATGAGAGAGAAAAAGATAAATGGTGGTGGGGATATCAATTAACAAAGGCAGGTTTCTATTACAATCAAGTCAAAGCTTACACGGAAAACTTCAAGCAGGTAAAGGTTTATCTTCACGATGATTTAAAACACGATGCTGTAGGCTTGATTAAAAATATATACGAATTCTTAGAAGTAAATTCTTCTTTTACCCATGGTATTATGAAGATTAAATATAACGTCTCAGGGATTCCTAAAAACAAATTTATCCACTACTTTTTAGCTAAACCTAATCCTTTCAAAACTGCTATAAAAACAATGGTCAACCCTTTTCTGCCGGAGGAAAAAAGAAAGAAACTATCTCAAATTTTAATGTTAAAAAACTTAGAAAAACCACAAATGAAACCACAAACCCGTGAATATCTTAAAAACCTATATCGAGAAGACATATTAGAACTCCAGGACTTGATTAATAGAGATTTATCACATTGGTTGTTATAAAGATGACTCATCAGCCAATTTACAATTTACTATTTTCTATTTACTATTTTTCAATTTCAAAATAATAAATCATAAATCGTAAACCTATTAGGGAATGAATTGCTGTGCGAAATAAAGACATCTTGATTTTGGGAGCCGGCGTAGCAGGCTTGAGTGCCGCAATAAGCTCCGCAGCAACCGTATATGAACTGCGTGATTATCCTGGTGGTATTTGCTCATCCTATTACATTAATGGCGACCGCAAGAAATTACACTACCGGAATCATGATGAAGCCTACCGATTTGAAATTGGTGGAGGGCACTGGATTTTTGGAGCTGAAGATTTAGTTTTAGACTTTATAAATAAGTTATCCCCTGTAAAAAGTTATGAGAGAAAGTCAGCCGTATATTTCCCCAATTGGGATCTGTATGTTCCCTATCCCTTGCAGAACCATCTATCTTTTCTGCCGAAAGATATTGCTCAAAAAGCGATGCAGGAGATTGTTCAATCTGACCATACGAAGGACGTCAATACACTGGCTGACTGGCTTGAGCTGCACTTTGGTAAAACGTTGTGTGAACTATTTTTCTTTCCCTTTCACAAGTTATACACAGCCGGCCTTTTTACCAAGATTGAACCTCAAGATAAGTATAAAACCCCTGTTGATAAAAAACAGATTGTCGAAGGATTCAAGAGAAACACGAAACTTGCGGGGTACAATACTACATTTATCTATCCTCAAAGGGGATTGGATGATCTCATAAGAAAGATGGCAGATAAGTGTAGGGTAAATTATAACAAAGAAGTCATAGAGATAAATACTAAAGAAATGGAAATCCTATTTAAGGATGGGACAAGTGCTAAGTATGAGACTTTAATTTCAACCTTACCACTAAATAAGGTTGTAAAACTAACAAAGTTAATTATTGATGAACCAGAGGGTCCTTATACATCTGTTCTTGTAATAAATATCGGCGCAATAAAAGGAAGCAAATGTCCTGATTACCATTGGCTTTATATTCCAGAAAGCAAATCAGGCTTCCATAGAGTAGGTTTTTATAGCAATGTGGACAACTCATTTTTGCCGGTATCTTCAAAATCGGCTGACAATAGAGTGAGTATCTATGTTGAAAAGGCTTATTTACCAAGCAATAGGCCTAACAATGAACGGATAAAGCAATTGTGTGAAGATGTCGTAAGAGAACTAAAAAGCTGGAAGTTCATAGATGAGCCAGAGGTTATCGACCCCACACGGATTGAGGTTGCATATACTTGGTCACTACCTAATTCTAATTGGAGGCAAAGTGCAATCGAAAAGCTCAAGGAAAATTACATCTATCAAGTCGGCAGATATGGGCTATGGAAGTTTCAAGGCATAGCAAAATCAATAAAAGATGGATTAATAATTAAATATAGTTAAAATTAAAAAAATCTCCTTATGTTTTGTATATATATCTCAATATAAAAATACAATGTAAATTCATAAAAGTTATTAAATATCCTGTTTTCTGGTTGATCGTGAAGCTCATATTATACTGGATAATTTACTAAAAGCGAAAATTGTTTTCAAAAATGAGTCATTCTCATAATAATCAAGTTTACTTTTTATGTCCATCAAATGTGGCAACAGGTGGGCCAGAGTTAGTCCATCAAGCTGCATCGACATTATTAGGTCTTAAGGTCAAAGCCTATATGCTATATATGAATAAATGTTTTGACCCTGTCCATCCTCGCTTTAAAAAATACCAAGTTCCATACACCTACGAAATAGAGGATCGTGAAGAGAATATTTTGGTAATTCCAGAAATTTATTTTGGCATGGCGAAAGAATTCAGTAGAACCAAACGATATGCATGGTGGATGAGCGTAGACAACTACTTACATAAATGTTCACTGAGGGATATATTTAGGAATAAGAAATATTTTAATAGTATTAACAGAATATGTTTTTATACATTAAAGCTTATCAAGAAAGATATATTCCAAAAATTATATGTTACCCCAAGAAACATCAGCAGAAGTAGCCGAATTTGTCTAAGCGATAATAGCCTTTTTGATTTACATCTTTATCAGTCAGAGTATGCCAAAAGATTCTTATTAAATAATGGGATAAGAAATATCGCTCGTTTGTCAGATTACATCAGTGAGGAATTCATATCGGATGAGAGTATCTGCTTTAGTAATAGAGAGGACAGGATTTTGTATAATCCTCAAAAAGGTTTTAAATACACACGACAATTAATGAGATTTCTTCCAAAATCAAAATGGGTACCTTTGAAGGATATGACTCCTAAAGAAGTGAAAATGCTCATGAAATCATCTAAAATTTATGTTGACTTTGGACCTCATCCTGGGAAAGACCGTATTCCGAGAGAGGCGGCAATAAATGGTTGCATTGTGATTACAAGCAGGTGTGGATCGGCTAATTACTATGCGGACATTCCAATTGATGATGACTTCAAATTCGGCATAAATAAATGGGAACTGAAACGAGCATCTGATTGGATAAATCATTGCTTGAGAGATTATGACAATCAGATAATACGCCAAGATGGATATCGAAAGATGATTCGTGCGGAGAAAAATATATTCATCGAGGATATCAAAACCATTTTCAAGGTAAGTTAAGGTTGATAATTATCTAATTACCTACAGTAGATAAACCTGGGTAAGATCAAATTTATGCAAGGAGTAACTTTAACAATCGCAGCCATAGCAAGCGGATTGGTGTTTCTACTAGCGCCGATTTATGGGCTTATAGTATATATTGCTTGCTTTGCCTGGTATCCCACTTATCTTTCTGTTCCGTTGGGAACGATTGACTTTACCCTTCGCAGAATAGTAATTCTTGCCATATTAGCAAAGGTGTTTTGGTTAACAGATTTACCCCATCGATTTAAGCTTATATGGCTGGACAAAATTATCGTTATATATTTTATTGCTCAGCTCGTATCGGGCTCAACAACCACAACATCACTTCGGGCACTAATAGAAAATCGTGCTGGCGCAGCTTTTGACATGGTACTACCGTACTTCGCTGTGCGGATGATAATAAAAGATAAGCAACAGTATCTAACACTTCTTAAAGCAATTCTGATTATAGCAGCTCCTCTGGCGATAATCGGTTTCTACGAGTCCCTTACAGGAATAAATCCGTTTGGCTTTATGAGAAAGTATGCTGCGTGGACAGGCCCTTTTGGGCCTCTCGCCGAAGCTCCTAAGGTGAGATTTGGCTTTATTCGTGCAAAAGTGACAACTCAACATCCCATCATGTACGGTCTATTCTTTGGAATGTTTGGCCCCCTTTGTGCCGGACTTCTGCATAATGCGAAAAAAAATAAAACACTCTATTGGATAGGCCTTGGACTGATGGGTGTTGGCATTTTTTCATCTATGTCGAGCGGGCCTTTGCTTGCAGCTTTGCTATCCGTTCCATTTATTGCGTTCTACCGCTGGCGTAAACATTCCAAGCCAGTTGTTATAACCATTGTCGCAATGTGTGTACTTTTAGAAATTATGAGCAATAATCGATTGTACTCGATTGTTGGCCGTTTCGCAATGAATCCCCAGACTGCCTGGTATCGCAGCAGGTTGATTGAGGTAGCTTTATTTGAAGGGGGCATGTCCGGCCACTGGTTAACGGGATTTGGCTTTAATACCGACCCAGGCTGGCTAGCCAAAAAGTATGATTCTCGGCCCACCGATATAGTAAATGAATATCTGCTCGTTTTGTCTCGGTTCGGTCTGATTGGCTTTGTGCCTTTCGTCGCTATGAATTTAGGAGCTATCAAAAGGCTTATTAATGCTTATAAGGTAAGCTCTTTAGATTCGGATAAGTGGTTAATTTGGTGCCTCGCGGCAGGCTTGTTTGGCTTAGCAGGTGCCTTTGTATCAGTGTCAATATATGATGCACCTGTTACGGTCTATGCTCTGATGATTGGACTTTGTGGCGCTATGCCTGATATTGTAACTGGGCGCATTTCTTCTGAACTGGTGAGAATCGGCACAGACTTGCCGTATTATGGCAAATCCATACTCTCGGTTAATAATTCTCGTCTCGGCTGATAATCAACTGAAATATGCACGAAATTTTATAAAAGTAGCAAGAAAGTTAATGTCGTAATGCATGCCCTAGTGGATATGAAACTTAAAGAAGTTAATGTACTACAAATAGATGAAATAAAATTAGTCAAGTTTGCCCGTTTCACTGACCATAGAGGATACTTTACCGAGCACTACCGAAGAAGTAACTTCAAAAAGCATCCGGACACAGAATTCCTAAAAGACGTTGAGTTTGTGCAGGCTAACGAAAGCTGGTCCCGAAAAGGGACAATTAGAGGACTTCACTTTCAGTGGAATCCTTATATGGGCAAGCTTGTACGAACTTTAAGCGGCAGAATGGTCGATATGGTTCTGGACATCAGAAAAGGCTCACCCACATTCGGCAAAATCATCCTGTATGATATGCCCGCCAATCGCAATGCGGATTACCAAGAGTGGATTTGGGTTCCGCCTGGTTTTGCTCACGGCAACTTCTTTACCGAAGACACTCTAATTGAATACTTCTGCTCCGGCGAGTACAGCCCCGGTTGCGAAGCTGCTATATCACCATTAGCAAAAGACATTGATTGGTCGCTGTGTGAGCCAAACCTTAAGCAGTTGTTCGACAACATCGTAAGTTCAGGAGCATTGATAAGAAACTATCTCAAAACGCATAATTTTGCCGATAAACCATCTGTGAACCTTAATTGAAAGGAGTCGCAGATGGCTAAGAAAAGAAAGAAACTTAAAATATTGCCAACGATTTGGCAGGTACCAGACC